>ENA-OPSJ01000012-OPSJ01000012.1-human-gut-metagenome-genome-assembly--contig:-NODE-12-length-174663-cov-5.502486_pt1 | contig 174663 bp, 148 predicted proteins | sample MGYA00241801_ERZ501893 | MGnify/ENA primary metagenome ERZ501893 (study PRJEB25962, sample SAMEA2042219) | human gut metagenome | biome: human gut; feature: human-associated habitat; material: faeces...
GGGAAGATAGACCCGATGGCTTGTTTACAAGCCACATTTTGCAAAGCAAAATGTTTTGAACATTAAATCGGAAAGATAAATCCGATGGTTTGTTTGTCAAGGCACAAATTAAGGTTGTAAATTGTTCTGAATACAAATAGAAAAAGCTGTCGGAAAACCGACAGCTTTAAAAATCACTATTAAATTACTTAGGCTGCTTGCCGATGTAAGCAAGGATACCACCATCAACATAAAGAATGTGACCGTTTACAGCGTTAGATGCTTCAGAAGCAAGGAATACTGCAGGACCAGCTAATTCTTCTGGCTTTAACCATCTAGCAGCTGGAGTCTTAGCGATGATGAATGAATCGAATGGATGTCTTGAACCGTCAGCCTGTCTTTCTCTTAAAGGAGCAGTCTGTGGAGTTTCGATGTAACCAGGTCCAATACCATTACACTGGATGTTGTATTCACCATATTCAGAACAGATGTTTCTTGTAAGCATCTTTAAGCCACCCTTTGCAGCAGCGTATGCAGAAACAGTTTCTCTACCTAATTCAGACATCATAGAACAGATGTTAATAATCTTACCATGACCCTTCTTAATCATTGAAGGAATAACTGCCTTAGATACGATGAAAGGAGCATTTAAGTCAACATCAATAACCTGACGGAATTCGTCAGCTGTCATATCGCACATAGGAATTCTCTTGATGATACCAGCGTTGTTTACAAGAATGTCAATAACGCCAACTTCCTCTTCGATTTTAGCTACCATGTTGTTTACAGCTTCTTCGTCGCAAACATTACAAACATAACCGTGAGCGTCGATACCAGCTTCCTTGTAAGCTGCAAGACCCTTGTCTACAAGTTCCTGCTTAATATCGTTGAAAACGATTGTAGCACCAGCTTTTGCCATACCACTAGCAATAGCAAAACCAATACCGTAAGATGCACCAGTAACGAGAGCAATCTTACCCTTTAATGAAAAATCAATACTCATTATAAATTACCTCCGTATTTATTATATAGTGATTAATCATAGAATTACCACTATGATTATTAATTATAATACAATATTTTCCTTTTGTCAAAATATTTATTATAAACTTGGCATAAAAGGCGTTTTATATTGCGTATATTACAAAAAAAGAAGTATATACATATATTAATACAAAAAAATACATAAAAAATTAACAAAATATAATGCCGTAAAATATATTATTTGCGTAATATTGCTGAATTCGGCTTGATTTTTAAGTTTAAATGGTGTATAATGGACTAAAAAATTTTAAAGGGAGTTAGGGTGAGATATGAACACAGAAAACACAGAGACAATGGAGTTTGACTTTAGGCGAATACTAGAGGCTATAATTGACAGGTGGAAAATGATTGTTGTTGCGACAGTAGCATTGGGTCTATGTGCTGCCCTTTATAGCTTATTCCTTATTACACCTTTATATAAGGCTTCTGCAACAATGTATGTAAACAATAACAAAAATACTGTTTCAGAAAACCTTAGTAATAATGATATTACTGCTTCATTACAGCTTGTACCAACAGTAATGAGAATTTTCGATAGCCGTACTACACTTGGTGAAGTGGCTAAGAAAATTGACCTTGGATACACAGCTGACCAGATTAGTAATATGATTTCTTTTTCATCAGCCGAAGATGCTCAGATATTGACATTAACAGTTATCAATCCAAATCCTGAACATGCTTATATTATTGCAAATGCTATTGCAGATACTGCTCCAATAAAGGCAACAGAGATTATGGATGGTAGTTCTGTAAAGGTTATAGACTATGCTGAACAACCATTGAGACCATTTTCTCCTAATGTATTTAAGAATACAGTGTTAGGACTTATTCTTGGTTTTGTAATAAGTATAGGTATAGCTGTTCTTATTGAAATTACAGATGAAAGTATCAGAGAAGAAAATGATATAAGAAAGTTATATCCAGATGTTCCTATTATAGGTGCAGTTCCAGAAATAAAGGTTACTCTTGATGAAAAGACAAACTAAAAGGTGAGTGTTATGAAATTATTTGGGTTAAATAAAAAAACAACTGATGCGGTTGTTGAAACTAAAAAAACGACAGAGGAAAATAGATTACGACTTTTAAACGACGATACTCGTTTTGATATTAGAGAATCTTATAAGGAATTGAGAACTAATATTATGTTCTCATTAGCAAAGAAAGGTTGTAAGGTTATTGCTGTTACAAGTTCTATTGCCTCTGAAGGTAAGAGTACAACTTGCTTTAATACAGCTATTACATTTGCTGAAACAGGAGCTAAGGTTCTTGTTATTGACTGCGATATGAGAAGACCTAATGTAGCAAAGTTATTAAATGTAAAGGGAGATAAAGGTCTTAGTAACATTTTGGTAGGAGAATCTACAGTTGACCAGGTTCTTATTCATTCAGAATATAGTGGACTTGATGTAATTACAGCTGGTAATATTCCTCCAAACCCTACAGAGCTTTTAACAAGTGATAATGTAAGTGCAACAATAGATGCCTTAAAGGAAAAGTATGACTACATATTCCTTGATACACCTCCTGTTACTATTGTAACAGATGCTATTCTTCTTTCAAAAGTGTGTGATGGTTTTGTAGTTGTTGTGCGTCAGACTAGAGCAGAAAAGAGGATGCTTACAGATGCAGTTAGTAAACTTCGTTTCGTAGATGCAAAAATTATTGGTTTTGTATTTAATGGTGTTGTTGTATCTAAATCTGGTTATGGATATTATAAGAAGAACTACAAGTATAGCAAGTATTCAACTTACTATTGATATTTTGGAGATGATATTGTGATAGATGTACATAGTCACATTTTGCCTAAAATAGATGATGGTAGCAAAAGTGTTGAAATGTCTATAGAGATGATGAAACAAAGTTATGCTCAAGGCATTGATACTATGATTGCTACGCCTCATTTCTATATAAGTCACATAGATGTTGAACACTTTGTGAAAAGAAGGCAGAATGCTTATGATACTCTTGTGGAAGCAATAGATGGAATGACGGATATGCCTAAATTAAATCTAGGTGCAGAAGTACTTTTCTTTAATGGTATAAGTGTATTTGATGACTTGGAAAAATTGACAGTAAATAATAATGGAGAATATCTGTTATTGGAAATGCCTTTTTCTAAGTGGAATGATAAAATTTTAAGAGAAGTTGAAAGTCTTATGTATGACAGAAAACTTAAAGTTATTATTGCACATATAGAAAGATTTATTGATTTTCAAAAGGGTACAAATTATATAAATGAGTTGCTATCTCTTGGACCTTTAGTTCAAATGAATGGCGAGTATATAAATGGATTTTTCACAAAATCTAAAGCACTTAGTATGATAAAAGATGGAAAGGTTCATCTTTTAGGGTCTGATTGTCATAATCTTGATAAAAGATGCCCTAACTTAGGCAAAGCTTTTAACATAATAGAGAAAAAACTTGGTCAAGATTTTGTTGACAAAATTAATAAAATAGGGTATGATATAATCTATAGTGGGCTGAGTGTATAGTTTTGGAATGAGTGTGTGTATATGCAACTGTGTATTATGTACAGTTGTAGCTTTATTCTGAAAACATTTACCACTTAATAACCTGTTGTTTTATGTATTTAAAATTAGGAAGAAAGGGGATTTGTTTGAGAAGAAAAACAAATAAAAAACATATAGGCTTGAAAGTCTTTTTGGTTATTCTTTTTTTCCTTATCCTTGTGTGTGTTGCTATTGCAGTAACTCAGCGAGATAATATCTCGGCAGTTATTGACGCATCAAAGTACAGTAAGGTTGATATCCAAAAACAAATGGACGATACCAAAACAGAAGTACAGAAAACACTTGAGGAATATAATGCTCCAGCTATCCGAGATTTTACTCCGCAAGAGGAGGAGGATATAAGAAAGGGCAAAATAACTGCTGATGAGGCTATAGCAAAGATTATTGAAGAAAGTGGCGTTTCTCAGGAAGTTCAAAATTCTTCTGATAATCAAGCAAGTGGTGATAATGTTTCTGATAATGAAAATTCTCAGAAAGCATCAAATGAAACATCAGCAAATAAAGGTTCTGAAGTGAATAATGGAGAAGAAACTGTATCAGGTGTAGTAAGCAAATATACTATCAGTTTGTATAAGCTTAAAGCCAATTATTTGGGACAGATTGGTAATGTAATTGATGAGGCAAAGGCTGCTCATAAGAACGGTGCTAGTGCATCATCATTGGCTTCACAGTATATGGGAGAGCTTGCTTCTTTAGAAAGTCAGGCTGATTCTGCTGTTGATGCTGAAATAAGCCAGTTGAGAGAAAAGCTTACTGCCATGGGTGCTGATACAAGCATTTGTGATACAATGAAGTCTTCGTATGAAAAAGAAAAAAGATTAAAAAAGGCTTATTATTTAAGTCTTTATAATGAAAAAAAGTAGATATAATGTAAGTAGAAGGTTATTAATTTTAAGGAGGAATATAAAATTATGAAAAAGAAAATCGTTAGTTTTGCAGCAGTTTTAATGGCTATGGCTATGACCACTACATCAGCTTTTGCAGTAACACCTAGAGAATCTGGTGATGTTGATGGTTCTGGTACACTTACAGCAGGCGATGCAGTACAGATTCTTAACTCTGCAAATCAGGGTACTGAAATTACAAATGGCGACTTTGATGGTTCTTGGAAGACTACAGACCAAAAAGTAACTGCAGCAGATGCTGAAAGACTTATGGACTATGTACTTCAGCCAGAAAAGAAATTTGATGAAGTTGTTGGTTTAAGATTTTATAGCGTATCAGGTATTGGTTCAGCTGCTGGTACTATTGCTAATCCTTTAAAGAACCTTGAACTTAATGGTGCTAAGAACTATGATAATACATATGCTAGTTTAGATAGCGAACTTACTACTGACAGCAACAAGACTATTGTAGAAGTTGCTGACCAGATGGTTAGTCTTGCCCTTACAAAGGACGGTACAGCTTCTAAGCTTGCTGACAACCTTAACAAGGTTTACTTCCACAGCGAGAATAAGGGCGATGTATACCTTACTTCTAAGGATGGTTGGGCTAAGCTTGCTTATGCTTTAAAAGCTATTAACCCAGTTTCTCCTGAAGATTGTGAGCGTATCGGTAAGCCAGCTGATGAAGCATATAACACTATGGATGCAACTACAGCAGCAAGAGTTTCAGCTTTCAAGGCTATGGGCGACATTGTTACTAAGGCAGATGGTCCTAGCTTAACACTTTCAAATTCAGAAGTTGAAGAACTTTACAGCTTAGCTAAGAAGGCATTCCCAGGTAATGGCGAAATTAGGGCTGACCAGTATGCTCAGGCTGCAGATGATACTTATGCTATTTATAGCGAAAAGTACGGTGTTTCTATGGAAACTGATAAGTTAGGTGCTTTTGAAGTAGGTCAGAGCTCAGGCGAACATTTTGATGTTCTCGTAGACTTATTAAGAAACTACGATTCAAAGACTATTCAGGATGTAAGAACTAACCTCGGCGATAAGATTTCTGCTACAAGTGGTGCAAATACAGTTGTTGCTGAATTATTCGCAGCTGCAGTAGCAAAATAATTGAATTTTATATAATAATATAATATAAATTGGGGAGATTGTCTTATAGGCAATCTCTTTCAATTATAAAGATTTTTAGGAGGATTTTATGAAGTTAAAAAGAATTTTAGCTGGTGCATTAGCTGTAGCTTGTGTATCTAGTATTAATGTTTTTGCAGCTGATACGGCATCAAAGACAGGATTTTCAGATGTAAACGAAAGTACAGCTGAAGGTCAGGCTATTGTTAAAATGTATGAAGCTGGTTACATTAAGGGTTATGAAGACGGTACTTTTAAGCCTAACGGAAATATTACAAGAGCTGAATTAACTAGAGTATTTAATCAGGTTTTTGGTTATAAGGCTGACGAAGAAAAGTTGAAGTCTGTAAAGAACTTTGCAGATAATAATGAAAATGATGCTTGGTATTATAACGATGTAAGAATTGCTCAGAGTAATGGTTATGTTAGTGGCTTTGGCGATAATACTTTCAGACCAAAGGATAATTTTACTCGCCAGCAGACTTGTGTTGTTCTTGCACAGGCAGCAAAACTTCCTACAGAAGTTAAAGATGATATTAAGATTAATGACGAAGTAGCACAGTGGGCTGAATCTTATGTAAAGAGAGCAATTTCAGCAGGTGCTTTTTCACTTGAAAAGAATGATACTTTCAGAGCAACTGATAATATTACTAGAGGCGAAGTTTGTTTAGCTCTTGCTAAGTATATTGGTACAAATAATTCTGAAAACACAACAGAAGTAACAACAAAGACAGAAGTTGTTACAAATGCTAATGGCGAAACAGTAACAGAAACTACTACAACTGAAGCAACAGAAACTACTACAAAGAATACAAGTTCTAGTGGTGGTGGCGGTGGTTCAAGTAGTGGTGGTTCTAGCTCAGGTGGTAGTTCATCAAATACTACAACTACAACAACTACTGCTACAACTACTACAGAGGCTACAACAGAAACTACTACTTCAAAGGTAGAAACTACTACAGAAGCTACTACAACTGAAGCTATTACTCTTAATGATTCACAGATGAAAGCTCTTAAAAATATAATAAGAGATACTAAGAGTTATCTTATTCCTTACTGTTCAACAGCTGAACAGAAAGAAGTAGCACAGTACATTTTAAGTGCTATGGAATCATACTATGCTGACCCAAGTTATGATGTACTTTCAGACATTTCAACTGCTAAGCAGATGTACTACGGACTTTCATCAGACGAAAGAAAAGAATTCCAATCAAACTGCCTTTCTTCTCTCTCACTTTCAGATATTGAAGTGTTAAAGCCGATTTTTGAACCTTTCTTATAATTTATAGGTTATGAAAAGAAATTGGTATAAGTATTTGTTTATAATAATTACATTTTTTGTGATTGGATTCATATGGTGGAATTCGTCAAAAAATGGAGAAGAATCCTCTGGCATAAGTCAGGGGGTTCTTTATGAGATAATGCAGATTTTTGCACGAATAGGCATAAGTACAGATATAACAGAACATATTATTAGAAAATTAGCTCATTTTACAGAGTTTACTGCTTTGGGAATTTTGTTAAGTATAGATACGGTACTGTTTTTAAAGAATATGAAACAGTATGTTTGGATTCCTTTGTTTATAGGGCTTTTAGTAGCTTTAATAGATGAAACAATACAATTATTTCCTATAGGTAGAAGTAGTTCTGTAAAAGATGTATGGATTGACTTTTCAGGTGTTATATTTGGAACTATCTTGTTACTTGTTTTAAAACAAATTTATCTTTTTAAATTAAGGAAGACCTTGAAATAGAGGTCTTCTATTTTTTTGAAAAAAATTCCACTTAATTTTAATATAATTTTACGGAAATTTCACTTGATATTTGAGTAATGTGTATTATAATGTCATTTGGATAATGTTTAAAATAAATTTTATACGAGGTGTTATGATGAATAACAGATATAATGGTTTTGATTTTATTAGAAAATATATCAATAAAAATGGCGATAAATATAAGTTTAAAGGGGAAACAGTTAAGGATTTTCAAAAATGGAAAGAGGCTGTTATTCCTAGATTAAAGAAAGGCTTAGGTTTTGAAAATTTTCCTAAAAATAAATTAAGTTTTAGAAAAATAGAGCAAAAAGAATACAAAGAATACATATTGGAAAAAGTTAAAATTTCTACCATGCCTAGTTTGGAAATGCCTTTTTACATAATGACACCAAAGAAAAGTAATGGTAAAAATATAATTGCACTTCATGGTCATGGCTGTAATGGAAAAGAAGGGCTTATATCTTCAGAAAAAAATGAGGATATGGTTTACAGCTATGCTTTGGACTTAATGAAAATGGGTTATACTGTTTATATTCCGGACCTTTTAGGCTCTGGAGAACGCAGACTAGGTGTGTACGATGATGTACAAAAATCAGATTGTGATGAATTGAATTTTGCATTAATTAGTTTGGGAATGTCATTACAGGGTGTTATAGTTTATGAGCTTATGTGCCTTGTAGATTATATAGAAAAAGAGGATTCTGTAAAGAAGTTAGGTGTAGTAGGTTTTTCAGGTGGCGGATTTAGCGGACTCTGGCTTGGCATTTTAGATGAAAGAGTTAAGTATGTAGTTTCAAGTTGTTATTTCCATAGTTTTAAGGATACATTGTTGTTTACAAACAAGTGTGGATGTAATTTTATACCAAAACTTTGGAATAGAGTAGATATGGGTGATATGGCTGCTCTTTTGGCTCCTAGACCTTTATATATTGAAGTAGGAACAGAAGATAGTCTTAATGGCGATAGAGGTATTATTGGCGTAAGAGAGCAAATTGAGCGAGCTAAAAATGTATATAGACTGTTTGATAAAGACATTGAATATAAAGGATGTGAAGGTCAGCATCAATGGTTTGGCTCTTGTTATGATTGGATAAATAAATTGTGAAAAAATAATTAAAGTTGTTGAATATATCCTATAGCTATGTTATAATTTTGGTGTAATATATAGATTATGCTAAAAACGGAGGTAGAAAATGGCAATTATTAATATACTTGATTGTGGTGCGGTTGCAGATGGCAAAACTTCTTGTACTGCTGCTATTAAAACTGCTATTGATAAATGTGCTGAAAATGGTGGAGGTACTGTTTTTGTTCCTGCGGGTACATATTTAACAGGCCCTATTTTCTTAAAGAGTAATATAAATCTTAATCTTGAAGCTGGTGCTACTTTATTATTCTCAAATGATATTGAAGAATATCCAGTAGTTACTTCTCGTTGGGAAGGTGTTAAGCAGGATTGCTACGCATCTCTTATTAATGCTGATAACTGCGAAAATATTTCTATTACTGGTAGAGGTACTCTTGATGGACAGGGTGCTTTTTGGTGGAAGATTTTTAGAGCTAAAGAAAACAAGTATCCAAGACCAAAGATGATTGCTCCTTATGAATGTAAGAATGTTCTTATTCAGGGTGTAACACTTACAAATTCTCCAAGTTGGACAATTAATACTATACTTTGTGATAATGTAACTATTGATAATGTAACTATTAACAACCCATACGATTCTCCAAATACTGATGGTATTGACCCAGAATCTTGTTCAAATATTCACATTAGCAACTGTCATGTTGATGTAGGTGATGACTGTATTGCTATTAAGGCTGGTACAGAAGGTACTGCTGAAAGAGTTCCTTGTAAGAACATTACAATTACAAACTGTACTATGGTTCATGGCCATGGTGGTGTTGTTATTGGTTCTGAAATGAGTGGTTCAGTAGAAAATGTTACTATCAGCAACTGTGTATTCACTAATACAGACAGAGGTATCAGACTTAAATCAAGAAGATACAGAGGCGGAGCTGTTCAGGATATTAGAGTAGACAATGTAATTATGGAAAATGTACTTTGTCCATTTATTGCAAACCTTTACTATATGTGGGGACCAAGAGGTATGGACCCAGATGTTGTTGATAAGAACCCAGCACCTGTTACAAAGGATACTCCAGTTTTCAGACGCTTACATTTCTCTAATATGACTTGTAAAGATGTAAATGCTTCTGCTGGTCACTTCTTTGGCTTAGCTGAAATGTATGTTGAAGATTGTACATTTGAAAATGTATATATTTCTATTGCAGATAATGCTGTTGAAGGCGAACCTGCTATGTATGTTGGTGTTCAGCCTGTTAAGGAAAAGGGCTTTGTACTTACAAATACAAGAGGTATTAAGTTCAATAATGTTACAGTTGTTGGCGTAAATGGTCCAGCTTTCGAAGTAGAAAATAGCGAAGACATTACATTTACTAACTGTATTAATAAGAATAATAAGTCAAACAGTGAAATGGTTAAGCAGACAAACAGCAAAAATGTTGTTGTGAAATAATAAAATAATTATAGGCAAGCCTTTTGAAGGTTTGCCTATTTTTGCTATTTTTCTTCTTTTTTGCGTTTTCTCTTAGCTATCTCTCCACCTAGTCTGCCACTTTCTCTTGAAGTAAGACTTTTCCAGCCTAATTTTTCTATTTTATCCCATAAACCTATTTCTTTGGCCACTTCACACTTCATAATATATTCAGGTGTAATTTTTTTCTTCTTTTCCATATATTTTTCACTCCTTTATTAAAAGTTTGCCCAAATTCAACAAAAATATTTTACAGCATTGACAAGGAAGATATATAGTGGTATATTAAAAGTAAGTAATAAGATAGAGGTGCGATGTTTATTAGTAGATTTACTGACGGACAGAAACGGTTGAGGTAAGTAGAAAGGAAATGTTGCCGAAGAATTGCATTTTTTCTGTAGATGTAGTTCTGGTTGCTGTGGCTAATAGCCCTGTGACTGTCACTATGTAGGCGAGATAGCCTTTAGTGGAGCGCTATCTGTGTTAAGAATTCGCACAGACCGCTCGAAACGGTCTGTTTTTTTATACAGATTAAGCACTTATTATTAAATAAAATATATAATATAGGAGAGAGGAAAATGAAAAAGGAAAAGTACAATGTAGGTATTATTGGTGCAACTGGTATGGTAGGTCAGAGATTTATCACTCTTCTTCACGACCACCCATGGTACAATATCAAGGTTCTTGCAGCATCTCCAAGAAGTGCAGGTAAGGCATACAAGGATGCAGTAGGTGCAAAGTGGTGTATGGACGAAGAAATTCCAGCAAGCGTAGCAGATATGGTTGTTATGAATGCAACTGATGATGTTGAAAAGATTGCTAAGGAAGTTGACTTTGTATTCTGTGCAGTAGATATGAAGAAAGATGAAATCAAGGCTCTTGAGGAACGCTATGCAAAGGCTGAATGTCCTGTTGTTTCAAACAACTCAGCTCATAGACATACTCCAGATGTTCCTATGATTATTCCTGAAATCAATCCTCAGCATCTTGAAATTATTCCAGCTCAGAAAGAAAGACTTGGTACTAAGAGAGGCTTTATTGCCGTTAAGTCTAACTGTTCTTTACAGTCTTATCTTCCAGCTATGGCTGTTATTAATATGAAGTATCCTATTGACCATGCTTTAGTTACAACTTATCAGGCAATTTCAGGTGCTGGTAAGACTTTCGAAACTTGGCCAGAAATGGTAGATAACCTTATTCCATATATTGGTGGCGAAGAAATGAAGTCTGAAGTAGAACCTAACAAGGTTCTTGGTAAGATTGAAGGTAAGGAAATTGTACCTTCTAATGAACTTTCTATTGAATGTCAGACTTATAGAGTACCTGTATCAAATGGTCATACAGCTGCTATCTTCTTCTCATTCAAGGACGGCGTAAATAAGCCATCTGTAGAAGAAATTGAAAAGATGTGGGCAGACTACTCTGGTGAACCACAGAAGCTTAACCTTCCTCATGCACCAAAGCAGTTCATTCATGTTTATACTGAAAAGGACCAGCCTGACCAGCCACAGATTAAGACTGCTCGTGAAATTGATGGTGGTATGGCTATTTCTTGTGGTCGTCTTAGAGAATCTAACCAGTATGATTACAAGATGGTTTCTATGAGCCACAATACTCTTCGTGGTGCAGCAGGTGGTGCTGTTCTTCTTGCTGAACTTCTTACAGCAAAGGGTTACATGGACTAATTTTCTAAATTAATAATTGTGTCGGGATTGATACATAAGCAATTCCGACATTGAATATAGAAGGGAATTGATATAAATGGCAAAGACTTTACTTTTTACAGGTGCAGGTGTTGCTATTGTTACTCCATTTAATGCTGATGGTAGCGTAAACTATGACTCGCTTAGAAATATGCTTGAATATCAGGTAGAAAATGGAACAGACGCAATTATTATTTGTGGTACAACAGGCGAGGCCTCTACACTTACTGATGAAGAACAGATTAGTGTTGTTAAGTTTGCAGTTGATGTTATTAATAAGAGAATTCCAGTTATTGCTGGTGCTGGTAGTAATGATACTGCTCATGGTGTTCAGCTTTGTAAGAAATGCGAAGAAGTTGGTGCTGACGGTCTTTTGATTGTAACTCCATACTACAACAAGACTACTCAGAAGGGTCTTGTTAAATATTATGAAGCTATGGCAGGTAGTGTTAACATTCCTGTTATTGTTTATTCTGTTGCAGGCAGAACAGGTCTTAACATCAAGCCTGAAACTGTTGCAGAAATTGCTAAAATTGATAATGTTGTAGCTATTAAGGAAGCAAGTGGTGACCTTTCTCAGGTTGCTAAGATTGCAAACCTTTGTGGCGACAAGATTGCTATTTACTCTGGTAATGATGACCAGATTACTCCACTTTTATCTTTAGGTGGTAAGGGTGTTATTTCTGTTTTATCTAATGTAGCACCTAAGTATACTCACGATATGGTTATGTCTTTCCTCAATGGCGATGTAGCAAAGGCTGCTGAAATGCAGGTAAAGGCTATTCCATTAGTAAATGCTTTATTTAGCGAAGTAAATCCTATTCCAGTAAAGGCTGCCCTTAATATGATGGGTATGAATGCTGGTGGTTATCGTTCTCCACTTTGTGAAATGGAAGATTGTAACAAGGCTAACCTTGAAAAGGCTATGAAGGATTTCGGTATTCTTTAATACGACTTTTACCTATGAAAAGGATGTGTACAGATTGGTAAAAATTATAATGCACGGATGTAATGGTAAAATGGGTAAGGTTATTTGTGACTTAGTAAATAAAGATGCTGATGCAGAAATCGTTGCAGGTATTGATATTGCGGGTGCAAATGCTCCTTTCCCTGTTTTTACTGATATAAAGGACTGTAATGTAGAGGCAGATGCTATTATTGATTTTACTACTGCAAGTGCTGTTCCAGCTGTTATTGATTACGCAGTAGAAAAGAATATTCCAGCTGTTATTTGTACAACTGGTCTTTCTGATGAAACAATGGATATGCTTAAAAAGGCTTCTGAAAAGGTTGCTATGTTTAAGTCTGCTAATATGAGTCTTGGTATTAACCTTATTGCTACAATTTTAAAGAAGTATTCTGATGTTTTATATCAGGCTGGCTTTGATGTTGAAATTGTAGAGCGTCATCACAATCAGAAGATTGATGCCCCAAGTGGTACAGCAATTCTTCTTGCAGATGCTGTAAACGAAGGTGTTGGTGGCGACCTTGAATATGTTTATGACAGAAGTCAGGTAAGACAGAAAAGAGATAGAAAAGAGCTTGGTCTTTCTGCTGTAAGAGGTGGTACTATTGTTGGTGACCACGAAGTTATTTTTGCAGGACAGGACGAAGTTATTGAATTTACTCATTCTGCCCATAGTAAGGAAGTTTTTGCAGTAGGTGCTGTAAAGGCTGCTAAGTTTATAAAGGGTAAAAAGCCTGGTATCTACGATATGCAGGATGTTATGAGTGAAATTTAATTCAAAATATAACATAAAAGAGGCAACTGTTTCTGATTTACAGAAATGGTTGCCTTTTGTGTTACAAAAAATCCCTTATTGGAACATTTATATCAAATACTTTTAAACTTAACCTTGTTTTTATAGTAGTTGTGTGGTATTCTATAGAAAATAAATTTACTAAGGAGGATAAAAATGGATAAAATTAGAGTTGCTATATTAGGGGCAGGTACTGTTGGAACAGGTGTATATAAGCTCATCAACAAACAGGCTGATGAAATGATTCACAAGGTTGGGGCTAATATTGAAATTGCTAAAATCTTAGTAAGAAATAAGAATAAAACTAGAGATGGTATTGATTCAGCATATCTTACTGACAATTTTGATGAAATTTTAAATGATGATTCTATCAATATTGTAGTAGAGGTAATGGGTGGCATTGAGCCTGCAAACACATACATTACACAGGCCTTAAAGGCTAAGAAGAATATTGTTACAGCAAATAAGGACTTAATTGCATCAAAGGGTCACGCACTTATGGAATTAGCAAAGGAAAATGGCTGTGATTTACTTTTTGAGGCAGCTGTAGCAGGTGCTATTCCAATTATCAGACCATTAAAACAATGTTTAGCTGGTAATTATATTTCTGAAATTATGGGTATTGTAAATGGTACTACTAATTTTATTTTAACTAAAATGACTAAAGAGGGTATGGACTTTGATGAAGCATTAAAAATTGCTCAGGATTTAGGATATGCAGAGGCCGACCCTACAGCTGATATTGAAGGTTATGATGCTGCCAGAAAGATGGCTATTATGGCGTCTATTGCCTTTAATACAAGAGTTACTTTTGATGATGTAGCTACAGAAGGTATAACAAAGATTACATCAAAGGATATTAAGTATGCAAAGGATATGGATTGCACAATTAAGCTTTTAGGTGTTGCAAGAAATGACGGTAACGGTATTGAAGTTATGGTTCATCCTATGCTTATATCATCAAATCACCCATTAGCTACAGTTAATGATTCATTTAATGCTGTTTTTGTTCATGGCGATGCTGTTGATGATGCTATGTTTATGGGTAGAGGTGCTGGCGAACTTCCAACTGCTAGTGCGATTATGGGTGATGTTATTGATTCAGCTAGAAATATTATACACAACTGTACAGCAAGAATTGGTTGCACTTGCTACAAGTCTATTCCAATTAAGAATATAGAAGACACAAAGTGCAAATACTTCCTCAGAATGCAGGTTTCTGATAAGCCAGGCGTTCTTGCAAGTGTAGCTAGTGTTCTTGGTAATAACGATGTTGGTATTGATAGAGTTATTCAGAAAACTAAGAAAAATGGACTTGCTGAATTAGTTGTTATTACAGACTTAGTTCTTGAAAAGAACTTCAGAGATGCTATAACAATTTTCAATGGTATGTCTATGATTAATGAAATTTCTTCAATAATCAGAGTTTACAAGAACTAAGAAAATTAATTCCTTAGTAAATAGAACACCTCCAAGGGAAAATTAAAATTCCTTTGGAGGTGTTTTTTATATTGTATGTATATGATTATGTATAGGCAAGTTTTCAATCTTATGTGTGTGGCTGTGTTCTTCAGTATTGCTATTATGTATATGAAGATGAGAATGAGTGTGACTATGCTCGTGACAATGAGTTACACCATTACTATGAGTGTGCATATGAGTATGTACATGTATATGCTCATGAGAATGTTGTAACTGTATTGTATCATGAGTTACCAATACTGTACCTATAATCATCAATACAAGGGCAATATAGAAGTTTATTTCTATTGCAGTACCAAATAATGCAAAAGAGAAAATAACCCCTAAAAATGGCGAAATAGCGTAATATGCACTTGTTTTTGCTGCCCCAAGGTATTTTTGTGCCATAATGTAGAATTTAATACTTAATCCATAAGAAATAAAGCCTAAAAGTAATGTAACAAGTATAAATTTAATGTTAGGTAAACTTTCTTTTATTACTAAACCTATTATGAGAGAACCCATACCTGAGAATAAGCCTTTTAAGACAACAATTTCTGTAGAACTCTTGCTAGATAATTTTCTGGTACAGTTGTTTTCAAAACCCCAACATACACAGGCACAGAGGATAAGGAGTGAACCCTTTGAAAATGCAAAGGCTGACATATCCTCAAAGGAAAGTATAATTGTAGATACAGTTATAAATAATATTGCAGTCCACAATTTTGGAGATATAATTTCTTTAAAACAGACTAAAGCTATAATTGATGTAGCAACAATTTCGAAGTTGTTTAAAAGTGATGCATTAGCTGAATTTGTCATTGTTAAACCAAACATTAAAAAAATAGGTGCTGCAATATCCAAAACTATCATTCCTAAAGTGTAGGGCAATTCAGCTTTGGTTAATTTTTGTGTTTCATCGTTTTCTTTGTGTATTATAGAAAGCAAAAACATACCTATACCAGCACCTAAATATAAAAAGCCGGCCATTAATGTTGGGGGTATGTGATTTAAAAGCAATTTAGATAAAGGTATGTTGATAGCATATAAGGCTGCTGCTAATATTGCGTATATTATAGCTGTTTTAGACATATTTTTCATTTGTATTCCTTCTCCTTTAAATTGAAATTATAATCTTCAAAAGGCATTATTATTACTCATTTACCTCTCGATTCATATATAGTATAGGATATTGGGTCTCTTGTTCATCTAAATCTGTTCTTTTATAAACCATAAATCCCATATGCTCATAAAATTCTTTGGCAAGAGGGTTTTGTTCATTTACAGTCAATTCATTAATATTATAATTTGATATGCCATATTTAATTAATGCTTTTCCTATGCCTTTTCCTCTTTCATTATCTGCTACAAATAACATTTCCAATTTATTTTCAGCAATTCCCATAAAACTAACAATGGTATCAAAATCATCTTTAGCAACAACTAAATGTGGAATATTGTTTAATGCTTCTGGAACATATTTTTTTATTTGCTGAATTTCATCGTCTGATAAAAAGTTATGGCTTGCTTTTACGGTCTTTTCCCATAAATGTATTAATTGTTTAACAAGGTTAGGGGTTCTGTAATCAATTGCAAATAATTTTATATTTTCTCCATATTATTTTATAGCCATTTTCATTTAAAATATCTATAGTTTTTGAAAGTTTTCTTCTTTTGCTAAAATATAATCTGCGTTATAGGCAGTAATAGTAAATATTTGCATTTTATTTATTATAAAAAATAGGGCAGGTTAAGAACCCACCCTATTGATTAAATAGAATTACTTATCTAAGTTGAAGTATTTAGCTGCGTTACCGTAGCAAATATCAGAAACTAACTTACCAGCAAATTCGATGTCATTAGCATATTCGCCATTTTCAATCCATTCGCCGATGATGTTACAAAGAATTCTTCTGAAGTATTCGTGTCTTGGGTAAGATAAGAAACTTCTTGAGTCAGTAAGCATACCAACGAACTTACCGAGTACACCTAAGTTACCAAGTGCCTTAATCTGAGCTTCCATACCGTCCTTGTTGTCATTGAACCACCAAGCAGTACCGAACTGAATCTTAGATGCAGCTTCAGGTCCCTGGAAACAGCCGAGGATTGTACCAAATACCTGATTATCAGCAGGGTTACCAGCGAATAATAAAGTCTTAGGTAACTTGTTGTTGTAGTCAAGAGCATCTAAAAGACCTGTTAAACCTTCAACAGTTGACCAGTCAGAGATACAGTCGAAACCAGTATCAGGGCCCATCTGTTCAAATCTTCTAGTGTTGTTATCTCTCTTGATATTTAAGTGAATTTCCATAGCCCAGTTTCTATCAGCGTACATTTCGCCTAAGAATAACATAAGCATAGTTCTATACTTTTCACAATCTTCTACACTTGGCTTGTTGCCAGCAAGAGCAGATGCGATAATAGAATCGATTTCAGCTTCGTCAGCCTTTCTAAATGGAACATAAGTAAATGCGTGGTCAGATGCCTTACAACCAAGAGAATCGAATAAGTCAGCTCTCTTAACGAGAACAGCCTTTAAGTCAGCAAAAGTCTTGATTTCAGTATTTTCTGTAGCACCAAGAGTCTTGATGTAGTCAGCATATGTTGGAGCATCAATGTTAAGAGCCTTGTCTGGTCTCCAAGCTGGATATACCTTGAATGCAGTTTCTTCAGCAGCAAGCTTCTTGTGCCATTCAAGTGAATCAGCAGGGTCATCAGTTGTGTTAATAGCCTTAACATTAGAACGCTTGATAAGTTCTCTTACCTTAAATTCAGGCTTAGCAAGCATTTCGTTAATCTTGTCGTGAATTTCAACGGCATTGTCCTTTGTTAAAGGTTCGTAAATACCGAAGTATCTCTGAAGTTCAAGGTGAGTCCAATGGTAAAGTGGATTACCAATAGCATACTGAATAGTTTCAGCCCACTTTACAAACTTGTTAAGCTTGTCAGCATTCTTGCCAGTAATTTCTTCTTCAGGTACACCTAAAGAACGCATAGCTCTCCACTTGTAGTGGTCGCCACCAAGCCATACATCAGAAATATCTTCAAAGTTCTTGTTTTCATAAATTTCCTGTGGATTTAAGTGACAATGGAAATCATAAATAGGCTCGTTCTTTGCATAGTCGTTAAATAACTTCTTTGCAGTTTCAGTTTTTAATAAGAAATTTTCATCAATAAAACCCATTTTTTTGTGTCCTCCCAAAAATAAATTAGATTTTTATACAAATGAATTATAAAGTTACGCCATTCTTAAAGATAGCAATTTCTCTATATCCATTAATTTCGTTTTTAGTTTTCTTTCTGTCAGAAGCAACATCAAGGATATACTTGAAGAATTCTTCTGCATATTCGTCCATCTTTTTATCTTCAACTAATCTACCTGCATTCCAGTCAATCCAGTTAGACTTTCTTTCAGCAAGTGGAGTGTTAGTTGCAATTTTAACTGTAGGAACAGGTGAACCAACAGGAGTACCTCTACCAGTTGAGAATAAGATAATGTGGCAACCTGATGCCATCATACCACTAATAGCTACGATGTCGTTACCAGGACCCTGTAAGAGAGAAAGACCGTCAGCAACAGCCTTTTCGCCGTACTTTAATACACCCATAACATTTGAAGTACCACCCTTTTGAGTACAGCCAAGTGACTTATCTTCAAGAGTTGTGATACCACCTTTTTTGTTACCAGGAGATGGATTTTCGCCTACAGGTTCGCCATGGCTAAGGAAATATTCCTTAAAGTTGTTAATAAGGTCAACTGTCTGCTGGAAAAGCTCAGGAGTTTTACATCTATCCATAAGCATAGTTTCAGCACCGAACATTTCTGGTACTTCTGAAAGAACTGTCTTACCACCATTAGCAACCATAATATCAGAAATTCTACCGATAAGAGGGTTAGCAGTAATACCAGATAAACCGTCAGAACCACCACATTTAAGACCAATAACTAACTTAGATACTGGACATTCTTCCTGCTTAAACTGTTCAGCATATTCAACAAGCTTGCCCATTTCTTCCATAGCAGCTTCAATTTCGTCTTCGTGGTCCTGAACAACTAAGAACTTAACTCTTTCATCGTCCCATTCGCCAAGAACCTTTTTAAATTCATTAAGGTTGTTGTTTTCGCAACCTAAACTAAGAACTAAAACACCGGCAGCATTAGGGTGATTTACCATACCCTTTAAGAGCTTCTGAGTATTTTCGTGGTCTTCGCCAAGCTGAGAACAGCCATATGGATGAACGAAGTTATAAATACCGTCAACTCTGCCACCAAAACGCTTATTAGCTTCAGCAACAATAGCATTAGAAACACCATTTACACAACCAACAGTATTAACAACCCAAATTTCATTTCTGATACCAACTTCGCCATTTTTACGAACATAGCCCATAAAAGTGTCTTTTCTAGTAACAGGAATATCTTTAAGTTTTGGATTGTAAGTGTATTCAAGCGTAGAACTAAGGTTAGTCTTTACATTGTGAGAATGTACCCATTCGCCAGCCTTAATGTCCTGTGTAGCATGACCAATTGGATAGCCATACTTAATGATGTTTTCCCCTTCTTTAATGTCAACAAGGGCCATTTTATGGCCCCTGTCGATATTGTCAACTGCTTTTACACCGAAGATTTCTTCGCCAGCAGTAATATTACGAAGGGCTACAACAACGTTATCATTATCATTTATCTTAATAGCATTGTTTGTATCCATATTTTCCTCCGAATTTATTTAATTATGCTAAAACCTTTTCAACTTCAGAAACAACACCGTTGTTTAAGATATTGTATAAGTGGTCTGCAACAACTGTAGGGAAGTTACCTAATTCAGTATTAAGGTCTTCGCCAAGCCAGAAGTCTTTATTTCCGCAAACCTTAGTAACGAGTTCAGCAATCTGAGCCTTATCAGTAACATCAACGCCTGTCCAAGCATTCTTGTAGAATTCGAGAACTTCTGGAGCATCCTTGATTAAGTATTCTTCGTCGCCTCTTTTACCGATTAAAGCACCTTCTCTAATTTCAGTACCTCTGTAGAATGCAAGGTATGCAGCAAATGAGAAAGTAAGAATCTTAGGAAGTTCCTTTTTCTGTGCATAGTATTCGTTAATAGTGTGAAGTACACGAGCTTCCCACTTAGAAGTAGAATTTAAAGAAATGTCTAAAAGCTTATGCTTGATGAATGGATTCTGGAATCTATCGAATACAGCATCAGCAAAGCCCTTGAGGTCTTCAAGAGTAAGTTCTGGGCTAACGATAGCAGGAATGATTTCGTTGTTAAGAGCATCTTCAAGGTACTTGTAGAACATCTTATCTGCCATTAATTCGCCAACTAAGTTGTGACCAGCAAGGAAAGCACCAAGTACAGAACAAGTATGAGCACCGTTAAGGATTCTAACCTTTCTCTTCTTGTATGGCTTTACATCTGGAGTAAAGATAACTTTAAGACCAGCCTTAGGGAATGGGAGTTCCTTTTCAAGTTCAGCAGGGCCTTCAATAACCCAAGTGTGGAAGATTTCACTTGTGTCAATAGCATTATCCTTGTAACCAAACTGTTCGCATAATGCTTCAGCTTCTTCACGAGGGTAACCAGTAACGATTCTATCAACAAGTGTGCTAGTGAAGATACAAGCATTTTCAATCCAGTTGATGAATTCATCGCCTAACTTCCAGTTAGCAGCATGCTGAAGAACATACTTCTTTAATGTCTTACCGTTATCATCAATAAGTTCGCAAGGGATAAATACAAGACCCTTGTTCATATCGCCATTGAATTCCTTAAATCTTACATATAAGAAGTTACAAACCTTAGCAGGGAAAGAGTCCTGTGGCTGGTCAGTAATCATATCTTCTTCTTTCCAAGAAATACCAGCTTCAGTAGTGTTAGAAACTACGAATCTGAGTTCAGGGTTCTTTGCACAAGTGTTGTATGTATCAAGGTCAACATATGGGTTGATACATCTGTTTACGCAAGTAATAAGTCTTTTAGCTGCAACTTCCTTGCCATCTTCACGACCTCTAGCAATAAGAGTGTAAAGACCTTCCTGTTCGTTAAGAACATTTCTCAAGAAGTCACCACCAGGGATAGGCTGGATAAGAGTGATACCACCTTCAAATAAGCCCTGTTCATTAATTTCGTCGAACATATAGTCAACAAAGGCACGAAGGAAATTACCTTCACCGAACTGAACTATTTTTTCAGAGAGAGTTTTCTTTGTACCGATTTTTAAATCATCGTTGAATTTAAAACCGTTTGTTAAAAGTTGTCTGTTTAAATTTTCCATGGGATATATTACCTCCATAATATTATAGTAAAGTTATTTTACCTATTTACATAATACTATATTTTTATTTTAAAATCAATAGAAATGCAGTTTTTAAGTTAGTTTTTTTATTAAATTAATAAAAAATTCAGTATTGTAAATGATTACTTTGCTTTTATATTGTATTTAAGAACAAATAAGAAATAAGGTAGAAGCTGAAATTCAACTTCTACCTTATTGTGTCTTATTTTTAATTTTTTATTACTGTCTTCTTCGTCTTATAGGAGGTCTGTCTGAGCTTTCAGATCTTCTGCGTCTTTCCTCCATTGACCTTTGCATTTCGCGTCTTCTTTTTTGTAATCTCAATTCGTCAGCACTTCTTGCTCTTGATGAACTACTACTTCTGGTTTTTGAACCAGAACCGCTATTTGATGAGTGTCTTTTTGTGGAATTGTGAGAAGAAGATTTCTTTCTGCGTTTCTTCTTTTTCTTTTTATTAATATTATTTCTGACAACTAATAAAATAATTATTATGATTACAACTGGAATAATGAAAATTAAAGCATTTAAAATCATATGTAAAAAAGATTTAACATTGTTTATTAATTTCATTTCAGCAAGTTGTTTATCAGATTTTGCCTCTACAGTATTTGATGCTGTAATATCAGCAGCAGCAATGGTTTTATCTTTGTATGTAAATTCCATTGTGCCGATTTTGTCACCCTCTTTTATAGGGGCATATATCTTTTTATCATTATTGTCTTTGCTGTAATTGATTACAGCCTTTGTTTTTACATCTTTGGCAGAAACAAAACTTGGAAGTTTAGCACTTACATCGCCAGCAACAGTTACATTTAATTCGCCAACATTGTAATCTTCACTTAAATAAGTCTGATATACAGGAATTTTATCAGTATAAGTTCCGCCAGTATAAACCTTATTGTCTTTGTAAACTGAAAAACCGTAGTCAAGTAATGTCTTAGAGTCTGTATAAGCCTGATTATAACCATTTGCTTTCATTACAACAGATATAAGTTTTACGCCATCTTTTTCAGCACAAGTTACAAGAGTGTTTTTAGCATCATCATGGAAACCTGTTTTACCACCAATAGCATACTGATAATAATAATCAGAAGTTGGTTTAAGCATTTTATCCTTGTTATGTAAAAATCTTTGAGGATTTTTATTAGTAGCTGGAATTGTATGGTCTACAGTTCCCCAGATTTTACTAAAGTTTTCATCTTTAATAGCATTGTAAGCTATTAAACTCATATCGTATGGGGTAGTGTAGTGGTTTACATCGTGGAAACCATGAGGGTTATTAAAGTGGGTATCCTTACAACCCCAATCCTGAGCCTGTTTATTCATTCTTTCTACGAATTTTTCAACAGTACCGTCTATATGTTCAGCAACCATCATACAAACTTCGTTAGCTGATTCCATCATTATACCATAAAGACCATCAAGGAAAGAAATCTGTTCGCCTTCTTGTATACCAATGATACTACTACCTTGACCTATGCCATAAATAGCATTGTGAGATGCTGTAAGGGTATCGTCAAATTTACCATACTTACAAGCAAGGTAAGCAGTCATTATTTTTGTAATACTTGCAGGATAAAGTTTTTCGTGAGAATTCTTTTCGTAAATTGTAACACCAGTATTGGCGTCAATAAGAATAGCTCCTCTTGCATCAATATTTAAAACCTTAGAACTGTCAGCATAATTATTAATAACTGACGGTTCTTCTGTAGTAGCCTCCGTTGTTGTTTCAACTACAGAAGTAGGCTGAGCATAAATATTTGAAAAAAATGTTGTTAAAATTATTGAAAATATGGTAATATATATAGTAATATGTCTTTTATACATAAAATTTCTCCTAAAAATATTTACAAAGCAAGCTTATTTTAATCCTTTGCTTAAAAAAGCAACCTATGTATTATATAATAACTTTAATTCTAATTCAAGAGATAAAATGATTTTTTAATTTTATTTTTAAAATACAGTTGACAAAAATATTTTTATGACAGAAAATAGAGTAGTGTAAAAAAGGAATAATTAAATGTAGGGGTTGAAATGATGGCAAACAAAATTTTGGTTGTTGATGATGAAAAATTAATTGTAAAAGGAATAAAGTTTAGCCTTGAACAGGAAAATATGGAAGTTGATGTAGCATATGACGGAGAGGAAGCCTTTAATCTTGCTAAAAATAACAACTATTCCATTATTCTTTTAGATGTAATGTTGCCTAAAATTGACGGTCTTGAAGTATGCCGTATGATTAGAGAATTTTCAAATGTTCCTATTATTATGGTTACAGCAAAGGGCGAAGATATGGACAAGATTATGGGTCTTGAATATGGTGCTGATGACTATATTACAAAACCTTTTAATATTCTTGAACTAAAAGCCAGAATCAAGGCTATATTAAGAAGAAGTGTTAGAGTTGTTACTCACGAAGAATCAAAGAGCAATATTATAAAATCCAGAGATTTGGAAATTGACCTTGAAAGTAGAAGATGCTTTATAAAGGGCAAAGAAAAAAATCTTACTGCTAAGGAATTTGATTTATTAGAATTGTTTATGAAAAATCCTGGCAAGGTTTATAGCAGAGATAATCTACTTACTACAATTTGGGGTGCTGGTTATCCTGGAGATGTAAGAGCAGTAGATGTTCATGTTCGTAGATTAAGAGAAAAAATAGAGGCTGTTCCTAGTGAGCCAGAGTATATTCATACTAAATGGGGAGTTGGTTACTATTTCCAGTAAAATAAGATGGTATCAAACCGTTAGATTTAAACTTTTTACAGCTGTTTTGCTTGTGAGTATAGTTCCACTTATTATATTCTCTATCTATATGGTTCATACTCTTGGTCGATATTTTGAGGAGTCAAGTGAAAGAGAGGCTCTTTATCAGGCAAATAAAATAGCTGGGTCTATTCAGAAAGCAGGATACCTTACTTCTCCAAATAAAAAAGACGATTTAATCGCTGAATTAAGTGATAAAAGTAGTGAAGGCGGTTTCAGAATTATTGTTGTAGACGCAAATGGCTATGTTGTATCTGATACGAATAATTCTGCTACTGGTAAGGTCTATCTTGTGCCAGAAATACTGGTTGCTCTTTCCGGTAGAGATGAGGCTAATTTAAGGCAAGATGAAAAGGCTGTTTATGCCTCTGCGTATATTGAAAATTCGGCATCTAAAAAAATAGGTGCTGTCCTTGTAGTAACATCATTTGATGATATTCATACACTTTTAAGTGAAATTAATGCTCGTTGGATGGTAATTGCCATACTTATAGCTATTATAGTTATAATTTTAGTTTTTGTAATGGCAAGGATTATAATGGAGCCTTTGAAAAATATTTCTGTAACTATACAGAAAATATCAGCAGGGCAGTTACACCAGAGAATTGAAACAAAGGGTCATGATGAATTTGCTCACCTAAGTGAGGCTATTAATAATATGACTACTAGGTTGGAGCAAATGGACTCATCAAGACAAGAATTTGTTTCCAATGTATCCCACGAACTTAAAACGCCGTTAAGTTCAATAAAAGTTCTTACAGAGTCAATTTTATTACAGGAAAATGTTCCTACAGAAATGTATAGCGAGTTTTTAAGGGATATTAATTCTGAAATAGATAGAATGACAAATATTGTAAACGACTTGCTTTCTCTTGTGCGTCTTGATTACAACGGTGCAAAGTTAAATATAGCTGAAACTGATATAAACAAAATGCTTAGGGATATTATAAAGAGAATAAAGCCTTTAGCAGATAACAAGAGTATTACACTTAATTATGATGCTACAAAGGAAGTTACTATTGATGCTGATGAAGTAAAACTTAGTTTAGCTATTTCAAACCTTGTTGAAAATGGCGTTAAGTATACTCCAGTAGGTGGGGAGGTTAGTGTTAGTCTTGATGCTGACCACCAGAATTGTTACATTACTGTTCAAGATACTGGTATTGGTATTGATGAAGAAGAACAGAGTAAGATTTTTGAAAGATTTTATAGAATTGACAAAACTAGAGATAGAGAAACTGGAGGAACAGGGTTGGGTCTTGCTATTACCCATTCTACAATAGTTCTTCACAATGGTTCTGTTAAAATTATAAGTGGCGAAGGTCAGGGTGCAACATTTATTGTGCGTTTGCCTTTAAAGTATCAGCAGAGTTAGGGGTGGTTATATGAATACTAAAAAAACTATTATGTCTATTATAATCACAATAATTGCTGTTGCTATAATTTTTGGTATATTTGTTTATATTAGAGATGTAAAAATGGCAGAGGGAACAGTTTCATATAATATGTATTATGTTAATTCTGCTGAAAGCTGTTTAGGAATTGAAAAAAAGACAGTAAATCTAGTTGATGATGATAAAGTAATGTTTAATACAGTTGTTGATGAATTTGGTAGTGGACCTAAATTTAATAATTCAGCATTAGTTTTGCCATCTGATTTTCATATTAATTCTAAAACCTATAAAGATAAGACAGCTTATATTGATTTGCAACCTAGTTTTAATAAACTTTCTCCAAGTGATAGAATTTTATGTATTGGAGCTATGGTGTACACACTTACAGATATGAGTTTTATTGAAGATGTTTATGTATCTGTAAATGGTATTACTTTAAATGAGCCACAGACTAATACACCATGGAAATTTAACAGAGAAAGCATAAGAAATAATCCTACTGTAAATCCTGAAAAGACTAATTGGCAGGTTGTGGAATTGTATTTTGCTGACAGAACAGGTACTCGCCTTGCTAGTGAGCAAAGAAGTATTGAAGTAAAGCAAAGTCTTTCATTGGAATACCAAATTGTGGAACAACTTATTGCTGGCCCAGAAAAAAATATGCTTGAAAAGACAATTCCAGTATCTACACAGATTAAGGATATTAAAACAGAAGATGGTATTTGTTATGTAAATCTTTCAAAGGAATTTATAAATAAAAAATTAGCAAATGTTACCAAACAGACAACAGTTTATTCTATTGTAGACTCTCTTACAGAATTAGATAGTGTAAACAAAGTACAGTTCCTTATTGAGGGCGAAAAGATAAATAGTAAAAAAGACGGAATTGACTTTAGTAAGTTATTTTCAAGAAATGAAGCTATGATTAGATAAGAGGGAATATGAAAAATCCAATAGTCGGTATATTGATATTTTTTGTAATAGGATTACTTTATGGACAGTATTTTGCTCCTTGGGCATATACTGTCCTTTTTATTGTTATATCAATAGCTTTAGTATATTCGTTGCTAAATAAAAATATAATAGGTATATTTTTTATATTTGGATTTGTTGCTGGAATTGCAATAATGAATATTAATACAGAAAAAGATTTATTTCCAGAAATTGTAAACACTAATAAAAAAGTACAGGTTACAGGTACAATAATAAGTGCAGGATATGCAAATTCTGAAAGTGGAAAATATATAGTCGATGTTGATGAAATTAAAAATGGCAGTAAGATATACAATGATAAATGTAGGGTATGTGTTTATGGCGAAAAAGGACTTTATATAGGAGATACCATAAAGGCAGTTGGAAAATTAAAAACCCCAGAAATAAAGAAAAATCCCTTTGATTTTGATAATTACCATTATTCTAAAATTAAAAGAATAGATTATACTATGTCTGGAAAAATAAAATACATTTCAACCAATGAAGAAAGTCTTTATTTGAAAATAGATAAATTAAGAAAAAATATTTATAGTGTTATACATATAATTTCTCCAAAAAGCAAAAGAGGAATTATTGCTGCCATGGTTTTAGGTTATAAAGATGACATAAGTGACAGCATATACGACCTTTATAGAAGTGCAGGAGTAGCACATATTTTAGCAATATCCGGATTACATATTTCTATTTTTGCCGGCATAATATTGTTTTTATTAAATAAGTTTAATAGAAAAATGGCGTCATTTGTTTTGATAGTGTTTATGGCTTTTTACTGTGTTATAACTGGTTGTGCAGCTTCTACTATTAGGGCAGTAACTATGATTTATGTGTTGCAGTTTGGTTATATGTTTTACAGAAAATATAACCTGATAGGGTCTACAGCATTTGCGTGCTTAGCATTGCTTATCTTTAATCCATACTATATTTATGATATAGGATTTCAGTATTCTTTTGGTTGTGTTTTTACAATAGGTATGGCTTTTGAAATTATAAAAGAATATAAAATTGAGGATAAATTTGCTAGATTATTTATAGTTACATTTCTTATTGGAGTAACAAGTAAGCTTATAACGGTATACCATTTTTATTCATTTAATCCCATTGATACAGTTTCAAATATGATAATAGTACCTTGCGTTAGTTTTGTGTTGCCAATCTGTCTTTTGGCTATAGCTGTAGGCTGTTTTTCAATACATTTAGGAGCTATTGCATTAAAACCAGCTGTTATGGCTTTTGATTTTTTTGATATTGTATGTAAAGTTGTAACGGGTACACCTTTTTCAAAATATACAATAGGTGCTGTACCCTTATTGACTATAATTACAATGTTTTTGATAGTTATATTTTTGTATAAATTTGCTTTAACTAGGCAGTTAATATATGTCGTACCAATAATATTATGTATCTTTTTATGTCGTATAAAACCAAACGAATACAATAGAATTGATGTTTTATCAGCAGATAAAGCTGAATGTATAGTGATAAGGGACAGAGATTATGTTGGTGTAATAAATGGTGGTAAATATGGAAATAGTGCAACAGGAGAAAAGGTAATAGTTCCATATATGAAGTATTATAATGTAAAAAATATTGATGATATATTTATTACTTCTTCTGAAAATTATGTCATTGGTGGTATTCCGGATTTATTAAAAAATGTAAATGCTAAAAATATTTATATACCTAAAAATGTCAAGAAAACTGAAAAGTTGCAAGATATATTGGATTTGGCTAAAAAGAATAATGTAAGCATACATTATGTTTTAAAAGACGAGGAATTAAAAGCTGTTGAAAATCTTAAATATAAATGTTATTATATAGGCTCAGGAAAGTATGGCAAATATGGAATTAAAGTAGCATTAGACGATGTTACATTTTTGATACCTTTTAATATTTCAAACAAATATGAAAGGGATTTCTATAAAAGAGGTATACAGTCTGATGTGTTATTGCTTTCAAAAAGTGGTTCTAAAAAGGCTAATTCGCAGGATTTTATAAGTGCTGTTAAACCTAAAAATGCTATAGTTAGTACAAGTTTAGAAGATTATTCAGAAAAAGAAGTTTTGGGAATATTAAATAATTACAAAATAAATTTGTATAATACTAAGGCTGATGGTATGATAACTATAAAAACTGTTGATAAGGGCTATGAAATAGAAAAATATGTAGGAGGTGATATTTTTGCAGAGTTTAGATAATGATATTAAAAGTGGAAAATTTAAAAGAGTTTATTTAATATACGGGGAAGAATCATTTCTTGTTAAAGAATATGAAAATAAGCTAAAGGAAAGTATAATTCCGGCAGGGGCGGAAACTATGAATTTGTCTGTTTTTGACGGTAAAGGCTTTTCCGGTAAGGAAATAAGCGAGGCTATAGATACAATGCCTTTCTTTAGTGAATACAGATTAGTAATAGTAAGAGACAGTGGGCTATTTACTACTGGTAGAAAGGACGATACAGATTTACTTGCAGAATATGTAAAGAGTATACCGGATACTTCTGTTTTGGTTTTCTGTAATGAGAAAGTTGACAAGAGAAACGCACTTTATAAGGCTGTTAAGAAAAATGGCTATGTGTGCGAAATAAATATGCTCAAGGAGAAAGAGCTTACAAATTGGGTTATTAAACTTTCTGGAAATAAAATATCAGCTTCAGACAGCGAATATTTCATAAAAAATATTGGCGTAAGTATGGTTGCTTTAAAAGAAGAAATGATAAAACTTCTTAACTATACAGGAGATAAAAAAATAACAAGAGAGGATATAGATATTGCCTGTACAAAATCTGTTGAGTCCAATATTTTCGATATGGTTGGAGCAATAGGTGGCAAAAATACGGAGCTTGCCTTGGATATTTACGGCAATCTCCTTAATATGAAAGAAAGCCCATTAGGTATACTTAAAATGATTGCAAGACAGTTTAAAATGATACTGGAATGTAAATATCTTTTGAGAAAAAAGTATACAAAACAGCAAATAGCCTATGAATTGGGGTTAAGAGAATTTATAGTAGCAGGCTGTATAAATCAAAGTAGAAATTTTACTTTAGGAAGTCTGATGAAAGCTGTAGAAGATTGTGCAAAGTGTGATATTGATATTAAGAGAGGTCTTATACAGGATAAATTGGGCGTAGAAATAATAATATTGAAATATGCGAAATAGAGAACTTTATGTTTTTAGGTGTTATGATACAAATACGGTATTATAACACCTAAAATTAAGTTATTTGACTTTATTAATAAATTTTGTTGTTATTGTTTGTATTTTATTAATAAATACTGTTTCCTCTTCTTTCGTTTTCCAACTGTTAAATATAGGCTCAAGAGATATATGTATAAAAGTAGGATTAAAACAGTTTTCACTATTTCTTTTAGGGCTAATATCATCAAATTCAAAAATATTATTGGAAATTATTATATCTTTAATTATATCTTTATACTTTCTGTAGTTTAAAATATGTAAATTCTTTTGTTCTTCACTTTTTTTATCATATTTATTATACATTTTTAATTCTAAAAATGGACCTGTTTTGTTTGTGTCAACTCTCCATTGAAAATAACATTCGTCAATATATTCTATATCTATGTATGTAAAAGGATAACAGGAATTGTTATGCCTTGTATTTATTTTAAATATATGGTTTTTATATTTCCTCCAATTTTCAGGAAAAAGACTGTTTATAAATTCATATTGGGCTATTTGTGATGTACTTATATTCCATTGTTTGCTATTATCTTTTTTATAGTATAAACGGTAATGGTTTTCTTTTTCTAAATTTTCACATAAATTATAAAGATAGCTATCCAATAAATAATTTATTCCTTTATATTTTTCCAAAATTATTTTAAAATCATTTCCAGTTACTAATGCACCATTGTACTTATGGTTATTTTGAATATTATAAACGGTATTTTTGTCATTTTCAAATAGGAAACCTGTCTTAAAATAAACAACTACAATTTTGGTGTTTTCATTTATATTTAAGTGATTGTTTGAACCAGATTTTTTGAGGCTATTAACATAATTTTCAATTTGATTATTATGTTCAGAGGTATAGGTTTTATCTTCTATTATAACAGCAGTATTAATACCATTTAATATTAATAAAATATCTATTTTTTGAAATTGTTTTAATATTTTTATACTATCTATTTTATCAATATTTTTTATATTAAATTTTTTCAGTAAATCAATAGAGAGTTTCTTTAAATTACAATCATAATTAAAAAAGTTAATACACCAGCATATAAAAGCATCTTGGCTTAATTCAGTAGTGGCAAATTTGAATATATTGTTCATAAAAAAGCTCCTTTTAGAGGTACAAATAAAGTCATACACTAAATGTAATGTATGACTTTTAAGGTTAATTCTTATTTATCAAATTTTCTTTTTTACTTTCCAATTTTTCGATTTTCTTTTCGAGCTTTTCAATTTTCTTATTTTCTTTAATAGCCTGTTTTTCTTCTTTGACTACAAGTTTATCTACAAAATCATCATTGTAATTTCTTATATAGGCAATACCAATAGCTGTAGGACCTGTATGAGCACCTATAGTAGCACCAATATTTAACTTAATATAATTAGCATTTTCATCTAATCTTAAATCATCTGGACTTTCGTTTTCGAAAAATGAGAGTTTGGCAAAAGAAAATTCTTTTACATTTTTTATTTTCTTAGAAATGCCATGCTCTATTTCGAGAATGGCTTTTTTTCTTCCTCTTACTTTTCCCTCTGGCAAAAGTTCCCCATCATCTAATTTTATTAAAGGTTTAATATTAAGTAATTTACCGGCAAGGGCAGAGGCTTTTCCAATTCTGCCACCTCTTTGAAGGAATTTTAAATCATCTACAGTAAAGAGTATGCCACTTGTAGTAGCGAGAATTTTACTTCTTTGACAAACTTCTTCAAAATCAAGATTATTTTCAGCCATTTTGCAACATTCTAAAACTAAAAGACCTTGACTTCCTGTAGCAGAAAGAGAATCAATAACTTCTACTTTGGCGTTGGCATAATCTTCTAATATCATATTTTTAGCATTAACAGCACTTTGGAATGAACCACTAAACTTTTGAGAAAGAGTAAAACAAATAACTGATAAATTTTCTTTAACAGCTTTTTCAAATCTAGTGTAATAATCATCAATAGATGGGCAAGCTGTTTTAGGGTTTGCTTCAGAAGAAACTAATTGGTCATAGAAATCCTTTTGAGAAATTTCTTCTCCCTCTTTTAAATAAGTTTCCTCACTAAATGAAACATAGAAAGGAACAACATCTATTCCATATTTTTCTACAATTTCTTTGGATAAATCAGCAGAACTATCTGTAATAATCTGTATATTTTTCACAACTTCCTCCTAAAAACTACTTGGAATTGGAACTCCTCTAGGCTCAACAGGTGTAGAGAATACAATCTGTGTACTTGTTTTACCGAAAGTTTGGAGTCTACCTATAAACTCATCTAAATCCATTGTGCTAGGAAAAGCAACTTTAAGAAGCATACTGTATTCCCCAGTAACACAATTACATTCAAGAACATTTCTTTCTGCCTTAATAAATGGATAGAATTCTGGCTTTTGATTTGGATTCATTTCAAGATTTATAAAAGCAGTAATATGATACCCCAATTTATGTCTGTCAACTCTTGCTCTATAATTTTTTATAATTCCCTGTTTCTCTAAATGGTCAATTCGTGATGAAACAGCTGGAGAAGATAAAAATACTTGTTCTGCAATACTCTTTAGAGGAGTACGAGCATTTTCTTGCAAAATTTCAAGAATTTGTTTATCTATTTTATCCATAATAAACCTCCTGTTTCTTAATTTTTTTAAGTTAATATTCATTTTAACACAAATTTTTATGGCTGTAAAGAAAGAATTGTTAAAAAATTTAAGCATAAGGTGTAATTGTTTTCTCAATAAAATAATATGGAAAATCCGTTGTATATGGTGTATAATGTTCATAATAAGTAAATTATAAAAGCACAAAATGAAAATATATAAGTATGAAATGAGGTAGTCTGATGAGAAATCTTACTTTATTAACTGACCTGTATGAAATAACAATGATGCAGGCGTATTTTAAAAATAATAACAAGAATAAAATGGCTATTTTTGATGTGTTTTATAGAAAAAATCCTATGGACGGTGGCTATGCCATTTCTGCTGGTCTTGAACAGGTTATAGAATATATTAACAACTTGCATTTTACAGAAGATGATATAAATTACTTGGCATCTCTTAAAATTTTTGAAGATGATTTTTTGGGTTATCTTAAAAACTTTAAATTTACAGGGGATATTTATGCTATTCCGGAGGGTAGTGTAATGTTTCCTAGAGAACCTATGTTAAAAGTTATTGCTCCTATTATGGAGGCTCAGTTTATAGAAACAGCTATTCTTAATATTTTAAACCACCAAAGTCTTATTGCTACAAAGGCTGCCAGAATATGCTATGCAGCAGAGGGTGATGGTATTATGGAATTTGGTTTAAGGCGTGCTCAAGGACCAGATGCAGGTATTTACGGTGCAAGAGCTGCCGTTATAGGTGGTTGTGCCGGTACAAGTAATGTTCTGACAGGTCAAATGTTTGATGTACCAGTTATGGGTACTCACGCTCACAGTTGGATAATGAGTTTTGATGACGAATATACTGCTTTTTATACCTATGCAAAACTATATCCAATGGCTTGTACTCTTTTAGTTGATACCTATGATACTCTTAATTCAGGTGTGCCAAATGCTATAAAAGTATTTAAACAAATGAAAAAAGAGGGCATTGAATTAAAGAACTATGGCATTAGATTGGATAGTGGTGACTTAGCATATTTATCTAAAAAGGCTAGAAAAATGCTTGATGATGCAGGTTTTAAAGATGCAACAATTACAGCATCTAATGACCTTGACGAATTTCTTATTGCTAGTCTTAAAATGCAGGGAGCAGAAATTACGAATTGGGGTGTTGGTACTAATCTTATTACCTCTAAAGATTGTCCATCTTTTGGTGGCGTTTATAAACTTGCAGCTATTATGGAAGATGGAGAAAACTTTACACCTAAAATCAAACTTTCAGACAATAGCGAAAAAATTACTAACCCTGGAAATAAGAAAATTTACAGAATTTATGAAAAGGAAAATAACAAGATTAAGGCTGATTTAATTTGTCTTGAAAATGAAACTTTTACAGAAAATGAAGATATGCACCTTTTTGACCCACACGAGCCATGGAAGAAAACAGTATTAAAGGCTGGCACTTTCACATTAAAGGAAATGCTTGTAAAGGTATTTGATAAGGGTCAATGCGTATATCATAGTGATAGTGTAATGAAGTTAAGAGATTTTGCAATTTCTGAAATGGAAACTCTTTGGGAAGAAACAAAGAGATTTGAAAATCCTCATCAAGTTTATGTAGACTTATCTCAAAAATTGTACGATATTAAAATTAGTCTTTTGGAAAAGATGAGCAAGGAGTAACAAATGAGAAAGTTAGTTATTGCCGAAAAACCATCGGTAGCAAGAGATATAGCAAGAGTTTTAAAGTGCAATAAAAAGGGAGAGGGATATTTATATAATGATGACTATATTGTCAGTTGGGCCGTAGGTCATTTAGTTACCCTTTACGATTGCGAAGATTATGATAAATCTTTAAAAAAGTGGTCTGTAGAATCTTTGCCATTTATTCCGGAAAAAATAAAAATAAAACCTATTAAGGCTACAAAAAGCCAACTAGATATACTTTCCAATATTATGAACTCCCCTAAGATAGAAAGCCTTATTTGTGCAACAGATAGTGGGCGAGAGGGCGAGTTGATTTTCAGATATATTTATGAATGTGTTGGGTGTAAAAAGCCTTTTAAAAGACTTTGGATTTCCAGTATGACAGATGAGGCAATAACAGCTGGCTTTGCTTCCCTTAAAGACGGTAGTGAGTATGATAATCTTTATGAGGCGGCAAAATGTCGTTCTGAAGCTGATTGGCTTGTAGGAATAAATGCTACAAGAGCTTTCACATTAAAGTATAATTCACTTTTGAGTATTGGTAGAGTTCAAACTCCAACTCTTGCCCTTATCGTATCAAAACAAAAGGAAATAGATGACTTTAAACCAGAAGAATACTGGGAAGTTGAGTCTGATTTTGGAGAGTATAAGGGGACTCACATTAATGACAAAAATGAAACTAGAATTAATAAAAAAGAAGTAGCACAAGAAATAGTAAACAAAGTAAAAGGCAAAACAGGCAGTGTAACTTCCATTGAAAATGAAGAAAAGAAAAATCCTGCACCTTTTCTTTATGATTTAACAGAATTACAGAGAGATTGCAACAGAAAATACGGCTTGTCAGCTCAAAAAACTTTGGATATTGTTCAGGATTTGTATGAAAAAAGAAAAATGGTTACATATCCAAGAACAGATAGCCGATTTCTTTCTGACGATATGATACCAAAGTTGCCAATTATGTTAAACAGGTTAAAGGCGACAAAAGAATACGGTATTTACGCCGAGTATGTATTGTCACTTCCTAAATTGCCAATATCTAAAAGAATAATAGATAATAGCAAAATAAGTGACCACCACGCAATTATACCTACAGAGGCAAGAGCTAATGTGGAAAGTTTAAGTGCTGATGAATTTAAGGTTTATGACCTTATTGCCAGAAGATATTTAGCTGTTTTCTATCCAAATTACATATATAATACAACAAGGATAATAACTACAGTAGAACAGGAAAATTTCATTACAAAGGGTACAACTATTGTTCAAAAAGGTTGGACAGAATTAAATGTAGTTTCTGAAAAGGAAAAGAAGAAAACTAAAGAGGATGTTCTTCCAAATGTTGTAGTTGGTCAGGAAGAAACAGCTAAAAAAGTTAAAATTAATTCCAAAAAGACTAAGCCACCAAAGGCATACAATGAGGCAGGATTGTTGTCGGCTATGGAAAATGCCGGTAGATTTGTAGAAGACGAAGATTTAAAGGAACAGCTAAAGGATTCAGGTCTTGGTACTCCGGCTACAAGAGCTGCCATAATTGAAAAACTTATAAAAACAGGCTACATTGTTCGTAAGGCTAAAAATCTTGTACCAACAGAAAAGGGCATTAAACTTATAGAAATAGTACCTAAGGAAATGAAAACACCTGAAACTACAGGAAAATGGGAAAAGAGTATGACCATAGTTTCAAAAGGTGCTATGGAACCTGAAAAGTTTATGAACAGCATAAAAAGGTATGTCAATTATATTGTAGAACAGTCTAAACAAGGAGATTGTAAGGTTATTTTTGCAGCAGATAAAAGCAGAAAAAGAGGTAAAAATTCTCCTGAAGTTTTGGGAGTCTGTCCAAACTGTGGTGGGCATATTTTTGAAAATTCAAAAGGGTATTATTGTTCAAATTGGCGACAAGGCTGTAAGTTTACCATATGGAAAAATACATTAGAAAACTACTGTACAGCCATTGACCCAGATTTTGTAAAACAATTGCTTAAAGATGGAAAAATAGAAAATTTATTTGTGCGTAAACCAGATACAAATGAAAAATGCACTTGTACTATAACAGTAAATAAAACAGGACAATTAGATATATCAAATTTGAATGTTATTAACTAATATCACTAGATAATCCCTCTACTTCTGCTTGTTCAAGGAGATTTTCACATTCAAAAAAATCTAGGCTTTTGTTTAACGCAAATATTATAATACTGTCACGCTTAATTCTAGGGTATAGAATGCCTACCTTTGCTATTTTTAATAACTTTTGAGTAGTTTCTAAATCTAAACTCATTGCAAAGGCGATTTGAAGTAATTTATTTCTTGATGGATTACTCTTTTCGCCTCTGAAAATGTCGTAAATATATGATTCAGAAAGAGAAGTGGATTTTATAATTTTGCTTTTTGTTAAGTTTTCTTTTTTTTCAAGAAGTTCATTTAGATATTTAGCAACATTTTGTTCTATTAATTCATCACGATTTGTAGATAAATATTGATTTATGTCAGAAGTATTATCAAGTTCTTTAAGTAGCTCATCAGTTTGTTTTATCATATATAATAGCTCCTTTTTTAGTATTATGGTATAATGATATAATATTTTAAATTTTTTTTCAAGAGGGACATAGTTATGGATTATTTTACGGAATATAAATTAAGTAAATATAAAGAAATAGAGCCATTAAGCGATAAGGGAACAACTGTACTTGTTTACGATACTGTAGAAAGACAACTTTTTGTAAAAAAGGTAGTAAATGAAAAAATCTATAAAATTTATAAAAAAATAAGTGATATTGAATGTAAGTATATGCCTAAAATTATAGACACTATAAAGGCTGAGGACGAGTATATTATCATAGAGGAGTTTATAAAAGGGGATAGTGTAGATTATTTAATAAAACAAAATGGTGTTTTTTCTGAAGAAAAGGCTGTTTCTTATATTATAGATATAGGAGAGGCTTTAAAGCAAATTCATGGTAGGAATATAGTACATAGAGATATAACTCCTAACAATGTCATTATTGATGAGAATGACAGAGCAGTACTTTTGGATTTTGATATAGCAAGAATGGAAGATAAGAGTGAAAGTAGAGATACTACATTACTTGGAACGGCAGGATTTGCATCTCCGGAACAATATGGCTTTGCACCAACAGACACCAGAGGAGATATATTCTCAATGGGAGCTTTGTTAAATTTTATGCTTACGGGAGATGTTGTTCAGAAAAAGATTTATACTAAAACAGGTCTTTACAATGTCATTTCAAAATCTATACAAATTGACCCTGAAAAGAGATACAGAAGAATAGAGGAATTTATAATTGATGTATCTGCCTACTGTCCTGAAAAAATAGTTACAGAAAAAAATTCAAAGTTTTTATATAAAATAGCTTATCATTTACCTGGGTTTAGGACAAATATAATTTATAAAAAAGTAATTGCTATAATATTATATTTTGTTTTTTTATGGAATACATATAATACTATATTTTATAGAGAAGTGTATTTTAAAGAGAAATTTAATGAAATTTTCTTTGTTTTTCTTTTGTTTATTTTTCCTATGTGGTTTTTTGGAGCAAGAGGGAGAATTATGAAAAAGATACCTATGCTTAGGGAACTTAAACCCATACCTAGATTTATAGCAGCAGCCGTTTTATACTTCTTTTTACTTTTAATTTTTAGTACAACATATTAAAAATTTCATACATACTACGCTGACAGCGTAACAAAAAAATAGCATCTACTGTTAAAATATAACAGTCAGGTGCTATTTTTTGTATAAAAATCTGACATTATGGACAGATGTGTCTACATAAATGTTAGCTATTCTTTATGTGAATAATAGATTTAATTATTTTGGAAATATCTTTTATATCACATTCTGACAGTCCAGAAAGATAAGAATTTATTTTGTTAAGTTCTGGCGATGTAACATTTATGGTGGGTAAATCAAAGCTAAAAAGAATAGGCAATGTAACGTTAAGAGCTTTTGCTATCTTTTGTATAGTTGATATTGTTGGTGATTTAAGACCCCTTTCAATCTGTCCTAAATGGGCGGCACTAATACCGGATTTGAAAGCCAATTCTTCTTGATTCATGCCCGAAGAAAGCCTTAAATTGCGTATTCTGTCGCCTAGCTGTTTTGTGAATTCGTCCACAGTAACACCTCCAAGGTAAATAATACAAATAATAGGACAAAATAACAAATTATTTTAGGAAGTGAATAATTTAATAACTTTAGATATTTAAGATGGTGAGAGGCTATTCTATAAGTTTTACAAATAAATTACCTCTTATTCAGATTAAGAAAATAAAAATATAATTTATAGATAGTATAAAAAATAATATCTATAGATATTGACAAAATAAAAATAATATTGTAATATATGATACATAAAAGCACTAATTTGATGAAAAATTTAGTTACTATAGACAAATTTAAGTCAAAAGGGTAAAGGGCTGTATTGTATAAAATAAAAAAGGGGTGTAGAAAATGAAATCAAAAATTAAGTCATTTTTTAAAGGAGTTCTTGTTGTTTTTTTAGCTATTATTGTTATTTTTATGGTACTTTTATTTTTTGGTGAAGATAAATCCGGTGATTATAACGAAATAGCAGATTTAATAAAAGGCGAAAAAATTGAGCAGGCTGAAAATTTATTGAATAAAAGCTCTTATTCAAAAATGGACTATTCCGATGAAGATGGCAAGAAAAAGATGGAGTTATACAGAAAGCTCTATACAAAGGAAAAGAAATATGATGAGGCTGCGGATGTTGTTATTGCTTATCTTAAAGCGAACAATATGGATATAAAAGCAGAAAATACCGATTCAGCTGATGGTGTTGAATTGTATGACCTTGTATGGAACGTTTCTGACATTTATAATAAGCTTTCAGCAGAAAAGCAAAAAGAAGTTATGAATTTGATGGGCGAAAGTTTACAGAAAAAGGTTAACAGTGAGGGTAGAGAACAAAGAGAAGCAAATTTAGCTAAAAATGAAGAATTTGAAAAAGTTGAATACTATATAAACAATGAGTCTGTTGAAGATGCAAAAAAGATGTTGGAGGAAAGCAGTTTTTCTAAGATAGGCTACAAGGAAAGTACTGATGAAACAGTAATTTCCGGTGGTATTCTCAAAATGCGATTGTATAAAGATTTATACATAAAGCTAGGAATGTACGATGATGCTGTTGATGTTATGTTGACTTTTGTAAAAGAAAATGAGGGTAATCATAAGTATGACCAAAGTGTTTCAACTTTTATTGCTGATATATACGATAAGCTTTCTGATGAAAAGAAGAATGAAGCAATGGAATTAATGGGAGATACTTTGACTACTGAACTTAATAGAAGAAAGGCGGAGTGAATATGAAAAAAATACTTTGTATAATGTTTGGTTTTGCCATAGGGTTAATTGTTGGCTTGCTCTGTTCCAGCTTGCGTACTGAGGAAAAGAAAGATGACAGTAGCATTAGCTGTCAGAATGGCGAAAATGGAAAAACATTAACAGCATTTGGTTATATTTAATGTATTAAATTGCAATTTTATTGCATCAAAATAAAAAGGAGGCGGTATTTATGAAATGCCCTAATTGTAACAAAGAAATAGCTGATAATACGAAATTCTGTCCAGAATGTGGACATAATTTTAGTCAGCCTCAACAGGAAACACCAGTACAACCACAGCCACAAACTGTATATGTACAGCAACCACAACCAGAACCAAAGAAGAAAAAGCCTTTATGGTTGAAGATTGTAATTGGTATAGTTGGATTATTTATACTTTTTGCTATACTTGGTTCTTGTTCAGATGATAGCTCAACATCTACATCAGCACCAGCACCAGCTCCATCATCTTCAACAGGAACAGAACAGGCAACCAATGGTAGTAGCAGTTCATCATCAAGTAGTTCATCAAGTAGCTCTACATCATCAAGTAATTCTACTCCTATTGGTGTTTATACTAAACTTAGCCAAATTTCATCAATAGATTTTACAATAAGTGCTAAGGCGAAGGCTTTTATTACTGAGCATCCAGATTTATTCCCAGCTAAATCAGATGTTGATTGTAATAATTATGTAAACTATGGTATTGAATACAAGCATTTATCAAAGAGTGCAGATAATTATGGCGATAGTATGGTATGTGTAAATGGTACTATAGAACAGATAATGGAATTAAAACCTGAAGAAACAGGTCTTAAAGATACTATTACATTAATGCGTATAGAAGACGGTGATTACAATGATTTCTGTGCATTTTATATAGGCACTGTTGACTTATATGAAGATGATTCAGCTACAATATATGGCGTACCTCTTAATATGGGTTCATACAAAAACAATATGAACGGTACTACAACTTGTGCTGTAGTTGCTGCAGCCTATGCAGGACCTCAAATATCAGGTTGATGATTAGTGATATATGAAAGGATGTTATTCTATGGACAATAAGTCAGAAATTTTAAAAAAGGTTGTAAAAGTAGGAAAAACAGCAGGAAAAATTGCATTAGTTGCATCTATTTTTGAAAATATAGTTGATTTGTTAGAAACATTTGACGAGGACAAAAATTAAAATATCTATAATAGAATTAAAGGAGAGATTTATATGGCAAGAAAAGCAGAAGCAGTAGGTAGCGTAGGTGGTGCAATTGCAGGTGCAATTGCGGGTGCAGCGAAAGGCTCAAGTATTGGTATAGCAGTTGGTGGACCAGTTGGTGCTGTAGTTGGTACAGTACCTTGTGCAATAGTAGGTGGGATTATTGGATTCTTAGGAGGCAATAAAGTCGGCAGTGAAATAGATAGAAGAAAATAGACTTTTTAATATCTATTGAGATAACTTAAAAATCATCACACGCTTAATGTAATATTAGGCGTGTGATTTTTTACTTTATAAAATTTGAATAGTGAATTGGAAAGACAGAATTGTAGACATAAATTTACAATTTATTCTTGAATTATACACGCTTTTATGCTATGATTGTATAAATATAATTTATATTACACTAAGGGTTACACTAAGGAGGATTTTTTTGATGAAAGGCATTATTACAGTTTTAGGTAAGGACCAAGTTGGTATCATTGCTAAGGTTTGTACTTATCTTGCAGAAGACAAGATTAATATTTTAGATATTTCTCAGACTATTGTAAATGGTTACTTCAATATGATGATGATTGTTGATTTAACTGGCTGTAGTGATAGAGTATCAGAAGTAATCGACCAGCTTGCAAATCTCGGTAAAGAAATTGGCGTTGATATCAGACTTCAGAGAGAAGATATTTTCGACAATATGCACAGAATTTAATTGGAGGGTATATCTATGATTTCTCGTGGTGAAGTACAAGAAACTAATAATATGATTTCAGAGGCTAATCTTGATGTAAGAACTATTACAATGGGTATTAACCTTTTAGATTGTGTTGATTCAGACCAGAAAAAGTTAAATGAAAAAATTTACGATAAGATTACTAAGAGTGCTGAAAAGCTTGTTTCTACAGGCGATGAAATTGGCAAGGAATTTGGTGTTCCTATTGTAAATAAGAGAATTTCTGTTACACCTATTGCTCTTGTTGGTGCTAGCAAAAATCCAGCAGACTATGTTGAGATTGCTAAAACTCTTGACAAAGCTGCGAATGAAGTTGGCGTAAACTTCATTGGTGGTTACTCTGCTCTTGTTCAGAAGGGTTGTACTGAAAGCGACAAGGCTTTAATTGCTAGTATTCCAGAAGCACTTACTGTTACAAACAGAATTTGTTCTTCTGTTAATGTAGGTAGCTCAAGAAACGGTATCAATATGTCAGCTGTTAAGCAGTTAGGTCATACTATTAAGGAAATGGCTGAAATGACTAAGGACGATGCTTGTATTGCCTGTGCTAAGTTTGTTGTTTTCACAAATGCTGTAGAAGATAACCCATTTATGGCTGGTGCTTTCCATGGTGTAGGCGAAAGAGATAAGGTTATTAACGTAGGTGTTAGTGGTCCTGGTGTTGTTAAGAGAGCTCTTGAAAGTGTAAGAGGTGCTGACTTTGAAACACTTTGCGAAACTGTAAAGAACACTGCATTCAAGATTACTAGAGTAGGTCAGCTTGTTGCTTTAGAAGCATCAAAGAGATTAAATGTTCCTTTTGGTATTATTGACCTTTCACTTGCTCCAACTCCTGCTGTTGGCGATAGTATTGCAGAAATCTTCAATGAAATGGGTCTTGAACACGCTGGTGCTCCTGGTACTACTGCTGCTCTTGCTATTCTTAACGATAATGTTAAGAAGGGTGGCGTTATGGCATCTTCTTGCGTTGGTGGTCTTAGTGGTGCTTTCATTCCTGTAAGTGAAGACCATGGTATGATTGATGCAGTTGAAGCCGGTGCTTTAACTCTTGAAAAGCTTGAAGCTATGACTTGTGTTTGTTCAGTAGGTCTTGATATGATTGCCATTCCTGGTGACACTTCTGCTGAAACAATCTCTGGTATCATTGCTGATGAAATGGCTATTGGTATGATTAACAACAAGACTACTGCTGTTAGACTTATTCCTGTAATTGGTAAGGGTGTAGGCGAATCAGTAGAATTTGGTGGTCTTCTTGGTTATGCTCCTATTATGCCTGTAAATAAATTTAGCTGTGCTGATTTCGTAAACAGAGGTGGTAGAATTCCAGCTCCTATCCACAGCTTTAAGAATTAATTTTAAATTTATTGAATATAATAAATATACTAACTTTAGGTCCTATGGTAATACCATAGGACTTAATTGTATAATTTTGAGGTGATAAAAATGAAATGTGACAATGTTTTAAAATTTTTTGAGGCTATAAACCAAATTCCTAGAGGTAGTGGAAATGAAAAAGGTGTAAGTGATTACATTGTTTCATTTGCAAAGGAAAGAAATTTATGGGTTCATCAGGATAGTGCCAATAATGTAATAATTAAAAAAGGTGCTACAAAGGGGTATGAAAATGCTCCTACTGTTGTAATTCAAGGTCATATGGATATGGTTTGTGTTAAAAATCCTGATGTAGTTCACGATTTCCTCAAAGACCCTATTAAAATGATTTATGAGGGAGATTATTTAAGAGCAGACGGCACAACTCTTGGTGCTGATGACGGTATTGCTGTTGCTATGGGTATGGCACTTCTTGACAGTGATGATATTCCACATCCAGCTCTTGAAGTTGTGTTTACAACTGATGAAGAAGTGGGAATGTTAGGTGCTAGTAGCCTTGATATGACACTTTTAGAGGGCAGAATTTTATTAAATGTAGACTCAGAAGAAGAAGGTATATTTACTGTAGGCTGTGCCGGTGGCAGAAAGACAAATTCTGTTGTTCCTGTAGAGTATGTAGAACCTAAAAATCAAGAATTTGCAAAGATAACTATTTCAGGTTTAAAGGGTGGTCACTCTGGTATTGATATTGTAAGATACAGAGCTAATGCTAATAAACTTATGGCTAGAACACTTGAAAGTTTAGTTGAAAATTGCAATATTGAAGTGGCTGAAATAAGCGGTGGTTCAAAGGATAATGCTATTCCTAGTATTAGTGAGGCTATTGTGTCTTGTAGTAGTATTGAAAATTTAGATGTTCAGTGTAAACTTTTACAGGCTGAATTCTTAAATGAATACTATAATATTGATGACAATATTACTATTACTGTTGAAAAGACAGAAAATACAGAGGTATTTTCAGATGAAAGTACAACAAGAGTTTTAACAGTTATGAATAATATTCCAGACGGTATACAGTTTATGAATTTGGAACTGGATATGCCACATACTTCTAACAACTTAGGTGTTGTTAGTACAGATGAAAATGGTGTATCAATGGTTTGTGCTATAAGAAGTGATATTCCGTCAAAGAAAATCGAACTTTATTCTAAAATTGAAAGTTTAACAAAGCTTGCAAATGGCAATACTACATTCAGAGGAGATTATCCGGCTTGGGAAATGAAACAGGATTCACCATTGCGTAATCTTTGTGAAAGGGTTTATACAGAGCAATATGGCAAAGCTCCAGTTGTTGAAACTGTTCACGCAGGTCTTGAATGTGGTCTTTTTGCAGAAAAAGTACCTGATTTTGATATGGTTTCATTTGGTCCTAATCTTTTGGATATTCATTCTCCTAGTGAAAGAGCAGAAATTCCATCTGTTGAAAGAACTTGGGAATTTCTCTTAAATGTATTAGCTGAGATTAGAGAATAGGAAGATATTAAATGAATCTGCCATGGGACAAAAGTTATTTTAAGCTATGCTTTTATATTATTTTTACTTTTATGATATGCTACATTTTTAAGGCTGTTGTAGACGGTGTTTGTTATGCCTTAGGAAATGTAAGTGGCATATATAATTGTGCTGTTAATATATTAGCCTATATTACATCAATTTTTTCGGTGTTAATATTGGGTTTTGCCATAGCTTATGTACTTAATCCTATGGTGGATTTTTTTTGTGAAAGAATAAGGAATAGATTTTTAAGTGTTTTTTTAGTCTATATAATAATATTGGGTTTTATATTTTTTATTTGCTATGTAACCGTTAAGGAAATTAGGCTAGGCGGTAAAATTACTTTTGTAGAGGGTATGAATCTTATTATAGAAAACTTTAAACATAATATTGAAAATGTCTATGTGGATATACTTTACTACTTGGAAAGATACCATTTGGATTTTATAATTAATTATATAAATATTTTTAAGGGGAAAATTTATGATACTATGAATAATGGTATTAGATTAGCAATATTTTATAGAACCATAGGGCGAATAGCTACAGTTCTTTTAGGACTTATTATATCTTTTTATCTTTTAAAGGATAAAGAAAGTATTTCTGATAGCTTTAAGAAGTATTGTAAAAAAATCTTGCCTGAAAAAGTCTATAAATTTTGTGCTGTAAATATTGAAGATATGGATAATGCTTTTTCGGGTTATATAAGAGGACAGTTTACTGACGGAATTATTATGTCGGTTATTATAAGTGTAGTTTTGGGAATAATGGGAATAAAATTTCCTTTAATAATAGGTATAATAAGTGGACTATCTAATATCATTCCCTATTTTGGAGCATTAATTGGTTTTCTACTTTCTGTGTTTATGGCTCTGGTAAATGGAGATGTGTCAAAGGCTGTTATTGTGGGTATTGTAATTATTGTATTACAGCAAATAGATGGCTATGTAATATCTCCTAAAGTCTTAGAACATAGTGTTAAATTAAATCCAGTTGTAATAATAATTGCTCTTGCAGTAGGAGGAAAACTTTTTGGACTAATGGGAATGGTGTTGGCAATTCCTTTTGTAAGATTTTTAAAGATAAAAATAGAAAAACGGTATCAGATAGAATAAGTCTGATACCGTTCTGAATAGTGAACCGAAAGATAAATCGGACACACGAAGTGTGGCTTTCAACGAAGTTGAAAGTTCTGACTAGTGAATCGGAAAGATAAATCCGATGGCTTGGGTGCAAGCCACAAATTATTTTAGTGGTGGTGATGACCACAACCACAATCATGACCATGTTCGTGATGATGCTCATGGCCGCAACCACAATCGTGACCATGTTCGTGATGATGCTCATGACCGCAACTACAATCGTGACCATGTTCGTGATGATGTTCGTGACCACAATCACAGCTGTCGCCATGTTCATGTTCTTGCTTTTCTAAAGCATCTACAATTTCAAATATATTGCCATAAGCTACAAGTGAAACAAGTTTATCGTTTACGCCGTCAAGAGAGTATGTAGCATAGTCTACAAATTCTTCCTGTGTCATAGGGCAAGGAATATTCTTTAAGAATTTCTGCTTTAAGAATTTTTCTTTTGTCTTTGGAAGTTCAGCACAAACATCAGCAATATATGTATTCACATCGTTTGCAAGTTCTTCTGTAGTATATTCCTTTTCTAAATCCTGAGGAGTCATAATTTCTTCTTCAAGCTCTCTGTAAAATCTATTGCTAACAGCATTATTTACAGAAATTGTTGTCTTTAACTCATCTGAAAGATTTTCCCAATCTGTAACTTCGTCCATAAGATTGTTAATTTCTTCTTCAAGAGGCTTGCTATCTTCAAAACGGCTTTCAATTTCGTTTGAAACCTGTAAAAATACAGTATCAGCAAGTTCATCGTCTTTGTTTTCAATGTAGTCAACTACTGAATAGTAGAAATCCTTAATAAGCATTTCATCTTGGAATAAGTAGTCTTCGTCAATAGCAAAGTTTGAAAGAATAAGTAAGTAGTTTACATCGTTGTAGTAAATACTTAAAAGAGAGTAGATACTTTGTAAAGCCTCTACATTGTCATCAACATCAGCAATATAACTTTCAAAATCTTCCTTTGTAGCAGCTTCTGTATCAAGGGCATAAACAGCAGAAATCTTTTCATACATCATTGGAAAATCTTCTTTTATGCTGTCAACTGGCACATAGAACATATCCTTTAATCTGTCGCTACAAGCCTTTGCAAATGTAGGTGGAAGATTATCGATTAAAATACCTAATCCCTTTGTAACATAATCAGAGAACTTGTCCTTAGTCATTCTTATAGGAAGATTAGCCATGATATTTGAAATAGCAAATTTTCCCTCTATTGTTGAACAATCCTGATGTGAAGCGAAATGAGCGGCTGCACTAACTACAGATTTATTTGATAAAGGAACATCGTCACTAATGTTTGAAACATCTTTAAGTTTAAATTCGTTTACAAGGTATTCGCCCATTTGGTCATTTAAACAAGTGTAGCGATTTATTATAACGCCCATATTTACAATTTCCTTACTTAAATCAACAAGCTGAGAATTGTATTCACTTCTGTCAGCAATATCCTGAGCAAGAGCAAACTCAAGTTTTTTGTAACAGCTATATATTTTGTCTTTAAGGTCTAATACTCTTTTAGGAATTTTGTATTCTACTTCTTTTTCTGGAAGTTCTGTTAAATCGTAAATAAGATTTAAGAGAGCATCTTTTTGTTTATATTCAATGAGTTTAACTAACTTTTGTTCAAGTTTTTCCATTTTTATCCTCCTATTTCTGAAACCAATAACAATACTATACCACATTTGCAAAGTAAAGTAAATAAATAACCTTTTGGACTTGTAAAATCCGTCAAAATGCTTTAATATATAGTTATAATATATTGGGAGGTGTTTTCTTGAAGTATGTAGAAAATGCAAGAGTAGTATCAACAGAGTTTTTGCAGAAGGGTATCTGCAATCTCGTTTTAGAATGTCCAAAGATTGCTAAAGATGCAAAGCCTGGACAGTTTATAGAAATTTATCCGGATAATGGAGTTAATCTCCTTTCAAGACCTATTAGTATTTGTGGCATTGATGTTGTAGTTGGCAATATCAGAGTTGTATTTCAGGTTGTAGGTAAGGGTACAGATATTTTCTCAAAGCTTAAAAAAGGCGATAAGGTTAGAGTTCTTGGCCCTTGTGGAAATGGCTATACACTTAATGACGGTACAGCACTTCTTGTAGGTGGCGGTATTGGTGTTCCTCCATTACTTGAAACAGCAAAGAGATTAGATTGCAAGAGCAAAATTGCTGTATTAGGTTTCAGAAGTAATCCTTTCTTAGTAAATGAATTTGCTAGAGTCTGTGATAGAGTATATGTTACAACTGACGACGGTTCAGAAGGCTTTAAGGGTAATGTTGTTCAGTTAATGGAAAAAGAAAATCTTACAGCAGATATGATTTATTCTTGTGGTCCAAAGATTATGCTTAAATTCCTTTCAGAATATGCTATGAAGAATAATATTCCTTGTCAGGTTTCTATGGAAGAAAGAATGGCTTGTGGTATTGGTGCTTGTGTAGGTTGTGTAGTTGAAATAAAAGAGGGCGACGGAACAACATACAAGAAAGTCTGCAAAGACGGCCCAGTATTTGACTGTAAGGAGGTTGTTTGGTAATGGCTGATACAAGTGTAAAGATTTGTGGTATTAAATTTAAAAATCCTGTTATGACTGCATCTGGTACTTTTGGTTGTGGTCGTGAATATTCAGATTTTGTAGACTTAAATAAACTTGGTGGTATAGTTGTAAAGGGTGTTGCCGACAAGCCATGGAAAGGTAATCCAGCTCCTAGAATTGCTGAAGTTTATGGTGGTATGCTTAATAGCGTAGGTTTACAAAATCCTGGGGTGGACTATTTCATAAAAAATGAAATTCCTTTCCTCAATTCTCTTGATACAAATATTATTGTAAATGTTTGTGGTCACTCTCTTGAAGAATATGTAAATGTTGTTACAGCTTTAAGAGGTCAAGATGTTGATATGCTCGAACTTAACATTTCTTGTCCTAATGTAAGTGAGGGTGGTCTTGCTTTTGGTACTGATCCTAAACTTGTAGAAAAGGTAGTATCAAGTGTAAAGCAGGTTGCTGACAGACCTTTAATTGTTAAACTTACACCAAATGTAACAGATATTACAGAAATTGCAAGAGCTGCTGTTGCCGGTGGTGCTGATGCTCTCAGTCTTATAAATACTCTTACAGGTATGAAGATTGATATTAACAGAAGAAAGCCTGTACTTGATAGAAAAGTTGGCGGTATGAGTGGTCCAGCTGTTAAGCCAGTTGCTGTAAGAATGGTTTATCAGGTAGCTAAGGCTGTTGATGTACCTATTATTGGTATGGGTGGTATCTCAAATGCAGAAGATGCTATTGAATTTATTATGGCTGGTGCAACAGGTGTATCTATTGGTACAGCTAATTTCATAAATCCTACAGCTACTATTGATACTATAAAGGGCATTGAAGAATTTATGGATAAGAATAATATTAAGACTCTTGATGAAATTAGAGGTATTATTGACTAATAAAATTGTGAATTAGGTGATAAAATGAAAAGATTTTTAGCATTGGGAATGGCATTGGCTATGGTACTTTGCTCCTTAACTGGTTGCAATACAAGTCATAAAGTTAATGCTGCTATTCAAGAAAATATTTCAACACTTGATAATAAACTTGCAAATCTTGAAGTAACTGTAGGAGATTTATATCAAGAGGGTATAGCTACAGATGAAATGAAAGATGAAGTAGATGACCTCCAACAGGAATTAAGTGAAGCAAGAGATATGTTTGCGGCTACTACTGACGGGGAGCAAGATGCAAACATTTCCAGTAAACTTATTGACCTTACTTCAAAGGCTGATGAACTTGAGGGTCAGGTTCAAGATGCTTTAGGTGGTATAGGTAATGTAGAAAATTATGCAAAGGCTATGAAGAAAGTTACTAGCGAGCTTGAAAGTGCTATCAAAACAGCTGTAGATAATGGCAAAATGGATAAGTCAAAATTGACAGAATTTCAAAATGCTAGTAGTAAGTTAGACGCTATTGTTAGCAATCCAGAAGAAACAACTACAAATAAGGCTGAATTATTGAAAATAAGAGAAAGTCTTGTTGCTCTTGCTTCTGAGGCTAGTGTTAGTAATGAAGTTATAGACGGTCTTGCTCAAAATGATAAAAAAACTGCTCAGCCAACAGTTAAGTCAGAAGATTTGACAAGTCTTGTAAATGCTTACACTACTTTGCAAAATACTGCATCACAGCTTTATGAAAAAGGCAATATTACAGAAAAACAGTATACTGAAATTTTAAATCTTGGTATGGATGTTTCAAAGTTACAGGAAAAAGCAAATAAGGGCGAAAAAGAAGATTCTGTAAATAGTGAAGCTAAGAAATTAGCAGGCAAAGTTGAGAAATTAGCAAATAAAATTAAATAGTATTGACTAAAAGGACTAGAATATAGTCCTTTTAGTTTGCTTAAAATCTGGTTAAATCCTCTTTTCGTAAGCATTTCAGTATGAAAAGAAGTAAAATATAAATGACACTTGCAATAGTTAATGAAATTAATATAGTAATGTTGTTTGTAATTTTAAAAATGTGGTTTGAAATAAACAACATAACTGTACAGGCACAAGTAATTGAAAGTATAGGTTTAACAAATAATAATGTTACACTAAAGTGAGTTTTTGTCCTCTCTTTTATTCTAAGAAGTGTAATTGTAGTAACAACTATTGATGTTATGAACCATATGAATATAAAGCCATTTAAACCATAAATAGGTACTAAAAAATATATACTTATCAAATTAATAAGAGATGAAATAGTATTGACCTCAAATATAAAAAGTTGCTCTCCAAGTCCGTTTAATACTCCTGAAAGTGTTACCTGCAAATATGTAAAAGGGCATATAAAACCGATTAGTTTCAGCATACTACCTATTTCCTTTTCAGAATAAATAAGCTGACCTATTTCGTAACCATAGGTTATAAATAGACCACCTGTTCCACAAGCTACAATAGCTGTCAGTAAAAGGGAATGTTTTAATGTTGAAGTAATACGGTTATAATTTTTTAGGGTATAACATTCAGCAATTACTGGTAGTATAGCTGTTGCTAAGGCTGTTAAAAGTGATGAGGGAAACATAACAAGAGGCATAGCCATACCACTTAACCTACCTAATTCGCTTAATGACTGACTTTGGCTCATACCAAAAAGCTGAAGTCTTTGTGGCAATATAATATTTTCAACTGTTGCGTAAATTGAGCTGGCAACTCTGTTTAATGTAAGAGGTATTGCCATTGAAGTTATAAGGGAAAGTGCTGTAAATGTGGTTATGGTGGGAATTTTTGGCTTTAATTTGTGGTTTACACAAAATAGATTAAGGGCGGTAAATAAAAATGATATTATTTCTCCCAAAGCCATACCTAGTATAGCAGCACCACAGGCATATTCTAACCCCATAGGTACAAAGGTATCTGCCAAAACATAAACTGCCAACATTCGCACTATTTGTTCTATAACCTGACTTATGGCAGGAACTTTTGCCTCCTGCATACCTAAAAAATAGCCCCTTATTACAGAACCGGCAGCCATAAATGGAAAACAGGGACTAAGCCATTTTAAAGAAAGTGTTGTTCGCTTATCTTTTATTATGTATTGGCTTATTTCTTCGGCAAAATTATGTACACTAATACTTAAACATAAAGCAATAGCAACGGAAATAATCAAGGAAATAGTCAATATTTTTTCGGCATTTCCCTGTTGTCCTTTTGCTTTTTCCTGTGCTGTCAGTTTTGACATTGTAGTTGAAAGACCGGAGGAAGAAATAGCCCATATTAACAAATATAAAGGTGTTATAATTTGATATAGTCCCATACCCTCAGCGCCTATGGTTTTGGACATATATATTCTGTAAAAAAAGCCTAGCACCCTTGTTATTATGTTAGCTGATGTAAGAATGATAGCACTTTTTATAATTGCTTTTTTGTGCATAGCTTCCTCCTGTTTGCTCTTATAATAAAAGTATGATAAAATAAATTAATTATGATAATTTTGAAAGAGGTGAGGAAATGTTTGATATTCCAGCAGAATTAAAAAAGTTACCAGAGTCCCCTGGCGTCTATATTATGAGGGATAAAACCGATGATATTATATATGTTGGAAAGGCGAAAATATTAAAAAATAGAGTAAGACAGTATTTTCAAAATTCAGCAAACCATTCTTTAAAAGTGAAGCAAATGGTAAGCAATATTGACCATTTTGAATACATTGTTACTGGTTCAGAGGTAGAAGCTCTTATTTTGGAAAACAATTTAATAAAGAAACATAATCCAAAGTACAACATTCTTTTAAAAGACGATAAAACTTATCCATATATAAAAGTAACTACCAATGAAATGTTTCCTCGTGTTTTTGTTACAAGAAAATTATTAAAAGATAAAAATAAATATTTTGGACCTTTTACAAACAGTTCAGCTGTAAAGGAGAACATAGCTCTTATAGATAAAATATGGCAGGTCAGAAGATGTAGCAAAATTTTTCCTAGAGATATAGGAAAGGGTAGACCTTGTCTTAATTATCATATAGGACAATGTAAGGCTGTTTGTACTGGAAAAGTATCAGAAGAAGAATATAACAAAATGATAGGAGAAATACTGGATTTTTTAGGTGGCAAAACAGAAAATGTAGTAAAAAGTCTTACATCAAAAATGCTAAAATATTCAGCTGAAATGGAATTTGAAAAGGCAGCGGAAGTAAGGGATACTATTGAAAGTATAAAAATACTTAACCAAAAGCAAATTATTGAAAATCTCCATATTGATGACAGAGATGTAATTGGTTTTGCTAGAGGAATAAGAGAATGTATAATGCAGATTTTCTTTATTCGTGGAGGTAAGATTACAGGCAGAGAACATTTTATGCTTGAAGAATGTGAGGGCGTAGAGGATAAGGAGCTTATGACACAGTTCGTTCAGCAGTTCTATAGTGGCACTCCTTTTATACCTAAGGAAGTTATACTTCAATGTGAAATTGATGATTTTGATTTAATTAGTCAATGGCTTAGTGAACAAAAAGGACAAAGAGTTAATGTTCTTGTGCCACAAAAGGGCGAAAGAAAGAGTCTTGTGCTTATGGCTCAGAATAATGCAAAAATTGTACTTGATAAATTTGGTGCTGAAATAAGGAGAGAACACAAGAGAACAAAGGGTGCTTTGGAAGAAATACAAAAGGCACTTAATATTGATTTTGAACTTAATAGAATTGAAAGTTACGATATTTCAAATACTCAAGGTTTTGAATCTGTTGCGTCTATGGTAGTTTTTGAAAATGGTCTTCCAAAGAGAAGCGACTATAGAAAATTTAAAATAAAAACTATTATAGGACCTGACGACTATGGTAGTATGGAAGAAGTCATAACTAGAAGATTTACAAGATATATTAATGAAACTTCTGGAGATGAAAATGTTAAAAAGGCTGGTTTTGACAAAAAGCCAGATATGATTTTCTTAGACGGTGGCAAGGGTCAAATTTCAGCAGTTCAAAAGGCTTTAACCAATCTTAATTTGTATGTACCAGTTTGTGGTATGGTAAAAGACGATAGACACAGAACAAGGGCATTAATGTATAATGGAGAAGAAATAGAATTACCATATACATCGGAGGGATTTAAACTTCTTACAAGAATGCAAGACGAAGTACACCGATTTGCTATAGAATATCACAGAAAATTGAGAGAGAAAAAGCAAGTACACAGTATATTAGACGATATTTCTGGTATAGGTAGTGTAAGAAGAAAGGCTTTGATGAAACATTTTGGAGATATTAATGCTATAAGACGAGCTGAGGTTGAAGAACTCCAACAAGTAGACGGTATGAATATAAAAAGTGCTGAGGCTGTTTACAACTTTTTTAGAAAATAATTTATGTAAAATAGAGGTAGTTTTCTACCTCTATTTTAAATTTTTCAAAATAAATATTATAATTATGAAAAATTTTGTTAAATGATGAAATTTCCATTGAAAATATTGTTGATTTGGTTTATTATAAGATAAATGAGTGTGTATGTTTTGTGAAAATTGTATACACAAGAAAGGAGATTATTATGTATTCAGTAACTATTCAGGAAATTAAAGACGAGTTTGAACTTGTCAATTTAACAGACGAAATAGATTTAAAAGCCATTGAAATAGAAAGTCCGGAGGTAAACAGACCAGCCTTACAGCTTGCTGGATTCTTTGACTATTTTGATAGTGAAAGAGTTCAGTTAATGGGTATTGTTGAATACACTTATCTCTGTAAGCTTACTCCAGAATTCAGACAGGAAACTCTTGAAAAACTTTTCCATTATAAAATGCCTTGTGTAATTATGTGTAGAGATTTAGACCCTCATCCGGAAATGCTCTACTATGCAAAGCAGAGAGGTGTTCCTATTCTTAAAACAAAGGAAACTACTTCAGAATTTATGGGCGAGCTTTTAAAGTGGATGAAAGTTCAGCTTGCACCAAGAACTACTGTTCATGGTGTACTTGTTGATATTTACGGCGAAGGCGTACTTATTACAGGCGAAAGTGGTATAGGTAAAAGTGAGGCTGCTCTTGAACTTGTTAAGAGAGGCCACAGACTTGTAGCTGATGATGCCGTTGAAATTAAAAAGGTTTCACATACTACTTTAGTAGGTAGTTGTCCAGAACTTATAAGATATTTCATTGAAGTTAGAGGTATCGGTATTATCAATGTTAAACAGATGTTTGGTGTTCAGTCTGTAAAGGATACACAGGATATTGATATTATTATTAAACTTGAATACTGGGAAAAGGGTAAGGCTTATGACCGTCTTGGTATAAAGGAAAATTATATGGATATACTTGGAAACAAGGTCGTATGTCATAATATACCGGTTCGTCCTGGTAGAAACTTGGCAATCATTTGTGAGTCTGCTGCTGTAAACTGTAGACAAAAGAAGATGGGTTACAATGCAGCTCAGGCATTAAACGACGCTATTATGAATAACGCTATGAATGGTAATCATTAATTTATTAAGGAGAGAATAAGAATGTATTATTTAGGCGTAGATTTAGGTGGAACAAATATTTTCGTAGGTTTAGTTGATGAAAATGGTAAAATTATTTCAAAGGAGTCAACTCCTACAATTAGTGTAAGAAGTGCAGACCTTATTTTAGATGACTTAATTGCTCTTTGTAAAAAGGTTGTTGCAGAAAATAATTTAGAATTAAGTGATGTTGAATATGTAGGTATTGGTGTTCCAGGTGTTGTAAACAGAGAAACTGGTGTTTTGGAATATGCCAATAATCTTAATTTTAATCATACAAATATTGCTGAGTATGTCGGTAAAGCTCTTGGCTTACCAGTCTATTTGGAAAATGATGCTAACTGTGCAGCTATTGGCGAAATTACTGCCGGTGCTGGAGATGGCTTAAAAAATGTAATTTATATAACACTTGGCACAGGTGTAGGCTCAGGTATTATTGTAAATGGCAAACTTTTAAGAGGTGCTTTTGGCGGTGGTACAGAGGCTGGCCATATGGTTGTTATGTACGAGGGCGAACAATGTACTTGTGGTAGACTTGGCTGTTGGGAAGCCTATGCTTCTGCTACTGCTCTTGCAAGAGAGGGCAGAATGGCTGCTGCTAAATATCCAAACTGTGAAATATATAATCTTGTAGACGGTAACATCAAACTTATTAATGCAAAAATGGTATTTGATGCAGGAGATAAGGGAGATGAAGTTGCCTTAGATATTATTGATAAGTACATAAAATATGTAGCTATTGGTATAGTAAACCTTGTAAATATATTTGAACCACAGTCTGTAATTATTGGTGGTGGCGTATGTGCACAGGGTGTTAAACTTACAAGACCAATTCAGCAGATAGTTCGTGATAAGGCTTATGGTGGCAACTGTAAGACAGAAATCAAGGTTGCAAAATTGGGAAATGATGCAGGTATTGTTGGTGCAGCAATGTTAGGAAATTATCAGGAGTAAATATGGAAAATATTATTGAAGTATTGAAAAAGGCTATAGGCGAAAACAATGTAATTGAAAATGAACTTATGAGCAAGCATACTACATTTAGAATAGGTGGAAATGCAGATATTTTTGTTACACCTCAATCAACAGAAGATATAGAAAATGTAATTAAAATTGCTGAGAAAACGAATACACCATATTACATTATTGGAAATGGCAGTAATTTGCTTGTAAAAGATAATGGAATTAGGGGTATAGTAATTCAGATATACAAAAAGTATAGTGATATTACTGTAAATGGAAATGAAATAACTGTTCAAAGTGGAGCTTTACTTTCTACTGTAGCAAAAAAGGCTATGGAAAATAGTCTTACTGGTTTTGAGTTTGCAAGTGGTATTCCAGGCACTATAGGTGGTGCTGTTTGTATGAATGCCGGTGCTTACGGCGGGGAAATTAGAGATGTTTTAGTTTCTTGTAAGGTTCTTAAAGATGGTAAAGTTATTGAGCTTGACAACGAACAGGCTGGCTTTGAATACAGAAATAGCCGTATTATGGCTGAAAAAATGATAGTTTTAGAGGCTGTTTTAAAATTGGAAAAGGGAAATAAAGAAGAAATTTCATCAAAGATGAAAGAACTTAATTCTCAGAGAAATACAAAACAGCCAGTAGAATTTCCTAGTGCAGGCAGTACATTTAAACGCCCAGAGGGGTATTTTGCAGCAAAACTTATTGATGATAGTGGACTTAGAGGCTTTAGTGTAGGCAAGGCACAGGTTAGTCCTAAGCATTGTGGTTTTGTTGTAAATAATGGTGGAGCTACAGCACAGGAAGTTTTAGAGCTTATAGAAAAAGTAACAGAAATAGTTTATGATAAATTTGGCGTCAGGTTAGAGCCTGAGGTTAGAATTATAGGTCAATAAAAAAGGAGGAAAGCCTATGCGTTTTATAATAGTAACAGGTATGTCTGGTGCAGGAAAAAGTACCGTACTTAAATTTTTGGAAGATATAGGCTTTTTTTGTGTAGATAATCTTCCTCCAAGTCTTATTCCAAAGTTTGTGGAACTTTGTGAAAGCCCAAATTCAGGAATGGACAAAGTGGCATTAGGCATTGATATTAGAGGTGGCAGACTTTTTGGAGAGCTTTTTAATTTCTTAAACGAAGTTAGAAGTGAAACAAGTAAGTATGAAATTCTCTTTTTGGATTGTAGCGATGAAGTTTTACTTAAAAGGTATAAAGAAACTAGGCGTTCTCATCCCCTTGCGGTAAAGGGCGAAAGAATTATAATGGGAATTAAGAGAGAACGAGAACTTCTCCGAGATATTAAAACAAGAGCGGACTTTATAATTAATACTTCAAATATGCTTACAAGGGAATTAAGGGTACAACTTTCTTCTATATTCCTTGATGATGACAGATTTGAAAGTCTTATGATAACAGTTCTTAGTTTCGGATTTAAGTATGGAATACCAGCAGATTGTGACCTTGTGTTTGATGTGCGTTTTATTCCAAATCCATTTTATATAGCAGAATTAAAGCACCTTACTGGCAACGATGTAGCTGTCAGGGATTATGTAATGCAATGGGACGAAGCTAAAGAATTTTCTAAAAAATTAAACGATATGGTAGAATTTCTTATACCAAATTATATTAAAGAGGGCAAAAATCAACTTGTAATTGGTATAGGTTGCACAGGTGGAAAGCATAGAAGTGTAACATTGGCTAACGAATTGTACAATAATCTCAAAAGGACTGGTCATAGTGTGGTAATAGCCCACCGAGATATTGACAAAGACGCAAAGAGATAGTATACTTTACTTAATAATGATTTTGCTAAGTTAAGATACAAAACATCAAAATAAAATCTTTGCGGTTGTTCTGACTGCAAGTAGGTCAGACGGTGGTTATATGTCATTTTCAACTGAAGTTAAAAATGAAATACTTGATTACGAAGAAAGAAATTTTCATTGTCTTAATGCCGAACTTACAGCATATATTTTATTCTGTGGAGAGTTGTTTGGTAGTGACAATGGGTTTAATATTGTAATTCGAGATAGTGTGAAAGCTGTTTTAAATAGGGCTAAAGCATTAATATATAAATTGTATGAGGTAGAAGTAAGTATCAAAGGTAATGAAATAGTTATTGATGATAGTGACCTTGTGCAAAAAATAATTGAAAATACTAAAGTTAAAGACAGAGGCTGGTCAGATTATGGTTATGTAGTTGACCCCTCTGTTGTTTCTTCGATGTGCTGTAAACGAGCCTTTGTAAGGGCTAGTTTTGTTGCCTGTGGGTCTGTTGCTGACCCTAACAAGCAGTATCATATGGAGTTTGTTAGTAGTGATTATGACCTTATGACAGACTTGAAAGAAATTATTTCTGAGTTTGGCATTGATGGAAAAATCATTGAAAGAAAAACCTATTTTGTTGTATATTATAAAGAGGGCGAGCAATTAGTTGATTTGCTTAATATTATGTCTGCTCACAAGGCACTTTTAGAATTTGAAAATCTGAGAGTTATAAAGGAAGTAAGAAATAATATTAACAGAAAAGTTAATTGCGAAACCGCTAATCTCAATAAAATAGTGTCTGCCTCTGTGAGACAGTCGGAGGCAATAGAATATATAAAAAATACTGTCGGTTTAGATTTTTTGCCGGACAATTTAAGGACTATGGCTATTGCTAGATTGAAAAATCCAGACGCTAGTCTTAAAGCTTTAGGGGAGTTGGTTGACCCACCTATTGGAAAGTCTGGTGTAAATCATAGATTAAATAAAATATGTGAAATGGCTTCTGAATTAAAGGGGGAAATGCAAAATGAGTAAAAAGGAATTAGTTGTTGGTACAAGTCTTGTAGAAAGACCTATCGCTATGCTTGTTCAGACTGCTGGCAGATATGCTAGTGAACTCCATTTACAGATGGATAATAAAAATATAAATTTAAAGAGTATTATGGGTGTAATTTCAATTGGTAATCTTGTAGGTCACGATGTTGTTATTTCAGCTGACGGTCCAGACGAAGAAGAAGCCCTTGAAGCTATTGTTGAATTTTTAAGCTAATTGCTTGATAGATATATTGTTTTGACTGAGAAAAAGAGGAGTAACTATTAACATCTGACAGAGATTTGTGTACATAGGCTGAGATGCACATTGAGAAAAGTGATAGTGAAGGTAGCTTTGGAGTCATCAGGCTGAATAGTTAGGTCTGGCGTAGGATTGCGTTAAATCATTTAAGTGCCTGTGTAAGCAGGAATTAAGGTGGTACCGCGATGCTTTCGTCCTTTGTTAGATGAAAGCATCTTTTTTTATATAAATATGTAACTAATGATATTTTTGGAGGTAAAAATGAGTAAAGAATTAGCAAAAAACTATGACCCTTCAATAGTTGAGGACAGAATTTATCAGAACTGGCTCGACAAGGGTTATTTTCACGCAGAGGTGGACAAGACTAAAAAGCCTTTTACAATCGTAATTCCACCACCAAACATTACTGGTCATCTTCATATGGGACATGCTTTAGATAACACTATGCAGGATATTCTCATTCGTTGGAAGAGAATGCAGGGCTATAACGCACTTTGGGTCCCTGGTACAGACCATGCTGCAATTTCAACAGAAGTTAAAATTGTAAACAAAATGCGTGAAGAAGGTTTAACAAAGGAAGATATTGGTAGAGAAGGCTTCCTCAAGAGAGCTTGGGCTTGGAAAGAAGAATACGGTAGCACTATTCTTAACCAGCTTAAAAAACTTGGTTCTTCTTGTGACTGGGAAAGAGAAAGATTTACTATGGATGCAGGTCTTTCTGATGCTGTTCTCACAGTTTTCTGTAAGTTATATGAAAAAGGCTACATTTATCAGGGCGAAAAGTTAATTAACTGGTGTCCTACTTGTCAGACTACAATTTCTGATGCAGAAGTTGAACACGAAGATAAGCAGGGTGGTTTTTGGCATATTAAATATCCTATTAAGGGTACTGACAGATTCTTAGAGTTTGCAACAACTAGACCAGAAACAATGCTTGGCGATACAGCTATTGCAGTTCATCCAGATGATGAAAGATATAAGGATATTGTAGGCAAGGTTTGTGTAGTTCCTTTTGTAAACAGAGAAATTCCAATTATTGCTGATGAATATGTTGATATGGAATTTGGTACTGGTGTTGTTAAGATTACTCCAGCTCACGACCCTAACGACTTTGAAGTTGGCGAAAGACACAATCTTCCTAAGATTAATATTTTAAATGATGACGGTACAATCAATGCTAATGGTGGCAAGTTTGAAGGTATGGATAGATACGATGCCAGAAAGCAGATTGTAGAAGAACTTGACGAAATGGGTCTTTTCATTAGAAAAGAAGAAATCAACCATGCCGTAGGTGTTCACGATAGATGTCATACTGTAATTGAACCACTTATTAAAAAGCAGTGGTTTGTAAAGATGGAAGAACTTGCTAAGCCAGCTCTTGATGCTTATTACAATAAGGACTTAAAGTTTGTTCCAGATAGATTTGGTAAGATTTATACTCATTGGCTTGAAGATATTCACGATTGGTGTATTTCAAGACAGCTTTGGTGGGGTCACAGAATTCCAGCTTATTACTGTGAATGTGGCGAAGTTATTGTTAGTAAAGAAGCTCCAAAGACTTGTCCAAAATGTGGTAGCACAAATATTAAGCAGGACGAAGACTGTCTTGATACTTGGTTCTCATCTGCGTTATGGCCATTCTCAACTTTAGGTTGGCCAGAACAGACAGAAGAATTAAAGCATTTCTACCCTACAAGTGTACTTGTAACAGGTTATGATATTATTTTCTTCTGGGTAGTTAGAATGGTATTCTCTGCTATGGAACAGATGGGCGAAGTGCCATTTAAGACTGTACTTATCCATGGACTTGTAAGAGATGAACAGGGTAGAAAGATGAGTAAGTCCCTTGGTAATGGTATTGACCCATTGGAAGTTATCAAGGATTACGGTGCTGATGCTTTAAGACTTACATTGATTACAGGTAATGCTCCTGGTAACGATATGCGTTTCTACTATTCAAGAATGGATAACAGTAGAAACTTTGGTAACAAGCTTTGGAATGCTGCCAGATTTGTTATGATGCACATTGGCGATTCTGAACCTAAGCTTGACAAGAGTAAGCTTACATCTGCTGACAAGTGGATTTTAAGCAAGGTTAATACTCTTGCAAAGGAAGTTACAGATAACCTTGATAATTATGAACTTGGTATTGCTGTACAGAAAGTTTATGACTTTATTTGGGACGAATACTGTGACTGGTACATTGAAATGGTTAAGCCTAGACTCTATAATGAAGAAGATGAAACAAGAGAGGCTGCCCTTTGGACATTAAAGACTGTTCTTATTAATGCTCTTAAAATGCTCCACCCATTTGAACCATTTATTACAGAAGAAATATTCACTTCTATTCAGTCAGAAGAAGAAACAATTATGCTTTCTAAATGGCCAGAATTTACTTCAGAATTTGATTTTGAAGAAGACGAAAAGGCTATTGAGCTTATGAAAGAAGCCATTAAGAATATTAGAAATATCAGAGCTGAAATGAATGTTGCTCCTAGCAAAAAGGCTAAGGTATTTGTAGTAAGTGAAAACGAAGATGTAAGAAATATTTTCGAACATGGTAAGGTATTCTTTGCTACACTTGCTTATGCTAGTGAAGTTGTAGTTCAGGCTGATAAGACTGGTATTGATGATGATGCAGTTTCTACAGTAATTCACAATGGTGTTATTTATATGCCATTTGCTGAACTTGTAGATATTGCTAAGGAAAAGGAAAGACTTTCTAAGGAAAGAGAAAAACTTATTAAGGAAGTTGAAAGAGTAGAAAAGAAACTTTCTAATCAGGGCTTTGTTTCTAAAGCACCTGAAAAGGTTATTGCTGAAGAAAAGGCTAAAATGGAAAAATATTCTACAATGCTCAAGGCTGTAGAAGAACAGATTGAAAGATTAAAGTAATCTTGACATATTTGTTGCATAAATTTTTATAGAAAAAGACCCTTAGTATAAATTTTTACTAAGGGTCTTTATTGATATTTGTAAAAAATATAAAAAATTTACAAAAAATTGGTTGACATTTATTAATTTAGTGGTAATATTATATATAGTAATATAAATTTAAGACAAGTTTAACAAAACTTAATTAAATTTATTATTATATGCTTATCTTATACATCTTGAATGAGATGTTGATTACTAATATTTGTAATTCACTTATATGTCACGAGATTATTCATCTATTTTTAATCAAGGGTTTTGTGAAATTTGAAATAATTTATAGTCAGTTTTGTGCTGAAACTTGAAAAAGAGTTCAAAAAAATCTTGATAATAGAGCATTTTTCGTTAAATTTACAAATTTTTCAACATTTTTTTCAAAAAAGGCTTTAAAAAAATTGTAAAATATGTTAGTATAAGTGAGTATGTTGATTTAGGAAAGAGGGTGTTGTCTTTATTCGATATTGCCAACTGGAATAGGGGAAAGGCTTTATCGTTAAAATGATTTATTCTAAAAGGTATAAAGGGGTTATTTCTGGTATGACAATGCGAAGTCTGCCAAATATGAAACTAAAGGAGAATTTAGTATGAAAAATTCAAGAAAAATCACTTGGTTCACACAGTTCTCATATGGCTGTGGTAACCTTTTAGGTAGTGGTCCACTTGCAATTACAAGTGCTTGGCTTCTTATCTACCTTACAACTGTTTGTCAGTTAGACCCAGTTAAGGCTGGTACAATCGTTGGTCTTCCAACACTCTTAGATGTAATCCTCAACCCTGTAATGGGTTTCATTACTGATAACTTCTACAAGACAGCTATCGGTCGTAAGTTTGGTCGTCGTAGATTCTTCATCTTGTTAGGTATTCCACTTATGTTAATTTACCCATTAATGTGGTTACCAACAGGTAATTGGAGTGAAAGTGCAAACTTCTGGTATCACTTAATTACATTCCTTGCATTCGAACTTGTTTACACAAGTGTTATGATTCCTTACGAAACACTTGCTGTAGAAATGACAAGCGATTTCGATACAAGAACATACCTTACAGGTTCTAAGGCTGCCATGGGTAAGATTGCAAACTTCCTTGCTTCTGGTATCCCAGCTCTTTTCTTCTCTATTTATGGTGAAGCAAATGACAATCCTGTACCATATATTGCAACAGCTGTTACATACTGTGTAATTATGATGATTTCTCTTATCTTACTTTACATTAACTCTTGGGAAAGAAGTCCTGAAGAAGTTAAGGAAGAAAGTGACACAAGAGGCTTAGGCGAAATCCTTAAGAAGTTATACATTGATAACTTATCTACATTAAAGTTAAAGACTTTCAGACACCACTTAGGTATGTACCTTTTCGGTTTCGGTGCTGAATGGTTATTCGCATCAACATTTACTTACTATGTTGTTTATGCCCTTCATAATGAAAAGGCATTCGCTGCTGAAATGAACTCAATGTCAGCTATCTTACAGTTAATTTCTACATTCATTTGTATGGCTGTAGTTGCTAAGATTGGTTTCAAGAAGCCTTACATGTTAGCTTTAGCAGTTGTTATCGTTGCCGTTTTAGCTTATGTTGGTATCGGTTTCGGTGCTATGCATGGTGGCGACTTACACGAAGACAAGTTAATCGTTATTGCTATTACAGCAATCTTTGGTTTAGGTACTGGTTCTGTTTACTACATCCCATGGAGTACATATACATTTATGGCCGATGTTGATGAAGTTGTTACTAACCGTAGAAGAGAAGGCGTTTACGCTGGTGCGATGACAATGGCTGGTAAGCTTATGAGATTCATCGTTGTTCAGACTTTAGGTTTCGTACTTGCTGCTAATGGTTTCGACAAGAAGGCAGACAATCAGCCTGAAAGTGCTATTACAGCAATTCTTCTCGTATTATTAATTGGTGTTTGTGGTCTTGCCATTATCGGTATCTACTTCACAATTAGAATGAAGCTTGACCATAGAACTCACCAGATTGTTAAGGATGAAGTTGCTAGAATTCATGCTGGTGGTAAGATGGAAGATGTTACTCCAGAAGTTAAGAAGACTCTTGAACAGCTTACAGGTTTCAAGTATGAGGCTTGCTTTGGTAACAACGATATGGGTTACCATCAGGGTGTTAAGTTCTTCACTGGTAAGAACATCGCTTGCCTCATCATCTTCATTGCTTTCATCGTTGCAATGCTTACTAAGATGTATGGTGTTTGGTAGGATTAATATTTCCTATACATAAATCTTGATTATTATTGGCCAACAGTCCATTAACTGTGCTGTTGGCTGATTTACTTTAGAATAAATCATTTTAAGACAATATTGAAAAATCTACTGATTAACAAATGGCAATTCCAATATGAGGTTGGGTTTGTAAAAAAATAAGCCGAATGCAAAGGTATAAAAAGTATACTTGATGCAGTCGGCTTATTTTTTATTTAAAAAAGATAACTGGTGTAGAAATTCTACACCAGTTAAATTATATTATTCATTTTCTAAAAACAATTCTTTGAAGTATGGTAATTCTTCTGCCCATTTACAGAACTGACGCCATTCATCAAGCTTATGGCTCTTTCTGGCAAAGTACATAGCTCTTACATTTTCATATGAGAAAGTACAAGTTCTAGTCTGGTTGTAGCTTGATGGTAAAAGCTGAATTATGCTGTACCACTGGTCTTTATCCTTTGTTTCTACAAAGTTTTGTCTAAGACTTTCTAATTCCTTAATAAAAATTTCTAAAGCTTTTTTAGCAGACGGGATAAGTTTATCGTGGCTAAAGTCATCAATTTCAAAAGGTTTAGAATGTATTTTGTGCATTGTACTTGTTGAGTTTGCAACAGTACCTACCTTGTATGTGTCATATTCTTTCCACCAGTACATAGGGGCGGTAATATCAACAGAAATAAAAATCTGTCTTATAAATTTTCTGTGGTCTGAACCAGCCTTGCAAAGTCTTTTTGCAAGACCTAAATCATTTTCACCAAAAACGAAAGTGCCATCTTCTTTAGTGTAGCTATCTATTTTTGCCCAACTGTTCATTGGGTTTCTAGCACCTCTAATGGCATTTTCAAAGTTCATTGTAAATGTCTTTTCAAATTTTATCATTATAAAAATCTCCTATGCTTTTAATTGCGTCCATTTCTAATTAATTATACAGCATTTTGTTGAGGATTGCAATTAATAAAAAATACTGGTATTTATGCTAACTTTAATGTATAATAATTAGATAGGAAATTGCAGTTTTAGCTATGACTTTATAGCGTTTAACTATTGGTATATTATGGAGGATATATGAGATATATTAATACATTACACGATGGCGAAAATTTAATAGATTTTTATTTATGCAAGCAAAAACAGACTTTTAAGTCTAAAAATGGTAAAAATTATCTTTCACTTACACTTTTAGATAAAACAGGTACTATTAACGGTAAGGTTTGGGATATAAATAAAAATATTCAAAGTTTTGAAGAAGGAGATTTTATTAAAATTGATGCTAGTGTTCAAACCTTTAATAATGACCTCCAATTAAATATTAAGAAAATAAGGCGTGCTCAAGAGGGAGAATATTTTGAGGAGGACTATGTTCCATCAACTAAAAAAGATGTAAACGAGATGTTTAATCGTGTTACAGATTACATAAAGTCTGTTAATGACAAATATATCAAGGAATTATTAACTAATATTTTTGTTAAAAATACAGATATTGCAAATAGTTTTAAAAAGCATACAGCTGCAAAGACAATGCACCATAACTATTTAGGTGGACTTATCGAGCATACTCTTTCTGTTACAGATTTATGTGATTTTATGGCAGGTCACTATGAAAATGTAAATAGGGATATGCTTATAGCTTGTGCTTTACTTCACGATATTTCAAAAATTAAGGAATTATCAGAGTTCCCTAATGTGGAATATACAGATGATGGCGAGTTATTAGGCCATATTGTAATGGGATGTGAATTTTTGGGCAAAGAGGCTGATAAGGTAGAGGGCTTCCCTCATCAGTTAAAATCTCTTATGCAACATTGTATTTTAGCACACCATGGAGAGTTTGAATATGGTTCTCCAAAGTTGCCAAAAACTATTGAGGCTTTTATACTTCATTGTGCTGATGATACAGATGCAAAGGTAAAAATGTTTGAAACAGCTATTGAAGAAAATCAAACAACAGGAAAATGGGTAGGCTACAATAGAATTTTAGCTAGAAATATTAGAAAGTCAGAGTATTAATATGGTACAAAAAAATCAAAAATTAGTAGTAGAAATAGTAGATTTATCTTCTGAAGGTGCAGGCGTTGCAAAAGTTGAGGGCTATCCAATTTTTGTAAAAGATACGCTTGTAGGAGAAAAAGTAGAAATTTTGGTTTTAAGGGCAAATAAGAATTATGGCTTTGGTAAAGCCCTTAATATTATAGAGGCTTCTCCAGATAGAGTAGAACCAAAATGCCCTGTGGCAAGTAAATGTGGTGGTTGCTCTATTCAACATATGTCTTATGATTGTCAACTTAGATATAAGAAGAATAAAGTCTACCAAAATTTAAAGAGAATAGGTGGCTTTGATGATATTGAGGTTGAAGATACAATAGGTATGGATGAACCTTTTTATTATAGAAATAAAGCACAGTATCCTGTTGGTTATGATAAAGGCATTATTACAGGTTTTTATGCTGCCAATAGCCATAGAATAATTGATTTTGATAATTGCTATATAGGTAGTAAAAGAAATAGAGAAATATTAAATGTAGTAAAGAATTTTATAGTAGAAAATAATATTACAGCCTACGATGAAACTACAGGTAGAGGTATAGTTAGACATATTTTAATAAGAGAGGGCCATTTTACAGGAGAAATTATGGTCTGTCTTATTGTGAATGGTAATAAATTTAAGTATAAAACACAGTTGGTAGAGGCTTTAAAAGATGTTGAGGGTGTAAAGTCAGTTTCTGTAAATTATAATACTACAAAGTCTAATGTAATTTTGGGCGATAAGGTAGAAACAGTATACGGTAGTGATTTTATAACTGATTATATTGGTGACTTAAAGTTTGAAATTTCTCCGTTGTCGTTCTTCCAAGTAAACCCAATACAGACACAAAAATTGTATGGAAAGGCGTTGGAATATGCAGATTTAAATGGAGAAGAAATAGTTGTAGACGCCTACTGTGGTATTGGAACAATTTCTCTTTTCCTTGCACAAAAGGCAAAAATGGTCTACGGTGTAGAAATAGTCCCTCAGGCCATAGAAGATGCCAAAAAGAATGCAAAAAATAATAAAATAGATAATGCTGAATTTTATGTTGGAAAGAGTGAGGAAATAGTACCGGAACTCTATAAAACAAAGGGAGTAAAACCTGATGTAATGGTGGTAGACCCTCCAAGAAAGGGCTGTGAAGAAAGTCTCCTAAATCTTATGTTGCAAATGCAACCAAAACGCATAGTCTATGTTTCATGCGATAGTGCAACTTTGGCAAGAGATTTAAAAATTCTCTGTGCCACAAATGAGTATGAGATAAAAAAGGTACAACCAGTTGATATGTTCCCTCATAGTGGGCATGTGGAGACGGTGGTCTTGATGTCAAGAAAAGATAAATAAAAGCCAGAAAGTGGCGTATGAAGTGAACCCCAAAGATTAGACAAAAGTATTAACTTACGAGAGAATGAGTTCGGTATTGCACCGGACTCATTTTCAATTGGGAGCTTTAGCGTAATTAAACCCCCAGTTCTACTGGGGGTAGGTAAAAATACTTTAGTATATAAAAACCTCCAATTATAATATTTATGAGGGTTTGGCAACTGCATAAAAATAATTGGAGGTTTTAAACATGAAAAATGAAATAAAAAGTACAGCACATTCAACTTACAGATGTCAATATCATATTGTATTTGCACCAAAATATAGAAGAAAAGTTATATATAAAGAGTTAAGAGCGGATATAGGTCAGATAATACGAAAATTGTGTAAAGAAAAAAATGTCGAGCTAATAGAGGCAGAAGCTTGTCCTGACCATATACATATATTAGTTAGTATACCACCTTATCTGAGTATATCACAGTTTATGGGTTTTCTCAAGAGTAAAAGTGCACTGATGATATTTGATAGGCATGCAAATTTGAAATATAAGTATGGTAGGAGGAATTTTTGGGCACGAGGATATTATGTTGATACAGTAGCAGAAATCAAAAGGTGATAGAAGAATATATAAGAAACCAGTTAGAAGAAGATTATATGTCAGACCAAATATCATTAAATTAGTATATTGACCCATTTACTGGTGACAAGAGAAAATAAGGCAAAAAATGACAGTCACTTTTAGTGGCTGCCTGTAAAAATAATGCGATGCCAAACCTTTCAATATTCACTTTTAGGGAATCAGCACGCATTTCCCTTTATAGGGGGTGTTCAAACCACCAGTTTACTGGTGGTTTTGATTTTTAGTTTGGCTTTTATTTAATTGAACATTTGAATTAAACAAAAGTTTTACAAAATAAAATATTGACTTGTAAATATTGTTTCTGTAGTCTAATATTATATTATAGATATTTGGCAGTATTAAGTTTTATAATACTAAAAAATGAAAAATAAGAAACACAAAAAGGAGGTTTTTTATGAAGGTTAAAATTTTTGTGTCTGCAATACTTATGGCAAGTATGTTTTGTGCTTGTGGGAATGATGCAGGGAATGTAAAGGCTGCTACTGATATTCAAAGTTCAGTTCAGTCAGAAAAGAATAATAATAAGGTTGCTTTTAGTGATGTTCATTCAGGTGATTGGTTTTATAATACTGTTACAGAAATGGCTCAAAAGGGGATTTTATTGGGGTACAGTGATGGTAGTTTCAAGCCAAATGCAAGTATTACAACAGCTGAATTTATGTCAGTTATAGGCAGAATTATGGAAATTAGCGGTTCTAATGATGTTATTGTAAGTCATTGGGCTGCACCGATACTAAAGACAGCTATGGATAAAGGTTGGTATGATTATGACGAAAATCCACCAACTGGAGAAATGTATGACCAGCCAATTAAAAGACAACTTGCTGTCAAGATAGTTATGAAAGCCATGGCAAAGTCTGTTCAGTATGACTATAATGTTGAGTCGGCTAAAATAAAAGATTTCAGTAATTTAAATGGTAGATATTATGATACAACTCTTTCAGCCTATGCTGATGGAATATTAACTGGTGATTCAAGTGGTATGTTTAGACCGGAAGGTTCTCTTACAAGAGCAGAGGCTTGTACTATCATAAAAAAAGCAATGGACAAATATGTAGGAAATGTACGCATTGAACCTCAACAGGAACAAACTACAGTTGCAACTGTTAGTGGAGGCGTAAGTGAAAATGGACAATTGAAGGTTGTAGGGACTCAACTATGTAACGAAAAAGGAGAGGTTGTTGTATTAAGAGGTATGAGTAGCCACGGTCTTCAGTGGTTCCCCCAGTTTGTAAGCAATGATTACATAAAAGCTGTTGGAGCAAGAGGTGCTAATGTAATGCGTTTTGCTATGTACACAGACGAAAATGGTTATATATCAAATCACTCCGTGAAAAATACATTGACAACAGCTGTTGATAATGCTGTAGCAAACGATATGTATGCTATTATAGATTGGCACATTCTTAGTGACGGAAATCCTATGACATATAAAAATGAGGCAAAGGAATTTTTTGCTGAGATGGCTCAAAAATATAAGAATAGCAAGGGGGTTATATATGAAATATGTAATGAACCCAATGGAAATATAAGTTGGAGTAAAGATGTTAAGCCTTATGCAGAGGAGATTATAAATACAATAAGAACTTATGATAGTAATGCAATTATTTTAGTTGGAAATCCACAATGGAACCAAGACCTTGATAGTGTTGTAGCGGATAGATTAAGTGGCAATAATATTATGTATACTTGCCATTTTTACGCAGGAACTCATACTCAATGGCTCAGAGATAGAATTACAAATGCTCTCAATAATGGTATACCTGTATTTGTAAGCGAATGGGGAACAAGTAGTGCTGACGGCAATGGTGGTGTGTTTACAGATGAAACAAATAAGTGGCTTAATTATATGGCTGATAAAAAGATAAGCTGGTGTAATTGGTCATTATGTGATAAAAACGAAACCTCAGCAGCACTTAATCAGGGGGTAAATGCTGCTGATGGGTTAAGTGACTCTGAACTTAGTGATTCGGGAAAGATAGTGTTTAAGAATTTTAAATAAAATAAAAAAATAGTTAATGTCGCTTATACACAATATGAGCAGCAATATTTTTAATAAGAATGAGAGTAAGCCACCTGGTTAACAGGTGGCTTTAATTAATATACAAGAAATATATACAAAATATTTTATTGAAATTACATATACCAATAAAAATGTATATTAAATATACAATTTATATGACAAAATGTAAGAAAAATTGTTGAATGTGTATTAAATATGTGATATGATTAGTAACATAAGAGGATATATTGCTTAATAGGGGGTGTAGCATTGATAACAAATTTAGAAATTGCTCTTGATGAAAAGAATTTAGAATTAAATACTAATATGTCTTCGGTAATGCATGGTGCAATTATGGAACTTGTAAGTAGTGAATTTGCTGAAGAAATGCACAAGCAAGCAATTAGACCGTATAGTCAAAGTGTATATAAAATAGATGATAATAAGTGGATATGGAGTATTAATACATTAAATGACTATGCAGCCAAAAACATAATAAATGCTATTACAAATAATAATTCAATTTACATAAAAAATAGAGAATCTGAATTGAATATATCAAATTATAGTGTCTATAAAACAAGTTTTGATGACTTATTTACTGATAACTATCTTGGTGAGAAAAGAAGTAGATACCTGACAATGGAGTTTATTACTCCTACAGCGTTTAAAAGCAATGAAAAATATGTATTTATGCCAGATATTGCTTTAATTATGAAGAGCATAATATCAAAATACGATACATTGTCGACTACTACTGACATAATGGACGATAATTTGTTAGATAAAATTGTTGAAGATGTAAGTATAGCAGAATATAGAATTAGGAGCAGGTATTTTTATCTTGAAAAAACAAGAATACCGGGTTTTGTAGGAAGACTGAAATTAAAGATAAATGGTAGTCAAAATATGGTCAATATGATACATATGCTTGTAGATTTTGCACAATATTCAGGGATAGGGATAAAAACTGCTTTAGGTATGGGTGTTGTAAAAAAACTATAGATAAGAGGAGGAATGATGATGAACGATAGAGCACAAAAGCTTGCTATAGGCTGTTTGTTACATGATTTTGGAAAATTACTGTACAGGTATAATGACGGTAGAAATCATAGTACAAGTGGTTATGATTATTTAAAAAATATAGATGAGTTAAGAGACCAAAAAGAGATACTTAATTGTGTAAGATATCATCATGGAAAGCTTTTAGCTAATTCGAATGTGGATGATAATGACCTTTGTTATATTACCTATATAGCAGATAATATTGCATCAGCATCAGATAGAAAGCAAAGAGAAGATAATGGTGACGGTAGCAGAGGATATGTAAGAAATATACCATTTGAAAGTATTTTCAATATTTTAAATGGTAATAAAGAAAAGAAAGTATATAAGCCAGATGTTTTATCAAGCAAATCTGAAATTAATTATCCTACTGGAGAGAATATAATCTTTAGTGAGAGTTTTTACGGGAAAATTGTAGATAATATAAAAGATGCTATAAGAGGAATTAATTATACAAAAGAATATATAAATTCACTGTTGCAAGTAATGGAAAGCAACTTAACTTTTATACCTTCATCTACGGATAAAAGTCAATATGTAGATATATCACTATATGACCATTCTAAGATGACAGCTGCCTTTGGTCTTTGCATTGAGCAATATTTAGTTGAAAATGAAATTACAAATTATAAGGAAGAATTGTTCAAAAAGACAAAGGAATTTTATAAGAAAAAAGTATTTGGCTTATTAAGCATTGATTTAAGTGGAATACAAAGCTTTATATACAATATAAGTGATGAAAAAGCACTTAAAAACTTGAGGGCAAGAAGTTTTTATCTTGAAATGCTTATGGAACACTGTGTTGATGAATTAATTGAAAGATGTGGTTTGTGTAGAGCAAATGTAATGTACACAGGTGGAGGACATACTTATATATTTGTACCAGCGACAAGTAAATGTAAAAAAATAATAGAGAATTTTAAAATTGAACTTAATCAATGGTTTATGGAAAACTTTGATATAGGATTGTATGCAGCTTTTGGTTATGTTGAATGTTCGTCAGAAGAACTTGAAAACAAAGAAAGTGGTGGTTACCGTGATTTGTTTAGAAAAGTTAATGTACAGCAGTCAAAGCAAAAATTAGCAAGATATAGTGCAGAAGATATATTAAAGCTAAATGGATTAAAAACTGAGGAGCATGGCAGAGAGTGTAAAGTATGCCATAGAAGTGACAAGTTGGTTGATGATAAATGTAGTTTCTGCATAGGCTTAGAGGCACTTTCTGATATGATAATTGATAATAGAGGAGATAATTTCTTTACAATTATAAAAGGTGAGGCTGATACAAAATCTGTGCCAATGCCTTTTGGTTGTAAAATGAAAGCATATAAAGCTGATGAACTAAAAAATCAGATGAACAATTCTGAACAATATATCAGGTCCTATGCAAAAAACAGAGATTATACAGGGTATAAAATATCCAAAAATTTATGGGTAGGAGATTACACAGCTGAAAAAACTTTTGGCGATTTGGTTGCTAAATCAGACGGTATTAAAAGATTAGGTGTTATACGAGCTGATATTGACAATTTGGGACAGGCTTTTGTATCCGGATTTGGTGAGAATGAAATATGTATAACAAGAACAGCTGTATTTTCAAGAAAGTTGTCAGAGTTCTTTAAACTTCATATTAATAAAATATTGGCAAAAGGAGTGTACCAACTTTATTCAGATAAAGAACAAAAAAATAGAAATGCTGTAATTGTATATTCAGGTGGAGATGATGTGTTTGTAGTAGGTGGTTGGGACGATATTATAGGATTTGCAATAGACCTACATACTAGTTTAAAGAAATTCAGCCAAGGTAAACTTACAATATCAGCAGGTATAGGTATTTATCCTGAAAAGTATCCGATTGCTGCTATGGCTAAGCAAACAGGGGAACTGGAAGATATAAGTAAAAAATTCAGAAATGGAGAAAAGAATGCTGTAACATTGTTTGATGACACTTCAACATATAATTGGGATGAGTTTATAGATTGCGTTTTGGGAGAAAAACTTAAAGCAATAAAGGAATTTATATCTGTAGATGGGGTACATTCAAAGGCAATGCTCTATAAAATGCTGACACTTATTAGAAGTAAAAAAGAAGAAAACAGACTTAATATAGCTCGTTTTGCATATTTAATTGCTAGATTACGACCTAATGAAAAAAATACAGATGAAAATAAATTGCAAGAGAGATTGAATGCTTATAACAATTTTGCAAAGAAAATGTACAACTGGATACAGAGTCCAAGAGATTGTAGACAGTTAGTAACAGCAATATATATCTATGTTTATATGAACAGAGAAAGGGAGGTAAATGGAAATGACAGATAATAATGGAGAAGTTAAGAAAAGTGTATCTCTTAGTAAGACAAATTATGTAGAAATAGCAGAGGAGAGGATAAAAGGACTAGATAAGGATAGTAAAGGTGTAATATTAATAAAGACCAATAAAATAAGAAATATACTTTCATTAATGAATGAGCTTTATGCTATGATTAAGAAGGATAGAAATGAAAAGTTAAGTGTAGAAACTCAGAGCCATGTTCAATATGTTAGAATGAAATTGGCTTATGAGGCAGGTAGAGATGCTAATGTTAAAAAGTTTTTAAATGATGTTAGACTAATAGGTTATTTAAAAATAGTAAAGGATAGTAGAGCTAAGCTTCTTTTGATTTGTAATTACACAGAAGCACTTGTAGCATATCATAAATATTATACTAATGAAAAATAAGGGGAGGATTTATTATGCTGAATAAAATTAGGATTAATGGTGAGATTGAGCTTTTAACAGGTTTACATATTGGTACAGGTGGTGAGTTTGCAGCTATTGGTGCAGCAGATTCTCCGGTTATAAAAGATATTATTACAAATGAATCAATTATTCCAGGTAGTTCATTAAAGGGCAAACTTCGTTCAATGTTGGGAGCTAGATATAGCATAAAAAATGCAAATGGTGCAGATGATGATTGTGATGAGATAAAAAGGTTGTTTGGAAGTGTAGATAAACCAAGTCGACTTATATTTTCTGATATGACAATATCAAATAAGGATGAACTTAATAGTCTGAATGTATATACAACTACAGAAACAAAATTTGAAAATACTATAAATCGTCTATCAGGTGTAGCAAATCCAAGACAGATTGAAAGAACAATAAGAGGTTGTAAGTATTCAATGGATATTATTTACAATCTTAAGGAAGAAGATGAAGCTTTAGAAGATATGAAAATGCTTGCAGAAGGTTTTAAATTGCTTGAGTTTGATTATCTTGGAGGACATGGTTCAAGAGGTTACGGCAAGGTGAAATTTAACAATTTATCAGCAGAATGTGTTATAGGAAATGTTAGTGAGGATTTGCTAGGCGAGATTAATGACGCATTGAAAGGATGATGATATATGAAGTATCTTATCTTTAAGCTAATATTTAATACAGCTGTACATTTTGGTAATGGCAGGTTAGATTCAACTGGAATGACGTTTTATGCAGATACTTTATTTTCAGCACTTTTTAAAGAAGCCTTAGAAATTAATGGAATAGATTATGCAAATGAACTGTATAATAGAGCCAATAACGGTGAACTTGCCTTATCTGATGCTATGCCGTATTGTGGTGATGATTTATATATTCCTAAGCCAGTTTTACACATTGAATGTAAGGAAGATGGAAATTCTGTAATGAAAAAGAAATTTAAAAATCTTAATTACATATGTGTAGATGATTTAGATGATTTTATAAAGGGAGAATATGAACCTTTTGAATTGAAATTTGGAAAATCAAAAATACAGGCAAAGGTAAGTGTAAAACAGGATACAGATAATGAGCCCTATAATGTTGGTGTATATAAATTTGATGACGAGTGTGGTTTATATTTCATAGCCAAAATTGCAGAAGACTATGTAAAAGATTTTAAAATAATAATGGATAGTCTTTCTTATAAAGGAATTGGAGGAAAATTGTCTTCGGGATTAGGCAGTTTTAAATATACTACAGAACCAGTGCTATTCGAAGATAGACTAAAGAAAAATACCAGTAATTGTATGACTTTGTCAGTATCTATGGCAAAGGAAAACGAACTTAATAAGGCACTTGATGAGGCAAGCTATTCTTTGGTTAAGAGAAGTGGTTTTGTAGCTTCCTATACATACAATAAAGACAATGGAAATTTCTTAAAGAAAAATGATTTTTATTGTTTTAAGAGTGGTTCATGTTTCAAAAATAGGTTTGATGGGGATATATTCGATGTATCGTGCAATGGAGGACATGCTGTATATAGATATGCTAAGCCTATATTTATAAGTTTATAAGGAGGTGAGTTAAATAATGAAATGTTACAAAGGTATCATTAAAACTATGGGTCCTGTGTTTGTAGGCGATGGTGGAAGATTAGAAAAATCAGATTATGTTTTAAATATAAATAATAAAATGATGTATGTTATGGATACATTTAAGATGTTTCAGGGCTTAAAAAAGTTAGGTAAACTTGAAGCCTATGAAGATTTTATGTTAAATAATAGATATTCAGATTTATATAGTTTCATAAAAGATAATGAATTATTAAATGATTATGCTGATTGGGCTAAGTACAGCTATTATGTTGATTTTAATATGAAACAAAGAGGTACACAAATATCTACATGTATTAAGGATGCTTACAATAAACCTTACATTCCTGGAAGTAGCATAAAGGGAGCTTTAAGAAATGCTATACTTAATGCAGAATTGATAACAAACAATAGAAAATATTCAGCTATGGCATTGCAAGTTAAAAATGAAACTTATAGAAACAGAAAAGGTTATCTTGCTGGAGTTGCCAATAGTATTGAAAAAAAGGCTGGCTTTATGGATGATGATAAGGATAAGCTATATAGTAAATTTACAGGAATTAGAGTAAGTGACAGCAGTCCATTATCAGAAAAAGATATAATAATGTGTGCTAAACTTGATACTTTGCCTATGCATACAGATGCTAAAAAAAGGGAAAGACAACTTCCAGTATTAAGGGAATGTATTAAGCCCAATACTACTATAGAATTTACATTGGAAATTGATGAAAGATTTTGTGATTATTCTTTAAAAGATATTGAAAATTCTATTGGATTGATGTATAATAACACATATGATAAATTTTTGTCAGCATATTCTTTAGAAAAAGTTTCAACAAAGTTGAATCCTTTATATATTGGTGGAGGAGTTGGCTACCAGTCAAAAACTGTTACATATTCATTGTTTGATGATAAAGATGAAGCTGTTGAGGCTGTATCTGTTATTTTGGATAATGTAGATTCTAAAAAACAGAATAGCAATAGAAAAAATGGTGGTAAAAATGGCGATAAAATGGGAAATCATCTTATGGATCCTGACTTGTTTGGGGTATCGCCTCATATGAGAAAGTGTACATTATATAGAAATACGAACTATGATTTTGGACTTTGCTCTGTAAAGTTTGAGCCGATAGGCTGATTAAGCCGCTTTCAAGGCTTTTTTGGAATTGTAGAACATAATTTATGTACATAAAATTTTTTAAGCCGAAAATGTGCTCTGCCCCCAGCTTGTTTAGAGGGTTACAAGGGGGTAGGGTATAAATAACAAAATCCCCGATAGGGGACGAAAACTCTGTCAAACGACTACCTTCGATATGATTTGAATTATGTATAAATAACAAAATCCCCGATAGGGGACGGTGCTAATAAAATCAAAGAAAAAGAGAAGGGGTGGTAATATGAGTTATCTTTATGTAACAGAAGATGGGGTATCTATGGGGATAGATGGAGGATATTATGTTGTAAATTGTAAGGATGGGGTGACAAAGAAAGTACCAAAAGAAACGTTGGAATCAGTTGCCTTATTTGGAAATATAGGAATAACTACTCAGTGCGTAAGAGAGCTTTTAAAAATGGGAATACCCGTAAGTTATTTTTCTAAAAATGGAGCATATTATGGTAGATTGGAGTCTACAGGGCATAAGAATATTGTCAGACTAAAGAAACAAATATTTAGAAGTGAAGATAATACATATTCATTGGAATTAGCAAAGAGAATAATAAAGGCTAAGATATATAATCAATACATTGTACTTAAAAGATATTGTAAGAGTATATAAACTTAGATTAAGTGGTGAGGTTGTATCCTGGGGAAGTGGTATGACAGAGCCAGAAGATGTAATAATAATATAGGAGAGAATGGGAATAAAATAGAATATAGTATAAAGAAATATTGTTAAAATTATGTTTGATGTTACAAGGGGGACAGATTTGAATTTCCCTAGAAATTTCTTTGAGCCTTATGATAGAATGAATGATATACTTATTGAAGGTTTTGAATGAATAAGAGTGTTACTATCAATCTTTATAAAAACAGTCAATTCCTATATAGTTTAAAATATTAATAAATTCATTCCAATTACTTGGATAATTATAAAATCCCTGGCTATAGAGATTGATAGTGTCTGTGTGTATGTTTAATTTCCAATAAAAACCAGGAAAAAATTCCATAGGTTTATTGTAATTAATCATATCCCAATCTATAATATTCATTTTTCTAGCATTTTACATATTTCATTAATTTTATCTGTAATATTTATGGAATAAGTTTTTTGCTTATAATAGCACTGTAAAATGTAATCTTTGTTAGTAGTTTCTAATATTACATACAATTCAGGTGTACTTGTATTCATATTTTTAAAACAAATGTATAAAACAAAGAAATTGGAAACAATATAAATGATAGCTAGTGAAGTATATTTAGGAGGATATATTTATGACAGATATGTTTTGTTTCCAATGCCAGCAGACAGCCGGAAATAAAGGGTGTATACGAACAGGTGTATGTGGCAAACAGCCTACAACAGCAAATCTTCAAGACAAGTTAGTATATGAGTTAATTAGTCTTGCAGAAACGATGGTTGAAAAGGATATGAGAACAAAAGAGGCTGACCGTTTATTTATTGACGGATTATTTACAACTCTTACAAATGTAAATTTTGACAATGAGGCTATAGAAAATTTTATAAAAAGAATAGTGGCTGAACGCAATTCTGTAGGAGGTACTAGGGAACACAATCTTGTGGAATTATGGAACGGGGATACAGATATTGTTTCTTTGCGTTCTACTTTGCTTTTTGGATTAAAGGGTATGGCGGCTTATGCTCATCACAGTATGAATTTAGGTTTTGAAGACGATGAAGTAACAGGTTGGTTCTACAAAGGTTTAAGTGAAATAAACAAGGAACACAGTCCAGAGGAATGGCTTGACCTTATTATGGAGTTTGGTAATGTAAATCTTAAATGTATGGAGCTTTTGGATACCGCCAATACAGAGAGTTTTGGAAATCCTGTTCCTACACGAGTAAACACAGATATTAAAAAAGGTCCTTTTATTGTAATATCTGGTCACGATTTAGGCGATTTACAGCAGTTACTTCAACAGACAGAGGGCAAAGGTATAAACATATATACCCATAGTGAAATGTTACCAGCTCATGGTTACCCAGAATTGAAGAAATACCCCCACTTGGCAGGAAACTTTGGTACGGCTTGGCAGTCACAGCAAAAGGAATTTGAAGATATTCCAGCACCAATATTATTTACAACAAATTGCCTTATGCCTTGGCGACCTAGTTACAAGGACAGAGTTTACACTACTTCAGTTGTAGGTTATGAAGACATAAAGCACATTTCGGCTAACGAAGATGGCCACAAGGATTTTAGCCCAATAATCAAACAGTCTTTAGAGTTGGGTGGCTATGAACACGACAGAAGTATGAGTGGTATTAACGGTGGGCATATGTTGACAACAGGTTTTGCTCACAATGCTGTGCTTTCTAATGCAGACAAAATTATTTCGGCTATTAAATCCGGAAAAATAAGCCACATTTTTCTTGTAGGTGGCTGTGATGGAGCAAATCCAGGAAGAAACTACTACACAGAATTTGTTAAGAGTACGCCGATGGATTCTCTTGTATTGACGCTTGCCTGTGGTAAATATCGTTTTAATGATTTAGACTTGGGAGAAATAGACGGTCTTCCTCGAATTATTGATATGGGACAATGTAATGATGCCTATAGTGCTATAAAGGTTGCAATGGCACTTTCAGAAGTGTTTGAATGTAGCATAAGTGATTTACCTTTAACATTGGTACTTTCTTGGTATGAACAAAAGGCTGTTTGTATTTTGCTTACACTTTTGTCATTAGGCATAAAAAATATGTACCTTGGACCTACTATGCCGGCATTCCTTTCAGAGGGTGTTTTGAAAATTATTATTGACAAATTTAATCTTCAGCCAATTACAAATCCACTTCAAGATATGGATGCGATTTTAGGCAGAGGTTGAAAACTTCGTTAATTTAAGTTATTGGAATTTGTCTTTCTGATTTATAGTCTATTGTTTTATAGCAGGACAATAGGCTATATTTGTATTTATTGAAATATAAATATAAATATGATAATATAAGGCTAATAAAACTAGGAGGGATTATTGTAATGTGTACAGCAGTAACTTATAAAACAAAAGATTTTTATTTTGGTAGAACTTTAGACTATGAATTTTCTTATGGCGATGAAATTACAATAACACCTCGTAAGTATGAGTTTAATTTCCGTCATACAGGTAAGGTGGAAAATCACTATGCCATTATTGGAATGGCACATATTGCAGAAAATTATCCATTATACTATGATGCAATAAACGAAAAGGGTCTTGGTATGGCAGGACTTAACTTTGTAGGTAATGCTGTGTATTCTGATGTTGCAGAGGAAAAAGAAAATGTGGCACAGTTTGAATTTATACCATATATTCTTAGTCAATGTGCCAATATATATGAGGTTAAAGAAAAACTTTCAAATATAAATATTACAAATACAAGATTTAGTGAAAAATTTCCTTGTGCAGAGCTTCATTGGATAATTGCTGATGAAAATGGAGCAATTACCGTAGAGGTTATGAGTGACGGACTTCACATATATGATAACGAGGTTGGTGTATTGACAAATAACCCACCTTTCAATCAGCAAATGTTTTTATTAAACAATTATATGGGACTTTCTCCTAAACAGCCAGAAAATTTGTTTGCCAAAGGTGTTAATTTGCAGACATACAGCAGAGGTATGGGTGCTATAGGTTTGCCTGGGGATTTATCTTCAGCTTCTCGTTTCGCTAGAGTGGCATTTACAAAGTTAAATTCTATTTCAGGAGATACGGAAATGGAAAGTGTAAGCCAGTTCTTTCATATTTTGGGGTCAGTAGACCAACAGAGAGGCTGTTGTGAAGTGGCAGAAGGTAAATATGAAATTACACTTTATACTTCTTGTTGTAATGCAAGCAAGGGGATTTACTATTATACTACTTATGAAAATCATCAAATTAATGCTGTAGATATGAATAAGGTTGATTTAGAAAGTAATAAATTGGTTAGATATACGCCTATTACTAATCAGCAAATTAATTTCCAAAATTAAATAAAATTTGTATAAGTCTACTTATTTTGAATTGTGGCAATAGAATTTATATGAAAATTAAGAGTAGTAATATGTGCTGATTTAACATTTCGTTGACTTTAGGATGAAAAATAGATATAATCATTATAAAACCCATAGACTTACTAGGGTAATGTAAAATTGTATGATTGTTTGTGAGGTAGTATTAATGTTAAATCAATTTTCGAGAACACAGTTATTGGTTGGCAAAGAGGCAATAGACAAATTCAGAAATGCCAGAGTAGCCGTTTTTGGTATTGGTGGTGTAGGTGGCTATGTATGTGAAGGTCTTGTCAGAAGTGGTATTGGTGCTTTTGACCTTATAGATGATGACAAGGTTTGTCTTACAAATCTTAATAGACAGATAATAGCTACAAGAAAAACTGTTGGCAAGTATAAGGCTGATGTAATGAAAGAGAGAATACTTGAAATAAATCCAGATTGTCAGGTAGAAGTTCACAAGTGTTTCTTTCTTCCGGAAAATGCTGATGAATTTCATTTTGAAGATTATGACTATGTTGTAGATGCCGTTGATACAGTTACTGCTAAAATTGAAATTATAATGAAAGCACAGGAAAAAGGCGTGCCAGTAATAAGCTGTATGGGAGCGGGAAATAAACTTGATGGAAGTCAGTTTAAGGTGTCAGATATTTACAAGACAAGTATGTGTCCTTTAGCTAAGGTTATGAGAAGAGAACTCAAGAAAAGAGGAGTAAAGAAGTTAAAGGTTGTTTACTCTGAAGAAAAACCTACTAGACCATTGGAAGATATGTCTATAAGCTGTCGTACTCATTGTATTTGTCCTCCAGGGGCACAGCACAAATGTACAGAAAGGCGTGACATTCCGGGTAGTACAGCTTTTGTACCATCTATAGCGGGTCTTCTTATTGCAGGAGAAATTGTAAAAGATTTAGCTGAAAAATAAATATTTATTTTGAGATAGTATAGTGATTTTTATATTGCTATACTATTTTTTTATAAAAATTTTTGAAAAAGGTATTGACTTGAAGTTAGGTCTAAGTTGTATCATTAACTTACAGCTAAAGAATGAATATAGTGAATAATTTTTGAATGGAGGAAAATAAAATGATGTTAAATGAAACTTATACTTTATCAAATGGAGTAAAGATACCTAAATTAGGACTTGGTACTTGGTTTATTGACGATGACAAAGCAGGAGATGCTGTAAAAGAGGCTGTTAAGTTAGGCTACAGATTAATTGATACAGCACAGGCCTACGGTAATGAAAGAGGTGTAGGCGAGGGTGTTCGTAACTGTGGATTGCCTAGAAATGAAATTTTTGTTACAAGTAAGGTAGCAGCAGAGGCAAAAAGTTATGAAAGTGCAGCAGCATCTATTGATGAAACTCTTTCTAAAATGGGCTTAGATTATATTGATATGATGATTATTCATAGTCCACAACCTTGGGCAGAGTTCAGAGTAGAAAAGAGATATTTTGAAGAAAATAAGGAAGTTTGGCGCGCTTTAGAAGATGCTTATACTGCCGGTAAGGTAAAGGCTATAGGTGTATCTAACTTTTTACAAGACGATTTAGAAAATATTCTTGCAGATTGTAAGATTAAGCCAATGGTAAACCAAATTCTCTTGCATATAAGCAATACAAATACTGAATTAATAGATTTTTGTAATAAGAATGGTATATTAGTTGAAGCATATTCTCCAATCGCACACGGGGAAGCACTTAAAAATAATGACATTACTGCTATGGCTGAAAAGTATGGTGTTTTTACAGTACAGCTTTGTATTCGCTATGTAATACAGTTAGGTACAGTTGCATTGCCAAAGACAGGAAATCCAGCTCATATGAAAGATAATGCAAATGTAGATTTTGAAATATCTGATGAAGATATGAAGGCTTTAAAAGAAATGGAACATATTGATAACTATGGCGAATTTAATGTATTCCCTGTATTTAGTGGCAAGCCTTTAGCATAATAAATATTTTTTGAATGATAGCCTTTTGTGAAAGAATATTTTGCAAAAGGCTATTTTTGTTTTTATATTGAAAATAAATCAGACGACCAAAATAATTCCTGTATTCATATATGAAAAATTTTAGAAAAAATTCACAGGTAATATTATTGATTTAATTGAATAAAAAATATATACTATTCCTATAAATAATATATGAATTAAGTGATTTACTTGAAAACATAGTAAAATACAGGGTTTCATACATATTTAAGATAATATTTGATACCGAAAAAATAATTTTTTTGGAAAAATTATCAAAAAACTATTGACAAATGGAGAATTATAGAGTATCTTATATACATTATTCCTATAAGATAAATAGGAAAAGTAAGAATTGATAAAAAGGAGGCAGTAAAATGCAAAAATTTAAAAACGGAAAACTGTATTATGTTGTTGCTGGAGGATTAATAGACTGCCTCTGTATGATGTAACCAATTAACAGTACAGGTAATGAAAAAATACAGCAATAACGAGGTGCAAAAAATGAAAAGAAAATTATTAGGAATTATATTATCAGCAGTATTATTAACAACAACAGTTCTTACAGGTTGTGGAAGTGCTTCGGCAGAAAAAGACGGAAAGGTTTCAATAACAAATGTTTCCTATGACCCAACTAGAGAACTTTATACATCATATAATGAACTTTTTGCAAAACATTGGAAAGAAAAAACTGGTCAAGATGTTGAAGTTACTCAATCTCATGGTGGGTCTGGTAAGCAAGCTCTTGAGGTTGCAAATGGTCTTGATGCCGATGTAGTTACTTTAGCTCTTGAATACGATATAACTTCTATTCAAAAGGCAGGACTTATAAATGATGGTTGGATAAATAAATTTGATAAAGATAGTTCGCCTTATACATCAACAATTGTTTTCCTTGTAAGAAAAGGAAATCCTAAAAATATTAAAGATTGGGACGATTTAGTAAAAGACGGTGTCGGGGTTATAACTCCTAATCCAAAAACTTCAGGCGGTGCAAGATGGAATTATCTTGCAGCTTGGGCTTATGCCAATAAGAAATACAACGGTGATGAAACACAGATAAAGGATTTTGTTAAGAAACTTTACCAAAATGTTCTTGTACTTGATTCAGGGGCAAGAGGTGCAACAACTACATTTGTAGAAAACGGACAGGGCGATGTACTCCTTGCTTGGGAAAATGAAGCGTATCTTTCAATTAAGGACCACCCAGACGATTATGAAATTGTTACACCAAGTATAAGTATACTTGCACAGCCTTCAGTAGCTGTTGTTGACGATGTAGTAGACAGACGAGGTACAAGAGATGTAGCTACTGAATATTTACAGTATCTCTATTCTGATGAAGCACAGAGAATAGCTGCTGAAAATTATTATCGTCCATCAAACGAAAATATTCTTAAAGAATATAGTGATAAATTTAATCTTAATGTAAATTTAGTTACAATAAAGGACTTCGGTGGCTGGGACGCCGTACAGGAAAAGCATTTTGCCGATGGTGGAGTGTTTGATGAAATTTATGAGAAAAAATAGGTGATGTAGTATGAGTAAAAGGAATAAAAGAGTAATACCTGGTTTTGGACTTTCAATGGGTGTAACTCTTACAATGTTAAGTATCATAGTTATAATACCATTAGCGTCATTAATAGTATTTACTGCTAATTTGAGTTTAAGCGAGATTATAGATGTTATTACAAAGCCGAGAGTCCTTGCTAGTTTTAAGGTTAGTTTTTTAACAGCTTTCATAGCATCAGCAATAAATGCTGTTATGGGTGTTATTCTTGCTTGGGTTCTTGTAAGATATGATTTTCCATTTAAGAGAGTTTTAGACGGTATGATAGAACTTCCATTTGCATTACCTACAGCAGTAGCCGGTATTGCACTTACTTCACTTACAGCTGACCAAGGTCTTATAGGTGGCATATTTGCTAAGTATGGAATAAAAATTGCCTACACAAGAATAGGTATAACAGTTGCACTTATTTTCGTAGGTATTCCATTTGTTGTGCGTTCTGTTCAGCCAGTTTTGGAAAAATTAGATTACTCCTATGAGGAGGCTGCTGGCGTACTTGGTGCAAGCAGATTTACAATATTCAGAAAAATTATTTTTCCAGAAATAAGACCAGCTGTATTAACAGGTTTTGGTCTTGCTATGGGTAGATGTATTGGCGAATACGGTAGTGTAGTATTTATTGCAGGTAATATGCCATTTAAAACAGAAATTACACCACTTATTATTATGTCAAAACTTCAGGAATATGACTATGCTAGTGCAACAGCAATAGCACTTTTAATGTTAGTATTTGCATTTGCACTTTTATTCCTTATAAACTTTATACAAGCAAGGAATACAAAAATATTAAACGGAGGAAGATAAGATGAAGAAAAATGAATCAAAATTAGTTAAATATACATTAATCGCAATTTGTCTTATATTTGTTTTTTTATTTCTTGTTCTTCCTTTATACATAGTCTTTGCAGAGGCATTCAGAGATGGAATTGAAAAATACAGAGAGGCTGTAACGGATAAATATACTATAAGTGCAGTTCTTCTTACACTTGAGGCAACAGTTTTTGCAGTTGTTGTGAATACTGTGTTTGGTGTATTTGCCTCTTGGGCGATTACAAAGTTTAATTTTAAAGGTAAGAAATTTCTTACAACACTTATTGACTTACCAGTTACAATATCTCCTATTATAGCCGGTTTAATATTTGTACTTACATTTGGTAGACAGAGTATTTTATATCCTGCTTTACAGAGTATGGGAATTAAAGTTGTATTTGCTGTTCCTGGTATTATACTTGCTACAGTTTTTGTAACCTTTCCTTTTATATCAAGAGAACTTATACCAGTTCTTGAGGCAGAGGGTACAGACGAAGAAGAAGCAGCAGCTCTTATGGGAGCAAGTGGTTTTACAATATTTAGAAAGGTTACATTCCCTCATATAAAATGGGCATTCCTTTATGGTGTTGTACTTTGTGCTGCAAGAGCAATGGGAGAGTTTGGTGCTGTTTCTGTACTTTCTGGTCACTTGAGAGGAAAGACAAATACACTCCCTCTCCATGTAGAGATACTTTTTAATGAGTTTCAGTATGTGCCTGCTTTTGCAGTAGCCTCAATACTTGTAATGATGGCTGTTTTAATATTGATAATAAGAAGTGTCATTGAATACAAGGGAAAGAAGGAATGTTAAATGTATGTAGAATTAAAAAATATAAATAAAGTTTTTGGTGATTATAAAGCATCAAATAATGTAAATTTTGGAATTGAAAAGGGTAAGCTCGTAGCTTTGTTAGGACCAAGTGGTAGTGGTAAAACTACAATACTTAGAATGATAGCTGGTCTTGAACATCCAGATAGTGGTGATATAATAATTGATGGAAAAGTTGTAAACGATATTCCGGCAAGTAAAAGAGGAATAGGTTTCGTTTTCCAGAATTATGCCTTATTCAGATATATGACAGTATATGACAACATAGCTTTTGGTCTTAGAGTTCAAAAGGTAAGCAAGAAGAAAATTGATGAAAGAGTCAAGGAACTTATTAAGTTAATTGGTCTTGAAGGTCTTGACAATAGATTTCCTAGTCAGCTTTCAGGTGGTCAAAGACAGAGAGTTGCCTTTGCCAGAGCTTTAGCTCCAAATCCTCAATTACTTCTTTTAGATGAACCTTTTGCGGCTATTGATGCAAAGGTTAGACAGGAACTTAGAAGTTGGCTAAAGGAAATGATTGAAAAATTAGGAGTTACAAGTATATTTGTTACTCACGACCAAGACGAGGCAATAGAGGTTGCTGATGAAATTATAATTACAAATAAGGGTAGAGTTGAACAAAAGGGAAGTCCGGTTGAGATTTATCAAAATCCACAGACAGCTTTTGCTGCATCATTCTTTGGACAGACTTCTTTAATTGAAAACTATACAGGTTTCAGTACATTTGATGAAATTGAAAATGCTGAGTCAGCTATTTTAAGACCTGAATTTGTAAAGATTACAAAGAAAAACGAAGTTCAGAAATATAAAACTTCCGCAGCAGAGGGTGTTGTAGAAAGAGTTTCATTCAGAGGTAATAACATAGAACTTACAGTAAGATGCAAGGATAATGTTTTTACTGCTAGGCGTGGACTTGATGAAAACCCTATTGAGGCAGGAGAAAAGGTTGATGTATTTATTTATAGAATGTTTGTGACAGCTGGTGACAAGGCATATCTTATTGAAAATAAGGCATTAAACGAAAATTCAATGATTATTTAAAAAAGAGGAATATAATATGGCAGATTACAAGAATTTAAAAAGTGAAAAACTTAAAACAGATGTGCTTATTATAGGTGGCGGTACAGCTGGTTGTTATGCAGCTATTACTATTTCTGAAAAATCTCCAGAAACACAGGTTTTAATATGTGAAAAGGCTCATATTAAAAGAAGTGGTTGTCTTGCAGCAGGTGTAAATGCACTTAATGCTTACATAACAGAGGGCAGAAAGCCACAGGATTATGTAGACTATGCAAAGAAAGATGCAGACGGCATTGTGAGAGAAGATTTACTTCTTACAATGAGTGAAAGACTTAATGCTGTTACAGCAAGACTTGAAGAATTGGGCCTTGTAATATTAAAAGATAAAAATGGAAAGTATGTTACAAGAGGAAATAGAAATCTTAAAATTAATGGCGAAAATATAAAGCCTATAATAGCAGAGGCAACTAATTCCTGTCCGAATGTAAAGGTACTTAATAGAGTTGATATTATTGACTTTGCAGTAAAGGATAACAAGGTTATTGGTGCTTACGGTATTGGTATTGAAAACGATACTTTCTATACTATTGAGGCAAAGGCTGTTATTGTTGCCACAGGTGGTGCATCTGGTCTTTACAAACCTAACAATCCAGGATTTTCAAGACACAAAATGTGGTATCCACCATTTAACACAGGTGCTGGCTATGCTATGGGTATAAAAGCCGGAGCAGAAATGACTACATTTGAAATGAGATTTATAGCATTGAGATGTAAGGATACAATAGCTCCAACTGGTACACTTGCACAGGGTGTTGGTGCAAAGCAAGTAAACTCTCTTGGAGAAGTTTACGAAACAAAGTACGGTCTTACAACTTCTGAAAGAGTTTACGGAACAGTAAATGAAAATATTGAAGGTAGAGGACCTTGCTATTTAAGAACAGAGGGCATAAGCCACGAACAAGATGAAGATTTGAAAAAAGCCTATTTAAATATGGCACCATCTCAGACTTTAAAGTGGATAGAAAGTGGCAAAAATCCTTCAGAACAAAATGTAGAAATTGAAGGTACAGAACCTTATATTGTAGGTGGTCATACAGCAAGTGGCTACTGGATTGATACAGAAAGAAGAACTACTGTAAAGGGTCTTTATGCTGCCGGAGATGTAGCCGGTGGTGCACCTCAGAAATATGTAACAGGTGCTTTAGCAGAGGGCGAAATCGCTGGTCTTACTGTACTTAAAGATATTAAAAACTTTAAGGCAGAAGAATTATCTGAAAATGATGTTGAAAATCATAAGAATGAAGTTTTAAAATTCTTAAATGGCGAAAACAGCAGATTTACAACAGAACAGATTGAAGAAGCTATGCAGACAGTTATGGACTCTTATGCAGGCGGTATTAAAACAAACTATCGTTTTAATGAAAAACAGCTTAAAATAGCTGATGAAAAAATTAAACAGCTTTATAGCTTGTCAGAAAATCTTGTAGCAAGTGATTTTCAGGAACTTATGTATATATATGAGTTAAGAGAACGACTTGTTGTTTGCCGAAGTGTAATTGCTCACTTAAAGGCAAGAAAAGAAACAAGATGGCATAGTTTTGCTGAAAACCTTGATTATCCAGAAAAGGATAATGAAAATTGGAATAAGTATGTTAATTCAAAACTTGAAAATGGCGAAATAAAAATCATTCTTAGAGATATTGTAGAAGGAGGTACGACTTATGAGCATAATAATTGATAAAAACAAATGTGTAGGCTGTAAGAAATGTAGTGTCGTATGTCCTGGTAGCCTTATTAAAACAGACGAAAATAATAAGGCATATATAAAATATCCAAAGGACTGCTGGGGTTGTACTTCTTGTATAAAAGAATGTAAGGCCCATGCAATAGGTTTTTATCTTGGAGCCGATATTGGAGGTATGGGCAGTCTTGTTCATACTGAAAAAAGTGGCGATATATTAAAGTGGGTTATTGAATCTCCAGACGGAAATGTCAGCGAGATAGATATAAATCAGAAAGAATCTAACAAATATTAAGAATTGGAGGTAGTAAAAAATGAGCGAATTATCACATCTTGATGAGCTTGAGGCAGAAGCCATATATATTATAAGAGAGGTTGCGGCGGAGTGTGAAAAGCCAGTTATGCTTTATTCAATAGGTAAGGACAGTTCAGTTATGCTCCACCTTGCTATGAAAGCATTCTATCCTGAAAAGCCACCTTTCCCATTTATGCACATTGATACAACTTGGAAATTTAAGGATATGATTAAATTCAGAGATGACACAGCTAAAAAGCTTGGCATTGATATGATTGTATACACAAACGAAGACGGTGTAAAGCAAGGTATTAACCCATTTGACCATGGTTCAGCTTATACTGATATTATGAAGACACAGGCACTTAAACAGGCACTTAACAAGTACGGTTTTACAGCTGCCTTTGGTGGTGGTAGAAGAGATGAAGAAAAATCTCGTGCAAAGGAAAGAATTTTCTCTTTCAGAAATGAAAACCATGCTTGGGACCCTAAGAACCAGCGTCCAGAAATGTGGAAGTTATACAACACTAAAATTGAAAAGGGCGAAAGTATGAGAGTTTTCCCTATTTCTAACTGGACAGAAAAGGATATTTGGCAGTACATAAAGAGAGAAAATATTGACATTGTACCTCTTTATTTTGCAGCTGAAAGACCAGTTGTTGAAAGAGATGGTAACATCATTATGGTTGATGATGACAGATTCCGTCTTAAAGAAGGCGAAAAGCCAGTTTACAAGTCAGTAAGATTTAGAACACTTGGCTGTTATCCATTAACAGGTGGTGTTGAATCTACAGCGACAACATTAGATGAAATTATTGATGAAACATTAAGTGCAGTTTCTTCTGAAAGAACTTCAAGAGTAATAGATAACGAAGCTGCCGGTAGTATGGAACGCCGTAAGAGGGAGGGTTATTTCTAAAATGAAAGGATTACTTAAATTCATAACTTGTGGTAGTGTAGATGACGGAAAGTCAACACTTATCGGACATATTTTATACGACTCAAAGCTCCTTTATGCTGACCAGGAAAAGGCCCTTGAGCTTGATAGTAAAGTAGGTAGCAGAGGTGGTAAGATTGACTACTCACTTCTTTTAGACGGTCTTATGGCTGAAAGAGAACAGGGTATTACAATTGATGTTGCTTACAGATATTTCACAACAGACAACAGAAGTTTTATTGTTGCTGATACACCAGGTCACGAAGAATATACAAGAAATATGGCGGTTGGTGCATCTTTTGCAGACCTTGCTGTAATTCTTATTGATGCTACACAGGGTGTTCTTGTTCAGACTAGACGCCATGCAAGAATTTGTAAGCTTATGGGTATCAGATACTTTGTTTTCGCTGTAAATAAAATGGACCTTGCAGGTTATGACGAAGAAGTATTTAACAAAATTACTGGTCAGATTGAAGAACTCAAGAAAGAACTTTCTCTTGAAAATGTTCAAGTAATTCCTCTTTCTGCTACAGAGGGCGATAATGTAACGGTTAAGTCTGAAAATATCCCTTGGTACAAAGGCGAGGCTCTTTTACCATATCTTGAAAATATTGATGTATCTGAAAAGAATGAAGAACAGGGTTTCTATATGCCAGTTCAGAGAGTTTGCCGTCCAAACCACAGCTTCAGAGGTTTCCAGGGTCAGATTGAATCAGGTAGCATTAATGTAGGCGATGAACTTATAACATTACCAAGTAATGAAAAGGCTCATGTAAAGGAAATCATTGTAGGTGACAAGTCTTCTGATACTGCTTTCAAGGGTCAGCCTGTTACAATTACACTTGATAAGGAAGTTGATGTTTCAAGAGGTTGCGTACTTGTAAAGGGTACTAATCTTGCACCTTATGGCAAGCTTACTGTATCACTTTTATGGATGGACGATGAACCTTTATATCCTGGTAAGGACTATATTGTAAAGCTCGGTACAAAGTCTATTCCTTGTGTAGTTGAAAAGATTAACTATGCTGTTGATGTAAACACAGGGGAACATATTAAGGCTGAATCATTAACTAAGAATGGTATTGCACTTTGCGAAATTCAGCTTGCTGAACCTATTGTTGCAGACAAGTTTGAATACCATAAGACATTAGGCGAACTTATTCTTATTGATAGAGTTTCAAATATGACATCAGCTTGTGGTGTTGTTGAAGATTTAAGCGAAAAGGCTGGTTCTTTCTCTGATAGAGCATCATTTAAGAATGGTGATTTAGAGGCAAGAGGCGATATTTTTGAAGAATTCTATTATAGTGTAGAAAGTTTATCTGTATTAAAGTATCAGCCAGTTAAGAATACATACACTATTGGTGATGAAATTCCAACAGAGGGCGAAAGCTACAAGTATCCTGATACATTCGATATTATTGTACTTCGTGACGGCGTTGCTGTTAGTATAAGAGATAAGAAGATTAAGGATATTGTTGAAGTATCTCAGTATAAGTATGAAAACACTCCAGTTGTAAATGGTAGAGGTTTTGAAATAAAGGTTAATTCACAGGAAGATGTAGAAAACTTCCTTAAAGAATATAAGGACTCAGAGGGTTCTAGCCAGTTCTTTAGCAAGTGGATGAACTTTGATACTTACAGAAAGGTTGCTTTAAAGGCATCTAAATAATATTCTAAAGGAGAACATCTTTAAACAGGTGTTCTTCTTTTTTTGTGTAAAGTAAAATGCAGAAAAAAGGGCATATTAATAAAAATTGAAAAAGTTTAGAATTTAGTTTTTGTATTACAATTATTACCAAAAATTGACACATTAGCTATATAATTTGCAGAAATTTAACAATTATGCTTGACCTGTGTCTAAAAAATCAATCTAATTGTTTAGTAAGTAAAATTTAATATTTTTAAGGGAGGAACGACCTATGTTTGAAAAGCTTTTTAAGCTTAAAGAACACAACACAGATGTTAAGACGGAAATTCTTGCAGGTATTACAGTCTTTATGACAATGGCTTATATACTTGCAGTAAACCCTAACATCTTATCAGCGACAGGTATGAATTCAAATGGTGTATTTATTGCTACAGCACTTTCAGCCTTTTTTGGTACATTACTTATGGCGTTATTTGCCAATTATCCATTTGCCTTAGCACCAGGTATGGGACTTAACGCATACTTTGCCTATACTGTAGTTCTTGGTATGGGTTACAGCTGGGAAATAGCTCTTTCAGCTGTATTCGTAGAAGGTGTTATCTTCATTTTATTATCTGTTACTAACATTAGAACTGCAATCTTCAATGCTATTCCTTTAACATTAAAGACAGCTGTTTCTGTTGGTATTGGTCTTTACATTGCAATTATTGGTTTAAAGAATGCCAATATTGTAACTAATGGATTATCACTTTTCTCTGTTGATGGCTATGTAGCAGCCAATAATCTTACAGCCGGTAGTGTAGGTATGCACGATGTAGGTATTACGGTATTACTTGCGATTATCGGTACTCTTATTACAGGTATTTTAGTTGCTAAGAATGTAAAGGGTAATATCCTTTTAGGTATTCTTGCTACTTGGATTTTAGGTATTATTTGTCAGGTTGCTGGCTTATATATTCCTAATCCAGATGCTGGTTTCTATTCATTAATTCCTAGTGGCATCGTTAGCTTTGCTTTAGGCGATATTAAGGAAGTAGCATTTAAGATTAGATTTAGTGATGTTATTTCAGGCAAAGACAACCTTGTAAACTTTATCGTAGTTGTATTTGCATTCTTATTTGTAGACTTATTTGATACAATCGGTACTCTTATTGGTGTATCTTCTAAGGCTGGTCTTTTAGATAAGGACGGTAAACTTCCAAAGATTAAGGGTGCATTACTTGCAGATGCTATTGCTACTACTTTTGGTGCTGTTTTAGGTACATCAACAACAACTACTTATATTGAAAGTGCATCAGGGGTAACAGAAGGTGGTAGAACTGGTTTAACAGCTTTAACTACTGCAATCTTATTTGGTTTAGCATTATTCTTCTCACCAATTTTCCTTGCTATTCCTTCATTTGCAACTGCTCCAGCACTTATCGTTGTTGGTTTCTATATGGTAACTAACATTGTTAATATTGATTTTGCTGATGCTTTTGAGGCTATTCCTGCTTACATTTGTATGATTGCTATGCCTTTCTTCTCTAGTATTTCAGAAGGTATTTCAATGGGTGTAATTTCTTACACAGTTTTACATCTTGTAAACAGAAAAGAAAATAAGAAAATTAGTATCTTAATGTATATTTTAAGTGTATTATTTATTCTTAAATACTTCTTACTTTAATTTGTGGCTTGACATAAAAGCTATCGGATTTATATTTCGTAAAAAATCCCACTTTTCTTTAATTAGGAAAGTGGGATTTTAGTATAAGCATATATGAAAAAAGGCTCACTCCCTGTTTTGGTTGGAAGTGGGCCTTTTTAAGTCATCGTATTTATTTATTTTCTGTGTCGACAGTTTCTTTAATTACTTTTGCTTCCATATTTTTAGGTAAAATAAGGTTTAATACAATAGCTACAATGAAAACAACAGCAACACAGTTTTCAGAAAATACATTTTCAATTATCTGTGGGAATATGCTGAAGATTTCTGGTACTTGAGTAAAGCCAATACCAATACTTAATGAAAGAGCTGCAATTGTAATATTTCTTTGAGAATAACCACAACCACTAATCATCTGTAAACCACTAATAACTATATTACCAAACATCATAAGAGTACAACCACCTAATACAGCATCAGGTAAAGTTGCAAGTAAAGAACCGAAAATAGGGCAGAACCCAGCAAGAATCATAATTATAGCACCGACAGCAATAGCATATCTATTGACAACCTTAGTCATTGCTATAAGACCTACATTCTGACTAAATGATGTAATAGGAAGACAGCCAAAAACTGATGAAAGGGCACTAATGAAACCATCACAGGCAATAGAGCCGGAAGTTTCTTTTACTGTAGCATTACGATTAAGACCAGTTGCAACAAGGGCTGATGTATCGCCAATAGTTTCAGTAGCAGATACAAGGAATATTAATGTTACTGAAATAATGGCATTAATATTAAATTCTGGCTTAAATGGCATAATAGATGGCAATGTAACTATTGATGTGCTATTTAAAGCAGAAAAATCAACTACACCCATAAATATAGCAACAATATAGCCTACAATAAGACCAAACAAAACAGAAAGCTGTTTCCAATATGATTTAGCAAAGATATTAAATAAGATACAGCATAACAAAGTAACAGAACCTAAAATCCAGTTAGTAACAGAACCAAAATTTTCGCTACCACTACCACCACCAAAAGATGCTGCACCTACAGATAACAATGAAAAACCAATAGCTGTTACAACACTGGCAGAAACAATAGGAGTAATAAGTTTAAGCCAGTATTTAGCCAAAAGACCTAAAACACCCTCTATTAAACCGCCAACTAATACCGCACCTACAATGGCATTGTAACCGTAAGTCGGACCTACAAAACACATAATAGAAACAAAAGTGAAACTGATACCCATTACAATAGGAAGACCAGAACCGATTTTCCAAAGAGGAAAAAGCTGTATTAAAGTACCAATACCTGCAATAAGCATAGCACTTTGAATAAGCATAGCACTTTGTTCACTAGATAAACCACAAGCTCCAGCAACAATAAATATAGGGGCAATATTTGCAACAAACATTGCTAAAATGTGCTGTAAACCAAATGGAATAGCCTGTTTAACAGGGATTTTACCGTCAAGACAATAAATATTATCTGTTGAAGAATTATTCATTTTTAAATTTCCTTTATGTTATTTAATTTTTATTGTTCGTGGAATACAACAGTACCACTAGATGCGTCCATACTATCTACAATAGCAAGTGATTCTAAGTGGTAACCAAGGTTTCTGATAATTCTACCACCAGACTGAAATCCCTTTTCAATAGCAATACCAATACCTTCAACTGATGCACCAGCCTCTAATACAATAGAAATTAAGCCCTGTAATGCACAGCCGTTTGCAAGGAAGTCATCAATAATTAAAACATGGTCATCAGGTGAAAGGAATTTTTTAGATACAATAACCTGATTTTTACACTTGTGAGTAAATGATTCAACTTCAGCAATATACATTTCGCCCTCAATATTAATACTCTTAGTCTTTTTAGCAAATACAACAGGGGCATTAAAATATTTTGCAACAATACAGGCAATACCAATACCTGATGCTTCAATAGTCAAAATTTTGTTAATAGGCTTATCTTTGAAACGACGCTTAAATTCTTCGCCCATTTGTTCAAAAAGATGAATATCCATCTGATGATTAAGGAAACTGTCTACCTTTAAAACATTTCCCTCTTTCACAATACCGTCTTTAACGATACGCTCTTCTAAAAAATTCATTTTTGCTTTCCTCCGTTTGTTGTTTACAGTTTAGGATTTTTGATGTAAACGAAATAATATTATAAAGAATATGGTAACAAATTTTTGTGTTTTTGGCAATATAAAAATGAAGAAAAAACGAATATTTTGTCAAAAAAATAAGAACTCGTATAAATTTTTAAATAATTTGGATAAAATTTCTTAATTTAATAAATTTTTTGACTATATACACATAAAAATTAAAAATAAATCTTTAAAATATAATATTTTTTTAGAATAGATTTTTGAAAAGTGGCTTTAATAGTGGGTTTTAAATAAAAAACGGAAAATGATTAATATATATTTGTATAAAATTGACAAAAAATGAAAATGGTTATATAATGTAGGCAAATGAAATAGGGATGAGGGAACTAAAGAGTTAAAGTTTCTAGTACGGGAAAAGAGGGAACGCTTATGATTAGTTTTTTTAGTTGTCTTATTATTTTAATTGGTGGATATTTTGTCTACGGTAAAGTTGTAGAAAAGGTTTATGGACCTGATGACAGAGAAACACCTGCTGTTCGTTTAAGTGATGGTGTTGACTATGTTACAATGCCTACATGGAAATTATTTACCATACAGCTTTTAAACATAGCTGGTCTTGGACCTATCTACGGTGCTTTGTCAGGAGCACAATGGGGACCATCCGTATTCCTATGGATTACATTGGGAACTATTTTAGGTGGTGGCGTACATGATTTTTCAGTTGGCTTTTTAAGTATGCGACATGATGGTGCGTCAGTTTCTGAATTAACAGGAATGTACTTAGGTAGTTTGGTTAAACAGATTATGCGTGTGTTTAGTGTAGTTCTTCTTGTTATGGTTGGTGCTGTTTTCGCAGTCGGTCCAGCAAGTTTGATTGCGATGTTAATTGGTAAACAGGGAGTTGCTTCAGGACTTCTTGTAAACACAAACTTTTGGTTAATTATAATTTTAGTTTATTACTTTATTGCAACTTTCATCCCTATTGATAAGATTATCGGTAAAATATATCCATTGTTTGGTATATGTTTAATTGTTATGGCAATTGGTGTTGGTGTAGGTATATTTACTCATGGATATACAATTCCTGAAATTACATTAACTAACTTACACCCAGCTGGTACACCTGTTTGGCCGGTTATGTTTATTACAGTTGCCTGCGGTGCTATTTCTGGTTTCCACGCTACACAGTCTCCATTGGTTGCTAGATGCTGTAAGTCTGAAAAGCAGTCACATTTAGTATTCTATGGTGCTATGGTTAGTGAAGGTATTATAGCTTTAGTTTGGGCTGCTGCTGGTTGTGCAGTTTATGAAAAAACTGGTGGTTTAATGACAGGTTTAACACAGTTGTTAACTGACTCTGGTCAGGCTGCTACAGTTTATGATGTATGTTTAAAGACAATGGGTGGCGTTGGTATCATATTAGCTATGATTGGTGTTATTGCTTGTCCAATTACATCTGGCGATACCGCTTTCCGTTCAGCAAGATTAGTTATTGCAGACTGGTTCAAGATTAATCAGAAATCTTACAAGAAGCGTTTGGTTATTTGTGTGCCGTTATTACTTGTTGGTGCTATAATTTGTCAGCTTAACTACAATATTGTTTGGAGATATTTCAGCTGGTCAAATCAGACTTTGGCAATGATTGCGTTATGGGCAGCATCAATGTACTTGTATAAGAATAAAAAGTTCTACTGGATTACAGTATTCCCAGCAACATTTATGTCAGCTGTATCAGCAACATATTTTGTTTATGCTCCAGAATGCTTAAATCTTGGTACAGCAATAGCTTATCCTATTGGTATAATAGTAGCATTAGTATTCTTAGGAATTTTCCTTTATACAGCTATTATTAAAAAAGGTAATGTTAAAGTAAAGGAAGAATAAACGGAAAAAAGATTGAGTCCTCTTAGTGGGGATTCAATCTTTTTTTGTCTATAAATTTTTGTGGTATTCTGTTATAAGTTTGTTTGCAATATTTCTTGAATTGAAAGTATGTTCTCCCAATCTTTTTACAGGCATAATACCTAAAAGTGAGTTGGTAAGGAATATTTCTGTAAATTCGCTAATATTTTCAGGTCTAATAATGCGTTCTTCTACATTTGCTATTTTCATTATGTATTGTCGCATTATTCCGTTTAAAAGTCCACTAGATACAGGAGGGGTTACAATTTTATCCTTTGAAACGAAAAATATATTAGTTGTTGCTCCCTCGCAAATTTCTCCTTTTGTATTTAAAAATATAGGCTCGTCAAAACCATTTTCTTTTGCTTTTCGTTTTTCCCATATGCAATCGCTATAGTTTAATGTTTTCATATATGTAAAAGGGGAAGTTTCGTTTCTTCTTATATTGCTATACTCAAGTTCAAACCCTTTTTCGTACTGTTCTGTAGTATATGTGTTTTTTCTTGATGTAATAGTAATATTTTCTTTTGATACTGTTAATTTTAGTACACCATTTTCCATTGGATTTTCTGAAATATATTTTTCTATTTCTTTTTTTCGCTTATCAATCCATTGGTCAATAGGTTCTTGTACTATGTTTAAGTAGAAAACGGCATTTTTTAATCTGTCTAAATGTTCCTCAATAAAAACAGCCTTATTTTTGTAGACCCAAATTGTTTCAAATGCTCCCAGTCCAAACCAGTAACCTTCGTCTGCTGTTATTTTTAAATTATTGTTCATCTGTTTTTCCTCCTGTAATAGCATCTATAAGTGCTATTGCTTTTTGTTCAGTTTCCTCATATTCAAATTCCGGATTTGATTCATAGGTAATGCCACCACCTACACCTAAGTTATAAGTGCCATTTTTGTGAACCAATGTGCGAATTACAATGTTTAAATCACAATCTCCATTTAGTGCTAAATATCCCATAGAGCCTGTATACAAACCTCTTTGACTATGCTCTAACTTGTCTATAATTTCCATAGCTCGAATTTTAGGTGCACCAGTTATTGAGCCACCGGGGAAAGTAGATTTAAGCAGGTCAATAACAGTTTTATCCTCTTTTAATTCTCCACGAACAGTTGATACCAGATGAAAGACAGTTGCATATTCTTCAACATTAAATAATTCACTTACCTTTACACTTCCTGCCTTACATACTCTGTTTAAGTCGTTTCTCTCTAGGTCAACTATCATTAATAACTCGCTTTTATCTTTTTCGGAATTTTCCAATTCCTTTTTCAATAGTATATCTTCTTTAGGGGTTGCACCTCGTTTTCTAGTGCCTTTTATTGGGCGTGTTTCTACTATACCATTTCGCACTTCCAAAAATCTTTCTGGAGATGCACTTACAATTTGAAAATTGCCGTCATTAAAATAACCACCGAAAGGAGAGGGATTATGTTTTCTTAAATAACAAAAAATATCATAAGGCTTTCTGTTACTTTCTATTTTAATTTGCCTTGTCATATTTGCAATATAAATATCTCCAGTTTTAATAAAATTTCTCATAGATTCTACAGCATTTAAGTATTCATTTTTGCTAAAGTCAGAAGTAATATTGCAAATTGTATTTTCATCAGAGCTTATGTTATTTTTATTTAATATGTTTTCTATTTTGTTTTCATAATTTTCTATGGAATTAAATTTTTCTTGAGTAGAAATGTAAATTTCTCTTTTTTCTAAATCTTCAATTATGTACAGGTCATAAAATGTAAATAAAGCATCAGGTATATTCACTTCTTTATTATGTTTTGAAGATATACTTTCAAATTTTCTACCATAGTCATAGGTTAAATAGCCTATAGCACCACTAATAATAGGAAGTTCAGTATTATTTTCCTGTTTATTTTCTTTAATATAGCTGTCTAAAAAATCTAATAAATTTCCTTTTGTTTCCTTATCATTTATTTTTAAAATATTGTTACTTTCTTTTACTTCCAAATAGGGATATAAACCTATTACAGAGTATTTGCCATATTTATTCTTTAAAGAAGAATCCAGAAAAACGGACTTTGTATTGTGAAAGTGGGAATATAATATTTCGGCGGGAAAATATTTTTTCAGCTTTTTATATTTTAAAGACAATTTTTATACCTCCATTGTTGACATATTGCAATAAAGTTATTTAGTATTTCGTGCCCATTTTCTGTTAAAACAGCCTCTGGATGAAATTGTATTCCATAAATCGGGTACTTATAGTGGGAAATTGCCATAATTGCACCGTCACTTGAAATGGCATCAATATTTAATTCATCAGGGAGAGAGGCTTTATCTACTATCAAGGAATGGTATCTTGTTACATTGTAGTGTTTTGGAAGATTATTAAAAAGTCCTGTACCGTTATTTGTTATTTCAGTTACTTTTCCATGTACTGGCGTAGAACCACAACAAACCTTAGCACCAAAGGAATGGGCAATAATTTGATGACCTAAGCATACACCTAAAATAGGAACTTTATTGCAAAAATATTTTATAACTTCCTCTGAAATACCGCCATCTTTTGGATTACCCGGACCGGGAGATATTATTATTCCACTTAAATCTTCTATATTTTTAAGTTCATTAATTGTCACTTTGTCATTTCTTATTACCTTTGTATCCTGTCCCAATTCTTGAAAATAGGCAGACAGGTTGTAGACAAACGAGTCGTAGTTATCAATCATTATATTCATCATATAACCTCCAACATAAAATAAAAAAACCGAAATAAACCCATAGTAATATGAGTCTATTTCGGCAGTCTTCTGTAATTCAGGCACACCCTATATACAATTTTGTAAAACGATTATATCATAGTATGAAGTTAATGGCAAATATAAATTTTATAATTTTGGAAACAATAAAAGTTATTGACAAAGGAATGGTATTTGATAAAATGTAAATATAGAAATTAAGGTTTTTAGGAGAAATGTTTATGGAAAGATATGACATAGCAATAATAGGTACAGGACCAGCTGGATTGTCAGCTGCAATAACTGCAAAAATTAGAAATAAGAAAATATTATTAATAGGAAATCCTAATTTTAGTGATAAAGTACAAAAAGCACACCAAATACAGAATTATTTAGGCTTACCAGCTATTTCAGGAAAAGATTTGGCAAAAGCATTTGAAAACCACATTAACTCTATGGATATTACTATTACAGATGGAAAAGTAAATGCTGTATATCCAATGGGAAGTTATTTTGGATTACAGGTTTCACAGGATATTTATGAGGCTGAAACAGTAATAGTCGCTACAGGTATAGTTACTGGAAAGGTTTTTAAAGGAGAAAATGAGCTTTTAGGCAGAGGTGTAAGCTATTGTGCTACTTGTGACGCACCGTTGTACAGAAACAAAACAGTTGCTGTAGTAGGTTACAGTCCAAAAGAGGAATTAGAGGCTGAATTTTTAGCAGAGGTATGCGAAAAGGTTTTATATATTCCCATGTATAAAGAAGAAACAAAATTATCTGACAAAGTTACTATAATAGATGAAAAGCCAACTGCTGTAATAGGAGAAAACAAAGTTAAGTCTTTACAGACTGAAAAAAATAATTATGAAGTAGACGGTATTTTTATATTGCGTGACAGCATACCGCCGTCACAGCTTGTGTCTGGTTTGGAAATAAAGGATAATCATATTGTAGTTAATTCACAAATGGAAACAAATATAAAAGGCTGTTTTGCTTGTGGAGATATTGTAGGCAGACCATATCAATATATAAAGGCAGCAGGACAGGGCAACATAGCTGGACTTTCAGCTGTTGCATATTTAGATGCAAAAAGAAAAGCTATGGGAGAAAATTAATCCCATAGCCTTTTGACTATTTTTCTATCTTTACTGGAGATATAGTTTTAATTTTAAATATAAAATAATAGTATTTTACAATTAAGAGAACTACTATAGTTGCCCTGCCAATAGAATTGTGCATCATTAAAAATGCCATACAAAGCATAAATGAAACTGGAAGTACAATACAAAGTTTTGTTTTTAATGTCATACTTCTGTTTTTCTCAAAACTTTCAAGGTGGTTTTTATAAAGTTTTGTAGATTTAAACCAGTTATGGAATCTATCGCTGCCTTTTGCGAAAAAGAAAGAGGCTAAAAGTAGAAATGGTACTGTAGGCAGAAGGGGAAGTACCACCCCAACTGCACCTACAGCCATTGATAATAATCCAAGTGCTATGTATAAATATTTCAAAAAATCAACTCCTTATTGTGGCTATAATATGTTTTATTGCTGTTATCGGATGGTAAAGCAACATTCTAGGACCGGAAAATCTCATTACTTTTCTTATTTGTTCAGCCATATCCCTTTTATAACAATGAGTTTCACAACTACTGCAAAAAGTTTTTGTCTGTCTATTAGGGCAATAATCTATTCTTTTGAAAGTGTAGTCTTTTAATGTTTCACATTGTTGGCATAATGTTTTTTTAGTATTGTGGTTTTTATTGCAATATAGCTTAATCATAAGTTCTGAAATCTGTTTTTCTTTTTCTATTTTATTCATTAACTGTTTCTCCCACTTTCCATAGAATAAATATGGTCGGCAATAGCAAGTGTAGATTTTCTATGGGAAATTAAAATTATAGTTTTGTCCTTTGCATTATGTAGTGCTTTTAATATTATGGCTTCATTTAAGCTGTCTAGGTTGCTTGTGGGTTCATCTAAAAGCATAACTGGAGCGTTTGACAAAAAGGCTCTGGCAATGCTTATTCGCTGTTTTTCTCCTCCGGAAAGTCTATCGCCTAACTCTCCAATAGGTGTGTCATAACCCTTTGGAAGTTCAGAAATAAATTGGTGTATAGATGCCTGTTTTGCAGCTTTAATAATTTCGTCTTTAGTAGTACCAATTTTGCCTATAGCAATGTTATTTCCTATGGTATCATTAAATAAATATGTTTCTTGAGTACAATAGCTTTCATTTTTTCTCAATGAGCGTGTATTAATATTTTCTATAGGAGTGTCTGACAATAATAATTCTCCACTATCTCTATCCCAAAATCTCATAATTAACTTTAAAAGTGTGGATTTGCCACAACCACTTTTGCCTAAAATACCTGTAATTTTATTTTTTTCTATTTTAATTGAAATATTATCCAATATTTTAATACTATCATATGAAAAAGACAAGTTTTTACATTCTATTTCATCAAAGTTTTTATCAATGCCGTTTTCTATTTCAGCTACCACAGGTTCTTCTTCTAAAAGGGAAATAACTCTGTCGCCACTAGCCAATGTTTGTGCTAAGTTATTAGATAAATTACTAAGGGCGATTACTGGACCATAGGAGCTTACAAGAGCTGTAATGGAAATTACCATTTCTGAAAAATTTATCTTATTGTTAAAATACAGTATTGATGCTGTAATAATCATTATAATATTAAAAACAAATACTGTCCCCTCTGTAAAATTTCTTGATGAAATTTCTCCGGCTTTCAGCTTTTTGTGTAACGCCTTACTTTCAGAAGTTTTTTTAGCTATTTCACTTTTTCTTTCTTCAGTAAATGAAAACTGTAATAACTCCTGTAATCCTCTTAAACTGTCAAGAAAAAGGCTGTTTAATTCTCCGGCTTTATTTCTATAGGCTAAACCAGAGTTTTTAATCTTTTTACTGTTTACTACTGGAATAATTACGCCTACAAAAAAGTAAGCTAATATTGCAATTATACCTAACATAGGAGAAAAACTACCAATAAATAATACCATAATTATAGATACCATTAATGCTATAAGTATAGGGGAAATAGTGTGGGCATAAAAAACCTCTAAAAGTTCTACATCACTTGTTATAAGTGAAATAAGGTTTCCCTTATCTTGTCCCTCTAATTTAGCCGGACACAGTTTGCGAAGAACTGTAAAAACTTTATCTCTTATTACAGCAAGTATTCTAAAGGCAATATAGTGATTGCAAGCCTGTTCGCCATATCTTAAAATACCTCTAAAAACTGCCAATAATATAAGAACTGTAAAAATTGTTTTTATTGAAAAAGTAAAATTAATACCTAAAACCGTTAGAATACCAATAACTCCAAAAACGGGAATAAATATGGCACATAAAAATCCCAAAACACCCATTACAACAGCAAAAATTATATAATGAATTAAAGGTTTTATCAATGTTATAAGTTTTGACATTATTTTGTATCCACTTCGTCTATTCATTATTAACACCTCCTTTATTAAAATTTTCTAGGTTTTGCTGTTTATTGAAAAGTTCAGCATAATAGCCAGATTGTTCTATAAGTTTAGTGTGTGTGCCATTTTCTACAACAGTACCATTATTAATAACGAAAATATTATTGGAATTAATGGCATTTGCAAGTCTATGGGAAATCATAATAACTGTTTTTTCTTTTGCAAGTTCATATATTACAGTCATAATGTCTTCTTCACTTTCTAAATCTATGTTTGATGTGGACTCGTCAAAAATATATATTGGTGTATTGTGAAGTAAAGCTCTTGCTATGGCAAGGCGTTGTCTTTGTCCTCCAGAAAGGTTGTTACCCTGTTCAGTTACTTCTGTATTTAAACCATTTTCACTGTTGACGAAATCAAGTAAATTTACTTTCTGAAGAACATTTAACATTTCATTTTTTGTGGCATTACTTTTGCCCATTTTTAAATTATATTCAATAGTTCCTTTAAAAATATAGCCGTTGTGTGGTATGTATGTAACTATATCCATAAGGGCATTTTCTGAAATTTTAGAAAGTACCATATTGCCCAGTTTTATACTTCCACTATAGTTTTTTAATTTACCTGTAAGTATTGATGCTATAGTTGATTTGCCACAGCCACTTTTACCAACAAGGGTGAAAAGTCCTTTATTTGGTAATGCAATATTAATGTTATTTAATATTGTTCTGTTTCCGTCATAAGAAAATGAAACATTCTTGAAATTAATATTGTAATTTTCGATGAGTATATTTTTATTTTCATTTTCAATATGTTCAATATCCAATATTCTTAATATTTTATCAGCAGCAGAAGCTCCATTCATAGCGATATGGAAAAATGAGCCAAGTTGCCTAAGGGGTATGAAAAATTCGGCTGATAAAAGTATAATAATAAGCATATTTAATAGTGCTATATTGCCATTTTTAAATTCCAAAATGCCTATAATTATGCCAATAGCTGAACCACCAAAGGCAACCAAGTCCATTACAGAAATAGAATTAAGCTGCATTATTAAAACTTTCATTGTAGCTTTTCTGAAAAGTTCAGCGTTTCTATTCATCTCAATATGTTTTTGCTCATCACAACCGTATATTTTAAGGGTAGTAAGCCCTTGTATGTTTTCAAGAAATGTGTCGCCTAAATTTGTATAACTATTCCAATATTTTGACAAAAGTTTTTTTGCAAACTTTTGTATTAACACAATAGACAGGGGGATAATTGGAACACAAACAATAAAAACAATAGCCACTTTAATACTAAAAATGCTAAACAGTATAAAAAGTGTAATTACGGAAATTATTGAATAAAAAAGTTGAGGTACATATTGCGAAAAATAAATTTCTAACTGGTCAATACCTTCCACACTTACCTGAACGGCCTCGGCTGTTGAAACATAGTTTTTATATGAAATACCTATTTTACAAAGTTTGTCAAATATTTTTTCCCTTAATATTTTTTTTGCTTGTTGTGATGTGCGATAGGTTATATTTATATTAATTTTTGTAAACAAGGCTCGCAATAAAATAGAAATTATTGTTACGCCTAAAGTTTCAATTAAAATTTGGGAGTTAAATGTTTTATTGTAGAAACAATAATTAATGAAACGGCATATTGAAATAGTAAATGCAATATTGCAAAGTAGGGACAGCCATTGGAAAAATACTGCCTGTGCCGTATAAGTAAATACCTTAGGAATAAGTTCCAAAAGGCGTTTGTTAAGCATAAAAAAGCCCTCCTAAATGATTTTGGAAATTCTGTAACAAAATAAACAAATCATATAGGCGGGCAACCAATTTAATTTGAAATATTAATTTTGGATTATTATATAATCTCAAAATGATTTTGTCAACAGTTTTTTTATTGGAAAATTTATCAAGGCTTATTGAAAATAAAAACTATTGACAAAAGAAAAAATTGTAATTATTTTAAAATATGATGTTTTGTATTATAATTTGGAGGCGAAAATATGGAATTAAGTAAGGCACAGTTAAATTATATACTGGCTATAAAACAGCTTGCTGGTGGCAAGGTTACACAAAAATATATATGCGAATATTTGGGTGTAAAAAAGTCTACAGCCAGCATAGCCTTGAAAAATTTAGAGGAAAATGGCTATATAAACAAGTCAGAAAATAATTATATTCTTACAGAAAAATCTTGGGAAATTTTAAATCAAACTGACAGGGAAAAGTTTGAATTTATGTCACTATTTAATGGCTTTTTTGGTATAGAAAAGGAGCTTTGTGAAAATGAATACAAGAAGATATGTGGTAGTTTTAGCAAAGAATTTATAGACAAACTTACACAGCTTAGAGAAAGAAAATATAATTTTGAAATAAATAAAAATAGTAAAAGCGAAAAGACAATGAATATAGAATTTGGCAAGTATGAAATACCTTTTCAGGTTGTGCAAGGTAGTGGAGAAAGCCGTTCTATGGGAGATAAAGGCTTTTATCATCCTGCAATTTTGGTTGTGGAAAAAGATTGTCAGTATATAGTATTAAAATCTAAAGAGATATACTATAAATCAAAAACAAGTCAAATTTTAAAGGGCAAGTTACAGGAGCTTTATTACTTAGATACAAATATGGCGTGGGTATTGTCTAAGCAAAAAGAAGAAAGTAACTGGATAATTCCTTTGAAAGAAATATTGTACCAAAAAGATGATTTTGAAAAGGCGTCAGTTGGTATAATTAAAATAAAAGTAGCAGCTACAACAATGAAAATGCCGGAATCAATAGCAGAAATTACATTTAATTTTAAGTTATTAAAGAAAATCGAAGAGTAGTTATTGAAATAAAAATATCAATAAAACTGTTGACAAAGGCTGAAAAAGACAATATAATGTCGAAAGGTTAGCATAAGCTAACAATGGCTTTAAGTGTTTTGAAAAAGGTGGGCAGCCAAGCCCCTATACAAGTTTATATTGTTTTTAATGATTAAGGAATGGCTATTATAGCTGTTCCTTAAATTTGTAAATGGGGAAATTTGATTTAGGTTAGATAAAGCTAACTGTACAAATCATAGTGAAAAATACTTTTAAAGCTTTAATTTTTATAAATGAGTTGGCAATAACTAACTTAATTTTAAAAAGACTATTTTAGTCTACAGCACATAAAAGGTAAGTTGGATATAATTTACTTTTAATGTTTAAAGAAATGAACTATAATATTTTTGTATGTTTTTGACTATTTTTAGGAGGAAATAAAAATATGAAATACAAGAGATACCTTTCAGTTTTTCTGGCTAGTGCAATGGCGGTATCAAATGCTCAATTAAACACTTTGGCAGATGTGGACACAGGTGTTGAAAATGTAACAGAGGTGGAATCTGAAAATACAGATTTTTCTGAGGAAGAATTTGTTTCTGAAGAACAGACAGAGGAAACCACAACAGAGGAAACAACAGAAGAAGTTACAAGTGGAACTGATGAAGGATACATAGAAGAAACAACAGAAAGCAATATTGATGAAGACAATACAGAAAATACAACAGAAAGCGTATTTGAAGAAGTTGTAGAAAATCTTACAGAAAATAATATTATTTCAGATTATGTTTCTTATTCAGAGAATACATTAGATGACGGAAAATATACAGCTGATATATCTTTCCTCAATGAAAATATTGACACAGAATCAATGGCTGGCAGATACTTTAACGGTACACAAGTGCCAGTAACAGTAGAAAATGGCAAGGTTAAGTTGAGAATAGAATATACAACAGACTTGATTGATAGCCTTGGTCAAAAAATAGGCGATGACATTACAGACCTAGAGGTTATGACAGAGGGCGACAAGAAATATGTTGAGCTTACTTTAAATAGTGTTGATGAAGTTGGTTACTTGCAAATGGTAGTAAATGCAGGTAGCTTTGGCAAAATGACACATATTGTAAGAGTAGTAGTTAAAACTGATACAGTTACAAAGGTTGAAGAAGAACAGGTTGTTAAATATAGTGTGCCAGTAAAAATGGTACAGGTATCAAATCCAACCGTTGAATCAATGGGTAACGGTGCTTTAAATGGAAATGCTGTTGTAACAGTAATGAATGGAAAATCAACCGTTGAATTAAATTTAAAGGCTACAAATTTTGCCGGATTATATGGTCATCTTACTAAGTTATGGAGCTATCCAGCATCAGAAAAAATGGACTATAGTTGGTGGGGCGATAGTGCTAATGAAATAGAGGCAGAAGTTGCAGAAACTTATATGGACTATGGCTTGCAGTATAATCAGGGAGATACAACAAAGTCAGAATTTATAAAGTCTGTAAAAATAGATAGAAGTGCTGAAAAAGAAAATTATATTTATGTTAGAATACAGGTTGATGCTATGGCTGGCTTTGACCAAGTAGCCAGACTTGACCTTGATTGGGATAATGCAGTTGTAATTGGCGATGAAGACACAACAGAAACTTCAAGTGAAACAACTACTGAGAGTACAACAGAAACAACTACTGAAACTACAACTCAGACAACAACTGAAACATCTACTGAAACAACTACAGAGGCTGTTACAGTAGCAAATGGCGAATATACAGGCAAAATTTCTATACTTAATGAAAAAACAGATGCAGATTCAATGGCTGGTAACTATTTTGAAAAGGAGAAAGCCTATATTGTATCTGAAAATGGCAAGTTAAAGGTAAGACTTGCTTACACAACTGACCTTATTGTTTCTCTTGCTCAAGTAATTGACGGAAATAGTAATGAACTTGAGGTAGTAAACAATGGCGAGAATAAATATGTTGAAATTACTCTTAATGGCGTAAATGATATTGCCTATGTTCAGGTAGTAGTAAATGCTGGTAAGTTTGGTCAGATGACACATATTGTAAGAGTAAAAGTTAATGCTGACAGTTTTGAAAAAATAGAAAATGAAAGCAAGGAAGTTTCTTATAGTGTGCCAGTAAAAATGGTACAGACAGCAAATCCAACTTTAGAATCTATGGGACATAGTGCCCTAGACGGAAATGCTATTGTGACAGTAAAAGACGGAAAATCAGTTGTTGATTTAAAGTTTAAGGCTGTTACTTTAAATGGACTTTATGGTCATTTAATAAATATGTGGAGTTATCCAACTGCTGACACTATGGATTACAGTTGGTGGGGAGATAACAATTATGAAATTCCAGCAAAAGTAGTTGAAAAATATATGGACTACGGTATGGAATATACAAGTGGCAATCTTGAACAATCTGAATTTCCAAGAGTAATGAGATTGGAGAGAAATGCCGAAAAGGAAAATCACATTTTTGTTAGAGTTGATGTAGATGCTATGGGTGTTTACAATCAGGCTGCCAGAATTGATTTTGATTGGGATAATGCAAAGGTTATAGAAAATGATAATACAGAAAGCATTGTTTCAGCACCTGTTATAAATGTAGATAAGACACAGGCTAATAATAGTGAAAAGGTAAGTGTAAGTATTACTTCTTCAACTGAAAATGCCAAAATTTATTATACAACTGACGGTAGTGAGCCTGATGAAAATTCAGAACTCTACAATGGAAAATTTGAAGTAAACGCTTCGTCTGTTTTTGGTGGCGATGTGATTATAAAGGCTATTGCAATAAAAGACGGAATGGTAAATTCAGCTGTAAATAGTGCAACTGTTACATTTGCACCACAGAAAAAGGTTGTTGTGGCAAATAATGAAGAATTAGGTGCTAAAATAGAGGTGGTGGAAGGCTCTGTAGCTAGTGATGTTACAATAGATAAACTTGAAAAAGATAGTGAAAAGGTTGAATCATTAAAGGACATTATTAATAAATCAGTAAATAGTAAAATTATGAATATTGATTTTGCCCTTAATGAAAATGCTGAAAATCTTCTTTTAAGTGCTGATGTAACAAACTTTGACAAGGCTTCAACAAAACTTTACAAAGTAACAAATGACAATAATTATGAAGTTGTTGAGTCTACAATAGCTGACAATATTCTTAATGCTGAAATCAGTACAGAGGGTATTTATATAATTGCAGATTTAAAGAGTACAAATGGTGGTGGCAGTTCAGAAACTATTGAAGACGGCAAGTATTGGATGCCTATAGCTTTATGGAATGCAAATATTGACCAGGAATCAATGGGAAATTCAGCTTTTGAAAATAACAGACAGGCTTTAGTTACTGTAAATAATGGCATTGCAACTGTAGAAGTTGCGTCTAATCCAGTAGCTGTAAGTGGTTATACTTCTGCTTTAAAAAGTATTCAAAGTAGTGATGCAACAATAAAGGTTTTATCTAAAGCTCCATTTACTACAAATACAAAATTTGACGGTAAGGAACATAAATTTGACTATGTTTCTAAATTTTCTTTCACTACAAACTATATGGAAAAAGAATTTTTAAATGTTCAAATTAGTGTTCCATATACTCCAATGGACGGTGTTATGGCTAGTGCTGGCGGAAGTCTTTCTGCTAGATTAAAACTTAATTGGGATTCAATGAGCAAAACAGATGATAGTGCTACTTTAAATCCTGATTCTTCTTCAGCAAATGGCTCAAGTAGTTCTGGTGGTGGAAGTTCTGTAAATACAAGTAATGAAGATACTGGTATTAAAATTGAAGCTGATGAATTTGTATTTGATGACGGTACAACATTTAGCACAGATGCTGTAAGCTCTGGGGAGGAATATAAAACAGCTGAAAGCCTTTTAGGAAATACTGATTTCAGACTTTTTGATATTAAGGCTTTAGTAGGTAGTAGCGAAGTTAAGCCAAATGGTCAGGCTAAGGTCTATATTCCAATAAAGGATAATGACAAAAGTGTTGTTATTTATAGAATAAACAAGGGCGATAAGACTACTGAACCAACTAAAACTGAACTTGAATACACTATTTCACAGGATAAGAAGTATTATGTAGTAACAGTTAAGGAATTTGGCTTATTTGCTGTAGCTGAAAGCACAGGAGAAGTCAAGGAAGAAGAAAAAACTGACACAGTTACAAAGGAAGAAAATACAAATACTGATAATAATAAAATAGCATTTAATGATATTGAAAATCATTGGGCATATGACAATATTTTATCAGCTGTAAATATGGGTCTTTTCACAGGTGTAAGTGATACTGAATTTGCTCCTAACAAAACAGCAACAAGAGCTATGTTTGTTACTGTTTTAGGCAGACTTGCCGAAGTTAGTACAAGCAAGACAGGAGATAACAAGTTTACAGATGTAAAAAATAACGATTACTTCTATCCATATGTAATGTGGGCAGTTGAAAACGGCGTTGTAAGTGGTTTAAGTGATAGCAAATTTGGTTCTTCAAACAATATTACTAGGGAACAGATGGCTGTTATGCTTTACAATTTTGCAAAAAGCCAAAGTATTGAACTTAGCAATATTTATTCAGGTAGTAATTTTAAAGACGCCGGCAAAATAAGTAGTTGGGCAGTTGAAAGTGTAAATGCACTTGTAAAGGCTGGTATTTTAAATGGCAGAGATAATGGCAACTTTGACCCTAAGGGAACAGCTACAAGAGCAGAAATTGCAACAATGTTTGTAAAGTTTTTAGATGCTTATATGCCACAAAATGAAACAACAGAAAATACAGATGAAACAGAATAGTTATTTGGGGAGGTTGAAAAGACCTTCCCAAGTTTAAGTTAATGAAAGGAAATAATAATGAAAAATATTTTTAGAAAAATAGGAGCGTTGGCATTATGTACTATATTAATGGTAGGTATTATGGTGTCAAGTGCTTTTGCAATAACAGACGGTACATATACAGTAAAAACTGTAACATCTTATGTTAATCCAGACACAGGCAAAACTGATGACGGTGGTACAGGAAATTCTGAATTAGGGGAAGGAATGTGCAGAAGTGTAATAGATGAGAATGCTGAAATAGAACAGAAAAATGGCAAAGTTACTGTTACAATGCGTATGAAATTATACAGTAATCTTTCAAATATTAGAATTGCAACTCAGGAAAGTCCAAAGGGCAAGTATAATGAAGTTAAATACAATGTTTTAGAGGAAAGTTCATCAACAGATAGTGCAGACATTCAGTTTGAACTTCCAAGTGCAGATGCCTATGTTCAGACAAAAATGTATGTAGTGCCAATGGGCAGAGATGTGTGTTTCTATTGGAAATGTGATACTTCAAAGGCTGAAAGCTCAGATGGAAAATTAGAGGAAGAAAAGGTTACAACAAAGAAACAGACAGCAGGAGATAAATTTACTGATATTACAAATCATTGGGCATCAGATGCAATTAAGGCTGTTGTAAACAAAGGCCTTTTTAGTGGTACTTCTGATGTGACATTTTCTCCGGATAAGGAAATGACCAGAGGTATGTTCGTAACTGTTTTAGGTAGATTAAGTGGCGAAAATATTTCTGGTACTACTACTTTTACTGATGTAGATAATTCAGTTTATTATGCTCCATATATTGCGTGGGCAAATAAAAACGGTATTGTAAATGGTGTAAGCAGTACATCATTTAGTCCTGATACACCGGTAACTTGTGAACAGGCTGCTATTATACTTGTAAAATATGCACAATATAAGAATATTTCCCTTGAAACAAAGAGTATTTCTCCTAGTACAACAGGTGTAAGTGAATGGGCAAAGGAAAATGTAATTAAAGCAGGTAAGGCAGGCATTATTACAAAGCAAAATACAAATGGCTATGATTATACTTCTCCAGCTACAAGAGGAGATGTTGCCTCTATGATTAATAACTTTATGACATATTACGGAAAGTAAGAAAGGAGAATACATAGTGAAGTTAAAAGCAATAGCTTTAATATTGTGTTTTGTGTTGGTGTTAGGCTGTTTTACTGGTTGTGGCAAGAAAACTTCAGAGGAAGAACAGGTTACAGAGGTAACAGAAGAAACAAGCACGGAAACTACAACTTTAGCGATTACAACTCAAACCACAACTGTAGTTACAACAGAAACAACTACTGTAAAGACAAGTGCTATAAATTCATCACCTAACACGACAGCAAAGTCTACAGGTGGAAGTACAGGTAAAGTCAATTCTGCTGTAATTGCAGAGGCCAGTTCCGGCAAAAAACAGCCAGTAAGTAAGGCTACACTTAATGCTACAAAGCCTAAGGAAACTACAACTCCAACAGGTGCTAGAATAGTAGCAACTTCCGCTGCTGTTTGTGATATTATGGATAGACTTGGTATTGGTCTTGTAGGTGTGCCACAGACTTCAGTTACAGCCATAGCATCAAGATACAATGGTGTAAAGACAGTTGGTTCGCCAATGTCACCGGATATGGAAATTATAAAGAGCTTAAATCCAACTGATGTTATAGGTCCGGATACTTTAAAAGGGGATTTAGAAATAAAGTATAAAAATATTGGCGTTAATTCTACATTTTTAAATTTAAGAAGTGTAAAAGGTCTTTATGACAGTGTTAAATTAGTAGGGGACAAGTATGGCAAAAGTGCAGAGGCAGATGCTATTGTAAAGGAATATAATGAATTTATTTCAAGTTACAAAAATAAGCATAGTGGCAAAAGTCCAAAGGTACTTGTGCTTACAGGTCTTCCTGGTAGCTATCTTGTAGCAACACAAAATTCCTATGCCGGTTCACTTGTTGAGCTTGCCGGTGGTACAAATATATTCCACGATGCTACAAAGGATTTTCTTACTGTAAATCCGGAAGAAATGCTTGCTCGTGACCCTGATATTATTATAAGAACAGCTCATGGTGTTCCAAAAGAAGCCCTTGAAATGTTTGACAAAGAGTTCTCCACTAATGATATTTGGAAACATTTTAGGGCAGTTCAAAATGGCAAGGTTTATGATATGGACTATATGCTTTTTGGTATGAGTGCAACATTTGACTATCCACAGGCATTAGCTGACCTTGAACCAATACTTTATGGTGATTGATATGAAGTGTAAAAAAATATTAAGTTTTGTAATTATATTAATATTGTTGGCTGTACTTTTTGTTGTGGCTGTAAATTCCGGTAGTGTAAAGGTTTCCTATGGGGAACTTTTAAAGGGAATTTTTATTGAACATAATGACAATGTAAATATTATTTTGGATTTAAGATTTCCTAGAATATTAATAGCAATGTTGTCAGGTGCAGCCTTAGCTGTAAGTGGTGTGCTTTTTCAGGCTGTTTTGAAAAATCCTCTTGCTGACCCTGGAATTATAGGTATTTCCTCTGGTGCAGGTTTCGTAAGTGCGATTATTATAGCCTTTTTCCCGACTTGGTTTTTGTTTACTCCTATATTTTCATTTTTAGGGGGTATGGTAGCCTGTGTCCTTGTCTATAGCCTTTCCTATAAAAATGGCTTTTCGCCCCTTAGAATTATACTTGTGGGTATAGCAATTAATGCGGTATTTTCGGGCTTATCTAGTGGTTTTGGCTCTATGAGTAGTCAAAATTATCAAAGTGCATCAGAACTTATTAATGCAAATATTTCAATGAAAACTTGGAATGATGTAAAACTTTTAGGCGTTTATGTTGTGATTGGGCTTGTGCTTGCTTTTGTGATTTCTGGCAAGTGTAATCTCCTTGCTCTTGAGGATAAAACAGTACGAGGTTTAGGTGTAAATGTAAATGGGCTTAGGGTTGTAATATCTATTGTGGCTGTATTGCTTGCATCAATTACAACTGCCGTTGCTGGAGCAATAAGTTTTGTTGGTCTTATTGTGCCACATATGGGTAGATTGCTTGTAGGTAGTGAGCATAAATTGCTTGTGCCATTTTCAGCATTGTTAGGTGCTTTTGTAATGCTCCTTGCTGATACAGTAGGCAGACTTATTGCCTATCCTTATGAAATTTCTCCGGCAATTATAATGTCAGTTGTTGGAGGACCTTTCTTTATTTTTCTTCTTAAAAGGAGTGATAAAACATATGGAAATTAAAAATGTTGAATTTTCTTATGGCAATTATAAGGTTTTAAATGATATTTCGTTTAAAGTACAAGAGGGAAAAATAACTACTATTATAGGAGCAAATGGCTGTGGCAAGTCTACACTTTTCAATGTTATAACAAAGAACTTGAAACCACAAAAAGGTAGTGTGTTGCTAAATGGGGAGGATATAAAACATATTTCTCTCAAAAACTTTGCAAGACAGGTTGCCATTGTACATCAGTATAATACAGCACCTAATGATATTACAGTTGAAAAACTTGTAAGTTATGGTAGAATAGCACATATAGATAAAGGCAGAAGAAATTATGCTGATGATGAAAAGTACATAGATTTTGCTATGGAAGTAACAGGTGTTTCTGAATTTGCCAAAAAGCAGATTTCTAATCTTTCCGGTGGTCAACGACAAAGGGTATGGATAGCTATGGCTTTGGCACAAAACACAAAAATTCTACTTTTAGACGAACCCACAACTTATCTCGATGTAAGATACCAAATTGAAATATTGAGATTGGTAAAAAAATTAAATACAGAATATGGAATTACTATTATTATGGTTCTTCACGACATAAATCAGTCAATAGCCTATAGTGATTGTATTATTGCTATGAAAGACGGTAAAATTTTGGCAGAGGGCAATCCAAATGATGTTATAAACGAGGAACTTATTAAAAATGTCTATGGCATAGAGTTAAGCGTAAAGAGGATTGGAGAAAATAAAGTCGTGTTGACGGTATAGAGAAGTTGATACACAAAAAGTACAATATATGATTGACAATATTTGTTACCCAGTATATAATGAAACAAAAAGGGGCGTATAAATATGTCAGTAAATAAAAGATGTCCTAGTTGTGGATATACAGTTGAAGATGGAATGATTTCTTGCCCGATGTGTGGAGAGCCACTGGATATTAAGATTGTTAAAAAAGGCCACCCAATATTATCGGTTGTACTTCTTTTAGTTTTATGGCCTATAGGTATAGCAATTATGTGGGCAACAGAAACATTTCAGAAAAGAACCAGAGTAGTAATAACTGTAATTTATCTACTGCTATTTCTTGTTGCCATAGCTATGGTAGCTACAAATAAACCAACTGTAACAAAGGGAAATGGTACGGCGGTATACATAACTAGCGAATATTTGGAAAGCAATCTCATTTGAGGTTGCTTTTTTATGTGAAAATATTGTTTATATGATGTAATATTAGTTTTATTTTGTATTATTTTATGATATACTAAAAACAATATTTATATTAAGAGGTGGTAAAAATGAGAATATTTCACTTGTCTGATTTACATATTGGTATTAGGCTATACAATTACGACTTGAGGGAAGAACAGGAATATATTTTTAACGAAATTATAGAAAAGATGCAGGAATATAAGCCTGATGTTATTGTTATTGCTGGGGATATTTATGACAGGGCTATGCCGTCAGGAGATGCCATTGAAATGTTTGACAGATTTATTAATAAAATCAGGGAAACAGACAGTAGTATTATTATAATGATGATTAGTGGTAATCACGACAGCAGACAGCGTATAGGCTGTTATGGAGAAATATTGGAAAAACAGGGATTGTATATGGTAGGTATACCACCTAGAACACAAGAGGACTATATAAAAAAGGTTACTTTACAGGACGGTTTTGGCAATGTAAACTTTTATCTATTGCCCTATGTAAGTACAGCTGATATTAAAGGTGTACTGGGGTACAATATGGAGCAAAAAATTTCGTACAATGAGGCAGTTCACAAACTTATTGAAAGAGAAGATATAGACGAAAGCCAAAGAAATATTATTGTAAGTCATCAATTTTACATTCCTACAGGGGAAGATGCCAAAAATATAGAGCGAACAGAATCCGAAGTAAAAACAGCGGGCAATATAGATTATGTAAATGCTGATGTGCTTGAAAAGTTTGACTATTCAGCTTTAGGACATATACATAAGCCTATGAAAGTAGGTAGTGAAACCATACGATATTGTGGTACACCTATGGCATATTCAGTAAGTGAAGCGGGGCAGAAAAAAGGCATATTAATGGTAGATATAGGAGAAAAAGAAGCGGAAGTAGAAGTTACAAATTTACCTTTAACTCCAATGAGAAATGTAAGAATAATAGAGGGAAAATTTGAAGAATTAATAAAAGAACATTCTGAGGATTTTGTGACCGTAGTATTGACAGATACAGAAGAAATTGAAGCATTAGATATGCAGGAAAGATTAAAAATAGCTTTTCCTAAATTACTTGAAATCAGAAGAAATAATGTAAGGCGAATAGACAATGAACTTGAAATAGAAACAGAAGATACTCTTAAAAGTCCTTATGAATTAATTTGCAAGTTTATACCTAGCCTTAAAGACGATGAAAAAGAACTTATAAAAAATGTTATAAATGAAGTAATGCTAAAGGAGGGAGAATAATGCGTCCTATATCTTTAAAACTTAATGCTTTTGGCTCTTATGGAAAAGAAACTTTAATAGATTTTACTAAGCCTACACAGAATTTATTTCTTATAACAGGAGATACAGGTTCTGGCAAATCTACTATTTTTGATGCTATAGTTTATGCCCTCTATGGTGCTGGGCAGGAAAATGAATTAGAATACCAAAGTAACTTTTCATACAATGCCAAACAGCCAAGTGTTACATTTACCTTTGCAGAATCGTCAGAAGAAAATGCAAAGCAGTACACTATAATTAGAACTCCTAAATATTACAGGTATAAAGAAAATAGTAAGAAGAAAGTTCTTGCTAAAAAGCCGGAAAATCCTACAGTTACATTAATTGAAAATAATAGTGGTAACAGTTGGGATAAGAAAAATGGTGCAGATGATAAGATTATAGATATTGTAGGCTTAAATAAAAACCAGTTTATGCAGGTTGCTATGATAGCTCAAGGGGAATTTATGAATGTTATTAGAGAAAGTTCTAATAACAAAAAAGAAATTTTCAGAAAGCTTTTTAATACTGAAATATATGATAAAATAGCTGATGCTTTGGGAAATAGAAAAAAATCGTTGGAAAAACAAATAAGCACAATAAAGACAGAATGTCAAACTGAATTATTAAATGTAATCTTAAATGAAAATTATGCAAAATATGCTGAATTAAAGGAATATTTAGATATACTTCAAGATGGCAATATGTCCATTATAAATGAGTTTATTACATTGTTTAAGGATTATTGCAACTATCTTAAAGCACAGTATGACAATATATGTGCAAATAATGAAAAAAACAATGACGCCTATGAGAAAGCAAGTGCAGATTTGACAGAGGCCAACCAAATTTTAGTAGCTTTTGTTGAGTATGAAAATGCAGAAAAGATTTTGGCTCAATGCAAGGAACAAAAAGAGGCAATAGCTGAAAAGGAAAGCTTGTTGAATAAAATAAATGATGCCTATGTTGTAAAGCCTTATTATAATAATTATGTTAATGCAGAAAATGCAAAAAAGGATTTGGAAAACAAAATAAATACCCAAGAACAATCTTTGCCGGAATTACAAAGTGCTTTCAAAAATGCAGAAAATAAATTAAAGGAAACAGAGCCTTTATTCGAAAATGCTAAAAAAGAATTTACAGAAATAAGCAGTAGTGTAAATTCAGCACTTAAAATGTTTGAGCAAAAAGAAAAAATTGAAAAAGAACTTGAAAGTATTAAAGAGCAGTACATCAAGGCTGTTGATTTAAAAACAAAAGAAGAAAAAGAAATTGAAAGTATAAATAATTTATTAAAGGAAAATAATGAAATAAAAGAAAACTATAAGAATGCCAATGTTGAAAAGGCACAGTTGGATAACGAAATAAAAGAGTGCAAAAGTATAGTAGATAAAAATGAAAACATAGAAAATGTACAAAGTCAGATAAAAGAATTACAGGAAGAATGTACTAGAAAACAGAGAGAATTTACAGATTGTCAGGAACAGTACAATGCTGTAAATGGAGAGTACGAACGCATAAATAACAGATTTCTAAGTGAACAAGCTGGTGTATTGGCTAAGGAATTAAAAGACGGAGAACCTTGTAAAGTTTGTGGCTCAACAGTTCACCCTAAGCCTTATGTAAGTAACGAAAGTATTGAAATACCTACACAAGAAGAAGTAAACAACGCTAAGAAGAAAAGGGATTTAATTGATAAAAAACTTCAAGAAAAGTCAATGGAGTGTAACAATATTATAAAAGATATTAAAAATTTGGAAAATAATTATAGTCAGGCTTGTGATGAAGTTTGTAAATTGCTTAATATATCTTCAAAGGAGTCAATTACAGAGGTATTAAATGAAAGAAAAGCTGATTTGAATAAAAAATATGCGGAAAATAGGGCAAGTATTAAAATTTTAGAAAAGGCTGAAAATACTATTTCTGAATTAAATGAAAAAATAGAGAAAGAAACAGAGTTACTAAGTACATATGACGCAGAAGTAAAAGAGTACAACGAAAAACTTATAAAAACAGAAACTGCTTTAAGTGAAATGACAAATAATTCTGACTATAGTTCAAAAGAAGATGCAGAAAAAGCAATAAATAAAGCAGAAATAAACAAAAATGACCTTGAAAACAAGTATACTGTTGCTAAAAATGAAAAAGAAAATACCAAAATTAAATTGGAAAATGCAGAAACACTTTTGGAGGAATACAAGAAAACTTTGCCAAATGCTGTTGAGGAAATTGCAAAAACTGAAACAGAGTACAACAATATTTTGTCAGAAAAGAATTTCAATGATAATAGTTGGAATGAATATATAGAAAAATATAGTCAAGACCAAATAAATGAAATAACAACTGAAATTAATAAATACAAAGATGATTTAAAATCAGCTGAAACTCAGAAAAAATCAGCCTTGAAATATATTAATAATAAGCAAAAACCAGATATAGATGCTTTAAGTAGCAAGGTAGAGGAATTAAGGGAAGACAAGAAAAAATCTGATGAAGAAAAAAATATTATGTTTAATTCCCTTAAAAATAATAATGGCATTTTAAACCGTATTACAGAGAAAGTTGAAAATCAGACAGAAATTTTAAAAGATTATAACAAGGTAAATGTTATAGCCGATTTAATATCAGGTTCAGCAAGTAAACAAGCCAAAATTGACTTGGAAACCTTTGTTCAAAGATACTATTTACAGAATATTCTTCATTCGGCAAACAAGCGATTTGAAAATATGACAGGTGGTCAGTTCCAATTGATATTAAAGGACCTTAATAAAGCGGGAAAAAGGGCCAATGAGGGACTTGATTTAATGGTTTATTCTTTGGTAACTGGTAAGGTAAGAGAAATAAAAACTCTTTCCGGAGGAGAGTCGTTTATGGCGGCACTTTCTTTGGCACTAGGTATGGCAGACCAAATAAAGAGTAAAAAAGGTTCTATTAACCTAGATATGATGTTTATTGATGAGGGCTTTGGTTCATTAGATGATAGGTCAAGAGCACAGGCTGTAAATGTACTTATAGAAATGGCAGGCAGTGATAAACTTATAGGAATTATTTCTCATGTGTCAGAATTAAAGCAAAATATAGGCAACCAGCTTATTGTATCTAAGAATGAAAGTGGAAGCACTATAAAATGGAAAATTGATTAAAACTGGAATAAAAATAAAATTATTGGCAATAATACATAGTATAAAAATACTGTAAAAAAAGCTATATTATATTAAATAAGAGAAATAATACATTATTTTTATGTAAAATGGTGTTGACTTTTAAATAAAATAGTAATATAATGACCACAAGGCAAAAATAAAAATATAGAACGCTATGCCTTTGAGAAAGTATTTTTTATATTCTAAATATGTGGGAACTTTTGGTTACATATTAGGAGATTTCACAAAAATAAACAGAATATAAGCTACTAAATATTAATTGTATTATGGTAAATGATTATATTAAATTAAATGTCTTATTAGTAAATTTATAGTGTGTTTTGATTAAAATTCGCTATATGGTTGAATGATAGGCGTTAGGTAGTTGACTGCTTATTTTATTACATAAAATAGGAGGAAAAAGGATTATGAATGCTTTTTTAACAAATTATCTTGCAAATATTATACCAGTATCATTTGAAATTGAAAGTAAAGGCGAGGTTACAAAAGTCGGTAAAGATGAACCTAAATTCAGAGTGTTTATCAACAACAATATTAGTAAAACAGAATTAGTGACAAGTACATCCCTTGCTTTAGGTGAGGCCTATATGCGTAAGGATATTGATGTAGATAAGGATTTATTTGAAGTTTTAGATTCTTTTCTTGGACAAATGGGGAAGTTTACAACAGATAAGAAGAAACTTAAAAATCTTATTTTTACATCAATGACAAAGAAACATCAAAAAGAAGAAGTAAGTTCACATTATGATATAGGTAATGATTTTTACAAACTTTGGCTTGATGAAACAATGAGCTATTCTTGTGGGTATTTTAAAAATCCTACAGATACTCTTTACGATGCACAGGTAAATAAAGTACATCATATTTTGGACAAGTTACAGCTTAAAGAGGGTATGACCCTTTTGGATATAGGTTGTGGCTGGGGCTTTTTGCTTAAAGAAGCTGCCAAGAAATACGGTGTAAAGGGCTACGGTATTACTTTAAGTAGCGAACAAAAAAAGAAATTTGAAGAAGATATAAAGAAAGAACATTTGGAGGACAAGTTGGAGGTTCATTTAATGGACTATAGAGAGCTTGAAAAGTCTGGCTTACAGTTTGATAGAGTTGTAAGTGTAGGTATGCTTGAACATGTTGGCAGAGGTCATTATGACTTGTTCTTAAAGAATGTAAATGCTGTTTTAAAGCAGGGTGGCTTGTTCTTGCTTCACTATATAAGTGCCTTAAAGGAACATGAGGGCGACCCATTTATAAAGAAATATATTTTCCCAGGTGGTGTAATACCTAGCTTGAGAGAAATAGAAGATATAATGCCGGAGTACAATTTCTATACCCTTGATATTGAAAGTTTAAGAAGACATTATTCAAAGACATTACTTTGTTGGAGAGAGAATTTCCTTAAACATTGGGACGAAATTGTGGCAACTAAGGGCGAAGAATTTGCCAGAATGTGGGATTTGTATTTAGCTAGTTGTGCTGCTACATTCCACAATGGTATAATAGATTTACACCAGATTTTAATGTCAAAGGGCGTAAACAACGATTTACCTATGACAAGAATTGTATAATTAATAACCATATCCCGACTGTAGCAAATGCAGTTGGGATATTTTTTTGAAAAAATTGTGCTATTATTGTAATATTAAAAAAGTTTGAACAATGTCGTTTTTTGTTGACTTATAAGTTTTTTTGTTCTATGATATATAATTGTCAGAAATTATTTAAGATTGGGATGCTTATAATGAAATTAAAAAAAATGACGGAAAAGGTAAAACAAATTTTTACTAAACCTCTGAAGTTTTTCAAAGGCAGTTCATCTGAAAATGATGTTTTTGAAAAATGGTCAGAAGCTAGTGGAAAAGAAAAAATCAAAATCATAGGCAGATTTATCAAACAGAAAAAATCTTATGTTATAGTTTGCGTATTTGCTGTTGTTGTGATTGTAGTAAGTGGAGTTGTTAATTTAAAAAATGGCGTTTTAACCAAAGAGGAAGAAATGGTAAATGCTGAAGAAATATTGACAGAATCTTCTTCCAGTACATCTACAACATATGCAGAATTAAATACAGAAACTACTTCTAATGGTCCTGTAGCTTGTCATTATAATGCTGACGGTAAATTGTATGGTAAAAAGGGTACATTTAGTGGCTTGTGGCCTCAGCTTGAAAAAGTGGCAAAGGCTAGTAATGAACAGTATATAAAGGACTTAATGGTCTATGTTGGGGATAATACAGAACTTGAAAAGTCTAAGTACGAGGAAGATAAGTTCACTAAAATAAACGGTTATGGTACTGTTCATTGGCACCAGTTAGGACACAAGTGGCCTAATAAATATTCTTGTGCTTATGGTGGAGGTAGTACAAGTAGCTCAAATAGTCTTTTTAAGAATATAAAGAAAGATGAAAAAATAGAGGCTGTTAGTGAGGCTGTAACTGAAAGCGTTGGCAAAGACGGAAAAGTTATAGAAGTTATGCCTGAAATTATGCTTTCCGATTCAGCTGTAAAGGTAGAGGAAGCAACTACTAAGGTTGTAGAAAAGTCTACAGAACAGACAACAAAGGCAAAGACAGCAAATAAGAATAAGAGTAAAACAGAACCAGCTACAGAATTGCAAACAGCAAATTCTGTAATAGAGGTTTCAGGTCTTGCTCCAGGTAAGGTATGGGCAGGCAATTCTTGTGGTGTTTGTTCCCTCGCTATGGCACTTTCAACACTTTCTGGTGTTACAGTTTCTCCTCCGGAAGTTGCTCTTGCAGCAAATCTTCTTATAGGTAATAGTGCTTGGTATCAGGTAATAATTTATTCTAAGTCACAGGCTAAGTTGGCACAGCTTGCAGGTTTCCCTGTTTATATGGAACCATGGAATGAGGCTAAAAAGTCAACTATGGACGCTTGTCTTGATGCAAATGGTGTTGCACTTTTTGTTTCAAAGGGTAGTGATTGGGTAGATTTTGGTGGCAGACATTATATTATGGTTCGAAATAGAGTAGGAGATAAGTATTATACAGCCGATTCAGGCAAAAATCCTACACATGGTTTTACTTACCAACAGCTTTCAGCCGGTTATTGCCAGCAGTATGTGGTGTATATTTATCCAAAGAATGTGGCTCAAAATAGTAACAAAATAAATAATAATAAAACAAATGCTACAACTAGCATAGCAAAATTAAATAAATAATGTATAAGCCTTTGCAAAGTAAAAATGCAAAGGCTTTTTTATATTGAATCGGAAAGATAAATCCGATGGCTTGTTTATCAAGCCACAAATTAACAAAGTTAATTTGTTCTGAATAACAAAAATTAATTTGTTTTAAGGGTTGAAATATCCAAATAGTCCATTATGTTATAGGCTAACATAAGATTAAAAATATATTGAGGGTCATCAAGGTCTTTACATAAAATTTCTCTTATTTTTCTCATTCTGTAATTTATAGTATTTCTATGAGTGTTCATAATAAGGGCAGTTTCCAGTATACTTGAGCCATGGTTTAAATACACCTTTAAGGTTTCAAAGTATTCGCTGTTGTGAATACTATCGTAGGCAATAATAGAGCTTAAAGTTGATTTTGCTATGCTTTCCAATATAGATTTATCCTGTGTTTCATAGAAAATACGGAATAGTCCTAGGTCTGAAAAATACTGTATTTTCACATTTGTAGAAGTAGCAACTTTATGGGCAAATACGGATTCTCTATAGCTTTTGTGTAGGTCAATTAAGTCATTTATACTAGAACCTATGCCAACATTTTCTACATAGTCGGTTAAGTCCCTTTTTCGTTCTTCCAAAATATTTTTAAACTCAGCAATTTCCTCATTGTACAGTACAAGTATAGTGTAATTGTTGTGGTTTATAATATTACATTTAGGGAGCAGAGATGAAATATGTTTTTTAGTCATTTCAGCCGAGTTTTTAGATGTAATTGTTACAACACAGTAATTTCCGTCCTTATCATATCCACCCTGTGTAATAGTTGGAATATAACTTTCACTATATTCTGGAGATATAAGAGCATTTTCAAAAGACAATGCAAGGGTATTGTCTATTAATGCCTGTTGAGATAACATCATACAAAAATCCTGCATTATTTCTGCAATGTGGACTTTCCACGGCATTGACAGGAGAGGAAAGTTCAATTTATTGGCATATTCGCACACTTCATCAGTTATATGTGCATCAAGAACATATCGCCCAGTATTTAGTATAAGTCCGCAACATTTTCTTTTTGCTAAAATATCAATCAAGTGGAGCATATCCTCCTGATTATGTATTTGCATACCGGTAGTTATTACCAGTTCATTAGCTCGTAAAAAGTCGTTGTTTTCAATATCTTCCAGTAGATAAACCCAAGCAACGGATATATCCAATAGGTTTTGGCGACAATGAAGTTTTATAGAATATTTGTTATTATCCTTTTGACAAAGTTCTTTTAAAGTAACAGACATAGAAACACCCCTTTCTTTTTACTATAATATATCATATTTTGATTTGTGCTACAAGCATAAATTACAGCACAATAGTTTAGGCTAAAACACAATTGACTTGTGTCACAATGATGACTATAATAAGGGCATAGCAAAGAACAAAGGCGTTCATGGTAATGAAAATTACTGTGGGCGTCTTTTTCGTTATATAAAATATTTTTTTGATATATGATTATGAGTTTGGAGGATGAATATTATGTTAAGAGACGAATTACCTAAGATTAAGACAGCACAGTTACCTGGTCCAAAGGCAGCAGAAATTATTGAAAGAAGAAAGAATATTGTTCCTAATGCAATCCGTTGCGTATACCCATGTGTTATGGCAAAGGCAGAGGGTGCTATTATTGAAGATGTTGACGGCAACTACTTCCTTGACTGGATTGGTGGCGTTGGTGTTTTAAATGTAGGTCATACAAACCCAGCACTTGTTGAAGCTGTTAAGAAACAGGCTGAAAAGTATTTCCATGGTATGTTCAATGTTGTAACTCACGAAGGTTACATTGAACTTGCTGAAAAGCTTGCAGCAGTTGCTCCTATTAAGGAAGACGAAAAGAAAGTAATGTTTGCAAACTCTGGTGCAGAAGCTGATGAAAATGCAGTTAAGATTGCAAAGGGTGCTACAAAGAGACCAAACATCATCGTTTTCTCAGGTGCTTTCCATGGTAGAACAGTTCTTACAATGACAATGACAGCTAAGAAAGCATATGCAGTTGGTATGGGTCCTTTCCCTGATGGTGTTTACAGAGCACAATTCCCTTACCTTTACAGAAAGCCAGAAGGTATGACTGATAAGGAATATATGGACGAATGTGTAAAGAGTGTTTACGATGTATTTGAAAACTGCTCTCCAGCAGAATATGTAGCAGCAATCGTTATGGAACCATTACAGGGCGAAGGTGGTTTTATCCCAGCTCCTATTGAATTTGTAAAGGCTGTTCGTAAGATTTGTGATGAAAAGGGTATCTTATTAATTGCTGATGAAGTTCAGTCAGGCTTCGGTCGTACAGGTAAGCTTTTCGCATCTGAATATTGGAAAGAAAATGGTTGTGCACCAGATATTATTGCAACTGCTAAGTCTATTGCCGGTGGTGTTCCACTTTCAGCTGTTATTGCTTCTAAGGAAGTTATGGATGCAGTTCCAGGTGGTACAATCGGTGGTACATACGGTGGTAACGCTTTAGCTTGTGCAGCTGGTCTTGAAGTATTAAAGCTTATGGACGAGGGTGGACTTGTAAAGCGTAGTCAGGAAATCGGTAAGAAAGTAATGGCTGCTTTCAATGAAATGAAAGAAAAGTACGAAGTTGTTGGCGATGTCAGAGGTCTTGGTGCTATGATTGGTGTAGAATTTGTTAAGGATAAGAAGACAAAAGAACCAAACCCAGAATTTGTTGGCAAGTTCATTCAGGAATGTGCAAAGAATGGTTTATTAGTTGAAAATGCAGGTATTTATGGCAATGTAATTCGTTTCCTTGCTCCACTTGTAATTACAGACGCACAGCTTGATGCAGGTCTTGAAATTTACGAAAACGCTATTAAGGCTTGTATGTAATTTGAGGTGAGCTTATGAAGCAGTTTAAGGTTGTTCCTACAATACAGGAATTTGAAACTTGCAAGGACTTTGCTGATACTTATGGTATCGGCAAAGGCGACCTTGTGTTTGTTAGTAACGGTACAAAAAATCGTCTTTTTCCAGAGTTAGATAATAGTGGGGCTATTGTAGTAAATTACAGAAATTATGGTAGTGGAGAACCAACAGACCTTATGGTCGAGGGTATCTGTAAGGATTTAGAGGGTAAAACATACAACAGAGTATTCTCTATTGGTGGAGGTACTATACTTGATGTTGCTAAGTTGTTTGCTCTTAAAACAGTTTCACCAGTAGTTAAATTGTTCAACAAGGAATTGGAAATTGTAAAGGATAAGGAGCTTATTCTTGTTCCAACAACTTGTGGTACAGGTAGCGAAGTAACAAATATTTCTATTCTTGAATTAACAGCTATTAATTCAAAGTTTGGTCTTGCTGTTGACGAGCTTTATCCAGACAAGGCTATTTTAATTCCAGAATTGCTTGCAGGACTTCCAATGAAGTATTTTGCAACAAGTTCTATTGATGCACTTATTCATTCTATTGAATCATTTACCTCCCCAAAGGGCAATGATTTCACAAGAATGTTTTCATTAAATGCTATGGATATGATTTTAAAGGGTTATCAGGAAATTGCTAAAAATGGCGAAGAAGCAAGAAAGCCTATTTTAAGACAGTTTATGCTTGCTTCTACATATGCAGGTATTGCATTTGGCAATGCAGGCTGTGCAGCTGTTCACGCAATGAGCTATCCTTTAGGAGCAAAGTATCATGTACCTCATGGCGAGGCTAACTATGCTATATTTACAGAAGTTTATAAAACATATATGAAACTTCAGCCAGTAGGTATTATTAATAAGTTAAATAATCATTTAGCTGGAATTTTAGGTTGTGGCGAAGATGAAGTTTATACAGAAATTGAAAAACTTTTAAATCATATTATTCCTAAGAAAGCACTCCATGAATATGGTATGACACAGGAAGATATAGCAGATTTCACAGAAACTGTAATGACAAAGCAGACAAGACTTATGAATAACAATTATACAGAATTGACTGCTGAAACAGTTAAAGAAATTTACAAGAGTTTATTTTAAGTAATTATAAGAGGAACAAAGAGGTTCTAAAAGGTGATGTTATGCCTTTTTGAACCTCTTTTTTAGTGTCTTTCGGATGAAAGTTTTAGAAAGTTGAGGGGAAAAATATGAACAAATCAGAATCTAAATTTAACAAAGTAATGGGCCCGTGGGATATATTAGTTATTGCCTTTGGTGCTATGATTGGCTGGGGCTGGGTTATTAATTCAGGGGACTGGATTGCAAATGCCGGCTTTATTGGCTCAATTATTGCATTTCTTATTGGTGGTGCTATGGTTGTATTTGTAGGTCTTACATATGCTGAACTTACAGCTGCTATGCCTCAATGTGGTGGCGAGCATGTTTTCAGCTACAGAGCAATGGGACCTACAGGGTCATTTATATGTACTTGGGCTATTATATTAGGTTATGTTGCTACAGCAGCTTTCGAGGCTGTTGCATTACCAACAGTAGTTACATATATATTCCCTCATTTCAATCAGGTTTATCTTTATACAATAGCTGGTAGAGATATTTACCTTTCAACAGTTGTTTTAGGCTGTGTTATGGCAGTTCTTATTACAGCAATTAACCTTGCCGGTGCAAAGACAGCCGCTATTTTACAAACTATTTTGACAGCACTTATTGCTTGTGCAGGTCTTTTATTAATTGGTGCATCTGTAGTAAATGGCGATATTGCAAATGTTGCAGGTCAGCTTTGGTCACATACAGATTCAACAGGTGCAGCTCAGAGTGTAGGTAATGGTGTATTAAAGGTTGCTTGTATGACACCTTTCTTATTTATCGGTTTTGATGTAATTCCTCAGGCTGCTGAAGAAATTAATGTACAGTATAAGAAAATCGGCGGTATAATGCTTTTATCTATTGGTTTAGCAGTAGTTTGGTACTTAATGGTTGTATTTGCTGTTTCTTATATTATGCCAAAGGAAACTATTTTAAATGAAATCAATTCACAGAATGGTCTTGTAGCTGCTAAGGCTATGGAAATTGCATTCCATTCTCCAGCTATGGCTAATGTACTTATTATTGGTGGTTTCTGTGGTATCATTACTTCTTGGAACTCATTCTTAATGGGTGGTAGTAGAGCAATGTACTCTATGGGCGAATCTCGTATGCTCCCTAAGATTTTCGGCGAACTTGGTAAGAAAAAGACACCAACAGCTGCTATTTTACTTGTAGGCTTCTGCTGTTTTATTGCTCCTTTCTTTGGCAAGGGTGTGTTATTATGGTTAGTAGATGCAGCATCATTTGGTTGTTGCTTTGCATATCTTATGGTTTCAATTTCATTCCTTATTTTAAGATATAAAGAACCAGAAATGAAACGCCCTTATAAGGTTAAGTGTGGTAAGGTTGTAGGTGTACTTGCAATTATCTTCTCTGGTTTCCTTACATTGCTTTACATTGTGCCAGTTAGCTTTGGTGCAGCTTTAGTATGGCAGGAATGGATTGTAGTAGGTACATGGTGCTTACTTGGTGTGTTCTTCTTCTTCTATTCAAAGGCTAAGTATAATGAAGAATTTGGTAGACATACTGATGTCGTTTTAGACGCAGAACTTGAATAAAATAAAATTATTGAAACGCCTGTGCGGTTTTGCATAGGCGTTTTTTGTGTAAAAAAACAACAAAAATGAATACTATAAGATTTAATTTTCCTTAAAAGCGGTAAAAAAGGGTGATTTACCTCCATTAATTTGAAAATATATGACATAAATCGAAAAAAGTCGACAAATCTTGATTAATTACGCAAGGGTTAGGAAATAATACTTTTAGTATTATAGACAAAATATGACAAAATATGTCAAATGGTCTTGAAAAATGTCGAATTTATGGTATAATTTAACTATATTGAAAAGTGTAACAATACTATTAGTATTGTTGGCGGAGGCTGTAGAATGAAATTATTTACATATTTGAAAAATCCGTCGGAAAGCAAAATCATACTGGAGTATGCAAAAGATGTTTTTGACGGAGTTAATATAACGGATTTTACCTCTGGGGAGAGCCTTATTGAAGAATGTAGTAATGCCAATAAAGATGATTTACTTATAATAGATATGATACTTGACTTCGACAATGTTGAAGAAGTATTAAGTGGAATAAGGGGCATTGGTTGTGAAATAAAAATTGTAGTTCTTGCTGGAGTAGAGTCTGAAATACTTATTAATAAAGCCATTGAGGCTGGTGGAGATTATGTTGCCTTAAAGCCTTACATTTTAAAGGAATTGTTTGCAACTATACAATCTTTAATGAAGGGCGAATTTAAACTGGACAAACAATGTGATTCACAGGTTTTTGTTAAAAGGTCTATGGTAGAGAAAGAGGCATCTAAAGCTCTTACAGACTGTGGAATACTTCCTAATGTAAAAGGATTCAGGTATTTAAAGTTTGCAGCCAAAGAGGGCTTTTTTGATTTCAGCGTCATAGACGGAATTACTAAAAATCTCTATCCCTTGTTGGCTAAAAGTTTTGATACATCAACAGAAAAGGCTGAACGGGCAATAAGACACGCTATTGAAGTAGCTTGGAAAAAGGAGAAATTTAATTCTGGTTTTGAAAAACTTGGATTTTCAAAGGAGGTTTATACTAAACGCCCTAAGAATAGTGAGTTTGTTTATGCTTTAGTAGAGTATGTTAAGAATATTGTGGTATAACAAAAAAGATTGAAACAATTATGCTTCAATCTTTTTTTATATTAGTCTAATATTATTCTTTTTGCTCCAACATATGTTCTTGTGGCATAGGGACTAGAAAGGCTTGTTAATTTTACGCCACTATCGGCTGCTTCAATAAAGTTGTTGTTTCCAACATACATACCAACATGGGAAATACCTGCACCAGAGGTATTGAAGAATACTAAATCTCCAGTCTGTAAATCGCTTTTCTTTACAGCTACACCCTGATTAAACATTGACCTAGATGTACGATTAAGTGTGATACCGTAGGCTTTGTAAGAACTGTAAACAAGACCAGAACAGTCAACACCTACATTTAAGTTTGTGCCACCCCATAAGTAAGGAGTGCCTATGTATTTCTGTGCATAGTCTACAATAGACTGTGCCTTTGAATTAGCAGTAACAGTTTCTACCTTGTTTTCTGGCTTTGTTCCAAAATGGAAGTCTAAATACTTTCCGTTTACATATCCTATCATATCATCATCATTTTTTACCTGTACCCAGCCGTTTTTAGCACCTAATACAGTTAAGTTGTAGCCATAAGGTAATCTTGTTATTTCTTCTGCCTTAGCATTTGAATCTGTACGCAATACAAGGAAGTCACTAGCATTAACAGAGGCATATAATGTATCGTCTGTGTTCTGTGCATATTCTCCCTTTTCATATACAGCATTTAAAAATGTTGCATTGTCGTTGTTTGATACTTCGTCTGCCTTAGCAATAGTAGTAAATATAGACGAAGTGATAACAGTTAATACAATTAACTTATTTATAAATTTAAAATGTTTCATAAAATTTACTCCTAATCGAAATATGTTACATAAATGTTACGAATATATTCTAAGACATTTTCCAGTATTTGTCAAGTCTTTTGCCTATATAATTAAGTTTTTTATAAGACATTTAAAATAAGTTTGTAACAATTAAAGGCTAAATTGTGCAACATATTTCTAAAAAATAGGAGTTTTTTGCTGAAAAATAATGATATTTATGAAATATAGTTAAAAAATGCTATATAAATAGGGCGTTTTTTGTGTAATATATTTTTCTAAAGTATTAAATTTGCTTAATAATTTTGAAATAATTATAAAAAATAGGGCAGAAATACTGTGAAAAGTTGAAATTATGACTTGGAAAATCATTGGATTGGTATTCTAAATTCAGGTTCTGTAATTTTTAATGTGGTCGAAATGACTACACCGACAAAAAATATGGGAATGTATAATGCTCATAAATTCCCCAAAATTTATGTTTTAGTTTAACATAGTTTAACACCATACTATTTGGCAAAAAGCTGTTTTAGTTCAAAACCATACTATAAAGAGTCCAAATTCACAATAAAAAAAGATGTGAGCAAATCACATCTTCTTCTATAAAATTATGTACTAATTTAAAATTCTTCTAGCACCAACATATGTTCTCTTTACATAACCATCGTTCATACTTGAGATTGTAACACCGTCACCAGCACCATTAGTAGAGTGAATATATTCATCATTACCAATGTACATACCAACATGCGAAATAATTGAATTACCACCAGTATTAAAGAATAATAAATCGCCTGGTTCAAGGTCAGCTCTCTGAACTGCTGTACCCTGTAAATACATATCTCTTGAAACTCTGTTTAACTGAACACCAAAGTTCTTATATACTGACATTACAAAACCTGAACAGTCAACACCGTTTTCAAGGTCTGTACCACCGTATACATAAGGTGTACCAATGAACTGCTTTGAATACTCAATAAGTTCATTTACATCAATAGTCTTACCATTGTAAGTTCTCTTGTTAGATAACTTAGATGATGAAGAAGTTGAAGCAGTATTCTTTATAGCTGAAGTAGCATTTTCAGTTTTGTTAGCTGGCTTAGTACCGTTCTTAAAGTCGATATACTGAGCTGACACAAAACCCTTAGTGCCATTATCATCAGAAACTTCAACCCAATCCTTAGTTGTTGAAATAATGCTAAGGTTGTAACCCTCTGGTAAAGATTTAATAATTCTACCGTCCATACCAGCAGATTCTCTCATATTAAGAGATTTAGCATTAACTGTAGCATAAGCACCAGCATTCTGGTCTGAAACAGCCACACTAGCAGCAACAACTTGTCCAGCATTTTCAGTAACAGTACCTGAGTTAGAAGTATCAACCTTAGGAGCTGATTCTGAAACAGTTACCTGCTGTAAATATTTTAAAAGACTACCTTGCATAAACTGCTTATGTATATAGCCTGTCTTGTCGTTGAATTTTACCTGACACCAGTCGCCAGTAACACCAGTTGTTACAAGAACCTGCATTTTCTTAGCCTTGCCAAGAGATTCTGACGCTGTAGTTGGACTAACACGAACATTTACATCATCAGCAATACAAGTAGCATCTGTCTGAACAACCTGAACATAATCAGCAGAAATAAAGGCCTTTTTCTTGTCAGCTGTAGTTACTTCAAACCAACCGTTATTAGCATTAGCAACGATAGTTAATACATCATTTTTCTTAGCTACAGAAACTAACTGACCAGCAGTAGAGTTGTAAGAACGCAAGTTCACAACATCGCCTGTAACTTTTCCTAAATTTGAAGCAAAAGCACTTGTCACAAATAAAGACGAGAACAATGCACCTGCTACAAGGAATTTAGATATGCTCTTTAAATATCCCATATATCTCTCCCCTGTTGTATAAATAATTAATAAATATTACATAATTGTTACAATAGATTTTACACAAATTTCCTTTGATTGTCAATAGTCTATGGAATAAAAAAATAAAATTGTAATATTTATGTAGCATTTTAATTTTTAGAACATTTACATTAAAGTTGGTTTGTACAATAGTAATAACAAAGACGGTTTTGGATTGGATTTTTTGTAAAGTATAACGAAAAAAGTGTAAGGCTTTTGAAAAAAATATTTTAATGAATGGTAATACTATGTTCATATTGTTTTTGGTTTTAAAATTCCACTTTTTGTGATATAATTTTAGTCAATGGTTTTAAATGAATATAATAGGAGAGAAAAATATGAAACAGATTATTTTGGCAACGAAAAATAAAAATAAACTTGTAGAGGTTAAGGCTGTACTGGGCAAGGATTACGAAGTCCTTTCTATGGAAGATATAGGCATTGATGTTGATGTAGAAGAAAATGGAACTACATTTGAAGAAAATGCAGCTATTAAGGCAGAGGCAATATGTAAAATATGTGGCAAACCTGTTATGGCTGATGATTCAGGTTTGGAAATAGACTACTTAGACAAGAAACCTGGTGTACTTTCTGCCAGATTTTTAGGTCACGATACATCATACGATATTAAAAATGCTAAAATATTGGAAATGCTTGAAGGTGTTCCAGAAGAAAAGAGAACAGCTCGCTTTGTATGCTCTATAGCAGTAGCTTTTCCAGACAGAGAAACAGTTGTTGTAAGAGATACTATTGAGGGTATAATAGGCTATGAAAGTGCCGGAGATAACGGCTTTGGCTATGACCCTATATTTTATGTGCCAGAGTTAAAAAAGACTACAGCACAGCTTTCTATGGAAGAAAAGAACAAAATCAGTCACAGAGGTAAAGCACTTGTTAAAATGGCTAATAAACTAAAGGATATGAATTTATGAGATTGCTAGTTATAAGTGACACACATGGCGATATATCAAAAGTGTGTAAAGTTGTAAATGAAATAAAAGATTTAATTGACGGTATTATACATTTAGGCGATATAGTGGAAGATGCTGACAAGTTAAGAAAGTTGTACAGTCAAATTCCAGTGTACAATATCTGTGGCAACTGTGACTATGGCACTAATGTTCCACCAATGAACATATTGGATTTTGAGGGCAAAAAAATATTTATCACACATGGACATCTTTTTAGTGTATACTATGATACTACTAAACTTGTTTACAAGGCTATGGAACTGGGTGCTGATGTTGCCTTGTTTGGTCACACACACATTCCACATTTGGAGAAAATTCACAATGTATATGCTATGAATCCGGGAAGTCTTACACAGCCCAGAGGTGGAAGTAAACCTAGTTACGGTATTATAAAAATTGAAAATGGTGTCATTACGCCATCGTTAGTAGAATATAAAGAAGATTAAAGAGGTAGAAAATGGACATTTTAAAGACATTGGAACAGGAATTTAAGTTAAAGCCTTTTCAGGTAGAAAATACTGTTTCATTAATAGATGAAGGAAATACTATTCCTTTTATTGCAAGATACAGAAAGGAAATGACAGGTTCACTTGATGATGAAACACTTAGAAATCTTTATGAAAGACTTGTCTATCTTAGAAATTTAGAAGAAAAAAGAGAGTCAGTTAAAAATTCTATTATAGAACAGGAAAAAATGACTGACGAAATAGCAAAGGCATTGGATAATGCTAAAACAGTTACAGAAATTGATGATATTTACAGACCTTTCAGACCAAAGAGAAGAACACGAGCTACTATAGCCGTTGAAAAGGGTCTTGAACCTTTAGCTACACTTATTCGTATGCAACAGGTTAATAAGCCGGTTGTTGACGAGGCGGTAAACTATGTAAATGCTGAAAAGGGCGTTGAAGATGCTGATGAGGCTATTGCTGGTGCTATGGATATTATTGCTGAAAGTATATCTGATGAGGCTGAATACAGAGCTTTCATCAGAAAAATGACTTTTGACAAGGGTACAATAGTTACAAAGGGCGATAGTGAAACAGAGTCAGTTTTTGAAATGTATTATGACTATAGTGAGCCAGTTTCTAAAATTCCGGGACATAGAATACTTGCTATTAACAGAGGAGAAAAGGAAAAAGTTCTTTCTGTAAAATTAGAAGCTCCAGTTGAGGATATTTTAAAGAAATTGGAAAGTAAAATTATTGTAGGTAATAAATTTACAGATGAAATTTTAAAGGAAACTATTGCCGATAGTTACAAGCGACTTATTGCACCGGCTATTGAAAGAGAAATAAGAAATGATTTAACAGAAAAGGCAGAAGAAGGTGCAATAAAAGTATTTGGTGCAAACCTTAAACAGCTTTTACTTCAGCCACCTATTAAGGATATGGTTGTACTTGCCCTTGACCCAGGTTTCAGAAATGGTTGCAAGGTAGCAGTAGTTGACGGTACAGGCAAGGTTCTTGACCACGCAGTAGTTTATCCGGTTCCACCAGTAAATAAAGTGGCACAGGCTAAGAAAATATTGTCTGATATGATTAAGAAAAATGGTGTAAATATTATTGCCATTGGTAATGGTACTGCATCAAGAGAAACAGAGCTTTTTGCTGTTGAGCTTATGAAAGAGCTTAATCTTAATTTGCAATATATTATGGTAAATGAGGCTGGTGCGTCAGTATATTCTGCATCTAAACTTGCAACAGAGGAATTTCCGGATTTAGATGTTTCTATAAGAAGTGCAATTTCACTTGCTAGAAGATTGCAAGACCCTCTTGCCGAGCTTGTAAAAATAGAACCAAAGGCTATTGGTGTAGGTCAGTATCAGCACGATATGAATCAGAAAAAGTTAGGCGAGGCATTAGGTGGCGTAGTTGAAGATTGCGTAAATAGTGTAGGTGTAGACTTAAATACAGCCTCTCCGGCACTTCTTTCCTATGTTTCCGGCATTAGTGGCACAGTTGCAAAAAATATACTTGCCTATAGAGAAGAAAATGGCAAGTTTGATAACAGAAAACAGCTTTTAAAGGTTTCTAAGTTAGGACCAAAGGCCTTTGAACAATGTGCAGGTTTCCTCCGTATTACAGACGGAAAGCAGGTTCTTGATAACACAGGTGTTCACCCTGAAAGTTACGATGTAGCTGTTAAATTGCTTGAAAAGTACGGATATACAGCCGATGATGTAAAAAATGGTGGAGTAAAGGGTATTTCAAAGAAGATTAAAAATATTACAGCAACAGCTGAGGAATTAGGCGTTGGTGTACCTACTTTACAGGATATTATTAAGGAACTTGAAAAGCCGGGCAGAGACCCAAGAGATGAAATGCCAAAGCCTATTTTAAAGAGTGATGTTCTCAGTATAGAGGATTTAAAAGAGGGTATGGTTCTTAAAGGCACAGTAAGAAATGTTATTGACTTTGGTGCTTTCGTGGATATTGGTGTTCATCAGGACGGACTTGTTCATATTTCACAGATTTGCGATAGATTTATAAAGCACCCACTTGAGGCTGTTTCTGTTGGCGATATAGTAGATGTAAAAGTTTTAAGTGTAGATGCTAAAAAGGGAAGAATTTCTCTTACAATGAAGTTATAAAATATGTAAAGCGAAAATGCCCCAATTTTATAGGGCATTTTTGCGTTAGTGACTTTACTCGTATTCAAAGGAAAGACATTCTGTTTCACAGCAATCCTTTGCACAGGCACAATTCTTACCAACTACAATGTCTTCAAGAGTGCAATATTCGTCTTTGTCATTGTACTTGCAACTGTCAACTCTACATTTGATAGATTTGTTTGTTGTCATAAAATCACCTCCGATAATTATTGTGCCTTATTATAAAAATAATATTCAGGAGATTTGTATGAAAAGATTATTTGATTGTCATTGTGACACTCTTACAAAAGTTATGGAGTGCGAACAAAATTTAATTGAAAACAATATGCAGATAGATATAGCTAGATTAAGTGAATTTGAAAGTGCTACAGAGATTTTTGCTATTTGGCTTGATGATAAATATCTTACAGAGGCTTACAAAAACACAAATAGGGCTATAGATTTTTTTAAATCCCAAATTGAAAAATATGGAAATTATTTTTCACAGGTAAAGACAAAAGAGGATTTACTTAACGAGGAGAATAAGGTAAAAGCCATTGTTTCCATAGAGGGTGGCGAGGCTATAGAGGGCAGTATAGATAAACTCTATGAATTTTACGAAAAAGGTGTTCGCCTTATGACATTGACTTGGAACCATAAAAATGAAATTGGTTGCGGAGCATTGTCCGGTATTACTGACGGATTGACAGATTTTGGTAAATCTGTTGTAAAAGAAATGAACAATATGAATATGTTTATTGATGTATCTCATATAAATGAAAAAGGCTTTTGGGATGTTGTAAAGACAACTAATAAGCCTATTATAGCAACTCATTCCAATAGTTTTACAATTTGCAACCACCCTAGAAATTTAAAAGACGACCAGTTAAAGGCTATTGCAGAAATGAATGGCGCAATAGGTTTAAATATTTATCCTCCTTTTGTAAGAGATAGTGAAAGCGTCACAAGTGAGGATTTACTTCGTCATATAGACTTCATACTTAATAAAACAGGAGAAAATGTGCTTGGTATGGGTACAGATTTTGACGGTATTTCTAAATCTCCAAAAGACCTAGAAGATATAAGCAAATTGCCTAAGTTCTATGACATTGTTTCAAGAGAATTTGGAGAAGAAATTGCCGATAAAATATTCTATAAAAATATGCAGAAGTTTTTTGAGGAGAATATGTAAAATAAAAGTGTTTACATTATAGTGTCAAAAAATTAATTTTAGAAAATAATTTGCAATTTTTGACAAATGTATTTGCATATTTTTTCAGATTATCAAAGGGAAGTCAGAACATTTTGCTTTGCAAAATGTAGCTTGTAAACAAGCTATCGGATTAATCTTTCCGATTCATTATTGTTAAGAAAACCTTGGTTTTCTTAAACTAATTCCACAGGTGTGAACCGAAAGATAAATCGGTCACACGAAGTGTGGCTTTCAACGAAGTTGAAAGTTCTGACCAGAGCTTTGCCCGACCGTAAGGCTGGTCATAAATTACTTTGTAATTTATTGCTCGCCTATGCAACCTAGACAGGGACAAAAATATGGTACTGGTTTTTAGTGCCATATTTTTCGCGGCTGGTCCCTACCTTAGACTAACTGCAAGAAATGCAAGCATTTCTTGCAAGGCTGTCGATAAAATCGACAGCCTGATGTAAAATAAAAGTGTTTACATTATCTATTTTTGTGGTAGTATTAATATATATTGTATGACATAGGAGGAAGATTATGAAAAGTAGAGTAGAAGAAACTATTGCAAGACACGATAAAGGATACAACTGTGCTCAAGCTGTTGTCTGTACATACTGTGATTTATTAGGTATAGATGAGGAAACAGCTTTCAAAATGAGCGAGGGCTTTGGCTTTGGTATGGGTATGACAGAGGTTTGTGGTGCTGTAAGTGGTATGACTTTTATTGCCGGACTTAAAAACAGCGACGGTAATTTATCAGCACCAAAGACTAAGAAAGATACCTATACATTAAGTAGAGAAATGGCTCAGAAGTTTAAGGAAAAGAACGGTTCTTACATCTGTGCTGAATTAAAGGGTATAAGAGGTGGAAAGGTTCTTCGTAGTTGCCCTGGCTGTATTGCTGACGCTGCTAAAATTATAGAAGAACAGATTTTCTCAGGCACTTTTGAAAAATATGATGGCAATTTATAATATTTTTTTGAGGACAGTATGTTTGATAATAGGGACACTCTATTTAATGTCATTTTTTATTGTGGTATAATGGCTATCAGAAGGTAAGGTATGGTATTGTAAATACCTAAAAATGATAGCATTTATGCTGTCGGGCAAGGGGTTTCCATGTGGAAACATTTTATAAGTGATTGTACTGCATCGCCTTGCCAGCGATGTAGTATATGTTCGCTTTAATGAGAAAAAAATTCCATTGTTGATTTTATTTTAGTATTCTCTTTTTAATGAGGATACATTTTTTTTGCCTTTTTTACTTAATTTTGCAAAAATAATATTTAATTCCTTGAAAAAAATTGGAAAATAGTGTAGAATATTAGTGTTAAGAATGAAAGGGAGTGTTTTTATGGATATATCAAATAATGCAAAAAAAGCTAGACCATCATCAACACTTAGTATATCTTCAAATGCTAATAGAATGATTGATGAGGGAATTGACATTGTTAATTTTAGTGCCGGTGAACCAGATTTTAATACACCTGATTATATTAAAGAGGCTGCAATAGAGGCTATTAATGATAATTTTACTAAATATACTCCTTATGAGGGAATAGTTGAACTTAGACAGGCTGTAGCTGATGATTTAAAGAAAAATTGCGACTTGGATTATACTCCAGAACAGATTGTAATAAGTAATGGTAGTAAGCACGCAATTACTAATGCCTTTATGGCTATTTTGAACCCAGGGGACGAGGTTATTGTGCCAGCTCCATATTGGAATAGTTACATTGATATAATAGAGTTGTGCTATGGCGTGCCTGTTGTTGTAAATACTACAAAGCAAAATTCTTTCAAGGTTACTGTTGAACAGCTTGAAGAAGCAGTAACTGACAAGACAAAGGCTATTATTATTAATAGCCCAAATAATCCAACTGGTATGGTTTATTCCAGAGAAGAATTAGAGGAAATAGCTGATTTTGCTGTTAAGCACGATTTGTTTGTTATTTCTGATGAAATATATAAGAAACTTATTTATAGTAGAAAACTTAGTCATACAAGTATTGCATCTATTAATCCTGAAATTTATAAGAGAACTATTGTTATTGACGGTCTTTCAAAAAGCTATTCTATGACAGGTTGGAGAGTAGGCTATACAGCAAGTAATTTGGAAGTGGCAAAGGCTATTGCCAATATTCAGTCTAATACTACATCAAATGTAAACTCTATTGCTCAGATTGCTGCTTTGGCTGCATTGACTGAAGAAGATAATGCTCCGGAACAGATGCTAAAGGAATTTCAGCATAGAAGAGATTATATTGCACAGAAGATTTCAGATATTCCTCTTTTAAGCTCACTTTTACCTAAAGGTGCTTTTTACATTTTGATAGATATTTCAAAATTGTTAGGTACAGAGGTAAAGGGTTGTATGCTTAATAATAGCTATGATGTGGCAAAGGTGTTGCTTGACTATTATCAGGTAACAGTTGTACCGTCTGATGCCTTTGGTGTTGAAAATTACATAAGAATTTCTTTTGCAACAGCTATGAGAGATGTTGTAGAGGGTGGAAACAGAATAGAAAAATTTGTAAAAGAGAATTTTTAACGTTTTTTAACATTTTACGAAGTAATAGATTGTCTTATAGAGGGAGTTCCTGATGTGGAGCTCCCTTTTGTAGTGTAACATCTTTTTGTAAAATCACATGTTACGGTAAAAATCCAGTAATTAAGCAGGATTGAGGGGTATGTGACATGTAACATGTAATTTTTTTACATACACATAACTTTTTAATTACACATCATATTTGATAATGATATAAAAAAGTAGATTGGTTATATATAATATTTTGTGTTACATGTTACAATCTCTTGAAAGTGTAGTATTTATCGGCATTTTGGCGTAACATCTAATGTAACATGTAACACCTAAGTAGGTGTTACACCCTAACTTAATTGACTATGGCAGGTTAAAATTGCGATAGTAAAAGAAATTTACTAAAAATTTAATTTAATATTACAATAATAGTGTTGTAAAATGTCTGAAATAGTGGTAGTCTGAGATTATCACTATTTTTGTGTGAAAGGAAGTTTTTTTGTATGATGACATATGAGGAAGTAAGAGGAAACAAAGATATAAATACTTATATAGTAAAGGCTGACCAGTATTTAAAATCATTGGGATTTACTGAACACAGCTTTTCCCATGTTACAAGAGTAGCAGAAACAGCCGATTATATTTTAAGAGAGTTGGACTATTCTCCAAGGGAAAGGGAGCTTGCCAAAATTGCCGGATATATGCACGATATTGGCAACATTGTAAATAGAGTTGACCACGCTCAAAGTGGAGCAGTAATGTCCTTTAGAATATTAGACAGATTAGGCGTTGACCCAGAGGATATTGCCGATATTATTGCTGCCATAGGTAATCACGATGAGGGTACAGGTGCTCCCGTAAGTGCTATTGCAGCAGCATTAATATTGGGGGATAAGTCTGATGTTAGATACACAAGAGTTAGAAACAGAGATTTTGCCACATTTGATATTCACGATAGAGTAAACTTTTCTGTAAAAGAGTCTGATTTAAAATTTGAAAATGAAAACAAGGATATAGTTCTTAGTTTGACTATTGATACAGAGTTTTGCTCCGTAATGGACTATTTTGAAATATTTATGGGTAGAATGATAATGTGTAAGAAAGCGGCAGAATTTTTAGGCATAAGATTTAGACTTAGAATAAACGGACAGAAGATTTTATAGCAACAAACCCCTACTGAAAAGTAGGGGCAATTTTTTACAGAAATTTATTTTTCTTAAACAGATAAAGTGAAACCACAATGACCAAAATACTTAGACCGATACAGGCTTGATAGCCATATTTCCAAGTAAGCTCAGGCATATATTTAAAGTTCATACCGTACCAACCGGCAATAAGGGAAAGGGGAAGTACCAATGTTGTAACAATAGTGAGGATTTTCATAATGTCATTTTGATGCACACTAATTTGGGATTCGTACAAATCCTGTATCTGCATAGAATAATCACGCAAAATCTGTGCCTCACTTCTTAAAACACTGACTCTGTTTGAAAACAGGTCAAATAGTTTATCCTCGTTTGGTGTCAATGTTATGTGGTCTACCTCGTTTAACTTATGCTCTATTTCAAAAAGTTGGGTATAAAAACGATACTGGTTAAATAACTTTTTTCTTATATATATAATATCTCTTTGGTTGTATTCATCAATTCCACCGTCTAGCAAGTTGTTTTCAAATGTAGAAAGTGAATTTTCAATATCCTGCAAATATAGTAAATCCCTATCAATAAGCATATTCAAAAAATGATAGTAAAACTTCCATATTGTAGGCATATCTATTGAAGAATGTCTGAGCTGTTCTATAATATTTATTACAGTATCTGAACTATCTATAAACAATATATTTCTGTTAAATATTAAATAGCCAAAGCGAGTGTGATTGAAAATATCCTTTTTGCTAGGCATATAAATAACACCCTGTAAATACTTGTTTTTAACATCAAGTTTAGTATATCGGGTTTCGTTGGAGCGTAAAATGCTTATACCGTCTGGCATTTGCTCCATATATTTAGTGAATTTATATGTGCTTATAACAGAAATCATATTTGTAGAGTTTTCTGTAAGTTTTTCGTCTGTAAATTCAATTCTGTTGTCTACAAGCTTGTAGTTCATAAGTATCAAGTCCTTTTATTTTTCTGGTAAAACCTCTAACCAGTAGCCGTCTGGGTCAGAAATGAAGTAAATGCCCATTTCCTTGTTTTCAAAGCAAATGCAACCCATTTCGCTGTGGAGTTTGTGAGCTTCTTCAAAGTTGTCAGTTCTGAAAGCCAAGTGGAATTCGCAATCCCCTAAGTTGTATGGTCTGTCCATATCTCTTAACCAAGTAAGCTCTAATTCAAAGTCAGTTGTTTCGTTCTTCAAGTATACAATGATGAAAGAACCGTCTGGGGCATTTATTCTTCTGTCCTCTTTTAAGCCAAGAGCCTTGTTGTAAAATTCAATAGACTTGTCTAAGTCAAATACATTGAAATTCTGATGTACCATTTTAAAGTTCATATTTTTTTCCTCCTAAAAATTCCATTGTTGCAAATCTTTTTCTATTTCCATTATTTTTGTGTTTTCAAAAGAATATTCTCTTTTAAATTTTTCAATAACGGAAAAATCTCCCCAAAAGTGCATAGGGAACATAGTTTTTACATTAGTGTTTTCCAAAAGATACTTAGCACCTCTGAAATAGTCATCCTCCTGTCGTGGGTCAAGGGGAACAAAGGCGTAGTCTATGTCAATGCCCTTTATTTTGTCTATTTCTCTTTGAAAATTTGCTGTCATATTGTTGTTGTAGGCCTTAGTTTCACCGGACCATACCCAATCGTTTAAATCTCCGGCGTGGTAAATAGTCATACCCTCAGTTTTTACAACAAAGGCAACGCCTAAGTCAGTAGATTTAAGTGTAGTAATTTCCAAATCGCCTATAGAATAATTCTCATTAGCTTTTACATATGTAACAGGCTTTTCAGACTTATTCTTTTTCTGTATATCCTTTGAAAAAATATAGGTTATGTCTGAATATTTGTCAGACAATTCAAGAACTTTTGGATTAAAGTGGTCATCGTGAGAATGACTGGAAAAAATGTATATACTTTTATTATTATCCATTGTTGGAATTTCATTTTTGTAATAATCAAACAAAATATAGCTTTTTTCTGTTTCCAAAAGGAAACCACTATGATTAATATATGTAATCTGCATATAGTCCACCTCCATAAGTTTCTAAAAGACAGTATAACATTTAAAATCAGTTTGCACAACAATATTTAATATTTTTTTAAGCCGGAAAATGTAGACTTAAATATTTTTTTGTATTATAATTTACTTATAAATCTAATTAATATAGATATGAAAGGATGTTGATTAGTATGAAATTTAAAAATATATTTGTAAGCCTTATATTATCTGCTGTATTTTGTACTAATGCTTTTGCCTATGAGGGAGTTAATCTTAATATAAATGGTAAAGACATTACTTCAGAGGTTGCACCTAGACTTATTAATGAAAGAACTATGGTTCCTGTTAGAGCAATTTTAGAGGAAATAGGTGCAAGTGTTAATTGGAATGAGGAGCAAAGAACAGTTACAGCACAAAAGGGCAATATAAAGTTTTCAATGGCATTAGACGAGGATTTTTATACTGTAAATGGCAAAGTGGTGTCTATGGATTCAAAGGCTGTTGTTGTGAAAAACAGAATACTTGTGCCAGCTAGGTATGTGGCACAGGCTTTTGGTTTAAAAGTAGAGTGGAATAGTGATGAAAAAACTGTATATATTAATGAAGTAAATGCCACTACAGAGGAAACTACTGAAACAACAACTGAATATGTTGAAAATACAGAAGTGACACAGACACAGAAAAAAGTTTGTGATATTATAACAAATGCCCTTAATACATACACAGTAGGCAAAGACGATTTAGATGAATTTAAGGTTGGCACATACAAAAAAGCCACAGACGAAATGGTTGAAAAAATAAATGAATTAAAGGCTGAAACAACAGATAAAACAGCTTTAGCATTAATAGAGCAGGATTTGAAATTCGTAGATAAAGTTGAATCTTATTTGCAACAATGTGATTTGTACAGCAAGTATGCCAAAACTGACAATGCAAAACAAAATCAGTTGCTTTTCAAACACAGTCTTTTAGACAAGGTAAGTTATTTGTCTGAATGTAAAACTGTAGAGGAGGCAAAAAAGATTTACAACGATTTAGTTGATGCCTATGACAATGTAGTAAGTATTGTAAAAAGAGAAACTGACACAAGATACAGAGTGACAAGAGATTTGGAATACTATGCAACTCCAACATTTGAGTAAGTATTGTAAGAAGTGATTGATTTTCTTGCAGTTGGTTTAACTTTGATAAATTGAAAAACATTTTTATAACCTTTGAATAAACAAAAAAGACTGTCCTAAGTGGGCAGTCTTTCGTATTTTATGGCAATTTATTGAAAATAGGTTTCTTTTCTCTGAAAGTACAAACATAGTCAAAACCAGCTTTTTTAAGGAGGTCATAGGCAAAGTCAATGTGGTCTGCCAAATATTCTGTATAGTGTGCGTCACTACCTACAGTAATAATTTCACCGCCTAATTCCTTATATCTTTTAACAATGTCAAGAGATGGATAAGTATTTGATATACCATACTTAAAGCCGGAAGTGTTAATTTCAATACCTCTGCCTCTTTCTATTAAGGATTTTAATACAGCATCAATTAGGTCGCTATAGTCAGCATATTTAAGGCTGTTATCCTCGTACATACCGTATCTTGTTATGAAATCAAGGTGTCCATAAACACAGAAACCCTCACAAGTCTGTATATTTTTAAGCATTTCCTCAAAATATATAGTATAAGCCTGTTCCTTTGTTCTGCCCTCAAAATACTTCTTTTGGTCAAAGTATACATCAAGGGTTTCAACGGCGTGAGAAGAACCTATTACAAAATCAAAAGGAAATTCAGCAATGAAAGGATTGATTTTGTCAGCCCATCTGTTTTCAAGACCAACTTCCACACCAAAAACAATGTTAATTTTGTCATTATACTTTTCTTGAAGTTCCTTTATAAAAGGAATGTACTTGTTATAATCGGTAAAAGGGTAACGAGGGTCAAAGTCAACATGGTCAGTAAAAGCTATTTCAGTAAGTCCTTTGTTTATGCCAGTTTTAATCATTTCTTCCATAGGGACTTCACTATCACATGAAAAAGCTGTATGAACATGGTAATCTGCTTTAAACATATACAATCATCTCCATTAAAATAAACTGTTTTATCATATAAGTATAACAACTGAGGCGACATTTTTCAATTAAAAATTACATTTTTTCGCTGTTCAATATTTTTTAGGTTAAATTTTGGTAAAATATGTGCAAAATGACACTTGAATAAAATGTAGAATTTTGTTAAAATGCCTTTGTATTATAAATAAACCTTGGAGGCAAATGGTTATTATGAATTTAGATTACGCAACGATTATCTTAGGGTTTGCCGGAGGTCTGGGACTTTTCATCTATGGTATGCAAGTTATGGCGTCAGGTCTTCAGAAAGCTGCCGGAAATTCTTTGAAGAAAATCCTTGAAGTATTGACCAAAAACAAGTTTTTAGGCGTGCTTTTAGGTATTGGTGTTACTGCTATTATTCAGAGTTCTTCAGCAACCACAGTTATGGTTGTAGGTTTTGTAAATGCGGGACTTATGAATTTGCAACAGACAGTCGGTATCATTATGGGTGCAAACATAGGTACTACTGTCACAGGTTGGTTGGTATCTTCTGTTCAATGGGCAGGTGTATTTAGTCCAGAAAACTTAGCACCTATTGCTGTATTTATTGGTGCAGCTCTTGCTATATTCTCTAAGAAACAGACAGTAAACCAGATTGGCGAAATCCTTGTTGGTTTCGGTATGCTTTTCATCGGTATCGAAATGATGTCAAAAGGTGTTGAACCTTTACAGCATCTTCCAGCTTTCAAAGAAGCATTTACTCAATTTGGTAGAAATCCTTTACTTGGTGTTTTGGTTGGTGCAGTTGTTACAGCTGTTATCCAAAGTTCATCAGCATCAGTTGGTATATTGCAGTCACTTTCTTTAACAGGCCTTGTAAGCTGGAATTCAGCAGTTTACATTATTATGGGTCAGAACATTGGTACTTGTGTTACAGCACTTCTTTCTAGTGTTGGTACATCTAAGAATGCGAAGGGTGCAGCATATATCCATTTGCTTTTTAATGTAATAGGTAGTGTTTTCTTCAGTATTCTTGCTGCTATATTCTTTACTTTCTACCACGATTTTGGCTTCCAAAAGATTGGTATGGTAGAAATCAGTTTAATTCATACAGGATTTAATATTGCAAATACAGTAATTATGTTCCCATTCTCTGGTCTTTTTGTAAAGATGGCAGAAAAACTTGCTACTGTTACATCTAAGAATACCGGAGATGACGAAACAGTACCAGTACATCTTGATGACAGAATTCTTTCTACTCCTAGTATTGCTATGAGCAACTGTACTAAGGAAATTGTAAGACTTGGTAATATGTCACTTAAAAACCTTACAGCTGCTTGCGAATCTCTCGAAAACAGAGATGGCTCAAGAGTTGAAAAAATTCTTGAAAGAGAAAAGAATATTGATAATCTTACAAAGGCTATAACAGCTTATCTTGTTAAACTTTGTAATTCTAACCTTACAAAGCAGGAAAATACCAATGCTACAGGTATGTTCCACATTGTAAACGATATGGAAAGAATAGGCGACCACGCTGAAAATATTATTGAAATGACACAGCAGATGATTGCCGATGATTTAGAGCTTTCTAAAAAGGGTATTGATGACCTCAAGAAGATGGCGGAAGAATCATTAAAGAGTGTAAGAAATTGTATTATTGCCTTGTCTGACAACGACATTGACTTTGCTGAAAAGGTAATCAAGGAAGAAGAAAGAGTTGATAACCTTGAAAAGCAAATCAGAGGCGAACATATGCAAAGACTTACATCTGGAGAATGTAACCCTAGAGTGGGTGTAATTTTCCTTGATGCTTTAACTAATTTAGAGAGAGTATCAGACCACGCATTAAATGTTGCTCAGGGTGTAATCGGAGCAAACACTACTAAAAATTAATTTTTGATATTTTTATTAATGATTTTTGAGGCTATGGCAGTCTAATAAAGGGATTGCTATAGCCTTTTTTATAAAATTTTTGCATAAACAAATGTAAATTAAATGTAAAATACTGTAAATTGACTTTTTTGAGTTTTCAAAATTGGCTGAAATTATAGTAAATATGCCTATTACTGAAATGAAAACATAAATAAATATAATGTAAAAGTTTCAAAAAAATAGCATATCAGGACTTTTTGCATAAATTGGAAGTCTAAAAATGCGAAAATATTGTTAAATTAGTATAGGGCAAAAATATAATAATTATGTTATAATACTGTCAATGTTTGGTTTTTGTCGTTTATTGCTTATGATAAGTGACATAGACAAACAATGGCGTTCTATATAATTATAAGGCTACTATAGCGTTATAGAAGGAGGATTTTTGAATGTTAAACAAGAAAAGTGTTGACGATTTGAATGTAAAGGGTAGAAAGGTTTTAGTTAGATGTGACTTTAATGTACCTTTACAGGACGGTGTTATTACTGACGAAAACAGAATTGTAGCAGCTTTACCTACAATCGAAAAGCTTATCAAGGAAGGTGCAAAGGTTATTCTTTGCTCTCACTTAGGCAAGCCAAAGGAACCAAGTGCAGAATTTTCTTTAGCTCCAGTTGCTGTAAGATTATCTGAAAAGTTAGGCAAGGAAGTTGTATTTGCTGCTGATGACAATGTTGTTGGCGAAAACGCAAAGAAGGCTGTTGCTGAAATGAAAGACGGCGATGTTGTTCTTCTTCAGAACACTCGTTTCCGTAAGGAAGAAACTAAGAATGTAGAAGAATTCAGCAAGGAACTTGCTTCTCTCTGCGACAATGATGTATATGTAAACGATGCTTTCGGTACATCTCACAGAGCACACTGCTCAACTGTTGGTGTTGCTAGCTTTGTTAAGGAATCAGCTGTTGGTTACCTTATGCAGAAAGAAATTGATTACCTTGGTAATGCAGTAAACAACCCTGTTAGACCTTTCGTTGCTATCTTAGGTGGTGCAAAGGTTAGTGATAAGATTAATGTTATCAACAATCTTCTTGAAAAGGTTGACACACTTATTATCGGTGGTGGTATGGCTTATACTTTCTTCAAGGCTTTAGGCTACAACATCGGTAAGAGCTTACTTGAAGAAGATAAGATGGAATACGCTCTTGAAATGATTAAGAAAGCTGAAGAAAAGGGTGTTAAGTTCCTCCTTCCTATTGATACAGTAGTAGCTAAGGATTTTGGTGCTGGCAAGCCTCACCATACTGTAGAAAGACCTCTTGATGACCCAAGCAAGCCTTTCATCAGCGATGACGAAGAAGGTTTCGATATTGGCGAAAAGACTAGAGCTCTCTATGCAGAAGCTTTAAAAGATGCTAAGACAGTAGTTTGGAATGGACCTATGGGTGTATTCGAAATCCCTGACTATGCAGAAGGTACAAAGGCAGTTGCAGAAGCACTTGCTAACATTGATGCTACAACTATTATCGGTGGTGGTGACTCAGCAGCAGCTGTTAACCAGATGGGTTACGGCGACAAGATGAGCCATATTTCTACTGGTGGTGGTGCATCTCTTGAATTCCTTGAAGGCAAGGCACTTCCTGGTGTTGAAGCTGTTCAGGATAAATAATAATTATTGATGTTATCCCTCTAGGCTGCGATTTATTTTTCGCAGCCTTTAGATTGCAAAAAAAGTAAAATCCTGATGGATTTGAAACATTATTTTATTATTATAATTGCTACGGAAAGAATTGCTAAAATAGTATTTGATTTTTGTGGTGTATATGGTATAATGAAGTAATGATATTAAATACTATATAAAGTATAATACAATTTTATAGAGGGGTGCGTTTATTATGAGGAAAAAAATTGTTACAGGAAACTGGAAAATGAATAAAACACCAAGTGATGCTGTTGCTCTTGTAGAACAATTAAAGGACAAGATAGATACTGACGATGTTGATGTAGTTCTTTGTGTGCCATTTGTTAGCTTAGCCGGTGTAGGTAATGCAATAAAGGGTACAAGTATTAAACTTGGTGCACAGAATATGCACTTTGAAAACTGTGGTGCTTACACAGGAGAAATTTCAGGTACTATGTTAAAGGAAATGGGCGTGGAATATGTTATTCTCGGTCATTCTGAGCGTAGACAGTACTTTAACGAAACTGACCAGACTGTAAATAAGAAAGTACATAAGGCTCTTGAATGTGGTCTTACGCCTATTGTATGCTGTGGCGAAACTCTTGTACAGAGAGAGGCCGGAGTTACAATGGAAAAAATAAGAATGCAGGTAAAGAGAGCATTATTGGGACTTACTGACAGACAGGCAGCAAAGGTTCTTATTGCCTACGAGCCTATTTGGGCTATTGGTACAGGTAAGCACGCATCAGCTAATCAGGCAGAGAGAGTTTGTGCCGGAATACGCTGTGTTCTTTCAGAAATTTTTGACGAGCCTGTGGCAGCTAAAATGCGTATTTTATATGGTGGTAGTGTTACAGGTAATAACGCTGCTGCATTGTTTGAAATGCCTAATATAGACGGTGCATTGGTTGGTGGTGCTAGTCTTAAAATGGATTTTGAAAATATTGTAAAGGCAAAACCTGCCTTATAAGGAGAAAATGTAATGGATAAAACAACTATTTTGATGATACTTGATGGTTACGGTGTTAACGAAAAAACAGAAGGTAATGCTGTTAAACTTGCTAATAAGCCAAATCTTGATAGAATTATGAGCGAATATCCTTGTGTAAAGGGTTATGCAAGTGGTTTAGCAGTAGGTCTTCCAGACGGTCAGATGGGTAATTCTGAAGTTGGTCACCTTAATATGGGTGCTGGTAGAATTGTATATCAGGAATTAACTAAGATTACTAAGGCTATTGAAGATGGCGATTTCTTCACAAACAAGGCTTTACTTTCTGCTGTAGAAAACTGCAAGAAGAATAATTCTGATTTACATTTATTTGGTTTACTTTCAACTGGTGGTGTTCATTCTCATCTTGCTCATATTTTTGCACTTCTTAAACTTGCAAAGGATAATGGACTTACTAATGTATATCTTCACGCATTCCTCGATGGTAGAGATACTCCTCCTACTTCAGCAAAGGGCTTCCTTGCTCAGGTAGAAGATAAGATGAAAGAAATTGGCGTAGGTAAGGTTGCTACTATTTCTGGTAGATACTACGCAATGGATAGAGATAACAACTGGGATAGAATTGAAAAGGCTTACAATGCTATTACTTTAGGCGAAGGCAATACTGCTGAAAGTGCTGAGGCTTGTATGACAGCATCTTACGCAGAAGGCGTAAACGATGAATTCGTTGTACCTACAGTAATTCTTGAAAATGGTCAGCCTACAGCTACAGTTAAGGAAAATGATTCTGTAATCTTCTTTAACTTCCGTCCTGACAGAGCTAGACAGATGACTCGTTGCTTCTGTAATGAAGAACTCAAGGGCTTCAACAGAGCTAAGGGTTACTTCCCAGTTAAGTTTGTTTGCTTTACTGACTATGATGTAACAATTCAGCACAAGGAAGTAGCTTTCCCTAAGGAAAAGATTACTAACACTTTAGGCGAATATATTGCATCTAAGGGCTTAAAGCAGGCTAGAATTGCAGAAACTGAAAAGTATGCTCATGTAACATTCTTCTTTAACGGTGGTATTGAAGAACCAAACGAAGGCGAAGACAGAATTCTTGTACCTTCTCCAAAGGTTGCTACTTACGACCTCAAGCCAGAAATGAGTGCTCCAGAAGTAACTGAAAAGCTCATTGATGCTATTAATTCTAAGAAGTATGCTCTTATTATTATTAACTATGCTAACCCAGATATGGTAGGCCATACTGGCGTTATTCCTGCTGCTGTTAAGGCTATTGAAACAATAGACGAATGTGTAGGCAAGGTATATGAAACTGTAAAGGCTAATGACGCTCAGATGTTTATTTGTGCTGACCATGGTAATAGTGACCAGCTTATTGACTATACTACTGGCAAGCCATTTACTGCTCATACAACTAATCCAGTTCCTTTTGTACTTGTAAATTGCCATAAGGCTAAGGGTCTTCAGGAAGACGGTAAGCTCTGCGATATTGCACCTACATTATTGGATATGATGGATTTAGAACAGCCAAAGGAAATGACTGGTCATTCTCTTTTAATAAAGTAGTATAATTATTTATAATTTGGTTATACTTATTACTGAAAAACCATTGTATATTTTTTGTGTTATGTAACAAAAAATGTGAAAAATATGTAATTTTATTGTATTTTTAGATGTTTTTATATAAATTTAATTAAATTTTGATTGACAAAGTGGTTTTTTGGTTATATCATTAAGCTAGTGTATATTTTTTACATTTATATATTCTGAAAGGAGATACACAAATGAAAGGTTATTTAGAAATTGTTGATGTTAAGGCAAGAGAAGTTCTTGATTCAAGAGCTAACCCTACAGTAGAAGTAGAAGTTATCGTTAGCGACGGTAACAACGAATTTTTAGGTAGAGCAATGGTTCCATCTGGTGCTTCTACAGGTCAGTTCGAAGCTGTTGAATTAAGAGACGGTGGCGACAGATACTGTGGTAAGGGTACAGAACAGGCAGTAGCTCATGTAAATGATGATATTGCTCCTGAAATCCTTGGTATGAACGCTTTAGACCAGGTTGCTATTGATAACACTATGATTGCTTTAGACGGTACTCCAAACAAGGCTAAGTTTGGTGCAAACGCTATCTTAGGTGTTTCTATGGCAGTTGCTAGAGCAGCAGCTGAAGCTTTAGGTTTACCACTTTACCAGTATCTTGGTGGTTTCAATGCTAAGACTTTACCAGTTCCTATGATGAACATTATGAACGGTGGTAAGCACGCTGATAACACAGTTGACTTACAGGAATTTATGATTATGCCTGTTGGTGCTCCTACTTTCAAGGAAGCATTAAGATGGTGCTGTGAAATTTATCATGCATTAAAGAGCGTATTAAAGGGCAAAGGTCTTTCTACAGGTGTAGGTGACGAAGGTGGTTTCGCTCCTGACCTTGCTACAAGTGATGAAGTTCTTGACAACATCATTGAAGCTATCGAAAAGGCTGGTTACAAGCCAGGCGAACAGATTAGAATCGCTATGGACCCTGCTTCTTCTGAATTATACAAGGAAGACGGTTTATATCACTTCCCAGGCGAAACTGAAGCTAAGGGTGCTGATAAGGAAATCGTTAGAACTTCTGCTGAAATGGTTGAATACTATGCAGCTCTTTGCGAAAAGTACCCTATCATTTCTATCGAAGATGGTCTTGCTGAAGAAGACTGGGATGGTTGGAAGCTTTTAACTGAAAGACTTGGCGACAAGATTCAGTTAGTAGGTGATGACTTATTCGTTACTAACACTAAGAGATTAGCTAAGGGTATTGATTTAGGTGTTGCTAACTCTATCCTTATCAAGGTTAACCAGATTGGTACTTTAACTGAAACTTTCGATGCTATTCAGTTAGCTAACAGAAATAATATGACAGCTGTAGTTTCTCACCGTTCTGGTGAAACTGAAGATACTACAATCGCTGACATCGTTGTAGCTGTAAATGCTGGTCAGATTAAGACTGGTGCTCCAGCTAGAACTGATAGAGTTGCTAAGTACAATCAGTTATTAAGAATTGAAGAAGAACTTGAAGAATCAGGTCAGTATCTTGGTCTTAATGCTTGGTTCAACTTAAAGAACAAGTAATATAAGAATATATAAATTGTTTTTATAACTAGAAAATCCCTCGGTGGGCTTAGGCTTGCTGGGGGATTTTTCTGTTGTGTGGATTATGTAAACTGTTTTTATAATTTTTGTACTACTCATTATTAAAGGAAAGTCAGAACATTTTGCTTTGCAAAATGTAGCTTGCAAACAAGCTATCGGATTAATCTTTCCGATTCATCATTGTTAAGAAAACCTTGGTTTTCTTAAATTAATTCCGGAACTCGAGCTTTGCCCGAGTGAGGAGGGGACAAAAATATGGTACTGGTTTTTAGTGCCATATTTTTCACGGCTGGTCCCTTCCACAGACCTTTTAAAAGAAATGCAGGCATTTCTTTTATTTATTCTCTAATTAAATTTTAATCGTTTGTATAGTGAAACACTAATCTTCTCCCTTTATAATAGCTCTTGTAATCAAACAACAGAATTATTTTGACGGAGGTGTTTACTATGGCTATTGAAGTTTTTAATAGAGTAGAAGAAAAATATATTGTAAACGAAAACCAGTATAGAAAAATTGTTGCCTTCTTTGGCGACAATATGAAAACAGATGAATACAGTAGCAACGGAAAATTTTATCAGATTTGCAATATTTATTACGACACAGAGGATAACAACTTGATTAGAACCTCTCTTATGAAACCTATTTATAAGGAAAAAATTCGACTTCGTTCTTACGGAGTGCCAAATAAGGACACAAAAGTCTATTTGGAGGTCAAGAAAAAATATAAGGGTGTTGTAAATAAAAGACGCTCTACATTAAGATTAAAAGAGGCCTACGAATTTACTGAAACAAGGGAAATTCCAAAATTGGAAAGCTATATGAACCCACAGGTGTTAAGGGAATTGAAACATTCTCTTGAATACTATGACGCACAGCCAAAGGTGTTCTTATCCTATGAAAGACAGGCGTTTTTCGGAAGTAATGATAGCAGTTTTAGATTGACATTTGACAAAAATATTATTACTAGGCGAGAAGATGTTGGCCTTGAAAACGGTATTTTTGGCTCTAAACTGATTGATGACGGTACTTATATTATGGAAGTAAAGTATATTGAAATAATGCCATTGTGGTTTGTGAAGATTTTGAGAGAAAATGATTTGCAGAAAACAAGTTTTTCAAAATATGGTACAGAGTATAAAAAATATATAGCAGAAAATGAAGAAGAAAACTATGTGGAGGTAAGAAAGTATGCTTAATAATTTAATTTCTAATTTGACTAATTCGGGAGTAGTGGAAACTACATCAATTTCAACAACAGTTGCAGTTACAACAATGCTAGTTGCATTTATATTAGGTGTAATAATTAGTATTACATATATTGGAACTGCTGAACCTGAAACCTATAGCCACACTTTTTGTTACACATTGGTAATGGTGCCTATTGTGTCAGCAATAATTATTTTACTTGTAGGCTCAAACCTTGCTACAGCCTTTAGTGTAAGTGGTGCTTTTGCCCTTGTAAGATTTAGAAGTGAACCGGGAAATCCAAAGAATATAGCCTATATTTTTGCGACAGTTGCAGCCGGTCTTGCCTGTGGTGTACAATGCTATTTGTATGCAACTATATTTACACTTTTCCTTTGCTTTATTCTTTTGGTGTTCTCTAAAATTAGCTTCGGTAGTAGAAAAATTGTCACTAGAAAACTTAGAGTCCTTATTCCTGAAACTCTTGACTATGAGGGAGTTTTTGAAGAAACTTTGGCTAAATATACTACAAGTAGCGAACTTGAAAGAATTGGTACTTTGGACTTAGGCTCTACTTTTGAGTTGCTGTACGATATTGCAATGAAGGATAATACTCAGACAAAGGAATTGATTGACGAATTGAGATGCTTAAATGGTAATCTGACTGTGTCTGTGTATCTTAATCCTAGAAAATCTGAAAAATAAGTAAATTATATATAATACGTCGGCTAATACGTCGGCGTATTTTTACGTTTTGGTAAGTTAATGTAATACTAAAATTCTTGAATAATGGAGGATAATAAGGTATAATGTATCATGAGATTTTTGTGAGTGAATATCATGTGTATAATCTCAGATGGAGGAAGTCACATGGAAAATTATTATGATAAAATGGAAAAAACATTAGTAAATAAAAATATTAGTTATATGAATTTGGATAAAGAATCAAGTTTCAAGATAGGAGAATCAAACGAATTGATTGGTACATTTTGCTCTAAATTAGAAAATGTCAAAAAGGATGAAAAAATATATACAACTATAGAATTATTTGCTGGAGCTGGTGGACTTGCACTTGGTGTTGAAAAAGCAGGTTTTGATACCATAGGTTTAATAGAAATTGATAAAGATGCTTCTGATTCATTAAAGGAAAATAGACCTAATTGGAATGTTATTAATGAAGATATAGCAAATATTTCATGTTTGAATTTAGAAGATTATTTTAATATTGGGAAAGGTCAACTTGATTTATTATCTGGAGGAGCTCCATGTCAAGCTTTTTCATATGCCGGAAAACGTTTAGGTTTAGAAGATGCAAGAGGAACTTTATTCTATCATTATGCAACTTTTTTGCAAAAACTACAACCGAAAATGTTTTTGTTTGAAAATGTTAGAGGATTATTAACACACGATAAAGGGAGAACATATGAAACGATAACTGATATATTTAAACAAGCTGGGTATACTATTCAGAAAAAAATATTAAATGCTTGGAATTTTGGTGTACCTCAGAAAAGAGAGAGATTAATTATAATTGGAATAAGAACTGATTTAGTTGACAAGGTTGTATTTAATTTTCCTAAAGAACATAAATATAAACCTGTCTTGAGAGATATTCTGTTAGATTGTCCAAAGGGACCAGGTGTTCTATATGGAGAAAATAAACGTAAAATATTTGATTTAGTACCACCTGGAGGCTATTGGAAAGATATAGACCCAGAAATTGCTAAAGAATATATGAAAAGTTGTTGGAATATGCAAGGTGGCAGAACAGGTATTCTAAGACGTATGAGTTTAGATGAACCATCTTTGACTGTATTGACATCACCATCTCAAAAACAAACAGAAAGATGTCATCCGTTAGAGACAAGACCTTTCACGGTAAGAGAAAATGCAAGATGTCAAACATTTCCAGATGATTGGAAATTTTGTGGAAGTGTGCAATCACAGTACAAACAGGTAGGAAATGCTGTACCTGTGAATTTGGCATATGAAATAGCATTAGAAATCTATAAATCATTAAGGGGTGTAGAATGATGGAATGGAATTTAGATTTTATATCAGAAGAAAATTTTAAAAAGCATGTACGAGAAACCATTATGAAATATGGCAGTAAGTTGGAGTCATATGATTTGAAAAAATTTAATAGCAACTTAATAGACCCTATAAAGTTACTGTTTGATAAATCGGTTTATCGTACTAGCTGGGAAGAAATTGTAAACAATGAAATTTTTAGACAGAGAGATAAATCAAATAATAATGATATAGGGTATTTCCATCAAAATATTTTCTCTTATTTTGATGGGTGCGAGGTTCCTAAGACAGGTTGGGATGTGATTTATAGAAATGATAAGGGAATAAAATTGCCTGATGGAGATGTAGTTCATACACTTTATGTTGAAATGAAAAATAAGCATAATACTATGAATTCTGCATCTTCAGCAAAAACTTATATAAAAATGCAAAGTCAAATTTTAGAAAATGATGATTGTGCTTGTTTGTTAGTTGAAGCTATTGCAAAAAAATCTCAGGATATTAAGTGGGCAATTAAAATTGATGGAGATAGTAAAAAACATAGGCTAATCAGACGTGTAAGTATGGATAAGTTTTATGCTATTGTTACAGGGGATGATGATGCTTTTTGTAAAATGTGTATGATGTTGCCTAGTGTCATAGATAGTGTTGTGAATGAAGAAAGTTACGATATGGTACCAAATGATACTGTAATAAAAGAACTTAGAAATGTTGCTGAAATTTACGGTAATTCTGAGGATAATTTAACTATGGCTATGGCTGTATATATGCTTGGATTTAGTACTTATATGGGATTTGAAGATAGATTGAAAAGTAAATTAGGTGATGAAAATATAGAAAGTATTTATACATACGGTAAAAAAGCTAAAAGTAAGTAATGGTAATCTGACTGTGTCTGTATATCTTAATCCTAGAAAATCTGAAAAATAATTAGAATTTTGCATCGATGAATGTTTTGCTTTGTCGATGCTTTTTTATGTATATTCTTTCTTTTTTTGTCGCAAAAAGAAAGAAACAAAGAAAAATGCTCTTACAAGCATTAGTTTCGCTTACAAGTAAGCGATTTAAGGCTTTGCCTTAAAAATCACGATTTTTAGCAAACCGGAAAGAAGTCCGGTGGCTTATACATAAGCCATATTTTGCAAAGCAAAATATTTTTGACCAGAAAAAATGGAGTAAAACTTTCCAATAAAATTAATATAAATTTTTATAGACATCTATCTTTGTAAATACTTAAAACACTTGAATAATAGGGTATATTGAGGTATAATGTACTATGAAATGTTTTGTGTAATAATAATAAATAAAAGTCCGAAATGTTATGTAATATGAGGAATAGAATGGAATTTATAAAGAGTGAAAAATTAAAATACGAATACAGTCGATTTAATGAAGAAACCAACGAAAATGAGTCAATAGAGGCTTTAAAAGGCTTGGATATTACCATTGATAGTGGGAAATTTGTGGCTGTTTTAGGTCACAATGGCTCTGGCAAGTCCACATTTGCAAAGTTAATAAACGGTTTATACAGTCCCAAAGACGGTGTACTTATTGTAAATGGTTATGACACCAAAGTGCAGGAAAACATATGGAACATACGACAAAATGTAGGTATGGTTTTCCAAAATCCCGACAACCAAATTATAGCTACAGTTGTAGAAGAAGATGTGGCTTTTGGTCCTGAAAACCTTGGAATGAACCCTAAAACTATTGCCGAAAATGTTGACAAGGCATTGCACGCAGTTAGTATGGAGGAATTCAGATATTCAGCTCCTAATTATCTTTCCGGTGGTCAGAAACAGAGAGTGGCTATTGCCGGCATATTGGCTATGACACCAAAGTGTATTATTTTTGATGAGCCAACAGCTATGCTTGACCCTTTAGGCAGAAAAGAAGTAATGGACACTATTTTGGAGCTTCACGCACAGGGTATTACAGTTGTGCTTATTACCCACTATATGGAGGAGGCTGCCCTTGCCGACAGAATAGTGGTTATGAATGACGGTCAAAAGGAAATGGAGGGTACACCAAAGGAGATTTTTTCACAGGTTGAGAAAATGAAAGAACTTGGACTAGATGTTCCACAGGTTACAGAGTTGGTGTATTACCTTAATAAAATGGGTAGAAATTTCCCAAAGGATATACTTTCCATAAATGAATTTATAGATTTGGCGGACAAAAATGGCTATAATAGCGACTTTTCAATGGAAGAAGTGAAAAGCAACTGGAAACCGTCAGAAACTATATTGGAAGTAAAAAATCTTACCCACACCTATGGCAAAGGTACAGCCTTTGAAAGAACCGCCCTCAAAAATGTGAATATAGCCATTGGCAAAGGGGAGTTTGTAGGTCTTATTGGTCACACAGGTAGTGGCAAGTCTACACTTATTGAACATCTTAACGGTCTTATAAAGGCTGAGGAGGGCAATATTTATTTCAAGGGCAAGGATATTTTTGAAAACAAGCAGGATTTAAAGCATATCAGAGAAAAAATAGGTCTTGTTTTCCAGTATCCGGAGCATCAGATTTTTGAAAGTACAATATTTGATGAAGTTGCCTTTGGTCCTAGAAATATGGGCTTGGATAAAGAAGAAGTTGAAAAGAGAGTTAAACAGGCTATTGAGCTTGTAGGCTTAGATGAAAGCTGTTATAAAAAATCTCCTTTCGATTTGTCCGGTGGTCAGAAAAGGCGAGTGGCTATTGCCGGTGTAGTAGCTATGAACCCAGAAATACTTATATTAGACGAGCCTATGGCAGGGCTTGACCCCAAGGGCAGAGCCGAAATACTTTCTAATATAACACAGATGCACCAAAAATTAGGTATTACAATTATACTTGTGTCCCACTCTATGGAGGAAATTGCGGATATTGCCGACAGAATACTTGTTATGAACAAGGGTAATGTAGAAATGTTTGATACTGTAGAAAATGTATTTTCACAGGTAGAAAAACTTTTGGCAATAGGCTTAAATGCTCCTCAGATTTCATTGTTGATGTACAGATTAAAGGGCAGAGGTTTGAAAGTGCCTACTAATATTTATAATGTAAAGAAAGCAGCCGATATTTTAAATCAGGCATTAAGGAAGTGAAAAAATGAATTTGACAATAGGTCAGTATTACCCAACTAAATCCATTATACACGACTTGGACTCCAGAACAAAAATATTGGCAACAATACTGTATATTGTAGCAATTTTTGTTGCAAAAGGTATTGTAGGCTATGGCATTTGTACCCTCTTTTTGGGCTATGCCATTTTTAAATCCAATGTGCCTTTTAAAATGCTTTTAAGAGGTTTAAAAAGTATAATAATAATTATTATTTTCACAGTTGTTTTAAATATGCTTTTTATCAGAACTGGAAATTTGGTTTTTAGTCTTGGGTTTTTGAAGATATATTCAGGAGGTCTGTATACAGCAATTCGCCTTTGTGTCAGACTTATTCTCCTTGTAGTTGGTTCGTCTTTACTTACTCTCACAACTTCTCCAATAAAGTTGACAGAGGGTATAGAAAGGCTTTTGAAACCTTTTAAAAAAGTAGGTTTGCCAGCTCACGAAATAGCTATGATGATGACTATTGCCCTTAGATTTATTCCTACTCTTGTAGAGGAGTTAAACAAAATTAAAATGGCACAGACAGCCAGAGGTGCAGACTTTGACAACGGCAATTTAATGCACAAGGCTAAGGCTATGATACCACTATTAGTGCCACTTTTTATATCATCTTTCAGACGAGCTGACGAGTTGGCCATGGCTATGGAGGCAAGATGTTACAGGGGCGATGTAAACAGAACTAAGATGCACCCTCTTGTATATACAAAAAAAGATTATGTAACAATGGCAATACTTGTTGCTTTAGTAGTAGTAGTGCTTTTGATTAGAATAATTTGGGGTGTGTAATATGAAAGTGTTGTTAAGTGTTGCCTATGACGGCAGTAATTACTATGGTTGGCAAAGACAAAACGATTTTATAACTGTACAGCAAAAAGTGGAGGAGGCTATTTCAGCATTGATGAAAAAGCCAGTTGCTGTAAGAGGTGCAAGCCGTACTGATACAGGTGTTCATGCAATGTGTCAGGGCGTGGTTTTTGAAACGGAAACAACTATTCCTGTAGAAAAAATGCCCTATGCTATAAATTCATTTTTGCCCAACGATATAGTGGTAAACGGGGCAAGGAAAGTTGGAGAGGACTTCCACCCACAGTATAGCGTCATAGACAAAACATACGAGTATAAAATACAAAATTGTGCTTTTAGAAATCCTTTGCTCTATAATTATACGGATTTTGTTCACTATAAACTGGATATAGACAAAATGAATGAGGCTTGCCAGTACTTCATTGGCGAACACGATTTTAATGCCTTTTGTGCCAGTGGTTCACAGACAAAAACTACTGTCCGTACAATTTATAAATTAAATGTTCGTAGAGAAAAAGACATTGTAACAATATCTGTTACAGGAAGTGGCTTCCTCTACAATATGGTCAGAATTATTGCCGGTACATTGGTGGCAGTAGGTAGTGGCAAAATAAAGCCGGAAGAAATAAAGGATATTATAGAATCAAGAGATAGAACAAAAGCAGGAAAAACATTAGTTCCAAATGGTTTAACCTTAATGGAGGTAAATTATGACAAATGACAATAATTTAAACAAAGGTAGCTTTTCAAGGAACGATTTGAATAATAGAGTACCTAGAAAAACTACTACAAGAACTACAACAGATAGAACTAGAAGTACAACAGGTGGTACAGCGGATAGAACTAGAACTACAATAGGTGGTACAGCGGATAGAGCTAGAACTACAACAGGTGGTAAAACAGATAGAACTAGAAGTACAGCCACAAGAAATGTGTTTGAAAAAAAGCCTACAGATAGAAAAACAACAAACAAAACTCCTAATAAGCCTAAAAATAGTGGCAAAGTAAAGAGAAAAAAGAGTAATTTTGCTACTGTAGCTAAAATTATGCTTGTTGTTTTAATTGTTTTAGTAGTGGCTGTCAGCCTTTTCTTTAAGAAAATGAACAGCACAGAGGTCAATTCTTCTGCCAAAAACAAGCCGGAAGAAACTATTTCAGTAAATATTGAGTCAGGTTCTTCAGTTACGGACATAATTAAGGCTTTGGAGGACAATGGTGTAATTGATAGTGCATTCCACTTTAAATATCTTTGCAAAAAAATGGGCTATGGTCCAGAGTTTAAGTCAGGTTACTATACTTTTACAAACCATATGTCATTTGATGATATTATAAAGGCTCTTAACACAGGTGCATCAAGTATAAATGCTAAAAAACTTACTGTAAGAGAGGGCGAGTGGCTTAGTGAAATAGCGTCAGATTTGGAAAGTCAGGGCGTTTGTACAGCTAAGGAATTTTTAACTGCTGCAAATTCAAGAGATTATGACTATGACTTCGTGGCAAAAATTCCGGAAAGAGATAACCTTTTAGAGGGTTACTTGTTCCCAGCTACATACTCTATTGAAGAAAATATGAGTGCAACAGATATTGTAAATATGATGCTTGCTAAGTTTGACCAGGTTGTAAAGGACAACGACATTGAGGCACAGGCTAAGAAATTAAACCATACCCTTGATGATGCTGTTATTATTGCTTCACTTATTGAGGGTGAGGTAAAATATGCTCCTGAAAGAACATTGGTATCTTCTGTAATCTACAATAGACTTGCTAAAAATATGAAGTTACAGCTTGATGACTCTGTTATTTATTCTATGGGTAAGAGAGCTACAAGAGTGTTGTATTCTGATTTGAAAAACAACGATAAGCACAATACCTATGTTGTTGACGGATTGCCAGTTGGTCCAATAAATAGCCCAAGTGAGGACTCTCTCAAGGCTGCTGTTAATCCGGATAGCACAAATTATCTCTACTATGTAGTAGAAAATACAACAACAGGTCAGCACCACTTCTCTGCTACTTATGAAGAACATCAGCAGGCAGAGGCAAGTTACAAAAGTCAAAATTGAAAGGAATAAGTTATGAGTTTAGTAGAAAACTATATTCACGAATATTTAGAAAATTTACAGCCTTTTTGTGAGGGCGAATTAGGTCAGTTGCAAAAGACTTCCTATGAAAAAGAAGTGCCTATTATACCAAAAGATGTAGTTCAGTTTTTAGGCGTGGTTTTAAGTATTATTAAGCCTAAAAAGATACTTGAAATCGGTATGGCAGTAGGATTTTCAGCCAGTTATATGACAGGCTTTCTTCAAGAGGGTGGCCATTTGACTACTATTGACAGATTTGATGTTATGATAAAGCAGGCAAAGGAAAATTTCAAACGCCTTGGTGTAGAGGACAAGGTTACAATATTAGAGGGTAACGCCAACGATATTTTGCCTACATTAGACGAACAGTATGACTTCATTTTTATGGACGCAGCAAAGGGTCAGTATATACAAATTCTTCCCGATGTACTTCGACTTTTGAAAAAGGGTGGAGTGATTATTGCTGACGATATTTTGCAGGAGGGTAGAGTTGCTCAGGCTTATGAAGAAGTTCCAAAGCGTCAGAGAACTATTCATAAGAGAATGAACGAATTTTTAAATGAAATAACAAATAATCCAAAGTTAAAATCAAGCATATTGACTATTGGCGATGGTGTAGCATTTATTCAGAAAATAGAGGATTGATAAAATGAAAAAAATAGAATTACTTGCTCCAGCTGGAGATTTGGAAAAACTTAAAATTGCTGTACTCTATGGTGCAGACGCAGTATATCTTGGTGGTACTAATTTTGGACTTAGAGCAAAGGCTAAAAACTTTGACTATGACCAGATGAAAGAGGGTGTAGAGTTTGCTCACGCCCACGATGTAAAGGTTTATGTTACTTGCAATATCTTTGCTCACAATGAAGATTTTGAGGAAATGGCAGACTATTTTAAGGAGCTTGAAGAATTAAAAGTAGATGCTATTCTTGTAGCCGACCCTGGTGTATTTGCTCTTGCTAGAAAAACTGTTCCTAATATGCCTATTCATATTAGTACACAAGCAAATAATACTAATTATATGTCTGCTCTTTTCTGGAAAAACCTTGGAGCAACTAGAATTGTTATGGCAAGAGAACTTTCCCTCAAGGAAATTAAGGAACTCCACGATAAGATTGGAGATACTGAAATTGAGGCTTTCGTTCATGGTGCAATGTGTATCAGCTACAGTGGCAGATGCCTTTTAAGTAACTATTTAAGCGGTAGAGATGCCAACAAAGGTGCTTGTTCACACCCTTGTAGATGGCAGTATTATGTTACAGAAAAGACTAGACCAAATGAATATATGCCAATAGTTGAAGACGAAAGAGGTACTTATATCTTCAATTCTAAGGACTTAAATATGATTCAGCACATTCCGGAACTTGTAGATGCCGGTATATTCAGCCTTAAAATAGAGGGTAGAATTAAAACTTGTTTCTATGTAGGTACAGTTATTAAGGCTTATAGAGAAGCTATTGACGATTACTTAAAAGACCCTGCGTTGTACGAAAGTAAAAAGGACTACTATATGCAGGAAGTTTCTAAGGCAAGCTACAGAGGTTATACAACTGGTTTCTACTATGGTAAACCAAATGAAGAAGACCAGGTTTACACTACTAGCTCATATATCAGAACTTATGACTTCATTGGTATGGTTCTTGACTATGATAAGGAAACAGGCTATGCAACAGTGGAACAGAGAAACAAGTTTGTTATAGGCGAAAAGATAGAGGTAATGCGTCATAACGGCGAAGATTTCACTATGACAGTGGAGGAAATGTATGACGATAAGGGCGAAAGTGTAACAGAAGCTCCTCACCCACAGCAGATTTTAAAGGTTAAGGTTGATAAACCAGTTGAGGCTTTTGATATGTTTAGGCGTGAGGCTAAAAATCCGGTTACACTTGAATAAATTATTGCGTTGGTTAAAAATAAATTGCAAAGTTTTACTCGATTTTTTACTGGTCAAAAAATTGTAAAGTTTTACTCCATTTTTTTCTGGTCAAAAATATTTTGCTTTGCAAAATATGGCTTATGTATAAGCCACCGGACTTCTTTCCGGTTTGCTAAAAATCGTGATTTTTAAGGCAAAGCCTTAAATCGCTTACTTGTAAGCGAAACTAATAATTGCAAGAGTATTTTTCTTTGGTTCATTTCTTTTTACGATAGAAAAAGAAAGAACCTATCTTATTGCAAAACCCTATAAAAAGTGGTATTATAAATCTATAAAAAGTTAGGCTAAACAGCTTAACCCAAAAGGAGGAGAACCAATGAAGAAGAAAATTTTATCTTTGCTTTTAAGTTTGTCAATGGTTGTTGTTCCTGTATTATCATATGGTGCAGACAATACAGTTTCAACAGATTGCCAGCTTTCAGCGGAAACAATTAGCGTAGGCGATACACTTTTTGCCGATTACAAGGTAACTGACAACCCAATGGGTTTCAACAGTTTAACAGGCTTTGTTTATTTTGACCCTGCTGTTTTAGAGGCTGTTGACATTGATTACACAGAAATGCCTAGTGATATTATTGAGTACAACAATATCCCACTTTTCCCTAGTAATGTAGTTTCTAACAGAGTGGATTTTGTACCAAAGGCACAGGACTATAACTACAACGGCAAGGCTGATAACAAGACTAATGCCGGCAAGTTAGGTATTTTAAAGTTTGCTGGTTATAATTCTTCATCAGTAGACGGTTTCTTGCAGAACTATACTTCAACTGGTACTGTAATCAGAATTAAGTTTAAGGCTGTAGGTGCTGGTTCAACTGACATAAGTTTTGATAAATTTACAGGTGCTAACCTTACAAGAGGCACACAGACTAGCCTCAATATCCAGTCTGCTCACTCAACTGTTTTAGTAAACGGTGGCAGTACTGACAATGGCGACGAAAGCACAACTACAACAGAAGCAACTACTGAAACTACTACTGTAAAAGCTAACACTTCCAACGGCGGAGGCGGTGGTGGCGGTGGCTCAACTTCAAGAGTTACTACAACAACTACAGAAGTAACTACTGATGCCACTACAGAAACTACTACTGCTTCAGTAGAAAGTACTTCAGAAACAACTACAGTACAGGCTGTTACATTCTCTGATGTACCTGCTGATTACTGGGGTGCTAAGTATGTCAATGAACTTGCCTCTAACAAGGTTGTAAATGGCTATAGCGACGGTACTTTCTTACCAAATAACGAAGTAAAGAGAGCCGATTTTATCATTATGCTCCTCAAGGGTATCGGTGTTGATGTAACAAAAGCTCCACAGTCTAACTTTAGCGATGTAGAAAATGGTGCTTATTACTACAATGCTGTAGGCCTTGCAAAGGATTTAGGTATTGCCAATGGTAATGGCGACGGCACATTCTCTCCAGCTAGTAATATTACAAGACAGGATATGATGATTTTAGCTAAAAAGGCTCTTGTATATAAGCTTGGTAAGGATATTACAGTAGAAAATACTGACAACCTCAAAGGCTTTAGCGACTATGAAGATATTTCAGCTTATGCCCTTGAAAGCCTTTCTGCTATGGTTAAAGACGGCTATGTAAATGGTATGGACGGCAATAAGATTGCTCCAAAGGCTACTACTACAAGAGTACAGGCTGCCACAGTTATCTATAAGATAATGAATAAATAAAATAGAATAAATTTCTGATTTGCCCCCATAGTTGAAGTATGGGGGTAATTTTTAATAAAAAGGAGGGAACACTATGGCAAAGGGGATATACTTCTTTAATGGCAAAGATATAACTATGAATATGGTTATACAGATTAAATGCGTTCTAAATGTATTACAAAGGAGAATGAATATCAGTTTTCCTGATGCAGCTATGAAGTTTTACACCTCCGAAACCTACAAAACACTTCAGCAGACTGAAAACGGTTTGTGGGCAGAATCAGCCGAATATATTGCCGACAGATATTATGAAGAAATGGGACTTGACCCAGTATAAAATGTGTTAAAAAGAGGAAAAATATAATGGATAGAATGAAACAATTAATAGAAATTCTTAATAAGGCGTCACTTGCCTATTATCAGCAAAATAGGGAAATAATGACTGACAGAGAATATGATGCACTTTATGACGAGCTTGTGGCATTGGAAAGTGAAACAGGTATTGTGCTTTCAAATTCTCCTACACAGAATGTAGGCTATGAGGTTTTAGGCTCTCTTACAAAAATAAGACACCCACAGCGAATGTTATCCCTTGACAAGACAAAGGAAGTATCCCGTCTTGCTGAATTTTTGGGCAACAATATAGGTGTACTTTCCTACAAAATGGACGGTCTTACAGTAGTTTTGACATACAATGACGGAGAGCTTACACAGGCTGTTACAAGAGGAAACGGAGAAATTGGTGAAGATATTACCCACAATGCTAGGGTTTTTAAGAACATTCCCCTTAAAATAAGCCAAAAGGGTCAGCTTGTACTTAGAGGAGAGGCTGTTATTTCCTTTGAGGATTTCGACAATATAAATGAAGAAATGTCGCCGGAAGAAAAGTACAAGAACCCAAGAAATTTGTGTAGTGGTACGGTGCGTCAGCTTAATTCAGAAATTTGTGCCAAGAGAAATGTCTGTTTTGTGGCATTCCAGCTTGTAAGTGCAGAGGGAATGGATTTTGAAAAGAAGTCACAGGGCTTTGAATATTTGGAAAAGCTAGGTTTTACAGTGGTAAAGAGAAAGTTTGTAAATTCTGAAAACATAGCACAGGCAGTAAGTGAGTTTGAAGAAAATATACCAAACAATCCTTTTGCCACAGACGGTTTGGTGCTTACTTATGACGATATTGCATACTCTCGTACTTTAGGGGAAACAGCAAAATTCCCTAGAGATTCCATTGCTTTCAAATGGGCAGACGAGCAGGCAGAAACCACTCTTATTGACATAGATTGGAACACTTCCAGAACAGGACTTATAAATCCAATAGCCGTTTTTGAGCCAGTAGAGCTTGAGGGTACAACAGTAAACAGAGCATCACTCCACAATGTAAGTATTGTGGAACATTTGCAGTTGGGCATTGGAGATAGAATTACAGTTTATAAAGCGAATATGATTATTCCACAGGTGGCAGAAAATTTGACAAAGAGCAATAATGCAGAAATTCCTAAAAATTGCCCAGTTTGTGGAGAGGAAACAGAAATAGTAAGCCTTAGAGATGGTAAGGCGTTGAAATGTGTCAATCCAAACTGTAAGGCACAGCGAGTAATGGCAATAGAGCATTATGTAAGCAGAGATGCTATGAATATTGAGGGCTTTTCAGAAGCTACTATTGAAAAATTCATTGATAAAGGCTTTTTGGATAACTATGCAGACATTTACTGTCTTGAAAAGTACAGAGATAGCATAGTTGAAATGGAAGGCTTTGGAGAAAAGAGTTACAATAACCTTATTTCAGCCATTGAAAAGTCTAAAAATGTGAATTTGTTTAACTTTATATATGCTTTGGGTATCAATAATGTAGGTTTAAGTAATGCAAAATTATTGTGCAAAAAGTATAACAATGACCTTGAAAAAATAATGAACGCAAGTGCTGACAGTCTTTGTGAAATAGACGGCATAGGGGAAGTTATTGCCGTAAGTATTGTGAAGTATTTCAACCATAGCCACAATATTGAGCTTATTAATAAGGCACTTGAGTATATTACTTTTGTGGCAGAGGAAAGCACAGGCAGTAATAAGCTGGAGGGCAAAACCTTTGTTATAACTGGCGATGTACACAACTATAAAAATAGAAAAGAACTCCAAAACTTTATAGAAAGTATGGGTGGCAAGGTAACAGGTAGCGTTTCAGCTAAAACAAATTATCTTATAAATAATGATGTAACATCAAATTCAAGCAAAAATAAAAAGGCTAAAGAGTTGAATATTCCTATTTTAAGTGAGGAAGATTTTGCAGAGTTAATAGAAAGTCTTTAAAATATAAAGTGAAAGTGCAAGGCTAAAAACCTTGCATTTTTTTTGTTTTAATAATGGTTTATTTAGTAGTTTCTGTATTTTGAGTATTAGAAGTAACAGAAATAGTATTTACACCTTGAGAATTTATGGTGTTCACAATAGCAGTTAAACAATCTTCAAGAACTTTATCATAATTTTCGTTCGTTTCTTTTTTGTTTCCTTCAATAATTATCTTTAATTCGTCTAAAGAAATATCAGCATTGCTTAGGTCAAAATCCTTATCTTCTGTGTTTTCATTTTTTTGACTGTCTTTATCTGTTGAATCGTGGGCATATGAAATACCATATAAAATATTATTAGGTCCACTAATATGTATTTTTTTAACAGTAAGTTGGTCAATAAGATTACACATATCTTCATAACTGTAGTTAATTACTTTATCAGAAGATTCAACATCATTAAGATTTGTAAGTTTTGCTATATTGTTTTTATTATCCAAAACAATAACCTTATCTCTGTAAGCAATATAAGTACAGTTTTTGTTCACATTCTCATTTAATTTTTCAGAAGAAGTAGAATGTATTGTTTCAGTTTCAGTTGCTGTGCTATTTTTATTACAACCGGAAAATAACATACAACTGACTAATAAAAATTGTATATAATATTTTTTCATAAGAGCCTCCTTTAGTTTGTAATACTTCAAAAATGAGGTGTGAAAGGAATCTTATTTTTCACACCTCAATAGATATATGGAAATTATATTTTAAATGTTATGCATAAAATTCTGCTTGGAAAGAGCCGTCTCTATTTACTGTATATCCATTATTAGAATAGAGTATATTTCCTTTTGCTGTAATGGAGCAAGTTCTGTAAGAATCTATCATTTTATATGATGTACTTTTACAAGTGAATGTTTGAGTTAATGTTGAGTTAATAGCATTTGGAACGGTAATTTTTGTTACGCTTTTAAATCTATTACTTTGACCGGTTGTTTTTAAAATAACATCTTGAAGTATAAAAGTTACATATTCTACTTTTTAGTTTTATCATAAGTTTGAGCAGTTGATGCTTTTGCTGAATTATCATTGGAATTATAAGGTTCCCATTCAATGTCATCGTAGCTACAACCTGTAACTTCTTCGTATTCTTTTTTAACAGACTCTTTATTTTCCTGTCCTTCTTTGGCAATAGCTTTTAAATTTGAAATAAATTCTCCAACTGTTACTTCAGTAGTTTTTTCAGAAGTATTTACAGATAAACCAACATCTCCATATTCTGCATTAATTTTGCTTACAATATCTTCAACATTACTTTTAGGAATATCATATATGCTGTCATCAAGAGAATACTTTGAAGTATCAATATAAGAATTGTAGCTTAAATCGCTTGCAAAAGCTACATTAATTGTGCTTAATGCCATAACAGATATTAAGATAATTGAAAAAATTTTTTTTAAATGTTTCATAATTCACAATCCTTTCATTAATTAATGTTTTCCATATATCTAATATCGTATTTTAAATAAAAAAAGATTTTAAATTTAAAATACGATAAAATTATAGCGATTATTAACAAATTTGTCAATATAGATTTTAAAATAAAAAAATGAAATTAAATTTAAAATTATTTTTATATTTATTGAATTTTTAAATAAAATAATGTATAATAACCGAAGAAAGGGTGAAGATATGTTTAAATTAAAAAAGGAAAAATCGCCTTTTAACCTTAATGAAAAGGAAGAACAGGTGATGAAAGTTTTATGGAAAAATGACATGCCGATGTCAGCAACTGAAATTGCTAATGAAATTGAAAGTGATTGGGCTAAAAAATCTATACAAAATATTATAAGAAAATTAGAATCGAAAAATGCTATAGAAATTGCTGAAATTACAAAAATAGGAAAAACATATGGCCGATTGTTTAGACCAACTGTATCATCAGATGAGTATGCTATGGAACAATTTAATAGGTTTTATGATAAGGATGATTACGCACCTTTTCTTTTATCAGCTTTAGTGGATACTAAGGAAGAAAATAAGGAGCTGGCACAAAAACTTAGGGATTTGATTGACCAGTACAAGGGGGAATAGAATGGAAGAGCAGGGGGCTGCAAGATATGTTTATGAATTCTGTACAGCATATACATCAATAAATACTGCTTTTTGGGTTACAATTTTTGCTATAACAATAATAATATTAAGTAGAAATTTAAATTTTAAGAGAAAATATTGCTTTAATGTATTGTGGGCTTTGGTAGTATTGTGTCTTTTGAGATTCTTTTTAAATTTTGAAATACCTTTCTTTACAAACAATTTAAGGTCTTATACTATTTTGGAAAAAATAAGAGATATTTTGAGGTATAATTTTTACACTTATTGCTATGAAGATGATATAGGAAAAATATATTACTATTTTACTTTAGGTAGATTAATGGAAGTAATTTACCTAGTTACGACAATTGTACTTTTGATAAAGAAAAGTTTAAGATGTCGACAACTGTATAGGATTGTTAATTTAATGAATTATACAGATAATACTGAAATCTTAAATTCTTTGAAAATTGCAAAACAAAAAGTAGGAGTACAAAAAAATATAGGTATTATAGTGAATAAAAATATAAGAAGTCCTATTATAGTGGGATATTTTAAGCCAGTAATTCTACTACCTGTAGTTGAATTAAGTGAGATGCAACTTATTACTGTTTTATCTCACGAGCTTATACATTATAAATACAAGCAAATTTTTATAAAACTATTAGTTGAAATTATATGTGTCGTAATGTGGTGGAATCCAGTGTTTTATTTCTTCAGAAAAGAAGTATTTAATATACTGGAATTTTATACAGACCGTAAACTTAATATTCTCTTGAATAATAAAGAAAAAGAGGAATATTTATTAGGCATTGTTAATGTAATTGAAAACTATGGAGGTAGAAATAACACTTTGGATTTTTCTTTGGGACTTGATGAAGAGAATAATGAAAGAGTTATGACAGAGAGATTTAAACTTATATTAGATAATGCTTATATAAACAAAAATAGAATTAAAGATATTGTAATTATGACAGTATTTTTAGTTGTATATATTTTTTCTTATTATCGTATACCTCATCCAGCAGGAGAACCAACTTTTGAAGATTACAATGAGGATGCACCCGTTATAGTTGAAGGTTCATACATAATAAAAAACGGAAATAGGAGCTATACTATTTATAGTCCTGATGGAGAAAAATTAATTACGGTAAGAGGAAAGTTAAAGGAAAATATAAAAGGAGTAATAGTAAAGGAGTAATTTAATATGAAAAAAATAAAGAAAAATGTTTGTGCTAATGGGAACAGTCACTTTAATGGTAAATTTTTGTAGTTTTAATATTCTAGCAGAAGATGGAATAAAACAAGTTAGCGAGGTGCAGACTATAAATCCTCGTAGTGGCAATGTATATTATAAATATAAAATAATAAATGGAAAAAAGTACAAAAGGTTATGGTCAGCTGATAAAAACGCTTGGATTGACCCATACTGGACATTAGCATAGGTTGTAATGAAATTGGTGTAGTTAAAGAAGTCAAATATGCTTCATTAACTATGCCTTTTTATGTGATTAAAGGAGATAATTATGTTAGGAAAAAACAGATTGGAATAAAGAAAAAATGTAAAATTAATTATGGGTTTGATTTTGAAGAAGAATTTCAACATTGGATTTATGTTACAGGTGCAGGTGAGGGATTTAAGTATCTGGATAATAAATATGAACCATTAAATGAAGTGGATAGTATAAAAAGTTGGAGAAAATATATAAGGGATAAGTATAGAGAAAATGATAGTGAGTTTATCTATATGTTGAAAATTATACGAGAAAATAAAAAATTTGAGGCTGGGATAATTAAAATAATTGGTACTGCTGTGCTTGTTGGAACTTTATTTAACAATTTTATAAATTTGTTTTTGGGAAAGATTTCTAATAAAAATCTTAATATTTCTATAAATGGAGTAATTATTACAATATTTATATTTTTTATTTTATACATAGGGATAAAAAACATATTGCAAGATATAAATAGGCAAAATTTACAACAGATGTTTATTGAATCAGTAATTGATACTTTAATAATAAAATAAATGATTATTATACTGAGCAAACAAAAAAGAGGTGTGCATTGACACCTCTTTTTTTATATTTACTTCTCTTTATTGATTTTTTTACTTCTCTTTTAACTTCTTGCGAACTTCTTTTTTAGTTTCAACCATTTTTTCTGCGTAAGCATAGGCTTCGTCCATAGTATCAAAGAACTTGTGCTTACCCATTCTTTCTTCGCAACCAAAGTGCTTTAATGTATTATATGTATTCTCATTAAGTTCACAATATAATACAACAATATGGTTTCTCTGTGCATAGTCAATAACATGATGAAGACTATCAAGAGAAGTTGCGTCAATCATTGGTACATTTCTCATTCTAAGAATAAGAATATCGCTTTTAACATTCATAGACTTCATTGTATCCATAAATGTAGTAGATGCACCAAAGAACATAGGACCGGCTAATTCATACACCATAATATCGTCATTAAGATATTTATATGTATCGTTTTCTGTTTCCTTTGAAAGAGTATTGATGTCAAATGTTTCTGCCATTTTCTTCATAAACATAAACATAGCAAGTACCATACCTACTTCAATGGCAACAACAAGGTCAAATACAACTGTTAAAAGGAATGTAAGAGCTAAAACAGAAAGGTCTGTTTTTGTAGTATGACCAATTTCCACAAATTCCTTAAACTGGCACATATTGAAACTTACTACAATAAGAATTGCTGAAAGTGTAGCCATTGGTATAAGTTTTGCAAGAGGCATAGCCACAATCATAATTACGAAAAGAACGATTGCGTGAACCATACCGGCAACTGGTGTTCTACCACCGTTTTTAATATTAGTAGCTGTTCTGGCAATAGCACCTGTAGCAGGAAGTCCACCGAAAAGTGCTGATGCAATATTTGCAATACCCTGTGCAATAAGTTCCTGATTAGAATCGTGCTTATCCCCTGTCATACCGTCAGCAACTACGGCAGAAAGAAGTGACTCAATACCAGCCAAAATGGCAATAGTAACCGCCGGCTGAACTAAAGCACCAATATTTACCTTTGTAAAGTTTGGAATATGAGGCATTGGAATAGCACCCTTGAGGTCGCTAAATTTTGAACCAATAGTCTGTACTTCTGTTGCCATACCATTTTTTTGGAGCAAATAGAGTACAACTGTAGAAAGTATTAAGGCAACAAGTGAGCCAGGTATTCTCTTGCTTACTTTGCCCCAAAGAACAATAACGATAATTGAACCTACGCCAATGGCTGTAGCTGTCCAATTGATTTTAGAGATATTTGTAATATATGCCCACCATTTTGGTAAACACTCTGAACTAAGTCCCTGAATATTAAGACCGAAAAAGTCATTTAACTGTGTTGTAAAAAGTGTTACGGCAATACCTGTTGTAAAACCTACTGTAATAGGGAAAGGTATGAACTTGATAATATCACCAAGTTTAAACACACCCATTATAATAAGGAATATACCTGCCATAATTGTGGCAACAATAAGACCCTCAATACCGTACTGGTCTATGATACCACAGATAATAACAACAAAGGCTGCTGTAGGGCCACCAATCTGAACTCGGCTACCACCCCAAAAAGAGATAATAAAACCTGCAATAATAGCAGTAATCAAGCCGACTTCCGGAGATACTCCAGATGAAATGGCAAGAGCGATAGAAAGAGGAAGGGCAACAACTGCGACAATAAGTCCGGCAACTATGTCCTTAACAAGGTTTTTTCCTTTCAATTCCTCTGGCGAGTTTTTCATAATTGAAAATAGTTTTGGTTTCATTTTCTTAAATCTTCCTCCATAAAATTTTAATAATATCTTCATAATTTATTGTAAGGTTTTTTTCGTCTTTAGTCAAGAGGTTGTTGTATTTATTTGCAATAGATTGTTGTATTTGTTGGCTTATTGTGATAAAATTAGACTGAATAATGTGTTTTGGAGGTGCTTTCTTTGACGAAGTCTGAAATAAGGAAATTATATAAGGAAAAAAGAAGTGCTTTGACCCTTTCTCAGGTTGAGGAAATGTCGGCTGAAATACAGTATAATATTTTTTCTTTGCTACAATACAATGATTGTAAGGCATTGTTTACTTTCATAAACTATGGCAAGGAAGTAGTGACTAAAAACATAATAAAAGATGCTTTAAAAAATGGCAAAGAGGTCGCCGTACCCTATATGACAGGAAAGCCCCACGAAATGGTTTTTCTCAAAATAGAGGGATTAGACAATCTTGTGGAAAACAAGTACGGCATACTTGAGCCTGTATTTAATGAAGAAGATATTGTGAACTCAGATGAAAGTACATTTATAATTGTGCCTGCCTTGGTTTTGGATAACAACAAAAACAGAATGGGCTACGGCGGTGGTTTTTATGACAAATATTTGAGCGAAAATAAGTATTTATGCTCTGTTGGTGTGGCCTACGACTTTCAAATAGTAGAAAATGTGCCTACAGAGGAAAACGATGTGCCTTTAGATATAATTGTGACAAATAGGGGGATAGTGAAATGAAAACTGTTAATGAAAACGGTCAGCTTGCAGTAGTTGCAAAAAGACAGCTTGCAAAACTTGGTACTGACGAGAAGAACAATATTTTAGCTGTTTGTGCTAAGGCTTTAAGAGATAATGCAGAATTTATCGTTGGCGAAAATGCCAAAGATATGGAAAATGCCAAAAATAACAATATGCCACAGGGTTTACAGGATAGATTAATGCTCAATGTAGACAGAGTAAATGCTATGGCTGAGGGCTTAGAGCTTATTGAAAAACTCCCTGACCCTATTGGAGAAGTCCTTGATATGAGAACTTTGCCAAACGGTCTTACAGTTGGTCAAAAGCGTGTGCCAATGGGCGTTATTGGTATTATCTATGAGGCTAGACCTAATGTTACAAGTGATGCCTTTGGTCTTTGCTTAAAGGCTGGTAGTGCTGTTATTCTTAGAGGTGGTAGCGATGCTATTCACTCTAATATTGCTACTGTTTCTGTTTTCAGAAAGGCTATTGAGGGCTTAGGCTATAACCCTGATTTTGTTCAGCTTGTAGAGGACACTACTAGAGCTTCTTCTACTGAAATGATGACATTAAACGATTATATTGACTTGCTTATTCCTAGAGGTGGCAAGGGTCTTATACAGTCTGTTGTTAAAAATGCTACTGTTCCGGTAATTGAAACAGGTGTTGGCAACTGCCATATCTATATGGACGAAAGTGGCAAGATTGATGACGGCGTAAACATTATTGTAAATGCTAAGGCACAGAGAGTTGGTGTGTGCAATGCAGCCGAAACTCTTTTAGTACATAAAAATATAGCAAAAGAGTATTTGCCAAAGGCTATTTCAGCATTAAGAGAAAAGGGTGTTGAAATCAGAGGCGATGAAAGAGTGGCAGAAATTGTGCCTGATGTTGTGCCAGCTACAGAGGAAGATTGGGCAACTGAATATTTGGACTATATCCTTGCTGTAAAGGTAGTAGATAGCCTTGATGATGCCATTGACCATATTGCAAAATACTCTACAGGTCATTCAGAATCTATTGTTACAGAAAACTATACAAATGCCCAGAGATTTTTAAACGAAGTAGACTCAGCAGCGGTGTATGTAAATGCCTCTACTAGATTTACTGACGGCAATGAGTTCGGCTTTGGTGCTGAAATCGGTATTAGTACACAGAAGTTGCACGCTAGAGGTCCTATGGGTCTTAAAGCTATTACCACTACTAAGTATATAATTTATGGAAATGGACAAATAAGAAAGTAATTAAAATGCTATTCTTTCTTTTTATGTTTATGTCGCAAAAATAGAAAAGTTTTACTCGATTTTTTCTGGTCAGAACATTTTGCTTTGCAAAATGTGGCTTGACAAGTCAAGCCATCGGA
>ENA-OPSJ01000014-OPSJ01000014.1-human-gut-metagenome-genome-assembly--contig:-NODE-14-length-164909-cov-10.103200_pt1 | contig 164909 bp, 138 predicted proteins | sample MGYA00241801_ERZ501893 | MGnify/ENA primary metagenome ERZ501893 (study PRJEB25962, sample SAMEA2042219) | human gut metagenome | biome: human gut; feature: human-associated habitat; material...
GTGAAAGTCAGGGCTTTGTGATTTTTTAAGAATAAGAGAGTTTTGACACACCCTCTAATTATGAACACCAACCTGTCGCCCTGAAAGGGCAAAAGCTTTAAAGAAGCAGGCTATAAACAATTCTTTTGCCCTTGCAGGGCGTCTTGTTGATTGCTATTATACCCAGGGCGATGCCCTGGGCTATGGTCTGTTGGGCTTTCAGCCCGTTTCAACCGTACAGGTCGAAATAATTTCGGTTTTATGCCGTAGATTGAAATATTTTTTGTAATTTTACATCCTCAAAACGAATAGCGAAGACAACCTCTATAAACAAGAAAGGAAAAGACAATATGAAACGGTTTCTGATCGTCATACTTCTCACCGCCTTGCTCCCCGACGTATCGATATGGAGCCTCTACCTCAGAGAGGTGCCTTTGCTCGTGAGCATTCTGTGGTTTCTCCCCACCACCCTGCTGACCGCAGCCTGGCTGGCCCTGGTGTTTGAGTTTCGCCACAGTCTTGCCGCGCGCACGCTCAACGGCTGCATCCTCTGCTTCGTCGTGCCCAAGATCTGCTTCCTTCTCTTCCAGATTATCACACCCTGGGCGGGTCTTCTCGCCGCCGTCACGGCCGAGCTCTTGGCCATCTACGGACTGACGCTGGGCTGGCGCCGACTGAAGGTGAGACAGGTGAGGATCTGTTTCCCTACTCTTCCCGCCGCCTTCGACGGCTATCGCCTTCTCCACCTCTCCGACTTCCATCTCGGCACGTTCGGTCGCCACAACCCCTTTGTGCGCCGCGTCATCGAGACGGCCAACCAGCAGGAGGCCGACCTGGTGGTCTTCACGGGCGACTTGGTCAACAAGGTGGCGCGCGAGGCCGTTCCTATCGCCACGACCTGGCCATGCTCCAGGCTCCCGACGGCGTCTTCGCCATCCTGGGCAATCACGACTATTGCAAGTATGGGCCGAAGCGACGGACGGGATACCACGACCGCAACTTCCACCAGCTGGGACAAGTCGTCCGCAACGTCGGATGGACGCTGCTCCTCGACGAGCACCGAATCCTCCAGCGCGGCAACGATCGTATCGCCATAGCGGGCGTGGAGAATATCGGCAGACCTCCATTCCCCGTCCGGGGAGACCTCGAGAAGGCGGTTCGGGGACTGGAGCCGGACACGTTTACGATCCTCCTCTCCCACGACCCCAACCATTGGCGCGCCGAGGTGGTAGGAAGGAAAGACATTGCGCTGACCCTCGCTGGCCACACCCATGGCGCGCAGGTACGAATCGGTCCGCTGAGCCTGGCCCGCTTTGCCTTCAAGGAGTGGGGAGGCCTTTACCACAAGGGAGCGCAGTGGCTCTACGTGTCGCTCGGACTGGGCGGGTCGTTTCCCTTCAGGCTGGGCGCATGGCCCGAGATGACGGTCATAGAACTGGGAAAGGAATAACGCCCACTCCTTCGCCTACGACTGCTCCTACTCTGTCAACCTACTCCTTTGCCTACGGCTGTTCCTCTTTTGCCATTCGCTCCTTTGCCTACGGTTGTTCCTACTCTACCAACCTCTTCTTTGCCTATGCTGCGGGCTTGGTGGCGACAGGGCGCTTGAATGTCAGTTTCTTGGGGATGTTCACCCATTTGCCTCCCACGACGATTTTCATCGTGCTCCCTTTCAGGCGCTCCAGCGTATAGGTGCCGTCGCGCTCCAGCTTCAGTCGGGCCTCCAGGTCCTCGCTGCCATAGTCGTTGGTGATGACGAGGCGGGCCTGCTTGCCCTTGACCTCCGCATCGACGAAGATCCACTTGCGCGTGTCGCGCTTCGCCCCGAAGTAGCCCGGCACCTGGCCGAAGATCTCCTGTCCGGGCGTGACGACGTCGTTGTGGTAGAAGTCCATCTCGATCCACACCTGATACTCAGTATTCTCTATTCTTCCGGCAAACGTGACCGTGTCGGCGCAGCAGCCTTGCCCCCACACCGACAATACCGAGACCACGAGGGCCATCGCAAGCAACCATCTTTTCATATTCATCTTGTTTTTAAAGTAAAAGTATATATCTTGTGAAATATTCGCCTTGTCTTTTAAACAATTGCCTTGTCTTTTAAAACAATCGCCTTGGTTGTTGTTTGCCTTGTTGAAAAAACAACTGGCTTTTTCTTCATTGAATAGTATAGGCTTATATACAAAAGACTGTAGCAGGGAGCGCCTTGGGTTCTGAATAAGAAAAAAGCCAGATTAAACGGGTTAATCTGACTCTCTCTTCGGTCGGGGCGACAGGATTCGAACCTGCGACCACCTGGTCCCAAACCAGGAGCGCTACCGGGCTGCGCTACACCCCGAATGCTTTCAGCTTCAAAGCGGGTGCAAAGATACTACGATTTTTCCAATTGACAAAGAAAAAGGACAGAATTTTCAGTTTAAAGCCTGAAAACGGCTGAACTTCCTGCGTCAAACAGCGTTGGCAGTCTCCCGCACCAGCAGCACGGGAGACTGCTCCTATTGCTCTGCAGGCTTCCGATATTCGAAGCATCCGATGTCGGGCCGCTCGTCGCGGGGCAGTCCGTCGCGGTCGGTGCGTCCCCATCCCTCTGGCGAAACCGCCGCCGAGTCGATGGCGTGGGAGACGCTGTCGAGGTGGAAGTCGAAGTACTGCTTGTCATAGTCGATCTTGACGAAGTTCTTTCGCCCGAAGGCCGTCGTGTCCTTGACGTTCTCCCAGATCACCCCCTTGTAGTGGGCCTCGTCGATCGTCTCGGGTTCTCCGGTGCGCAGCAGACAGTGGTCGAACAAGTAGGTCGCCGTCTCCACGTCGGAGAAATTGCCCATGATCTCGTCGTCGGAGTAGCCCGTGACGATGGTGTTGAAGATGTCAAATCGCGTCAGCGGTATCGTCACGTCGCCCTCGTAGCGGTCGCCGAAGCGGAGCGCCACGCCCACGGGCTTTCCAAGGTCGAAGGGGAAGAACTGCGCCAGGGTGCAATGGCGCATCACCACGCTGCCGCCCGTGATGGAGACGCAGTCGATGGAAGCATTGGTGACCTGCGTGTTGTAGAGGTCGAGCTGACACCCCACGGCATAGAGGCCATAGCCCTGGCAGTTGTGCACCGTACTGTTATAGAGGCGGAGTTTGGTGCGGTCGGCCGCGGAGGAGTCGCAGACGATGCCGTTGTAGGCCGAGTGGAGGTCGGTATATTGGATCTCGTTGTCGAAAGAAGAGGCGTGGAGCCGTATGCCCTGCCACTGTCCCGAGACACGGTCGTAGGGCAGGTAGTCGAACATGCGGTCGATACGGTCGCCGCGCAGCGTGACGTTGGCCTCGGGCGTTCCCTCGGCGCGCAGCGTGCCATAGACGTCTATGCCAGCATGGTTGGAGAAGTAGAGTGTCGTGCCCGCTCCGATGGTGAGCGTGGCGGCGCTATCCACCTCTGTGTTTCCTTTAACCACGATGGGTCTTGTGCTCTGTATCAGCGTGTCACGACTTATCTTTAAACCATCCAGTAGGGTGGCGTCCCAGGACCAAGCCCGTAGGTTGACCTTCTGCTCCACCCCACTCTCCAGGGTGAAGACCAGGTCGTCCTCCAGCAGTTCCGGCACCTCGGAATGGGTGTCGGCAGAGGTCAGCTCTACGAAGACGCGCAGCGAGTCGTCCTTGCGCAGTTCCACGCCGCCGACCTGATAGCCGCTGGCCTGTCCGAGGTACATTCCATCGACATTGACGCGGAAGCCCGTCTGATTGCCCTTGCGCAGGCGGACGCTGGTGCATCGCAGGCCGTCGCCCGATCGGTTATAGACCCAGAAGGTGCGGGTCGTGGTGGGCACGCGGGAGAAGGTCGTGTCGAGACTTACCGTGTCGGCAGAGAAGGCCAGCCGGTGGTCGGGCGACGCCGAGAAGGAATCGTCGTCGCTACAGGCCGCCAAGGATAGGACGGCCAAGGGGGCGGCTAAGAGCAAGAGCCGCAAACTCGTCATTTTCATACCTATCAGAACGGCATTCCGTGCAAAATATTGTGCCTTTATCCCGTCCTTTTTCCTCCATCTGCCACACAAAACCCAAATCGCTTGAAAGTTTTCCGCAAAAACTTTCCGTAATCGGCTGAAAATAGTTAATTTTGCACGAAAATTACAAAACGAGGTTTGAACAAAGGAAATTACATAACAATCTAGATTCAACTATGTCAGAAACAATTAAGCTACGTAAGGGCTTGGACATCCGTCTGAAAGGACGTGCCGCAGAGACCGTTACCCGCTTGAAGCCGTCGGCAGAGTACTCGCTCGTGCCCGACGATTTCGTTGGTGTGACGCCGAAGGTGGCCGTCAAGGAGGGCGACCATGTCCGTGCGGGCGACGCGTTGTTTGTCAACAAGCGTTTCCCTGAGGTGGGCTTTGCGTCCCCAGTCAGCGGAACGGTGACGGCTGTTGTGCGTGGTGATCGCCGCAAGGTGCTCCGCGTCACGGTGAAGGCCGACGCCCAGCAGGAGTATGCCGATTTTGGTGTGAAGGATCCCTCGAAGCTCGATGGAGCTGCCGTTGTCAAGGCCTTGCTTGAGGCTGGTCTCTTCGGCTACATCGACCAGCTTCCCTATGCCGTCTCCACCACTCCCGACACGATGCCGAAGGCCATCTTTGTCTCCGCCCTCCGCGACAAGCCGCTGCAGGGCGACTTCGAGCTGGAGCTGAAGGGCCAAGAGAAGGATTTCCAGGCTGGTATCACGGCTTTGTCGCGCATCGCGCGCGTGCATCTTGGCGTGGGCGCTCAGCAGACCTCCCAGGCGCTGCTTGGTGCGAAGAACGCTGAGGTGACGGTCTTCGACGGTCCCTGTCCCGCCGGCAACGTCGGTGTGCAGGTGAACCACCTTGACCCGGTCAACAAGGGCGAGACGGTCTGGACGGTCGATCCCACGGCCGTGCTCTTCTTCGGTCGCCTGTTCAACACGGGCAAAGTCGATCTGCGCCGCATGGTAGCCGTGGCAGGCAGCGAGATCAAGTCTCCCGCCTATGTCGAGGCTTTGGTCGGCACGCCGCTGAAGGAGATCATTGACGGCAACGTGAAGAGCGACCGCCATGTGCGTCTGCTCAACGGCAACCCGCTCACGGGCCGCATCGCCAACGACAAGAGCGTATTGGGCGCACACACCTCCGAGGTCTGTGCCATCCCCGAGGGCGACGACGTCGATGAGCTGGCCGGTTGGATCATGCCGCGTGCCAACACGTTCTCCACCTCTCGCAGCTACTTCTCGTGGTTGCAGGGCAAGAAGGAGTACACGCTCGACGCGCGCATCAAGGGTGGCGAGCGCCGCATGATCATGAGTGGTGAGTACGACCGCGTGCTGCCGATGGACATCTATGGTGAGTACCTTGTCAAGGCTATCATCACGGGCAACATCGACAAGCAGGAGCAGTTGGGCATCTACGAGGTGAGCCCGGAGGACTTCGCGCTGGCCGAGTTTGTGGATAGCTCGAAGCTGCCTCTGCAACAGATTGTGCGTCAGGGTCTTGATATCCTCCGTAAAGAAAATGCTTAAACAAGAAAGTTACAGATATGAGTCTTAGAAATTATCTCGACAAGATACGTCCGAACTTCGAGGAGGGCGGCAAGCTCCACGCTTTCCGTAGTGTCTATGATGGTTTCGACACATTCCTTTATGTGCCGCACACGACATCCAAGAGCGGTGTCTCCATCCACGACGCTATCGACTCGAAGCGCATCATGAGCTTTGTGGTCATCGCATTGTTGCCCGCCATGCTCTTCGGAATGTACAACATCGGATACCAGAACGCCGTGGCCGCAAGCAAGCTGGCCGAGGCTACGTTCATGGGTATGTTCCTCTATGGCTTCGCTGCCATGCTGCCCAAGATTCTCGTCAGCTATATTGTCGGTCTCGGCATCGAGTTTGCCTGGGCCCAGTACAAGGGCGAGGAGATCCAGGAGGGCTACCTCGTCTCCGGTATCCTGATTCCGCTGATCATCCCCGTCTCCACGCCGTTGTGGATCCTGGCCCTGGCCGTTGCCTTCGCCGTCGTCATCGGCAAGGAGATCTTCGGTGGTACGGGTATGAACGTCTTCAACCCCGCGCTCCTCGCGCGTGCGTTCCTTTTCTTCTCCTACCCCAGCAGCATGACTGGCGACACCATCTGGGTGGCCACGGAGCCGATCTTGGGTATGGGTTTCAAGGCCCCCGACGGCTACACGATGGCCACTCCGCTGGGTGAGATCGCTCAGCACGCCGACGTCTCCGCCAGCTTCAACGACATGATCATCGGTCTCATCCCGGGATCCATGGGCGAGACCTCCGTCATCGCCATCGCCATTGGCGCCGTGATCCTGCTGTGGACGGGCATTGCCTCCTGGAAGACCATGCTGAGCGTGTTCCTCGGCGGCGGTCTGATGGCCGTGGTCTTCGAGCAGCTGGGCATGAGCAGCATCCCCTGGTATGAGCACATCGTGCTCGGCGGTTTCTGCTTCGGTGCCGTCTTCATGGCCACCGACCCTGTCACCTCGGCCCGTACCGAGAGTGGTAAGTGGGTCTATGGTGCGCTCATCGGCATCATGGCCGTTGTGGTGCGCGTGATGAACCCCGGCTATCCCGAGGGCATGATGCTCGCCATCCTCTTCGGCAACATGTTTGCTCCGCTGATCGACTACTGCGTGGTGGACCGCAACATCAGCCGCCGCAGCAAGCGTGGGGCGCAAAAGAATGCTAACCAATAAGTAAGGAGGAAAGAAAGATGAAAACAAACACCAATTCATACACCATCATCTATTCGGTCGTCCTCGTTGTGGTCGTGGCATTGATGCTCGCATCCGTCTATCAGGCTTTGAAGCCGCAGCAGGATGCCAACGTGATGCTCGACACACAGAAGCAGATCCTCTATGCGCTCAACCAGGACCGCGACATGACCAATGAGGAGGCTGCCAAGCTCTGGCAGAACCTCGTCGAGGCCGACGACATGATCGACGCCAACGGCAACGTGGTCGAGGCTGGCAAGCAGGGCGGCACGGAGGCTGGTTTCCAGCACCTCAACTCCGCCGAGGCCAAGGACGGCAAGCTCGTCGTCTTCCGCTGCAAGGTGGATGGCGAGACGAAGTATGTCATCCCCGTCTATGGCAACGGCCTCTGGGGCCCCATCAGCGGTTTCATCGCCGTCAATGGCGACAAGACGACCGTCTTTGGCGCCTACTTCAACCATGAGGGCGAGACTGCCGGCTTGGGTGCCGAGATCAAGGACAGCAAGAAGTGGCAGGACCTGTTCAAGGGCAAGGAGCTCTTCGCCAACGGCGACCGCGACCACGTCGCTCTCTCCGTGGAGAAGAAGGTCACTGACCCCAAGACGCAGGTGGACTGCGTGACGGGTGCCACCATCACCTCCAACGGTGTGGCCGACATGCTCAAAGCCGAGAAAGGTGGCCTGCAGCCCTATGTTAAATTCTTTAATGCTAAGTAAGAAAAGATGGCTTTATTCAGTAAACAAAACAAAGAGGCTCTGACCAATCCCTTCAACCTTGACAACCCTGTCTTGGTTCAGGTGCTGGGTATTTGCTCCGCCTTGGCCGTCACTTCGCAGCTGAAGCCGGCTATCGTCATGGGCCTTGCCGTAACAATCATCACGGCATTTTCCAATACGATCATCTCCATCATCCGCAACACCATCCCCAACCGCATCCGTATCATCGTGCAGCTGGTGGTCGTTGCCGCGCTGGTGACGGTGGTCAACCAGGTGCTCAAGGCCTTCGCCTACGACGTGAGCGTGCAGCTCTCCGTCTATGTCGGTCTGATCATCACCAACTGTATCCTCATGGGTCGTCTGGAGGCCTTTGCCATGACCAACAAGCCTTGGCCCTCGTTCCTCGACGGCGTCGGCAACGGACTGGGCTACGCGCTCATCCTCGTCATCGTCGGTGGCGTGCGCGAGTTCTTCGGCCGCGGATCGCTGCTGGGCTTCCAGCTCATCCCCGAGAGCGTCTATCAGGCTGGCTACATGAACAATGGTATGATGACCATGTCGGCTACGGCCCTCATCCTCGTGGGATGTGTCATCTGGGTACACCGTGCCTATTTCTACAAGGAGAACAATTAAGGAGGAGATATAAGTTATGGAACATATAATCAGTCTATTTTTCCGGTCCATCTTCGTGGACAACATGGTATTCGCCTTCTTCCTCGGCATGTGCTCGTTCCTTGCCGTTTCCAAGAACGTGAAGACCTCGGTGGGACTCGGTGCCGCCGTCACCTTCGTGCTGGTGGTCACGCTGCCCGTCAACTATCTCCTTCAGACGAAGGTGCTCGACCCGCTGGGCCTGGGCTTCCTGAGTTTCATTCTCTTCATCGCCGTCATCGCAGGTATCGTCCAGATCGTGGAGATGGCCGTCGAGAAGTATTCCCCGTCGCTCTATGGCGCGCTGGGTATCTTCCTGCCGCTGATCGCCGTGAACTGCGCCATCATGGGTGGTTCGCTCTTCATGCAGCAGCGCATCGGTCTCGACCCCGCCTCCTCACAGTACATCGGCAACGTCTGGGACGCCATTTCCTTCGCCTTCGGCTCAGGACTGGGCTGGATGCTCGCCATCGCCTCGATGGGTGCCATCCGCGAGAAGATGGAGTACTGCGACGTGCCCAAGCCCCTGCAGGGTCTCGGCATCACATTTATCACCGTCGGCCTCATGGCATTGGCCATGATGTGCTTCTCAGGACTTAAAATTTAATATTACCGTATGGATATCAATTTCATTATCAGCAGTGTAGGAGTGTTCCTTGCGGTAATACTCCTGTTGGTTGTCATCCTGCTCTTGGCCAAGAAGTTTCTTAGCCCGAGCGGAAAAGTGACCATCACGATCAATGGCGACAAGCAGCTGAACGTCGATCAGGGATCGAGCATCATGGCCACGCTCAACGAGAACGGCATCTACCTGCCCTCCGCTTGTGGCGGAAAGGCCAGCTGCGGACAGTGCAAGCTGCAGGTGCTCAGCGGTGGTGGCGAGATCCTCGACTCCGAGCGTCCCCACTTCACGCGCAAGCAGATTAAGGAGAACTGGCGCCTGGGTTGCCAGTGCAAGGTCAAGGGCGACATGAGCGTCAAGGTGCCCGAGTCTGTGATGGGCGTCAAGGAGTGGGAGTGCACCGTGCTTTCCAACAAGAACGTCTCCTCCTTCATCAAGGAGTTCAAGGTGGCCCTGCCCCCGGGCGAGCACATGGACTTCGTGCCGGGTTCCTACGCCCAGATCAAGATTCCTGCCTACGACTGCATCGACTACGACAAGGATTTCGACAAGAACGACATCGGCGAGGACTATATCGCAGCCTGGAAGAACTTCAACATCTTCTCGCTGAAGGCTCACAACCCCGAGCCCACGATCCGCGCCTACTCTATGGCCAACTACCCCGCCGAGGGCGACATCATCACCCTGACGGTGCGTATCGCCACGACGCCGTTCAAGCCGCGTCCCGAGGTAGGATTCCAGAATGTGCCGACCGGTATCGGTTCCAGCTACATCTTCTCCTTGAAGCCTGGCGACAAGGTGATGATGTCTGGTCCCTACGGCGACTTCCATCCCAACTTCGAGTCTAAGCGCGAGATGATCTGGATTGGTGGTGGTGCTGGTATGGCTCCGCTCCGCGCCCAGATCATGCACATGACGAAGACGCTCCACTGCACCGATCGCGAGATGCACTTCTTCTATGGCGCACGCTCGCTGACCGAGGCCTTCTTCCTGGAGGACTTCTGGGAGCTGGAGAAGGAGTTCCCCAACTTCCACATGCACCTCTCCCTCGACCGTCAGGATCCGAAGGCCGACGAGCTGGGTGTGAAGTACTACACGGGCTTCGCCGTCAACTGCATCCGCGACACCTATCTGAAGGACCACGACGCTCCCGAGGATTGCGAGTACTACCTCTGCGGTCCTCCCATGCTCATCAAGACCGTCACCGACTATCTCGACAGTCTCGGTGTGGAGCCGGAGAGCATCATGTACGATAACTTCGGATAATCAAGAAAACGAACCATCGCAAGTAAATTGCATATAACGAGAAAAGCCGCTGACCATTCAGCGGCTTTTCTCGTACTTTTTTTCTTCTTGTACTTTTTCTTGTACTTTTTCTTGTACTTATATTCGTGCTTATACTTGTGCTTGTATTTATACCTATATTAGGTAGCGCTATCGAGCGTCTTGGCCAGGCCCTCTGCCTACCGTTGTCGTAGGCAGACCGTACCTCCCATGAATATGGTTGGCTGGCCAGGCCTTGGCCTACTGATGCTGCTCGCGGAGCAGGTCGTTGACCGTCTTGACGGGATTGAATGTAGAGAGCGGCACTTCGACGAAGACCGTGTTCCAGTCGCTCATCGCGCCATTCCACAGTCCCGGGAGCTCCAGGGCCTTTAGTTCGCGTCCGTTCTTGCTCTTCGTGCTGATGAAGCCCGTGGAGGGATCCACAAACTTCGGGAGGTCGAACGCTGCGCCCTTGTAGTCGATGATGCCACAGACGAGGTCCACGGGATTGAAATGCGTACCCTCGGAGAACATCCGCTGGTAGGCCTCGTTGGCCTTGTCGATTTGGCTCGACTCCAGGATCTGCAGGCTCACCGTGCCGTCCTGGTTGTAGGCGAGGAACGGGCCTCCGCCGGGCTCACCCACATTCTTCACCATACCACAGACGCGGATCGGTCGGTGCAACTTGCGGTGCAGGTAGTCGGCACGCTCCTGGTCGCTCCATCCCGCCTTCTCCTTCGGCGGCAAACACCAGAGCGTGTGCTCCAGGAAGTCTTCCATCTCGGCCAGTTTCTCCTTCGTCGGCGTGGCCTCGTCGAGCGATCTAAGATAGTCGAAGACGCGCTCCTGCAGCGTCACGAGGACGCCACCCAGCAGCGCCTTGTAGGTGACGGTGTCCTCCTTCAACCGGTCGGGCACCACGTTGTCGATGTTCTTGATGAAGACCACGTCGGCCTCCAGGTCGTTGAGGTTCTCGATGAGCGCGCCGTGTCCACCCGGTCTGAACAAAAGCGACCCGTCTTCGTTGCGGAAGAGCGAGTTGTCGGGATTGGCCGCCACGGTGTCCGTGCTCGGTTTCTGCTCCGAGAAGGAGATGTCGTAGCGCACCTGGTACTTCTCCGCATACTTCCCTACCCGCTTCTCCACCTCCGCCTTGAACAAAGGCAGGTGCTCGTGCGAGACGGTGAAGTGGATGTGGGCCTCGCCGTTGGTGCTGGCGTAGCGTGCGCCCTCCACGAGGTGCTCCTCCATGGCCGTGCGCGCCCCGTCCTCATAGCGGTGGAAGCGGAGCAAGCCCTTCGGCAGTTGGCCGTAGTTGAGGCCGCGCTCCTCCAGCAGGTTGGCCACGACGGCCTTGTGTCCTCCTGCGGCCAGCAGGTCGTCGATTCCCTTGCCCTCATTCTTCAGGCAGGCAGCGTCGAGCTCGGAGAAGAAGGCAAACTGGTGGATGTGGTCGAAAAACTCGTGTTCGAAACTCGTCTGCGGGGCGTCGTGGTCGGCGTCGAGGAAGGCGAACAAATTCTTGAACATGCGGCTGGCAGCGCCCGAGGCGGGTACAAACTTCGTCACCCGGTGCTTCCCGGCCTTGTAGGCGTCCCACCGGCGGATGTACTCCTCGCGCTCGGCGTCCGTCGGTGCCAGGATGCCATGACCCACGGTGGCTGCGGACTCGAGCCTCAGAAAGGGGAATCCGCGCTTGAAATCATCCATCTGCTTCTGCAGCTGCTCTTCGGCAATGCCCTTGGCAGCAATCTGTTGCAAGTCTTGTTGTGTCAGCATATCCTTTTGCGATATTAATATTATAAATAAGGTGGTCTATTTGTTGTCCTCTAACCAATGCACAAATATACTTACTTTTTCTTAAATCGGGAAATATTCAGATGAAATTTCGTAACTTTGTAGCATCATTCATCAAAGCAACGTCAGCCAATGGAAGAAAAAATCGTTTTCACCGAGGAAGAAAAGCACGCCTGCGAGGCACTTACTAAGGAGATTCACGAGATGCTCAACGACACCCTGAGCGGTACTGACGTGGAGCGTCTGCGCACCCATATCCATTCTGAGATCGAGGCTCGCCACATCGAGCGCGACCGCTTCGGCCTCAATCCCGTCCTCAAGGCTTTGATGACGGCGAAGGTGGCCGTCGGCGACATCGGCCTGCGCCGTGACAGTCTGCTGGCCATCATGCTCTACGAGAGCGTGCTTCGCGGCCACTATGACACGACGCTGGCGCGCAAGGACTTCGGCGAGGGCGTGGCGACGATCCTCCAGGGCCTCGTCCGCGTCCAGGAGCTCTACAGCAAGACTCCCATTGTGGAGAGCGAGAACTTCCGCAACCTGCTCCTCTCCTTCGCCGAGGACATGCGCGTGGTGCTCATCATGATCGCCGACCGCGTCTGCCTGATGCGCCAGATACGCGACACACCCAACAAGGAGGCGCAGCACGAGGTGGCCGAGGAGGCCAGTTACCTCTACGCCCCCTTGGCCCACAAACTGGGCCTCTACCAGCTCAAGAGCGAGCTGGAGGACCTCTCGCTGAAGTATCTCGAGCACGACGCCTACTATCTGATCAAGGAGAAACTCAACGCCACGAAGCGTTCCCGCGACGCCTACATCGAGCGCTTCATCGGTCCGGTGAGCAAGCACCTCACCGAGGCCGGACTCAAATTTCATATCAAGGGCCGCACCAAGTCGATCCACTCCATTTGGCAGAAGATGAAGAAGCAGAAGTGTGGCGTCGATGGCATCTACGACCTCTTTGCCATCCGCATCATCCTCGACTCCCCGCTGGAGAAGGAGAAGATGCAGTGTTGGCAGGCCTACTCCATCGTCACCGACATGTACCAGCCCAACCCGAAGCGTCTGCGCGACTGGATCAGCGTGCCGAAGTCCAATGGCTACGAGTGTCTCCACATCACCGTGCTCGGTCCTGAGCAGAAGTGGGTGGAGGTGCAGATCCGCACCGAGCGCATGGACGAGGTGGCCGAGCACGGGCTCGCCGCCCACTGGCGCTACAAGGGCGTGAAGGCCGACGGCGGCGGCATGGAGGAGTGGCTCGCCTCGATCCGCACCGCCCTGGAGGCAGGCGACAACCTGGAGGTGATGGACCAGTTCAAGCTCGACCTCTACGAGGACGAGGTCTATGCCTTCACCCCGAAGGGCGACCTGCTGAAGTTTCCCAAGGGAGCCACCGTGCTCGACTTCGCCTACCATATCCACTCGCGCGTCGGCGACACCTGCGTCGGCGGCAAGGTCAACGGCAAGAATGTCTCCTTCCGCACGCCCCTCCACAGTGGCGACACGGTCGAGATCCTGACGGCCAGCAACCAGACTCCGAAGCCGGAGTGGCTGCGCATCCTCGTCACCTCCCGTGCCCGCGCCAAGCTGCGCCTCTCGCTCAAGGAGACACGTCAGAAGCAGGGCCTCTACGCCAAGGAGCTGCTGGAGCGCCGCCTCAAGAACAAGAAGCTCGACTACGACGAGGCCACCGTCGCCCACCTCATCCGCAAGATGGGCTTCAAGGAGCAGAGCGACTTCTACCACCAGATCGCCGAAGGCCGCCTCGACCCCACCCGCGTCCTCGACGAATACCAGGCCCTGGTCGACCAGAGCCAGGTCAAGGAGCGCGAGGCCGAGAGCGCGGAAAACTTCGAGTATGCCCACCCCGCCACCACCGAGGCCAAGAAGAACGACGACGTGCTCATCATCGACAAGAGCCTCAAGGGCATCGACTTCTCGCTCGCCCGCTGCTGCCACCCCATCTATGGCGACAAGGTGTTTGGCTTCGTCACCGTCAATGGCGGCATCAAGATCCACCGTGCCGACTGTCCCAACGCCGCCGAGATGCAGCGCCGCTTCGGCTACCGCATCGTCCGTGCGCAGTGGAGCGGCAAGGGCAGTTCCCACTACGACATCACGCTGCGCGTCATCGGCAATGACGACATCGGCATCGTCAGCAACATCACCAACATCATCAGCAAGGACGAGAAGATCGTGATGCGATCCATCAATATCGACTCCCATGACGGCCTGTTCTCGGGCAATCTTGTCGTGCAGCTCGACGACAAGTCGAAGCTCAACCTGCTGATCAAGAAGCTGCGTACGGTCAAGGGAGTGAAGCAGGTGATCAGACTTTAGACTGAGCCCATCGCCTGCCTTGTGGATCCTGTCCCACGCGTGCGGCCAGCCTGTCGCCCGCGCTTGCAGCCACCCCATTGCCTGCCTTGCGGCCAACCTAATGCCGCATTGTGCGGGCAAAGTCAAGGTTTCGCACGGATTTTTCCATGAAATAGGAATTTTCTTTGTACCTTTGCACGCCAAAACACAGAAGACAATAAGATAATGAAGCAAAATACAACGATACGGATGATGTTGTCGGACTACGACGGCGACCCCTCGGCGCTGGCCAAGGAGGTCGGATCCGTGGATGGTCCCATCCCCGTCCTCATCACCCGCAATCTGATCCCCTTCCCCGGCGTCATGACCCCGATTCTCATCGGGCGCCAGCCGAGTTTGAAGCTGCTGGATTACCTCCGCGATCATCCCGACCAGACCTTTGCCGTGTTCGCACAGAAAGACGCCAGCGTGGACTACCCCATCCAGGAGGACCTCTTCGAAGTGGGCGTCTATGCCAAGCTCGTCAAGGAGTTTGAGGTGCCCGGATCCAACAATGAGCATTCGGCCATCGTGATCGCCTCGGCGCGCTGCCGTCTCAAGTCGCTCGACGACGCCAACAACTTCTTCACCGCCGAGACGGAGATGATCCCTGAGGTCTTCCCCGCAGAAGACGACAAGGAGTTTGCCGCGGCCGTGGAAGGCCTGCGCCAGGGCGTCGAGATCTATGTGAAGATGAACGACGACATCCCCAACGAGGCGATGGTCGCCCTGCAGAACATCAGCAACCACCTCTCCATCGTCAATTTCGTCGCCTCCAACATCGTCAGCAACATTTACGACAAGATCATGCTGCTGGAGGAGGACAACATGAAGCTGCGACTGTTCAAGTTGTTGAAGGTCCTCAACCGCGAAACCCAGTTCTTGCACATCAAGAAGAACATCCAGAACAAGACGCGCGCCGACATCGACGAGCAGCAGAAGGAGTACTTCCTCCACCAGCAGATCAAGAACATCCGCGAGGAGCTGGGCGACAGCGGCGAGTCTGAGGACAAGAGGGAGCTCAAGAAGAAGGCCTTCCTCAAGCCCTGGCCCGATGAGGTGAGCAAGCTCTTTGCCAAGGAGCTCGCCAAGCTCGACAATATCAATCCCCAGTCGCCCGACTACAGTGTCCTGCTCAACTACCTGCAGACGCTCGTCTCGCTGCCGTGGGGCGTATATACCAAGGACCGCCTTGACCTGAAGCGTGCGCAGCGCGTCCTCGACCGCAACCACTACGGCATGGAGAAGGTGAAGGAGCGCATCCTGGAGTACATGGCCGTGCTCCGCCTCCGTGGCGACCTGAAGTCCCCCATCCTCTGCCTCTACGGTCCTCCGGGCGTCGGCAAGACCTCGCTGGGCAAGAGCGTTGCCGAGGCCATGGGCAGAAAATACGTCCGCGTCTCGCTGGGCGGCCTCCACGACGAGGCTGAGGTGCGCGGCCACCGCCGCACCTATATTGGCGCCATGCCCGGACGCATCATCAAGAGCATCCTCAAGGCTGGCTCCTCCAACCCCGTCTTCATCCTCGACGAGATCGACAAGGTGACGCAGAACACCGTCAATGGCGACCCCGCGTCGGCCCTCCTGGAGGTGCTCGACCCGGAGCAGAACAACGCCTTCCACGACAACTACCTCGACACCGACTACGACCTCTCCAAGGTGCTCTTCATCGCCACGGCCAACGACCTCAACACCATCCCCCGTCCGCTGCTGGACCGCATGGAGGTGATTCCCGTCAGCGGCTACATCACCGAGGAGAAGATAGAGATCGCCAAGCGCCACCTCGTCCCCCGCGAACTGGAGAACACGGGTCTCGACCAGGTGGAGCCCAAGCTGAAGTTTACGAAGGCCTCCCTGGAGAAGGTCATCGAGAACTACACCCGCGAGAGCGGCGTGCGCCAGCTGGAGAAGCAGATCAACAAGGCGCTGCGCAAGCTCGCCTTCCGCCAGGCCACCGACGGTCAGCTGCCCTCCAACAAGATCACCCCCGACATGCTGCCGGGCCTGCTGGGCAAACCGCCCTTCTACCGCGACATCTACCAGGGCAACGACTACGCGGGCGTGGTGACGGGCCTGGCCTGGACCAGCGTGGGCGGCGAGATCCTCTTCATCGAGACCTCGCTCTCCAAGGGCAAGGCCGGCAAACTGACGCTCACGGGCAATCTTGGCGATGTGATGAAGGAGAGCGCCGTCATCGCCCTGGAGTACGTCAAGGCCCATATCGACGCCCTGGGCGTTGACTACCGCCTCTTCGACCAGTGGAACATCCATATCCACGTGCCGGAGGGCGCCACGCCCAAGGACGGCCCTTCTGCGGGCATCACCATCGCCACCTCCCTGGCCTCGGCGCTGACCCAGCGCAAGGTGCGCAAGAACACGGCCATGACGGGCGAGATCACGCTGCGCGGCAAGGTGCTGCCCGTCGGCGGCATCAAGGAGAAGATCCTCGCCGCCAAGCGTGCCGGCATCACCGACATCGTGATGTGTGCCGAGAATCAGCGCGACGTGGAGGAGATCCCCGAGATCTATCGCAAGGGCGTCACCTTCCACTATGTGGAGAACGTGCAGCAGGTGTGGGACTTCGCCCTCACCGACGAACTGGTGGCCCACCCCGTCCAGCTCGTCGTCGAGGAGACTACGGATCAAAAGGAGGAGAAGGGCCAATGACGTTCGAACTGCAGTACACCGACGCCTACAGCGACGCGCGGGCCGGTCGCATCCAGACGGCCCATGGCGAGATCCTCACCCCCATCTTCATGCCCGTGGGCACGGTGGGCAGCGTGAAGGGAGTCCACTTCCGCGAACTCCAGGAGCAGGTGAAGGCCCAGATCATCCTGGGCAACACCTACCACCTCTACCTCCGCCCCGGCTGCGAGGTGCTCCGGGCAGCTGGTGGCCTCCATCGCTTCAACGGCTGGGACCGCCCGATCCTCACCGACTCCGGCGGCTTCCAGGTCTTCTCCCTCACGGGCATCCGCAAGCTCACGGAGGAGGGCTGCGAGTTTCGATCCCACATCGACGGTTCGAAGCACATCTTCACCCCCGAGCGCGTGATGGACATCGAGCGCGTCATCGGTGCCGACATCATCATGGCGCTCGACGAGTGTCCGCCGGGCAAGAGCGACTACGCCTACGCCAAGAACAGCCTTGGGCTTACCCAGCGCTGGCTCGACCGCTGCTTCAAGCGTTTCCGCGAGACCGAGCCCCTCTACGGCTACCCCCAGGCCCTCTTTCCTATCGTCCAGGGCTGCACCTATCCCGACCTGCGCAGCGAGGCGGCTAAGTACGTCGCCGACAAGGGCGCCGAGGGCAATGCCATTGGCGGACTGGCCGTGGGCGAGCCCACCGAGGTGATGTACGAGATGATTGAGGTCGTCAACGCCATCCTGCCCAAGGATAAGCCGCGCTACCTCATGGGTGTGGGCACGCCCCAGAACCTGCTGGAGGGCATCGCCCGCGGTGTCGATATGTTCGACTGCGTGATGCCCACGCGCAACGGCCGCAACGCCATGCTCTTCTCCTACGAGGGCACGATGAACATGCGCAACAAGAAGTGGGAGGCCGACTTCTCGCCCCTCGACCCCACGGGCTGCGAGATCGACCGCATCACCTCCAAGGCCTACCTCCACCACCTCTTCAAGGCGGGCGAGCTGCTGGCGATGCAGATAGCCAGCATCCACAACCTCGCCTTCTACCTGCGGCTCGTCACCGACGCCAGGGCCCACATCCTCCAGGGCGACTTCACCCAGTGGAAGTCTTCCGTCATCGACCAGCTCGGGCGGAGGATATAGGCTCGGCTCCTTTACGTTCGCAGGACAGACTCTAAAAACAAATTTTTCGACATGCAGATGGGAGAGACCATAGACAAGATGAGGCGCAGGATGCCCCAGCCCGAGACGATACGCCGGGCGGGGGCCAGGGTGGCGCGTGTGCTGCGCAAGTTGTCGCCCAAGCACCTTTTCGGTCGTCTCGACTGGTACATCATCCGGAAGTTTATCGGCACCTACATATTCTCCATCGTGCTGATCATCTCCATCGCCCTGGTCTTCGACTTCAACGAGAACCTCTCGAAGTTTACGAAGTACCATGCGCCCTGGCGTGCCATCGTCTTCGACTACTACGCCAACTTCATCCCCTACTACTCCAACCTCTTCTCCCCGCTCTTCGTGTTCATTGCCGTCATCTTCTTCACCTCGAAGTTGGCCGGCAACTCCGAGATCATCGCGATGCTCTCCTCGGGCGTCTCCTTCCGGCGGCTGATGCGCCCCTACATGATCTCGTGCGTGCTCATCGCCAGCGTCACCTTCTACCTCAACAGCTTCGTCATCCCCCACGGCACGGTCATCCGCCAAAACTTCGAGTCGCTCTACCGCAACTCCAAGAAGAACACTTCGGCGGAGAACGTCCAGCTGCAGGTGGGCAAGGGCACGGTGGCCTACATCCAGCACTACGACGACCGCTACAAGCGCGGCTACGGCTTCTCCCTCGACAAGTTTGAGGGCAAGAAGCTGGTCAGCCACATGACGGCCATGGAGATCCAGTACGACACGATCGCCGACGCGAAGTACCACTGGAAGGCCACCAACTGGAAGACGCGCACGCTGGTCGGCCTGCGCGAGCGGATCGTCACCGGCGACGTCAAGGACACGGTCATCCTCATGGAGCCCACCGACCTGGTCTATTCCAAGGGCCAGCAGGAGACCTTCACCTCGCCCGAGCTCCTCGACTACATCTCCAAGCAGACGAGCCGCGGTTCGGGCAATGTCGTGCAGTACGAGGTGGAGTTCCACAAGCGCATCGCCATGTCCTTCTCCTCCTTCATCCTCACCATCATCGGACTCTCGCTCTCGGCGCGAAAGCGAAAGGGAGGAATGGGCCTCTATCTGGGTATCGGCCTGGGCCTGAGCTTCGGCTACATCATGCTCCAGACCGTCTCCTCGACCTTTGCCATCAATGCCGGCACGCCCCCCGTGCTGGCCGCATGGATTCCGAACCTTATCTTTGCCTTCATAGCCTATTTCTGCTATAGGCACGCGCCAAGGTAGTATCACTCACCATTTTTATCTTTCAGAAAAGATGTATTTTGACGAATTAGATTTGAACGATTATGTGCTCGACGCCTTGGACGACATGCAGTTCGAGACGTGCACTCCCATACAGGAAAGCTGCATCCCCCACATCCTCGCAGGCCGCGACATCCTGGGTGTCGCCCAGACCGGCACGGGCAAGACGGCAGCCTACCTGCTCCCCATCCTCTCCAAGCTGGCCGACGGCGGCTATCCTGCCGACGCCATCAACTGCGTCATCATGTCGCCGACGCGCGAGCTGGCCCAGCAGATCGACCAGGCCATGCAGGGCTTCGCCTACCATCTCGACGGCGTGTCGAGCGTGGCCGTCTATGGCGGCAACGACGGCAACCGCTACGACCAGGAGCTCAAGAGCCTCTCCCTCGGTGCCGACGTGGTCATCGCCACCCCCGGCCGCTTCATCTCCCACATGTCGCTGGGCAACGTCGATCTCTCGCGCGTGAGCTTCTTCATCCTCGACGAGGCCGACCGCATGCTCGACATGGGCTTCTCCGAGGATATCCTCACCATCGCCCGCAAGTTGCCGCAGAACGTCCAGACCATCATGTTCTCGGCCACGATGCCCGACAAGATCGAGGACCTGGCCAAGACGCTGCTCAAGAATCCCGTCGAGGTGAAGCTCGCCGTGAGCAAGCCCGCCGAGAAGATCCAGCAGAAGGCCTACGTCTGCTACGAGACGCAGAAGATGGCGATCCTCAAGGACATCTTCAAGGCCGGCGACCTCAACCGCGTCATCATCTTCTCCGGTTCCAAGCAGAAGGTGAAGCAGATCGCTGCCTCGCTGAAGCGCATGAAGGTCAACTGCGGCGAGATGCACTCCGACCTCGACCAGGCCGAGCGCGACGAGATGATGTTCCAGTTCAAGAGCGGCCAGCTCGACGTCATCGTCGCCACCGACATCATCTCCCGCGGCATCGACATCGACGACATCGCGATGGTCGTCAACTTCGACGTGCCCCGCGACGCCGAGGACTACGTACACCGTATCGGCCGTACGGCCCGTGCCAACCGCGATGGCGTGGCCATCACGCTGGTCAGCGAGCAGGACCAGTACTACTTCCAGCAGATAGAGAAGTTCCTGGAGAAAACGGTGGAGAAGGTACCCCTGCCCGAGGACGTCGGCGAGGCACCCGAATATAACCAGTCGGCGCGCCCCGCCAAGGGCAAGAGTGCGAAGAGCCGCCGCCGCGAGGCCCGCGACCAGCAAAGCCACAAGGACAAGAAGAGCCGCAACCGCCAGAACAAGCAGCGTGCCGAGAAGGCCGCCAAGCCGCAGCCCCGTGAGGCCGACAAGGCCGATCAGTCCGTGGCCAAGGACGGCCAGCAGCAGGCGCAGCCCCAGGACCAGCAGCCCAGGGAGAAGCAGCCGCGCCGTGGACGCCAGCGCCGTGAGCCGCGCGAGCCTCGTGAGGCCCGCGATCAGCAGCCGCAGCAGCAGGGCGACGCCAGCCGCGACCAGAAGGACCAGAAGGAACGCAGATCCCGCGGCCGAGGCCGTGGCAAGGACAAGGGCACCGAGGGCGGCGGTCAGCAGGGAGGCCAGAAAGGCAGCCAGCAGGGCGGTCAGCAGGCCCAGTCCCAGGCCGACGCCCCCAAGGGCAAGAAGAAGAGTTCGCGCAAGCGCGGCCGTGGCCGTGGCAAGCAGGGTGGCGACCAGACCCCCGTCCACTCCACGAAGTACGACATTCGCGAGGACTATGCGCTGCCGCAGAAGAACAAGGACAGCAAGCTCAGCGAACTGGTCAAGAAGCCGCTGAAGTGGCTCCACATCATCAAGTAATCACGCCATGGAGTATATAGCCATCATCCCCGCGCGCTTCGCCTCTACGCGCTTCCCGGGCAAGCCGCTCGCCATCCTGGGCGGCCAACCCGTCATCCAGCGCGTCTATGAACAGGTACGATCGGTCCTCGACCGCGTCTATGTCGCCACCGACGACCAGCGCATCTACGATGCCGTCACCGCGTTTGGCGGCCAGGCCGTCATGACGCGATCCGACCACAAGAGCGGCACCGACCGCATCTGCGAGGCCCTCGACCTGGTCGGCGGATCTCCCGACGTCGTCATCAATGTCCAGGGCGACGAACCCTTCATCCAGCCCTCGCAACTGCGTACGGTGATGGAGGCCTTCGACGACCCCGCCACGCAGATCGCCACCCTCGGCAAGCGCTTCGAGAGCATCGAGGCCGTGGATAATCCCAACTCCCCCAAGATCGTCCTCGACAACGACGGCTTCGCCCTCTACTTCTCCCGGTCTCCCATCCCCTTCGTCCGGGGCAAGGATCGGGGCGAGTGGCTGGCGGCCTACCCCTTCCTCAAGCACATCGGCCTCTATGCCTACCGTGCCGACGTGCTGCGCGAGGTCACACGCCTGTCCCAGTCGTCGCTCGAACTGGCGGAGAGCCTGGAGCAGCTGCGCTGGCTGCAAAACGGCTACAAGATCAAGGTCGGACTGACCGATGTCGAGACCGTCGGCATCGACACGCCCGAAGACCTCCACAAGGCGGAGCGCTTTCTTGCCACACGCCAAGCCCAATGACCTGACCATTACCACCCTCGCCGTCCCCCGGGGGTGGTTTTTTTCTGTCAAGGTGGAGCGCAGCCTTAAACCATTGCGACCCTTAGCCGTCCAAAACAGTGTATCGTGTCTCGGCACGATCCGTATATAGGTATAATAAAACAATAGATTTGAAGTTTATGAAAAGAACAATGAGATTTTTGATGATCGCCATCTGCTGCATCGTCTCCTCCGCTATTTCTGCCCATGTGGACAACGACAAGCCCATCTCCGTCGCCATGCTTCCCGCCAAGGCCCAGGCCGTGATCACGCGCCATTTCAGCCACCAAAGAGTGGTGCTGGCCAAGAAGGAGTCGGGAGCCGGCAAGAACTATGACGTCGTGCTGCGCAATGGCACCAAACTCGAGTTTGACAAAAGGGGCAATTTGACAGAGATCGACTGCAAGCACGGTTCGGTGCCTGCGGAGCTGATCCCCTACCCCATCCGAAGCTACCTGCGCCTCCATTATCCCGGAAAGTCTGTCAAGAAACTGGAGATGAGCAAGAAGGAGTATGAGGTGGAACTGGCCAACGGCATGGAATTCACCTTCAACAAGCATTTCCAACTGATCGACATCGACTGATCTCCCATTTTCTACGCAGTCTATTTGCGCGGTAGATGAAAAATGCGCTTTTTCATCGTTTTCACTGATTTTTCTGTGTAGCGCAAAAGACTGCGTAGCTTGTTTCTAATTTTGCACTCGTAATCTGAAACATCAGACATACAAAGACAACGAGCGAATGCTCCACACATAATAACAATATTAGAACAGAAAGAAAATGGAAGTAAAGATAATCAACAACCGTCCTGTAAAGATCTGGACGAACGAGATGCAAGAGTCGGCAATGCATCAGATCGAGAACCTTACCACGCTGCCCTTCCTTTACCATCACTTGGCCATCATGCCCGACGTACATGCCGGCATGGGTATGCCTATCGGTGGTGTACTTGCCTAGTGCCCAACGCCGTAGGTGTGGATATCGGCTGCGGAATGTGCGCGGTTAAGACTAACTGGAAGGTGGAGAACCTCTCTGCCGAGACCATCCGCGAGCAAATCATGACTGGCATCCGTGCCCGCATTCCGCTGGGTATGAACCACCACGAGGAGGCGCAGGACGAGAAGTATCTGCCGCAGGGCTTCGACATCGATCAGTTGAAGGTCGTTAAAAGCCGTCAGCACGCCATTCGCTATGAGGTCGGTACGCTCGGTGGCGGCAACCACTTCATCGAGCTGCAGATGGACGAAGAGGGCACGCTCTGGATCATGATCCACTCTGGGTAGCGGAACCTCGGCAAGCAGGTCGGAGACTATTACAACAAGCTGGCTGCGTCGCTCAACGAAAAATGGTACTCTGTCGTCTCGCCGGAGATCCACATGCCTTTCTTGCCGCAGGTTACCAAGGAGTTTGGTGCGTACTGGAACGAGATGAAGTACTGCGTTGAGTTCGCCCTCTGCAACCGTCGCTTGATGATGCTGCGCATCCAGGAGGTCCTGGCAGACGCGCTGGAGGGTATCGAGTTTGAGCCGATGATCAACATTGCCCACAACTATGCCGCCGTGGAGCACCACTTCGGCAAGGACGTGATTGTTCACCGCAAGGGTGCGACGCTTGCACGCCAGGGCGTGTTCGGTATCATTCCGGGCTCACAGGGCACCGCTTCCTACATCGTCGAGGGGTCTGGGCAATCTTGAGTCCTTCTGCTCTTGTTCGTACGGCGCGGGACGTGTCCTCTCACGCACGGCTGCTGTCAAGACGCTCGATGCAAAGGGAATCATCCACGCTATCCGTTGCCAGGACGATATGCAGGAAGCCTCGGGTGCCTACAAGGACATTGATACCGTCATCGACAACGAGGCCGATCTCGTGAAAGTCAAGACCAAGCTTCTTCCGATCGCCGTGGTAAAGGGCTAAAGTTTCGCTAAGCGCAACCGCCCCGCCTTCGGCCATCAGCGTGTAACACGCTCAAGTCTAGTCCTTCGTGGTTGGACTTTTTTAGTCTCCGACATCTGCGCTTCGGTTGAGGCTTATGTGCAAAAGAATCAATAAGACAGGATTGATGTCAACAGATTTACTACTTTGTTTTCTTTTTTGTTGTCTTTTTTCCTATCTGTCTTTTTGCAATTGCACCTGTGTCTCGTCCACTGCTGCACTTGCATTTAGTTAATAAGCAGGTTGTATAAGGTAAGCTTCGATATTCATCTTTTAAATCTTCAAAAACATTTTGGTTGCCACCTCTACCAACATCAAAAACCCAAAATACAGACAAGCAAGCATTGGTTGCTTTGGAATACTTTTCGAATTTCATTTTATACGCATGACGTTCTTTAGTACTTTGTATTTCCTTGTTGTGTAATAATTTAAGTTCTATCATAATAGGATTACACATTCCATACCAAATTAAAAAGTCTGTTCGTTTGTTATCTTGCAACGCAACTTCACGATCAACACGTACATTAGTCAGCCCTAATTGACAACACTTGTTTATAATGGTGTTTTTTAATTCTCGTTGTATAAAGTCTTCACTCAATGCTTGGCTGTTGACAAGAGAGTAAATACCTTGGTCTTGAATCTCTTTTTGAACCTCTAATGCAATTGTTGTAAAATAGTTTCTAAAGTCCGCATCGTTTCTTATTGGCAAATATGCATTCGCTATACATGCGTTGTATTTTTTTACGGATGCATCTATACTGCCTTTTTCAGAATTCAAGAAGACTAACTCATAATGATTCATTATATTATAGGCATTATTGTCAGCAACACCTTCACAGTGTTTCTCAACGAGAATCCTTAACTTTTGAATGTAGTTTAACTTTTTCATATTGATAAAGTACATGTATATCTGCGACATCAAATAACTAGAATAGTCTCTAGTTACTATTTGAGGAGACAGACTTAACCCAAATTCAAACAATTCTAACATATTCTGAATAACAGGTTCTTCTTGTACTGACATAAAGCACCTAAACATTCGTGGATTTGCTCCCGAAATTTCTTGTTCTTCATCTGATACGAATCGTACATGATGACTTTCAAATTGTCTTGTAGAAACTATATTTTCTTTTAAATAAGAGAATCTCCATAATATTGCATTTTCATCATGAAATTTTTCTATCATAATGGCATTACACTGCATTTTCATCCCCTTAATTCCACATTTTTCAATAGAATCAAACAATTTTCTATAATCTTCAACACCCCATTTGACATAGTCTTTAGCTATCAACTCAAGTGCTTTTGAAGCGACATATGCATTCTCTTGGGATTGCTTCGCAATAAAAATATCCACATATTCTTCAAGTTTATAAGATAAAGACCCCATCCCATACTCAGTGATACAAGACATAATATCGTCTGGCGAAATATTTAAATAATCGTCATTTCTAGATTTCCACCAGTCTATGAGTATAGCATTTTCGTCTGTACTCAATTTGCCTATAATTTTCTTGTAGAAAGAACTAATAGTACGAGAATCAATATTACCAACGCGACTTATGAACGGAAGTGTTTTAGCTAATATCATCCTATATTGCATTAGTTTTTCTTCTTGTCCGAGTTCACAAACAGCATTTACAAAATGTGGTATATATATAAGATTCCATGACAGATTGTATGAATGCGGATCTTCTTTCTTGGTTTTGGTTTTATCGAGATCTACATTGTTAAAAAAATCACATATAACTGTAAAAACTTTATTATAGTCAATAGATTTCAAATATTCAATGTTCTCACACAAAAAGAGAGCGCAATAATACTTGTCTTTCGATTTAATATTCTGGTCCATAAGATAATTGTAGGCTTCTTCCAACTCTTTGTCATTATTAGGAGTGTTTTCTTCACCCTCAGATTTATCCCAACGCTTAAATACATCAGAATAACGAGCCATATATTTAGATAATGACTCCTGTTTATCTTTGTCGTGTCTTACTATGCTTAAAAGCGTAAGAAGGCATCTGTCAATGTTGTAATTTTCTTTACATAGTTTTACCAGAATATTCTCAATCGCGCAAATCAAGTCATAATCAATATACTCTGGTTCAATGTTCTTTAGATAATACCACAATCCTCTGTTTTGATCTAAACTTTGAATAAAGCACAATGACACAGAATCATCTTGAATAATCTGTTTAAATAATCTACTTTCATCTCCGGAAATTTTATGATAATGGCGAGTTTTTAAATAGACTGCAAACAACTGAATCAAATCATTCTTAGCCTCTTTGTTTTTATGAAAAACTGTAAGAATTTGTTTTATCAAGGAAGAGTAATGTACACTTATATTTCCTACTGGATTAAAGAACTTCTCAATTTTATTATTGTTGACGATCTGCTTGTATGTACTTATTATTGATTCTGTATTCTCTATACATAATATCGCATTTATAGCATGAGGATTACTTTGATAGCATTCATTAATCCAACATTGAATTACATTCTTATCTGTGACCCCATTAAACCCAGTAATATCACAGTATTTTCCTTTGATATCTGAATTGAACGTATCGAATTTTTTAGCTAATTTGATTAAGTCCTCAATGTCATTTATCGCTTCGAATATCGACAACGAAACGTATTGAATATCAGGATTTTGATTTTCTACTGTTTTTTTAGCAGCATCTGCCCAGTACGAAATAACCTCTGAACTCAAACAATTACCTTGAGCCAAAACTTCAAGAATTGCCGATATATTTGAAAGTTGAATTTTATTCAAATGCTCTGTTGTAGGCATAAGCATTTGACAGCATCCTGCAGAATAACATTGCTGCAAAATAGATAAAATAGAACTTCTCCATCTAATATAAACTGGTCTACTGAAATAATTATTCCAGATAATCTTAAACAATTCTGCTTTTTGCTCAATAGAAAGTATAGTAGGATCTACATATTTCAATAATGCATCCAACGAATCCGATTCTAAATTAGACTCATAAGATAAAATTAATTTAAAAATATTGAAAAATGAAGAAGAGCGAATGTATGATACATGAGGAATTACATCGAGCCAATTTGGATAAATATGTTTAACATCATGACTTACTGCAATATCATACAATACACTCTCAATGTTGTCTTGTCTACATAATTCTTTCGCAGCAAGATATTCTTGTATCTCAGTATCAGGAAACATCAAAACGTCATTTGTCTCTTTAAGAATGCGATTCTCAAAAAACAACAAACTTAAATTAGACAAAACCATTTGTGCCATATTACCGCTTATACCATCCAAAATTGTATATAGCTCATCTTTTGTAATTGAGTCAAGTCGACCAATTTCCATAACGAATGCTATTTTTTCAAGTACTCGTTGTGTCAGGATTGCCAAATTGTTTTTATCGCATTGTGTGTTATTATATTTTTCAATAGCATGAAGAATATTTTTCTCAACAAATAGCTCAAATATTTGTCCTATATTTTTACACTCGACATTCTCTTTTTGGTATTCTATAAAATATTCAAGATATCTTGGAACAGAAAGCAAGTCTAACATTTTCTTGCTTTTTCCTATATTAGAAATGACCTGCTTTGAACAACTGGAAAGTACATTTTTTACACTTTCATCATCTAATCTAAGTATCTCTATATACGAAAGATCTGTAAATAAAGAGAAAATATGAGCATAAGATGCCACATAATGTTTTCTGCAAGAAAAAACAACATTTGTATTCTTGTTATTCTCGCAAAAGTCCTTTATTTCTCTATATACTCTGATAAATTGATTTGATTCAACTTCATCAAGAGCATCAACTATGCAATATTTCACATCGGCACCAACCGATTTTGAAGTAAAATCTATAGCATTACATTTTAATACGTCCTTTGAAGAAAGAGTCGATCCCAACTCTTTCAAAAGTCTACTCTTCCCTATTCCAGGATCTCCTACGATACATAAACGATGTGTATTTCTTATTGTATCTAAGAAAGAAGACATATTAGTAACACATGTCATATTTGACTTATCAGTTGATTCTAATAAGTCATCTATATTTTTATATTGCTTTATGTAAGGAAGAATATATCTTTCCATGTAAATTAGTTTTGATTATTATAATAAGCACACTTCGTATGCGAAGATAGTGCAAATCGAACGCAATGGAGCTTGCTCCGATTGCTGAGGTACAGCCTATCTTTTACAAAGATACAATATTATGTCGGACATCATGACGAAAACCTCAATTTATTTGCTTGGGGGAGTATTTTTTTTATAAAATTACGCTAAAATCTGCTGAATAGCTTAGAATGAGCGATTTATGAGTGTTTCATCTCAATGGAGGTAATGATTTAGCAACGGTTCTAATTTCTGCAATCTGCATACGTTTGCTTACCTAACAACTCTTATTAACTGCAAAATTACAACAATAACACGAAACCGCAAGGGATTTTTGCAACTTTTTACAGTTAAATTTCTGTAATTATATAATGTGGCATAATCGTAATCACAGAAAAAGATGTATTTTTGTAGGCAAGAATCATATAAAAACAAGACCCGATAGCTTGACGAATCAGAGGCTACCGGGAATCAACGCTACAAAGATAGTGTTTTTTCTTGTTACAACCAAGTAAATGGACGATTTTTTATGGAATATTTAGAATTTGAGCGAATCTTGTCTGCCAAACGAATGCAGAGATATAAGGATGCTGCGAATGGTGACACTCGCAAGGCTATGGCTTTGTATCGTTACAACTTACGTTTATCGCAGGAGATGTTCACGATAGTTAGCTGCTTTGAGGTGGCATTGCGTAATGCAATTGATAGTCTTTTGGTGCCGTCATTAGGAGAGAATTGGCTGAAAGACTCTATTCAAGCCATGGAATATTCACCAACGGTCGCATGAACGAGACAAGAAAAATCATAGAAAAATCATACAATCGGTTGGATAGACAAGGCATATACTCACATTCCAAACTGATTGCAGAAATGGAATTTGGTGTTTGGAAATATATGTATTCCTCACTACAATATCGTGTGACAGGACAATGTCTGCTAAGGGCATTCCCTAACAAACCTCGTTCGTCAGCTGCGATTCAATACAACAACACATACATATTCAATGAACTAGACAAGGTGAACAGTTTGAGAAACAGAATTGCACACCATGAACCTATCTGTTTCAGACTTCATGCATCGGAAATTGACACAAGTTACATCGTCAATGAATACCAGAAAATTCAGACTTTATTCTCTTGGATGGGAATAGATTCTCGCTCAATGTTGTATGGGCTCGACCATGTGCAGAGTGTCTGTTCCAAAATCAATGCCTTAAAACAATTCATATTTACATTCTTTAACCAAATTTCGTGCAGTCATCAAGCCATTGGTGTATCTATATCAAAATAGATAGTACGAAACAATTCGCTCATGGCTTCGAATATAACAACATTAGTAGAAAAAGCAAAACTAGGTGACGCTGACGCTTTCAGCACATTATACCAGATGTATTATCCTAAGATGAAAGGGATATGCATCAATATTCTTAGAGAGGACAAGGCAGTCGTTGATGACCTTGTCCAAGATGCTTTTGTACTTGCGTTTGTTTCGTTGAAAGACTTGAAAAATACTCATAGGTTTAGTCAATGGCTTACAAGTATCACCACTAACCTTGTCTTGAAATATCAGGAGAAAGGTAAGAAGTACAATTTCATTTCCTTGTCTGAAATAGAGGAAGATTTTAGTATCGTGTTGGAAAATGACAGTGCTTCCCAGCAATCAATTCAGTATGAGGAAATCATGTCGGCAATAGACAATTTACCAGAAGGGTATAAGAAAATATTCAATATGTCCGTATTGGATGACTTATCACATCGAGAAATCGGAGAATTGCTTGATATTGCCCCACATAGTTCTTCCTCACAATTGGCAAGGGCAAAGGCAATGTTGCGAAATACATTGTTTCCAAGGGCTATGCTTCTCATCGCATTGGCGTTGATAGTCATTCCTGTATATAGATATTTTACAGCAAAGAAGAAACTCGTTTCTAAAAATGATGTGAATATAGTTAGAACCCGAAAGCCAAGTAAAGGCATTACGTCTATGCAAAAGAAACCTAATGTTTCTGTTAGTAGTGCGCAAAATGCTGTTTTATGCTCTAATTATCTAAGTGTTCAACATGGAAAGAACACTGTAATAACTGTTAGTGATTCTATTAAGGCTGGTCAAAATGTTATTGTCGAAATATCCGATTCTTTGCAGGAGAGCCAACATTTTTTGGCAGATAACAAGCGAGATAGTATCATCATAAAAGATTCTGTCTATACACCTATTCCAAATGAGGAAAAATGGATTGCAGGTGATACAAGGACGCACAAGAAAAGTAAATGGCAATTGCTTGCAGCAGGTTCTTTGGGTACTACTCTTGCACAAAACGTCTATAAGATTATAGCAGGCAGCGGTGATGATATAACGAGTGAACAACCATCAGAAAAGAGCTTTACGACATGGGAAGAGTATGCGGAATATCTACATCGCTTAACTCCAACAGACCATACGGCTGAAAATGTTGCCATGATGGATATTGCCGATAACAACAAGGGTAAAATTGAAGAGGCAGAACATCATGACAAACCTATAACATTAGGATTGGCTGTGAACAAGAATATTGGAAAGCATTGGAGTTTGGAAACAGGACTCCAATACTCTTACTTGAAATCATACTTCACCTTAGGTACAGGCGATTACCGTGTTGACAAGGAACAAAAGTTACATTACATCGGTATTCCTGTCAAGCTCTCATACCAATTCATGAGGTACAAGAGGCTGTCAGCTTATGGTTCAGCAGGAGCAAGCATTCAGATACCATTATATGGAAAGACTTATGCAGATTATATAGTAGGAGGAAAGTCTGGCTATACAACGGATTGGAAGACAACATCTTCAATGCAGTGGACTGTTAACACAAACATTGGAATACAATATCAATTTGCACCAAAGCTGACTTTATTTGTTGAGCCTACGCTGAATTGGTATATTCCGAATGGAAGTGCTGTCAAGAATGCTTGGACAGAACGTCCATTTACCTTGACTGTGCCTTTCGGCATTAGGTTCTCTTGGTAAAAAAGTCTCATTTTGCGTGCAGTCTTTATGAACTTTCTGTATCTATATTTACAGAAAGTTCAAAAAATAAGATACATGCAAAAAAGACATACAGACAGGAAGATGTATTTCCGTGACTTGGAGATAACATCTAAGGAGTTTTACATCAGTTACTTGTCAGATTTCACGGAACTGACATCAAAGAGTAGAATCTTGGAGGTTGGCTGTGGCGAAGGAGGCAACTTAGTTCCCTTTGCACAGTTGGGCTGCAAGGTGACAGGCATAGATGTTGCGGAATGCAGAATCAAAGATGCTAAGGCATACTTTTCTGAAATCTGTAATCATGCAACATTTGTATGCTGTGATTTCATGCAATATCCTGTTCCAGGTAATGAAGAGGATAAATATGATGTAATACTATTGCATGATGTGATAGAACACGTTCCGACAAAAGAACTTTTTCTTGTACACCTAAGAAAATTTCTGAAAACAAAAGGTGTGCTGTTTGTCGGATTTCCAGCATGGCAGATGCCTTTTGGGGGACATCAACAGATTTGCAGAAGCAAACTTTGCTCCCATCTTCCATTCATTCACTTGTTGTCAAACCCTTTATACAAGTTGTTGCTAAAAACATGCAATGAAGAGAAAGGAACAATAAATGAACTTATGAGCATAAAAGATTGCCGAACAAGTATAGAGTTGTTTGAAAGACTCATACACCAATGTGGCTTTTCGGTAACTGACCAAAAACTTTGGTTCATCAATCCTCATTACAAGCAGAAGTTCCATCTTACCCCACGGCTCTTGCCTCATTGGGTCTGGAGAGTGAAGTATATCAGAAATTTCTTCACCACTTCATGCTGGTATGTATTAAGCATCGGTAATAAAGAGAAATTTTAAAGGAAAGTTATATCGTAAAACTTGATAATCCATGAGGGTGCTAAGCGTACCCTCATAGATTTTTATAATCTTAGACTTTTACGTTGTGAAAACAAATGTAACTTTAGGTTATTCCATTGCTCTTTGAACCATTCAACAATAGGCTGTCTATTGACATATAAAAACAATTGGTTAGGCTTGGTAGAATCAGCGAACACCTTGATTTCTGCATTCTCCACTTTGAACTTTCTTCTGTGTTCCTCGGAATAGAGTGAACCGCTAAAGTTTAACGCCTTACCTGTAAGGAGTACTCCGATTTGCTCGATGGTGAAGCCTATCTTCCTGCACAGGTCTTCCATTTGCAAGCGTGCCTCCAACATCGGAAACCAACGATTGGCTTTGCGGATGAGGTCGTTGAGCATCGTTACCTCCGTGCAGTGCTTGCTCTCTAAATTCGCAACCTCCGATTGGTGCTTCCGCTGCATCTCGTCAAGCTGTTTGCTGTGGCTGTCTTCCATTCGCTGCACCTTCTCATGGAGTTCATCTATGTATTGCTCTCGGTCTGCCACAAGCTCGCACAACTTTCGGTTGTGCTGCTCCACCTCCTTCATTTTTCCACTGCCCAAAAGAGAACCAATCTTCGACACAAGGGCTGTCTTGGCTTCCATCTTAGCAGCCTGTAGCTTCTCCGTGCAGATTTCACTCTTGGTCTGTTGTAGAAGTTGTTGTGCTTCCTCCACATCAGATTGTAGCAGCTTCATGCAGTTTTGAAGTCTCTCCGTCTCTCGCTTGATGTTACGATAATACTGTGCCGTGGTGGTATGCCTCGCATCCGATCCACGGACACCTCTCTTCAAGCCATACTTGCTCATGGCTTCAGCATAGCTGTCGTGATAGCCAATCATTTTGTCTCGGTTGAGCACATCATCGGCACACAGTCTCACGGCATTAGCTTTCTTGCGGTATGTCCGCTTGCCCTCTTCCGTAGGTTTGCTTCTTGCCTTTCTCCGCTCACCTATCACTATTGGAACGATGGAGGCATGGAGGTGTGGCGTGTGCTCGTCCATGTGCAGAACAACCGAAACAACATTTTCCTTGCCAAACGTGTCTTGTAACCATTTCAAGCTGTCGTTGCACCAATCATCAAGCTGCCCATTGGCTGCGATATTCATCATGTCCTCGTGCGTTCCAGACAGCATGGTTCTTATCACCCTCACCTGGTCGTTGGTTATCTTACGCTTGATGCCTGCCGTCTTGATGCGGTGGGCGATGGCTTCATCACGACCATACACACCGCTCGGCATCTTGACAAGCTCACGGTTGAGGTGAGTTCTTGTTGGGTCGGCATTGTCTGGTATCACCTTGCGTTCTATGTGGTCTGACTCCCTTGCGTCCGAGCTGCCCTTTGCCTTCTTGAAATCCAAACTGAAATGTCCCATAATAAACTTGTTTTTGAGTTGTACAAATCCGCTTGCCGCATTGCGCCCAGCGCATGGCTCACGGGGTTTCAAAAGGGGATGCCCCTTTGCTCATATGGGTGTTTTTAGCGGTGGCGTGCCACTGCGTCAAGAAAACGCCCTATTGAGCTATGGCTTTTCCGTTCAGAATAGCCATTGGAGCAGGAATCGCCTACATGCCCAAGGCTGCGCCTCTCTTTCGAGATGGAACAGTCCGCTTAACAGGCTGTACTTGGTGTACTGACTGTTTGGATTTTACTCCGCACAGATAGTCGTTCAAGTCGTTGTACTCACTGTACAAGTGGGATGCGTCCCTCACACGGTAGCCGAGTGCAGTCTCGATGGCAAGCGTTGCCTTCCGCCCAGCCTCGTCGTTGTCGAGCAGACAACTGATGCGCTTGTAGCCGTGTAGTGCGTCAATAGCCTTGTCAACGTTGCTTGTTGAGTTGAGTATCACGTAGTCCTGCGCTTCCAATGACGGACAAGACGGAAACTTCTCCATGCGTAACGAGAGAAAGGAAAGATAGTCCATCATGCCCTCGAAAACATAGCAAGCGTATCTTGGCTCGCCTTGCTGTCGGATATGTGTGATGTCCTTGGGGGACATGCAACCCTTGAAGAATCGGTTACGAACCTCGTAACCGCCCGACTTGTTCTTGAAGCCGATGGCGAAGTAGTTCTTGCCATTATGCGAGAAGTGGAGTTCCACACATTCCTTTCGGGCGATGCACAGGTCAATATTCCGCTCGCTCAGATAGCGTAGGAGTGCAGGGTGGTTGAGTTCCCTAACCTCCAATCTCTCAAAATTCGGCTCGGAAGCTTGCTGAGGGAAAGAAAAGTCGGTCGGGCGTACATGGGGTGCTTGCTTCTCCATCTTGTCCAAGAGATATGGCAAGCTGTCTGATGCGTAGAGGTATGACGCAAGGGTGATGATGTTGCCGCCCTTGCCCATTCCGAAATCGAACCAACTGTTCATCGTGGTGTTCACCTTGAAAGATGGCTCGCTCTCGTTTCTCAGCGGTGACTTGTACCAAAGGTTTGCACCCTGCTGTTTGACAGGGTGGTGTCCCAAACTTTGCAGATAGTCTGCAATCTTGATTTGCTTTGCTTCTTGAATGTTCATGTCTTACTGTGGATTAAGTGGTGTATGTATTTCTGATGAATTGTTGAGAATGGCATGTATTGGTATGATATTCAAATACTTATCTTCTCAACAAACTCTCAACAAATGGATCTTTTCAACAAAATCACTGGGCAAAAGAGAAAGACAGGCATTAGCTGTAATGTTTTCTCTTTTCAACAGTCTCTTTCTTTTGTTGAGAGATTTGTTGAGAAAATGTTGAGCCTTAAATACTTGATATTCAACACTTCTTTCATCATATTCAACAATTCAACAAAATTATATGCTATTTAGCTTGTCCATCGTTACAGTGTAGAACCTGCCCACACGTTTTGTTGGCGAGTAGTGACCGCTGCTATTGTAGTTGTACTCGTATGAGGTGTAGGTGAGGGCGTTCTCTGAAGGTTGCAGCTTCCAACAGTCCTGCACTATCTTTCGCACAAGGTGCTTCTCCGCTTTCACGTGGTTGCATTGCAACAAGGCGATTGCGTCATTGAGGCAGAATTGCAAACTGTCGGTTTGGGTGTTCTCCATGACCTCAAGGAACAGCTCCGACATTTCCACCTCAAGTCTGTTACGGTTGCAGCGTATGATTCTCCTCAGAGCATCCTCTTCGTACTGCATTGTCTCAATATGCACCAGGCAATCCTATTGCAAGAGACGGTATGGTAAGAATTGTGCGTGGTATCAGATACACCAACTTCTTCAAACCAGAGGTAACATTCAAAAAGCTGTACTTCAACCGTGAGCAAGTGGTGATTGATACTAAAGAGGAATTGGACTCGTTAGAAAAATGGAAAGTTAGTGGCAGTACAGAACTCGACTTGTTGCAACCAGCTGAGTTTATTCCAGACATGAATGAATCGGCAAGCAGAATTCTCGACCAGAATGTATATACTCGTGTGAGTGCTCAGTTGATTGGAGCTGATGAATGGAAGCTGGATCGTATTGAGCCACACCTTTTTGATACCCGTAGTAGTAGAGAAAGCGGCAACGGTCAGATACTGTATTATAATGAAGGTACAGGATTTGGCTATTGCCATTGTACCAAATGTGGAAAGACCGTGCTTGAAAGCTGGCCTGCAGCCTCATCAAGTGACCCTGATAAGCTGCCGAACGAAATGAATCCTATCGCATCAAAAGATATGGATAAGCCAGATTATCACTTTGCACTCGTGAAAAAAGGTCCGAAACCGAATAAGTGTATGGGATGTGGCAGTACCGATTACATCAAGCGTAACGTAGTTTTGGGTGATACCATCCAAACTGATTATACTGAGATTAGAATACGCCATTTCCAGAAAGACTGGATCAACAGTCGTAATGAAGAAGAAGATCTGCTCATCACTCTCGGATTGCTCTTTGCAAGAGCCTTGTCTGAGGAATTGAATGTGGAGCGTACAGACCTCGACTTTACTATTACACCTAATGGACATATTTGTATTTTCGATGCTAATCCTGGTGGTTCCGGCTATTCTAACCAGCTGGCTGCTATGGACTTGATGAAGTCGGCTATAGAACGTGCCTATACCATCATTGAGGCTGCAATACGTTCAGGCAATAAGGAGGCATTGATAGACAAGTTCACACTACACTATATCAACCATATCGATATAGATGCAGCAAAGGCATGGATAGAAGAGGAACGATCTGCAAGAAAAGTTCTGCCAAATGCGGTATTGAATGTATTCGGAGAAAGTGCTACAGAAACATCTCTTGCCAAGATGGAACGTACATTTGCATTGTCACAGAACGAGAAGTTCATTTTCGTTGATGATGACTATGCAAGCTGGGAGTATGAAGGCACCGACCATTGCTGGAAAGGTCAGTTCTTCAACTATTTTGCTCCTCATGGTCAGCAGACTTCTTTCTGTGTAGTTAAGAATACGGATATAGCTATGCCTACACCGGCGATGAGCATGATCCGCTCAGTTAAGGGCTGGACAAACGAGGTGATGGAAATAAAGAATCCATTTGCAGGAAATGGGCTTTACCCTTTGACATACATTGATGGCAGATTGTATTTTACAAACAACCCTAACCATATCACAATGAATGACAAGTGGGGAAATGGTACCATATACTATATCCGTACCAATAACTTCGCAAGCAAAGCAAAGTTTATCAAAACAGAAATTGTGGATGCTACAACGAAGATATTCAAACTCGTGGATGGTGACCCAACAATCATCAAGACATCTGGGCTTGCCGGTATCATCGACGATAGAGCATCACAGATTGTTCAGGCATTTGTAGCTCATTGTCAGGCTAACAGAGATTCTTTAGTAAATGTGTCTTATCAAGATGAGCACATGAAGAGCATCCTATCTATCATCTTGTGTACACAAACTATCAAGTACTTCATTAAGAAGATAGGTTCTCCTTATAACTTGGAGTTCTTGGTTGAGCGATACAATAGTGACAACGGAAAGCGTGATAATCTTGGAGCCAATCAGCCTACATCAGAAGACCGTGACTCATGGCTGGAGAACATGGCAAACGAATTGGTTGAGGGATTGGAATACGAGGATGGAATAGAAGGTACTCTCTCCCCTGTCGTTTCAGCACCAAGACGTAGTCTAACGCATTGGCGAGTCCTCACATTTGAATGCGCAGGAAAGAAACTATGTATCTATCCTGACGGTGGTTTTATGAACGGATGGTTTATCTACAACGCTCCAGGTGAGCGAAAGATGTACAATCTGTCCACTATCACCTACGATACAGAAATAGACATCTGTAGGAACCAGGATATAAAATTTGATGTAACAATAGAAAACTGTTAAGATATGGGCAGCGAGAAATTTCATGAATGAATGATGGTTTGACTTGCGCGTCAAAAATGTAAATTTTTAAAAGTTGGGAGATCGTATCTCTCAACTTTTTTTGCTTGTAAATGAATTGTTTTTTATGATGCAGATAGACTGCATAATCTTGTCGTACCTTTGCATCAGAAGAAGAAAATCACCTTCTAAAGAATAATGCTTATCAAAATAATATAGAGATATGAACAAGTTTTTTGTAGTCGCTCTTGCTTCACTGTTTGTATGCAGTGCTGTAGATGCTCAAATTCTACGAGCAGATGAGTTGGAAAGCTATGCAAAAGAAAAGTATGGAGAGAAATGGGTTGAGGCAGCAACCAATCTCGGTACGCAGTTGACATTGGATAAGAACAATGCTATCACTTACACCCAGGTTATCCCTGCTGAAGGCAAGACCAAGGAGCAGCTTTATGTGTTGCTGAACTATTGGTTCACCGCAACTTTCAACGATGCGAACTCCGTCATCAAGTTGAATGACAAGGAATTGGGAACCATCATCGCACAGGGCTTTGTAGAGAGTATTGCAGAACATTCAGGAGGTATAAACTCTTACAATGTGAATTTACGTCCAATTATCAAGTGTGACATAAAGGACAATAAGGTTCGTGTAACCTATACCATTCCATTCTATTCTGTCAATGTTTCCGTTGGTGGCGGTTGGTTAGGTTCTTTAACGCCTACTCGCTCTGATCAGAATTGGACACTGGACAAATGCTATCCATTTGCCAAGAAAGACTCTCACAAGAAGACTTCCTGCAAAGCACTTGTTATGGCACATGCTTACTCTAATGTTGTAATGGACAAGATTGAGGAGTGTATCAAGAATGGCTTAACTGGCAATGAAAACGACAATTGGTAAATTCAAAATAATAGGAACATTATGAAAAAGTATTTATTTTTCCTTCTTACCCTCGTGGTAGCATCTTTTGCATTCATATCATGCAGCAGTGATGATGATTCAGACAATGGAGACTATGATAAGTCAATGATTGTTGGAACCTGGGAAATGACAGCAGTAAAGACGTCAGAGTCTGGTACGTATGTTGACTGGCCTTTCAATAAGACTTACGCCACATTCAATGCTGACGGTTCTTATTACGGCTCCGGATATTTCGGTACTGGCCGAGGAACATGGTCTTTGAAAGGAAACACACTAAACACATATGTTGAGGGTGAACTATTTGCATCTTATACCATCATTTCTGCGACCTCTACTGTTTCAGAAATGAAAATGTCTATAGGTGACGAATCTATATGGGTTAAATGCAAGAAGCAATGAAGCTAATCAAGCACTACTTTGTAATGCTTTGAATATACCTCAGAAGGATGACAGGGGCAAACGCCTTGCCATCCTTTTTAGTTGTATAGGCTGATAAAGAACTACACACAGGCGAGAACATCAAATTATTTGCTTTAGAAATGATATTTTTATAAAAGATGTCTGTTTTTTGAAGAAAAAGCCTTATTTTTGTATTAAGAAATAAAAAAAACAAGGAACATGGACAATTCGATTGAACAATATGCTATAGGAGAATTACTCGATGGTAGATATTTTTACATACCATCCTACCAGCGTGGTTACCGCTGGACAGATAAGCAAGTTGATGATTTGCTTAGAGATCTTCTTTGTTTTGCAAATGATACCAAAGATGATTACGATTTTTATTGCCTTCAGCCGATTATCGCTCGTCCAATTACAGATGAGAAGAAGTTGAAGGAACTTTTCAAAGACGTTTCTCTAGACGTTCTGCAGGAAAAGGGAGTATGGGAAATAATTGACGGTCAGCAAAGATTAACTTCAATATTTCTCTTATACAAATATCTTGTAGCTAAAAAAGGTTGGGATGCCGATACTCTAAAAGAGGAAGAAGATGGCAAAGAACTTTACCACATTCTTTATGCAACCAGAGAAGACTCATCGGTATTTCTCGAGAACCTCAACCTTGATATGATAAAGTCGGAAGATATTCAAAAAGACAATATTGATTTCTATCATATGGCTAATGCATTTAGATACATAGATAATTGGATTAAGAACGATGGCAAAATTATCAACCAGAGATATAATCTCGGAGGTAGTCTTGACACTGTTCGAAATTCGTTCTTTAGTCTTCTTAATGGCATGAGAAATACCAAGACTGGTTCTGTCCAGGTTCTTTGGTATGAGTTGGCTGAGGATAAGGAGAAAAGCAGCATTAAAGAATTTCAAAAGATCAATACAGGTAAGATTCGTCTTACTGATGCTGAGCTTATAAAAGGTTTGTTCTTATTAAACAAAAACTTTGAACAGAGTTCTAAGTTCATTAAGCAATCAACTTTGGCTATCGAATGGGAATTTATAGAGAATACTCTTCATGCTAATAATTTCTGGTATTTTCTACAAAAGAAAGGTACAGATATGCCAAACCGTATCGATCTGCTATTCTCTCTAATTTACAAGAAACATATTCTGAGTGGGTTGGAAGAAGAAGAATGGAATGATCAATTAAAAGAAGCTGACAAGGATATTCAAGACACGAGAAAAAGTGCTATCTTTAGATATTATTATGATAAGTTTGAAGGGAAACAGGGAGAAGAACTGCAACAAGAAGTAGCAGAAGCATGGAAAGAGGTTATGACCCTTTTCCGTACTTTAGATGATTGGTTCTGTACACCTGCCACATACAATTATATCGGTTTATTAAGTCAATGTGGCGAAGACATCAGTCGCCTCATAATGCATTATGATAGAATGCCAGACGATTCTACCCAGTCAGACTTTATATTATATCTCAAAGAAAGAATCAGATTCTATCTAAGAGGTGTAAAGAGAGACGATGATGGCAACATTACGACTCCCTACAAAGATAGAAAGAATATTTACAGACTATTACTTACATTAAATATTCATCTGCTAAACATTCAAAACGACAAGTTGAAGTCAGAGTCAGATGTTTACAAATTTCCATTTGATGTGTTGAATGCACAAGATTGGGATATAGAACACATCGACTCATTTCATACTAATGCATTAAAGAAAGATGATTTGAAAAAAGAATGGATTACGACTGCCTTTGAGGATAGAAAAAATTATCTTTCAGAAGAAGAAAAAACAACGATTGAGTCAAAAATGGAGAATAAGGATTATGATTCGGTTATTGATCTTTTGAAAAAGAATGCAGGCGAAACAGAAGTCGATGAAGATATTAAAAATGGCATTGGCAATCTTACATTGCTAGATTCTGAAACTAATCGTTCATATGGCAATAGTCTTTTTTGTACTAAGCGTCGTATTATTATTGATAGAATTAAGCAAGGTGTATTTGTTCCAGTTGCAACCCAATATATATTCTCTAAATTTTATGATGAGAAAGGAACGAATCGTTCTGTTTGGGCAAAGGAAGACATGGAGGCATATCAGAAATATATCGTAAAGATGCTTTCAGAGTATTTACCAGAAAATAATTAAGAAAAATATGAATCATAGATATTCGTTTATTGATCTATTTTCAAAGAAAGTAGATTATGACAAGACAACTCAAGTGACAGTTTCAGGTATTGTTATACCGCAGATACAACGTCCTTATGCACAAGGACGTACGGATGGCATATGTACATATGTTCGCAATACATTTCTAGATGAGATTTTTGACAGTCTTCAGAAAGATGACGATGAAATTTTTGATTTAAATTTTATCTACGGAATCATCAAAGCAAGTAACGATAATTATAAGATGGAGTTGCTTGATGGACAGCAGCGTCTCACTACATTATTTTTGTTGTATTGGTATATTGCCAATGCAGAATTGGACGGCTCTAAAGATCTACAAGTAAGAGAATGTTTGAGTAAATTCGTATATGAAACTAGAAGTACATCAACTGTTTTTTGCCAAGAATTAGCTCAGTACAAGGTAGACTTTGGGGAAAAGATGCCTAAAGAGGTTATCAGAAATGCTAAATGGTATTTTAAATCTTTTGATAGAGATAGTACTATCACGGCTATGTTGACCATGCTTGACGCTATTCATGAGCGATATACAGAATCGAATAGACATGATTTATACAAAAGATTACAATATTTGCAATTCTATGTAAAATCATTAGGGGTGTTCAATTTATCAGAGGAACTTTACATTAAGATGAATGCTCGCGGTCTGCAATTAAGCCCGTTTGAAAATTTCAAGGCCGATTTAACCAACTTCGTCTCTAACAACGATTACCAGAGGTATCAAGAGCAGGTGCCGTTGTACAAAAAGAACTCAAAGGAAATGGTTCCTTTCTCTTTTAATTTCTCGGTTAAACTTGATGCAAAATGGGTTGATATCTTTTGGAAAAATGGAGCAGATGACTTTGATGATGCATACATGAGCTTCTTTTCTCGATTCTTCGCTTGTAAATACATTATTTCAAGTAAAGAAGATGTTAGTGATAAAGATATGCGTTCAGATAAAACAATTAAGTTCTTCTACACAAATGCAGAAGAGCAAATTGGAAGTAATGAATACTTTGGCTTCAAGCCTTTCGAATACTTATTGGAAAAACATCCGGAATACATCATCACGCTTGATAAGGTTCTGGACGTCATATATCATTATGACTATTCATCCGAAAGTAAAGTAATCTTTAGTAATATGCTTCCTGTGTGGGAAAAGAACGAGGATTTATCTGGAGACAATTTCTACTGCAACACCTCGTCTAAAATGAGTCAGGTAAAACTGATTGCTTTAGGAGCTGCTATTGAGTTTATTGAGGCAATGCCAAACTTTGAGCCTGATATTTTTGCTAAATGGATGAGAATCGTATGGAATGTCATAGAGAACACTAACATCGACAGCTTAACACCAGTTTCTTCTTTAATAAGAAAGTTCTCTGCAGTTATTCATTTTATTGCAGACAAGAAATCAGAAGGGGTGTCATTTTATGCTGCTTTGAGTAAGTGGAGGGATGAAAATTCTTCAGAACGCGAAAATCGTGCTCTTTTGGAGGAAGTAGAAAAAGCTAGACGTATTGCAGAAAATCCAGATTGGGAGATGGTTTGGGTCAATGTAGAAAATCACGCCTATTTCAAAGGTATGGTTACATTTTTTTATTCGCCAGAAATGTCTATTGAAGAATATAAGAATAATGCGAGTCGTGCTAAGGCCATGTTTGATAAAAATGGAATTAGCGATATATATAAGAAAAAGCATATTCTTATCAGAGCTATTGTTTCCCACTTTAATACATGGGAAGAGATCAACGAATTATATATTACAGAAAGAGCCGAAAAGAACAAATATCTGAAGAACATTCTGGCTTCTGATGATAAAGTTCGTGAAATGCTGCACAAAGTGTTATACAAAAAAACAGTTGGTGAAATCACTGATGCTCTCCAAAAATATATAGACAATGCGCCAGAAGCAGAACCGTGGCAAAATGCAAATGACGATGACAAGTTGGCTTATAAAATGGCAATCAATAGACTTCGTACAGATATAAAAATGTATGACTGGATTTCGATAAAGGAAGAAGAAGAAAAAGCCACATTTAGAGTATATTGGTATGCTGGCCATATTATGTTTGCAGTTCCAAGAAAACAGTATGTAAAAATCGCCTTGGATACAGAAAGGGCACGAATGGCACATAATCTGTGCGACTGCTATGGCTTCGTTTTCGATAATGAAAAGCAAGAATTGATGTATAAAGATTATAAAGATTGTTTTGGAAATGAGATTTGGCTTCGTCAGGACCACCCCAAGTGCACTATATGGTTAGTCTTTAAGCAATATCATAAGTTTGTTGTATATGTCTCATGTAAGACCAAAAAATATGCTACAGAATTATTGAAAGCAATAGAAGGTGCATCTTATATTGATGGAGATAAAACATGGATTCAGTTAGAAGATTTAACTCATTATTCGTATCAGCGTTCTAATATGCGTATTTGTGATGCTGTAAATGAATTGTTGGAAGTTATTCAGAAGCTATAACCCGAATAGATCATTTTCATAAAAAGTACAGATATATAATCTAATAATCAAAGCAGGTAGAAACTATCTATCTGCTTTCTTTTTGCTCTATATCGAATTATTTTATATGCAAAAGAAAAGTATGGAGAGAAATGGGTTGAGGCAGCAACCAATCTCGGTACGCAGTTGACATTGGATAAGAACAATGCTATCACTTACACCCAGGTTATCCCTGCTGAAGGCAAGACCAAGGAGCAGCTTTATGTGTTGCTGAACTATTGGTTCACCGCAACTTTCAACGATGCGAACTCCGTCATCAAGTTGAATGACAAGGAATTGGGAACCATCATCGCACAGGGCTTTGTAGAGAGTATTGCAGAACATTCAGGAGGTATAAACTCTTACAATGTGAATTTACGTCCAATTATCAAGTGTGACATAAAGGACAATAAGGTTCGTGTAACCTATACCATTCCATTCTATTCTGTCAATGTTTCCGTTGGTGGCGGTTGGTTAGGTTCTTTAACGCCTACTCGCTCTGATCAGAATTGGACACTGGACAAATGCTATCCATTTGCCAAGAAAGACTCTCACAAGAAGACTTCCTGCAAAGCACTTGTTATGGCACATGCTTACTCTAATGTTGTAATGGACAAGATTGAGGAGTGTATCAAGAATGGCTTATCTGGCAATGAAAACGACAATTGGTAAATTCAAAATATAATGTATTGAACAAACTTAGGAAGGATGACAGGGTCAAACACCTTGCCATCCTTTTTTGTTGTCAGGTGCAGATGAGGCTCGTTGCTAAAACCGGATGGGAGGTAAAGAGGGAGGTAGAGGGTGAGGTAAAGGGTGAGGAGCTAAAGGAGGCGCTGCATCCACAGCGCGTCCTGATACGCGGAACCTACGCAGAGCCAGTCGGTGAGGCGGGCGGTGGTGGCGAAGCCCATCTTCTCGAACAAGGCGATGGAGGCCTTGTTTTCCACGCCCACGCAGACATAGACCTGGTGGAGGTGGAGGATATGGCGGGCCGTGTGGATCAGTCTGCCGACGATGGCCGATCCATAGCCCCTGCGGCGGTATTCGACCGGCACGACCAGTCCGATCTCCGCCCGCTGGTGGCGCGGGTCGAAATTGACGAAGTCGCCAATGCCCACCACCTCGCCAGCCTCGTTCTCCGCCATGAGCCGGACCTGTCCGTCGGCATAGATGTCGTTGCGGGCCGAGAGGATGTACTCCCTCAGCACCTGGCGGCTGTAGGGCACGTTGGTGGTGCCACAGTCCCATAGCGCTTCGTCGTTCTCTATGCGGTAGAGGAAGTCGAGGTCTTCGGGTTCCAGGGCGCGGAGGCGCACCGCGGGCAGCTGCTTGGCGTCAGATGATTTCATTGCCGGTGATGATCAGTTGGGTGGAGGGATTGTAGGTACCGATGAGGACGTTCTCGCGCGGTTCGCGGCCAAAGATCTCGAAGATCTGGTCGAAACTGTAGGCCGTGATGTCATAGACCACGACCAGGGGCGCATCCTGGGGCAGAAGATCCGTGAGCGCCAGGTGGCCGTCGGGCAGCCGCTTGTGGTCGGCCACGCGAAACTCGCCCGTCAGCGCTTTCTTCTGGGCGATGGTGCGACAGGCCGCTATCGACTCCTCCCGTCCTATGAAGAGATAGGTGGGGAAGACTTGTCGGGCCCGCGCCAGCAGTCCCATGTCCTTGACGGCGCGCCACCACAGCACCTGCATGAGCGTCAGCGCCGCCTTGCCGACGACCGCCGCCTTGATGGGCAGGCTCAGCAGAAAACTCAGGTGGCCGTAGTGTTTGCGGAAGAAGATGAGCATGGCCTCGTAGAAGACGTGGACGTAGCGATAGGACTCGCGCTGCGTGCTCTCGCCCTTGTAGTGGAGGATGCGGCAGGGCAAATACCAGTTTTCGTAGCCCCCCTTGAGCACGCGGTAGCTGAGGTCGATGTCCTCGCCATACATGAAGAAGTCCTCGTCGAGCAGTCCGACCTCGTCGAGCGCCTTTCGCCGCAGGAAGCAGTAGGCGCCGCTGATGACCTCGATGGGGTTGGGCTCGTCCCACGGCAGATAGCTCATGTAGTATCTGCCCAGCCGTCGGCTGTTGGGGAAGCGCTCGCAGAGCCCCGAGATCTTGTAGAAGGAGGTGAGCGGCGTGGGCAGTCCGCGTCGCGACTCCTTGGCGTCGCTGCCGTCCGTGCGCAGCATCCTCACTCCCGCGGCTCCCGCCTTCGGATGGGCGTCCATGAAGGCGATGGACTGGCGGATGGACTCCTCGCCGACGATGGTGTCGGGATTGAGCAGCAGCACATACTCCGACTCGCTCGACCGGATGGCGAGGTTGTTGGCGCGCGCAAAACCGAGGTTGTGGCGGCTGGCGATCATCTTCACCTCGGGGAAGCGGGGCGCGAGATAGCCGATGGAGTCGTCCTTGGAGTCATTGTCCACCACATAGACCTCGGCGTCGATGCCCGTGAGGGCGCGGCGCAGGCTGACGAGACATTGCTCCAGGTAGTACTTGACGTTGTAGCTGACGATAACGACGGTGAGCTTATGGGCCATCTTTCTCTCTGTCTGTATAAAATTAGGTGTGTGCTATGGTTGTCCTTGGTGGGAGGGATCGTCCTGCATAGGGTCCTCCGCCGGTTGCTCTTCGGCGCGGCACTCGTGTTCGCAGCGCCGCTTGGTGGGAAAGACGAAGGTGATGGTGAGCAGGTGGATGACGGCCATGTAGAAGAAGCCCACCACTGCCCCGAAGAGGTAGTAGAGCAGCAGGTCGAGGACCATCGGTACGCAGATCATCAGCATGCGCACGCTGCCCCAGCGCCGCAGGGCCGTCTCGCCGTCTGCTATGAGGCGGTCCCTCACGCTGCGGAGGCGGAAGAGATAGAGCGCGCCGGGCACGGTGGCCAGGAGCACGATTGTCATCGCCGTCTGCGCCAGGAAGAGTGCCGTCGGCCGTCGCCCACAGTCCCTCGGCGACCAGTCCCGTCTCGAAGACCAAGGCCAGCAGCAGGAGGATCGCCACGGATCCGAGACACTCCGTCATGAGTATCTTTCTTGTTTTTTCCATAACTTTAGATTTCTTGTTTCGCGCGGGCCACGGCGCTACCGTCCGCCCGTCTCCAGGGGCGTGCGGCAGAGGATGCTGCGCCCCAGTGTCACCTCGTCGGTATATTCCAGTTCGTCGCCCACCGAGATGCCGCGCGCGATGACGCTCGTCCGCACCCCCGTCGGCTGCAGGCGTCGGGAGACATAGAAGTTGGTCGTGTCGCCCTCCATCGTGCTCGCCAGGGCAAAGATCACCTCGTCCACGCCGCCCGCCTCCACACGGCTGACGAGCGAGTCGATCTCCAGGTCGCCGGGGCCTATGCCGTCCATGGGCGAGATGACGCCGCCGAGCACATGGTAGAGACCGTTGTACTGCTGCGTGTTCTCGATGGCCATGACGTCCTGGACGTTCTCCACCACGCAGATCGTCCTGCTGTCGCGACGCGGGTCGGAGCAGATGGGGCAGACCTCCTGGTCGGAGATGTTGTGGCAGACCCGGCAGTAGCGCACCTCGTGGCGCGCCCTGCGCACGGCCTCGCTCAGCGAGTCGGCACGTTCCGAGGGCTGGCGGAGCAGGTAGAGCACCAGGCGCAGGGCTGTCTTGCGGCCTACGCCCGGCAGTGTGGCAAACTCATCGACCGCCTTCTGGAGAAGTTGTGAGGGATATTGCTGGATCATCGTTTTCTGTGCCGGGGAGTGGGGATGGCGTCGAGTCGTCCGCGTCCTCCCGACGATGGCTACGATTAGTCGTCGAAGAGATAGATGCCGATACCGACCTTCAGTCCCACCGTGCTATAGTCGCTGTTGTTGAAGGAGTGGTCGTAGTAGATGGCGGGCTCGATCGTCACGCTGCGGTTGATGTAGAAGGCGTAGCCCACCTCCGCTCCTGGCATCAGGTCGTTGTAGCTGTGGTCGGCATGGAGATACTTGAGGTTAGCCCCCAGGTAGAGACCGTTCTGGACGATGTAGTAGCGGCCGCCGATGCCAGCCGTGAAGGAACTGGCCGCGTCGCTCGACCCGGTGTGCTTCAGCGAGGCCTGGCCCAGCACCATCCAGTTGTCCTCCAGCAAGTAGCCCGCCTTGCCCTCAATGCCGAGGTTGAGCCCGTTCTTGCCCGTATAGTTGAGATCCACTCCCGTCAGGGAAGCACCCAAGTAGGCCTTGCCCTGCTGAAACTGCGCGTGTGCTGCCACGGCAAGGGCGAGCATCAGCAGCAAAGTAGTGATTTTCTTCATTTTATCCGTTCGCTTTTAAATAATACTCATCAATTTTTCTGATTCAACCCGACAAAGGTAAGGCGATTATTTCAAATAACCAAAAAGAATCCTTAACTTTGTGCCAAAATTACAACAATGACCCATCCAAAGATACTTTTACGCCAAGCCTCGGCCACGATCTTTGCCGCCCTCCTCCCCTGTCTCGGAGGCCATGCGCAGGATCGCTGCCAGGCCTTCAACCTCGAGACGCTGCCCAAGCGCGAGGTAAGGGCCGTCTGGCTGACGACGCTCTCCAACCTCGACTGGCCCAAGGGCTACGCCACGACGCAGGAGGGCATCGAGCGCCAGAAGCGCCAGCTCACGGAGATCCTCGACCGCTACGCCGAGGCCAATATCAACACCGTGCTCTTCCAGGCGCGCGTGCGTGCCACCACCACCTATCCCTCGACCCTGGAGCCGTGGGACCGCTGCCTCACGGGACAGGAAGGGCGCGCCCCGGGCTACGACCCGCTGCGCTTCGCCATCGAGGAGTGTCACAAGCGGGGCATGGAGATCCACGCCTGGCTCGCCACGATCCCCTGCGGACCGTGGACCTCGCTCGGCTGCCGCCGTCTGCGCGCCAAGGGACTGCGCCTCAGAAAACTGGATGGCGCGGGCTATCTCGACCCCTCCGACGAGCGCGTGGCGCCCTATCTGGCCTCCGTCTGCGCCGAACTGACGGAGAAGTATGACATCGACGGCATCCACCTCGACTATATCCGCTATCCCGACGGATGGCCACGCGCCACGCGCCGAAACGGCGACACGCCCGACTACCGCCGCGCCAACATCAACCGCATCGTGCGCGCCATCCACGAGGCCGTGGAGACGCGCAAGCCGTGGGTGAAGGTGAGCGCCTCGCCGCTGGGAAAATATAGCGACCTCACGCGCTATAGCAGCCATGGCTACAACGCCCGCGACAAGGTCTATCAGGACGCGCAGCTATGGCTGAAGCAGGGGTGGATGGAGCAGCTCTACCCGATGCAGTACTACCGTGGCAACCACTACTTTCCCTTCGTGCCCGACTGGGTGGCCAACAGTCATGGTCGCACGCTGGCGAGCGGACTGGGCACGTGGTTTCTCGATCCGAGGGAGGGACGCTGGACCCTCGCCGACATCTCGCGGCAGATGGAGGTGAGCCGATGGGCGGGCATGGGCCACGCCCACTTCCGGTCGAAGTTTCTGATCGAAAACCACAAGGGCATCTACGACTTCGAGAAGCGCTTCAACCTCTTTCCGGCCCTCGTCCCGGCCATGAAGGGGAAGCGCGACGACCGCCTTGCCCCACCGACGGACCTCCGTCTGGACAGCGGCCTCATCAGTTGGCAGGGCGACGCTCCTTATTATAATATATATGTGAGCGACCACTGGCCCGTGGATACGGACAATCCCGCCAACCTCCTCCTGGCCCGCTTCGCCCACAAGCAGATAGCCACCGCTCTGGCGCCGCGCCTCTTCCGTGGGTGGCCCTTCGTGGCCGTCACGGCTATGGACCGCTACGGCAACGAGAGCCAGCCGCTGCAGTATCAGCCGCCCGTCGCGACGACCTACCAGCCGCAGCTGCCCAAGAACCTCTACCTGGCCAACGATGGACAGCAGCTGGACCTCTCGGAGGCCCTCCGCCCGCTGCTCCCGATGGACATCGACCGCTATGCCGTCGCCACCCTCCAGGGCGTCTTCCTGCGCAGCTACCTCCGCCCGCTGCCAGCCACGGGACCGGCCCAGCGCATCGACATCAGCAGCCTGGCCGACGGCGTCTATTGGGTCTATGCCCACAACAAGCGGACGAAGAAAATGGTGCGCGTCGGCAGTTTCGAGATCGACCGCCAGCAGGTGGGTTTCGTGCGGTAGCACCGCCCTTCCTTCCTCATCAACAAACAGGCGACACACCCGGGGGTGCGTCGCCTGTTTGTTGATGATTAGGCCGCCTGCCAAGAGGCGCCTGCTGGGCGTAGGATTTCTACCAAGAGGAGTCGCCAGCCGTGTTTTCCTTCTTGGAAGACGAGGTCGAGCTCGATCCGTAGGAAGGATTCTTGCCCGATCCCGATCCGTAGCTCTCGCTGCTGCCGCCCGAAGTGGGATTCTTCGAGGGAGTGGACGGACGGTAGGGTTCATCGTAGTCGTAGTGGTACAGTCTGCCACTCTTCTTCTTCTGAGAGGGTCTCTCGTGCTTCGGAGCCTTCTTCTTCGGAGCCGGATAGGCGGCTGCTGAGTCGCTGGCCGCGCTGGTCTTGCCTGTAGCAGCCGGAGTAGCAGGGGTTTGCTGCTGGGCGGCAGGAGTTTGTTGTTGCTCGACGACGGTAGAATCGACCACTGTGGAGTCGGGTTCTGATGTGGCCGGGGCTGTATCCTGACCAGGAGACAAGAAATACTTGGTGCCGAAGAAGCCGATAACGGCAAAGATCAGGACCACGAGGATCCATTTCCATTTCGAGCTCTTCTTCTCCTCCACTTCGACCGAGGGATCATCCTGGACGATCTCAGTCTCGTCGTCCGTCGCGGAGGGGTTGTCCGTCGTGGGAGAATCGTCGGAGGCTGCGGGAGAATCGTCGTCGGCTGCTGAAGGACTGTCGGAGGAAGCATCACCCGTCTCGCCGTTGGCAGCGGGGTCATCGCTCACCTTGTCTTGGTCCGACTTGGGCAGCACAATTGTAACGTCGTCGCCCTCCTCGCCCTTGGCTGGGTCGGCAGGCTTCTTCTCTGCCTTCTGGTTGAGGACGCTGCGTATATCGGCTACCGACTGCGGGCGCTTGCGACGGTCGGTGGCCATCAGCCAAAGGACCATCCGACGCAGCCGGTCGCTGATGCTGTCGGGCATGGCGAGGGCCTCGTGCTTGTCGTCGGTCATGTCGTCGTCGATATCCGAGGGCAGCGGCGGCTTCTGGTCCGTCAGGAGGAAGTAGAGCGTGGCGCCGAGGGCGTAGAAGTCGGTCCAGGGACCAAACTTGTCGAGGGCCTGCTCCATCTGCTCGCGCGGTGCGTAGCCATTGGTGTAGCTGACGGCCGTGGAGGTCGTTGCCCCGCTGCCCGCCTTCATCTGCTTGCTTGCACCGAAGTCGATGAGTCTCACCCCACCCTGCTGGTCCATCATCAGGTTGGCAGGCTTGAGGTCGAGGTGGAAGAGTCCGTGGCTGTGGACCACCTCCAGCGCGTCGAGCACCTGGTCGAAGACCTGCCAGACGGTAGCCTCGTCGAGCGGGTGGCCGATCTTCTTGAGATAGTCGCGGAGGTTCTCGCCATCGACGAAGTCCATGACATAGTAGGCCGTGCCGTTCTCCTCGAAGAGGTCGTGGACACAGACGATATGAGGACTGGAGAGTTTGCGCAGGCGCACGGCCTCCTTCTTGAACTTGTCGCGCTGGGCCTCGAAGGTGGCAGCGTTCTCCTGGTTGCTGACGCTGATAGTGGTCGTGTTTTCGTCGCGCTCCGTCACGCCCTTGAGGAAGAACTCCTTGATGGCGTAGCGCTCACCAAACTGGATGTTGGTGGCAACGTAAGTATTGCCAAAACCGCCCGATGCCAAGTAGCCATCGACGCGGTAGGTGCCGTGCAGGATCGTGCCCACACGCAGCATATTGGATTGGTTGATCGTATCGCTCATTTTCTTTTTCTTTGTCTCCGCCCGGGGAATCTACTGTCCTTGGGCGGATCGATTGGTCATGATGCGGGGTGGTGAATGGAAAGTGTGAGAAAGATTCGTCAGACAGGAATACCCTCCGACGGTTTGCTCTTCTGCTTCTGGCCACCCTGCGGCGCTCCCTTCAGTTTTTCGCGGGCTGCGTCGATGGGGTCTTCGGCTTTCCTCTGCCTCATGCTGGGAGGAGGAAGCGTCTTGGCCCCCTTGCTGCTTTCGAGCGTGCTGCCCGCTTTGTCGGTCTTTCTGTCCTTCTTTGGGTCTGCCTTGCCGGAAGTAGGATTCTTCTGTGGTTCGGCGGGGCTGGCCTTCTGCGGCGCAGTCTCGCGGCGCACGGTCGTCTCGCTCTTGCTACTACTGCTGGCGGGCTGATCGACCCTCACTTCGCGGGCCACCGTCTCGCGTGCGGGGTCTGCGGACTGTTGCGAGGGACTGTCGCCGATCTTCTCCGTATGGGGCACGAGGGGCGCGGCGGCCTTCTCCTCCTTCGGCGTGAGGAAGAAGTAGGCGCAGGCCAGGGCCACGAAGGCAGCGGCGGCACCCAGCACGAGCTTGCCCTTGCCGCCCTTCGGAGCCTGGGGCTGTGGGCGGAGGGGCTGGCCCACCCTGGGAGTCTCCTCGACGACGCTCACCTCCTCGACGTCGCTCGCCACCTCCTCGGCCTCGAAGACGGGACGGATGTTGAGCGCGTTGTCCTTGGAGGTCTGCTCGTCGTCCAGCAGCGACTCGTCGCCCTCGCCCGAGGAGACGCTCGCTATGCCGACGAAGTAGGCCGAGTGGTTGTCCTTGTTGCCCTTCGTGGCCTCGACGAGCTGCTGGCGCTTCGCCTCGTCGGAGTCCTGGGAGGAGAACAACTGGCAGAGCGCGTCGTTGTCCATCTGCTCCAACATGCCGTCGCTGCAGATGTAGAGGTAGTCGCCGGGCCTGAGGTCGGTGATATGGACCACGGAAGGCTTGCAGCGGTTGTCCTTGCCAGGCTGCATGGCGCGGGTGATGATGTTCTTCTGGGGCGACGTGGCCATCTCCTCGTAGCTGATCTCGCCCGCCTGGTAGAGGTCATAGACCAGGGAGTGGTCCTTGCTCTGGTAGAGGAGTTTCTTGGCCGAGGGGCGCACGTGGTAGATGCGACTGTCGCCGATGTGCATCGTGGTCAGTCCGCCACGATGAAAGAGGAGGAGGCAAAGGGTGGTTCCCATCTTCTTGGCTGCCTCGTCATCGGCCTGGTCGAGGGCCTGGTAGGCCGCCTCCAGTGCCTCGCCGAGCACCTGGTCGGAGACGATCTCCTCGGGATTGACGTGGTCGCGCAGATACTGGGCAAGGCTTTGGCTGACGATGCGGCTCGCCACCTCGCCATGTTCGTGGCCTCCCATGCCGTCGCAGAGGATGAAGAAGAAGTCCTGATCGGTAGCCTGTCCCTGCAAGGGCCAAATGCTGTCCTCTTGGTTATCTCGCTGCCCGAGCTCATAGATGGCCTGGGGCTGTCTGATTGCTATTTTCATGTGAAATCGTTGAGGGGGGATTATCTTTCTTGATAGACTACGGTGGTCTTGCCCATGACGATGCGGTCGCCGTTGGAGAGGACGATGGCCTCGTCGTGGGGCAGTTCCACGCCGTTGATGGAGGTGATATTCTTGTTGCGGTCGTTGCTGATGACGGCCTTGAGCTTGCCATTGGGCAGGACGGAGACCACGATCTGCAGGTGGTGGCGACTCATGTAGGGGTCGGAGACGGGCAACTGGAGCGTGGCCTGCGAGGTCTGCGCCTTGCGGCCCACGGTGTTGGCACCCTGGCGGAGCACATACTGCTGGCCGGCCAGGACGAGGCAAGCCGTGGCCGCGCCCTGCTGGCATCCTTGGCCGAGGATGGTCCGCTCGCTGTCCTGGCGGCCTCCCAGCAGCGTCTCGCCGTCGTTTTGTGGCGCCACGCGCTGCTGGGCGGGCTGGCGTCCGGGCAAGACGGTCTCCACCTCCAGGGGCTGCTGCGGCTGAAAGCGCACCCGCAGCGGCGCTTTGCACTGCGGGCACGTGATCAGTTTGACAGCCTCATTCTTCGAGTTCTTCACTTCGAGGATGATGCCACAATTGGAGCATTTTACGCGCTTTACTTCCATAGCCGTTTATTTAGATATATTGCATGTCAGTACCAGCGTCGTCCACGCCGTCCACGCCGTCCACGCCGAGGTTGGGGTCGTCGTAGCCCATCGCGGGATCCTCGGAGTAGGAAGCCTGTTGGAGGTTGGGATCCATCATGCCCTCGTCGTTGGCCGTATTGATATCCTCAGAGTAGGAAGCCTGGTGGAGGTAGGGATCCTCCTGCGCGCCGTCGTAGCCGTCGGTCATGCCGTCGTAGCCGTCGGTTGTGCCATCGGGCTCTGCGCCCTCATAGGCCGTCTGCATATAGCCCTCGGTGTGGTCGGGCTGGTGCTCCGTCTGCGGGGTGACGTCGCCCGTCTCGTCCTCGGACATGCTCTGTGCGAGCTCGCCACGCGTCATGGTGGTGCCGTCGCGGAAGATCAGGACGTCTTGGTCGTCGAGCTGGTTGTTGTCGTTGACGTCGATGACGGCCACGTCGGGCTGGGCATCGCCGTCAAGGTCGAGGACGACGGCCTGGTGGCCCTGGAACTTGGTCTGGCCCACGATGTGTACGTCTTCCGTCTCCTGGACGAAGGGCTCCTCATGGCTCACGGGGGTGGCGGTGCGCACATGGCCGCCATCCTCGGCGGTACGGCCCGAATGGCCATCCTCGGGCTCCTTGACGGTCTCGCGCTCATAGACTACCTCGCGGTGAACCTCCACGTCGGTCTGATGGACGGCCGTGTGGGCGGTGGGCTGATAACTGTGGGGGTGGACGTTGGACATGGCGGTCTGGGTGAAGGCGGCCTTGTCCTCGGCAGACATGGCGTTCCACTCGTCGGCGGTGTAGGTGCCATAGACGCCACCGTGCCACTCAAAGACGCCACCGGGGCCCACCTGGGCGCGGGCCGACTGGAAGGCCTCGGCAAAGGTCATGTCGTCCTCCACTGTCGCCACGGCGCTGCCAGCAGCCTGGGGGGAAGCCGTAGCGGGATCGGCGGCGTCGGCCTGGGTCTCGCCAGCCATCGCGTTGACGGCATAGAGCGCACCGGCACCGAGCAGGATACCGGAGGTGCCACCGATGGCCACCTTCTTCCATGTGGCGCTTTGCTTCTCAGAGGTCTCTTCTGCCACAGGAGCAGTCTGCTCGTTCTGCGGATTCTCTACCTGGGTGTTCTTACCCAACAACTGGGTGTCGTCGCTTGTCATCATAATCGTATGAATTAATGGTTGTTTATTTCTGTTTACGTTGCAAATTTCGGCTTTTGTTGCCACATGGACAAATTATTCGCTTCTTTTTACACAAAAGGTGGGTTTTGGGGTACGAAATGCGAAAAAAGGAGGAAAAGAGATGTGAAAATGGTGAATTTAGGGAGGGTAAAGACGATTTTGACCTAAAAAAACGGTATGAAAGAATGTAAAACTGAGTATTTTTTTGTAACTTTGCCCTGTCGAATGCGAAGATTATTGGTTTATGGACACGGCCCCATCCTCTTTCGGCACACACCAAATCATTCGTGGCACGATGCTGGACGCGGCGCGAAAACCGACGAACCAGCCAAGCCAACGGCGGGCAGTACACTTCCCCACACCACCCTGCCGCACACAGAATTTCTTCCAAGAGCGTGCCCACAACCGGGGAACTCGGACACGACTATAGACGAATCAGCATGATGGAGTACATCTATTTCAACTCACGCGACGAGCTGCTCAGGCTCCGCATCACCGAAATCGCCTACTTTGAGAGCGATGGCAACTACTGCAACGTGGTCACGGCCAACAAACTGCGCAGTCCGATCGGCATGAACCTCACCAACCTCGAACATGCCCTCGACAAGCAGCTGGGCAACGAGGCCACTACCTTCATCCGTATCGGCAAGCGATTTATCGTCAACAAGCGCTATATCTGCAAGGTGAACATTCCCAAGCAGCGACTGGTCATCACCGACTACGACCGCTTCACCTTCCAGCTACCTATCTCGCGCGACGCGCTCAAGCAACTCAAGGCGCTCATCACACTATCCACTGAAAAGAAATAAAAAGCCATGCAAATCATCATCGGACGCGACGCCAAAACCTCGCAACTAAATGTCATCATCGGACAGCAGACGCTGCGCCTGGGTGCGCCGGGCAGCGTGCCGCAGACCGTCTCGCGCCAACACTGCCGCATCACGGTGACGGAGGGCGGCACCTATCTCGTAGAAAACCTCAAGGCGGCCAACATCACCTATATAAATAATGTAGGCGTGGAGAAAAAGTCCATGCGGCGGGAAGACTCCCTGGCGCTGGGCACGGACCGCTACCAGGTCGATACGAAGGCGGTCTTCGCGGCCATCGACAAGGCGGTACCGAAGACGGCAGACATCCGCCCACTGTCGAAGGTGTGGGAGGACCACGAGGAGTATATCATCAACCAAAAGATCAAAAGCGCACGGTTTGTTGCCATCGCGTCGAGTATGGGTATTTTTACCATCGGCGCCATGGTCTATACCTTTGTGTTTGGAGGCAACGGGATCATCAGAAATTCCTTGTACTGCATAGCCGCCGTGTTCGTCCTCCTCATCTTCATCAAGCGCTGGAGAGACGCCTCGCGCGTGCCCATCGAGCAGAAGAAGATCAACGACAAGTTTCGCCACGACTACTCCTGCCCCAACTGCAGCCACAGCTTCTCCATGAACTACGAGGAACTGCAGAAGTACGACAATTGTCCGTTCTGCAAAGCCAAATTCATCAAATAGCGCAGCCGGGCCTGCGCCATGCGTGCTTGGTGGGCTTTTCGCCTGCCTATAATCTGCGTGGCACGGCTTATATCTGCGCGGGGCCTTCCTAAATCTACATGGCGCGTGCCTAAATCTATACGGCGTGTGCCTATTGCGTGCCTATATGCGATCAAAGGTTGTCCAGCAGTCGTTGGACCTTGGTGGCGTCGATGCGCCCTGGTGCCTGTTCCATCTCCTCGCCCAGGCAGTAGCCAGCGAGGCGCGGATGGTGGAAGTCGGGCAGCGACGATCCCTCGGCCTTCTTCTTTCCTCTACGGAGGAGGAAGGGCATGGGGGCTTCCCAGTCCGTCAACCACTCCAGAGCGGCCTCTACAGGGTCGAGGAGCAGGTAGTCGGCGTGGCCCGCATAGTCGGCGGCGCGCAGCAGGTCTTCGCGTCGCTCGATGCGCAAGGTCTTGACGATCTGCAGTCCGCGGCGGATGTCGGGATCGACCGTGCGCCGCAGGTTGTCTATGAGGACGGTCGATTCCTCGCCTTCGAGGCGCACGAGGTCGAGATGGAAGTTGTAGATGCTGGTGACGATGGTTTGGGGCATCTCGTCGCGGAAGACACCCATCAGCCGCGACCCAGGAGCCAGACCGGCGCACTCCAGTAGCGGACTGTCGGGCAGCATGCCGGAGAGAGAAGCCAGTTGGCGCACCCTCCGCGGACTGTCGGCCACGAAGTCGAGACCGATCCAGTCGATGCCCAGACGTGAGATTTCCTTGATGTTGTCGGCCTCAGAAAAGCCGTCGATAGCGATGATCATATCTGTCATTTGTGAGATTTGGCCACAAAGTTACATATTTACCATGAAAAAAGTCGTGTCGGCACATAATAATAACACCTTTGTTTCGTTTAAATCATAGAAACTATCAAAAAAAGCTGCCTATGACCATCTTTACATCAGAAGAAAACAAGCCCACGGAGTTTACGCTCCGTCTGATCCGCCAAATGGCCTACACGTACCGCGTGGCCCGCATCGATGGTCGCGCTATCCCCTTCACGCTCAACTGATGGCGCAAGTAGCCGTCAGCTGGGCTATCCATGAAAATGTCTAACCTCATCACGGTGGCAAAAAATAAACCTGTCACCGTGATATTTCATCATCAAAATGTCTGTATTAATATCCCCCTCACTCCTTTCCGCTGATTTCCTCAACCTCCAGCGCGAGGCCGAAATGATCAATGTCAGCGAGGCCGATTGGCTCCACATCGACGTGATGGACGGCATCTTTGTGCCCAACATCTCGTTTGGATTTCCCGTGCTCAACGCCGTGGCCAAGGTGCTCAAGAAGCCGCTTGATGTCCACTACATGATCGAGCATCCGGAGAACTACATCCGCCAGACTGCCGACAGCGGCGCCATGCTCATGACGGTCCACTACGAGGCCGTCAGACACCTCCACAGAACGGTGCAGGAGATCCATGCCGCCGGAATGAAGGCTGGCGTGGCCCTCAATCCCTCCACGCCCGTCAGCGTGCTCGAAGACATCATCAACGATGTGGACCTGGTGCTCCTGATGAGCGTGAATCCCGGCTTCGGCGGACAGAAGTTTATCGAGAACACCATCGGCAAGGTGGGACGCCTTCGCGAGATGATTGCCCAGTCGGGCAGCCAGGCGCTCATAGAGATCGATGGTGGCGTGCAGGGCGAGACGGCTCCGCGACTGGTTGAGGCTGGTTCCGACGTGCTGGTCAGCGGAAGCTACGTCTTCAAGTCGGCTGACCCCATCAAGACCATCCACGACCTCAAGGTGCTCTGATCTGCTAAGTAGTCCCCACCCCGCTACGATCTGATTCGCCAGCAATACTCGCCAGCAATAAACATAACGCCGCTCCCTGCGCCTCGAAAGAGAGGTTGTGGGGAGCGGCGATGTGTATTTGAATGGGCGCGGCTACGCCTTTTCTCCTATGAAATCGACTACACTATTTTCTCTATAATAACGGCTCTCAATAAGAGAAAGGCTACGCCATCTGCAGCGTGAGCTGATGCTCGCGCGTCATGCGGCGAAGATTGAGGATGGCATAGCGCATCCGTCCGAGGGCCGTGTTGATGCTGACCCCCGTAGCCTCGGCTATCTCCTTGAATGACATCTGCTGGTAGAAGCGCATGAACACCACTTCGCGCTGAGAGGCAGGCAGATGGCTCATCATCCGCCTCACGTCCTCCATGACCTGGTTGTTGACCAACTCTCCCTCGCGCGAACTCTCCAGGAGCGTGGAGCCCACGTTGGAGAGGTCGTTCTCCTTCGGCGCATCGACAATGTTCTGTGCGCGCTGCTGGCGATACCAGTCCATGATCACGTTGTGGGCAATGCGCATCAGCCAGGCACTAAACTTGCCGTTGGCGATGTACTTGCCTTGCTGCAGACGGGAGACTACCTTGAAGAAGGTCTCTTGGAACATATCGTTCGCCATCTCGCGGTCGCGGACGACAAACAATATATAGGTAAACAACTTCTCTTGATTGCGGCTAAGCAAAAGATCGAAAGCCTTGTTGTCACCATCTACATACATAATGGCCAACTCTTCGTCGGTCATCAAGTTCAGATTCTCCATGATCCAATTTTATTTGTTATGAAGTAATGCTGCTTCGATAGGCTTCGTTCTTTTGTTTAAACTGATTTATATTTCCGATTGCAAATTTAACGATATTCATCGACCCAACCAAATTTTTTCCCTAAAAAATATGAGAAAAGAAGAAAAACATACAAACCGAAACGAAGTTGCCGATGGCAATTCTTGACGCAAGCTTGCGCGGCCTTCTTCTATTTATTTCTCGGATTTCAGTATTTTATCACAAATTATTTCTCGGAATACAATATTTTAATTAACTTTTCTGCTGAAACTCAAATACTTGTAGCATTTAGATGCTTCTGCGAGAGAAAAGCTAAAAGATGTCTACCGATGTTTCCTTGCAAACTTCGGACCATTCTCCCTGTGTCAGCACAGGTCTCATCCCAGGACGTAGGCGATCATGCACCAGAGCTGGCGCGTGAGGATGTAGATCGGCAGCAGCCAAAGTCCGTCGGCATGGTCGGTGAGGATGTGGAAGATGCTGCCCGACTTCTTGCCGTCGGCCCCGATGATGGCGTAGGTCAGCGAGGCCGTGATGACCGTGAGGCAGCCGACGGCGAAGATGCTTGCCGAGAAGCTGCTTGGATAGAGGCTGCCGCTGACGTTGAGCAAGATGGCGTGGGAGGGCACGGTCAGCAGGATCAGAACTGCCGCCACAAGGACCACTTCGAAGAGCACGCTTCTCAGTGCGAGCCGCTCGCGGTAGGCCATCGTCGGCCACGACCTCAGTCGGCGGATGGCTCCTGGCAGATGGCTGCCACGGAGCGCTGAGACGGCGCAGAGGCCCAGCAGCAGCCAGACGAGCAGCGGCGAGAGGAGGTTGTCCGTGAAATGGCCGAAGAGCCAGCGCACCCCCTCCTCGGAGAGCAGCGGCCGCAGCGGCCAGTCGGGTCTGACGGCCTTGATCAGCCACGAGAGAAAGAGGACGAGGCCGTGGGCCGTCACGAGCAGGAAGACGGCGAGGCCATAGATAGCTTTCGCCCTGCTATGGCGTTCGGCAGAAGGTGTCTCACTCATCGGGATAGAGGTTGTCGATGTCGAGGATGCGGAGTTCGAGGGCGCGGACCACGAGGCGCGTGGCGTTGATTCCGCTTCCGCGGCCACCCTCGGGGAAGAGTTTCTGCACGAGTTCGTTCTGTCGCTTCTCCAGGCTCTTCACGCCGAAGGGCATTCCGCGGAGCTGCGCTATCTGGTCCTTCGTATAGCCGAGGGCGAGATGGCGCAGGAAGCGCTCGTCATACTCGTCGATCTCGTAGCCCACGAGGGCCTCTTGGTGCGCCAGTTGCTTGCCCACGCTCTCTTTGAAGCGGTCCACGATGCGCTTCAGTATCGGCTGGTTGAAGACGAGCCGCTTGCCCCCCATGACGCTCATCACGTCGTCGTGGGTGAGCAGTTCGCCACTCTTGAGCGAGATGCCGTCGGCCCCTGCGTCGAGCGCATCGACCCATAGTTTCTCGTTGAGCACCTCTCCCGTGAAGATCAGCACCTTCATGGCGGGAAACTGCTGCTTGGTCTGCCGGCAGATCTCCACGCCGACGGTTGTGGATCCGCCCAGTCCGAGGTCGAGGAGGACGAGGTCGGGTTGGTGGTCCTTGATGAGGCGCCAGTAGGCCTGCTCGCTGGCAGCCGTACCGATGATCTCCGCCTCGGGAATATCGTTGCGCAGGATGCCCTCCGTGCCTTTCAGTTCCAGGGGCACATCCTCTACGATGATGACTTTGAATTTTTCCATCTTGCCAATGTAATTGTTAAATAGGTCTTATTGTCTTGCCGCGTGGCCACGATGCCGCAGCCCCGGCAGTTGGTGAGTTCTCCATTGTCGCGCACGATCTGTGAGCAGAGCAGGTAGGGGAGATTCTTCATGCTGGGCGTGAACAGATTCGCCGCCCCCTCTGCTCTCGCCTCCAGTCCCTCGATGGCCATACACAGCAAGAGGTAGTCATCGCCCTTGCGCGCCAACTCCACCTCCAGCGGCCGCCCTCCATTCTCCTTGCGCAGCAGTTCGAAGAGATAGCGCAGCATCTCTGCGTCGCCTACCAGTCGCTCGTTGCGCCCTTGTGCCTGCGATCCACCTGGCCAGTCGCCCACCCTCGTCGACGCGGGCAGAACCTCACCCAGACTGACGGCGCGCCCCGCAAGCGGTACGAGAGCCAGTTGCCCCATGGCCTGCAGGCAGAGCAGCTGGTAGAGGTCGCGATAGTAGGCCGCCAGTTCCTCGATGTCGTGCAGCCTCCCCTCGCCCTCTTCGAGAAGGAGCGCCATGCGCGAGGGATAGTACATCGTCTCGTGCTTCAGGGTCGAGAGACTGTTGTCGAGCGTACTGTTGCTCAGATGGAGCCGCTCGTCCTCCAGTTCGGACCGTCCCAGTTGCTCCTCCAGCAGCCGGATACGTTCCTTGCCGACAAGCTCCACCTCGGCGGAAGTCTTCAGCGTCGTGCGGATCTCCTCCACCAGCGTCTGCAGCGCGGCTGGCAGCGGCTCGTGGGCCACGGCCTCGGCAGCCTTGAGTTTCTCCATGGCCGGGGCGTCGGAGAGAAGCGTCTCCGTCAGTCGGCGCACCAGGTCGGCGCTCAGCAGAAAACTGATCCGGTGGCGGTAGTACATGAAGTAGTAGGCCGGCCCTATGATCAGCAGCAGGAGCACGAGCAGCGCGATGGCCACATGCTTGTTGGCCTCCGACCGCTGCATCATCGTGCAGTAGCTTGGCAGCGACTGGTCGGCCGACGACTCCTTGAAGAGCTGGGTGTAGGCCTTGTTATTATATTGGTACATCTCCCACTCGTGGAGCGCCAGGGCCGCCACGGCCACCTCGTTGCGCATGGAGAGGATCACGTCGTAGTTGACCGGGATGCCCTCGTGGAGCCATTTCACTTCCGGCACCTCCACCTTGCCCTGCGCCGAGAGCGAGAGTAGCGGATAGGCATAGGGGCGCACCGTGCGGTAGAAGCGGTTGAGGATGGCGCAGCAGCTGTCGGCGTGGCGGATCGTCTTGCGGTAGGTGCCGGCGATGTTGCTATGATAGACCGAGTCGGCGTAGAGGCTGTCCTGGCGCAGCAGCGCTTGTTGCAACGGCGATAGCTTTGTGGCCGAGGCCGACAGGCAGCAGGCGAGGACCGGCAGCAGGAGGATCAGATGTCGTACCACCCCCTTGGGCAGGCGGAAGAAGAGGCGGCTCCCCTTGCCCGGCGTGCTCTCGGCCTGGAGCGTGCAGACGGTGAAGAGCTGGCTGAGTTTGCGGTAATGGTTGATGATGCCCTGGCAGTTCATGAGGCCGAAACCATGGGATCGGCGCGCCGAGGCGACGGCTTGGGCCGAGACCTGCTCGTCGCTGATGGGCTTATATTCGAAGAGGTGGGCCACCTGGTCCTCCGACATTCCGCAGCCCGTGTCCTCCACGCTCACCTCCACGTAGTCGCTGGCTTCCTGGGCCGAGACCCTCACCGTGCCCCCCTCGTCCGTATATTTGCGCGCGTTGTCCATCAGGGTGTTGACCATGAAGAGCGTCAGCACGCGGTCGGCTTTCACCCAGGCGCCAGTAGGATCGACGCTGAGGCGGATCGCCTTCATCCGAAACTCCGGTTGACCTTTGGCCACGAGGTCGAAGAGCGGCTGGAGCGGAAAACTCTCGACGCGGACGGAGAGTTTGCCCTGCCGCAGTTGTATCCACTCCGTGAGCATGGCGTTGGAACTGTTGATCTGCTGGAGCAGTTCGTCGAGATAAGCCATCCGTTCTGCCCGCAGCGTGGCTGGCTCGTGGTCTTCCACCAGCCGTCTTATCTCCATCAGCATGCGGTCGATGAGCGGCAGCACACTGTTGACCAGCGACACCTTGGCCCGCTGCTCCAGGTGGCGCTGCTTGTTGGCCTCGACGTGGAGGCGGCTCACGGCCAGCTGCTCCGCCACCTCCTCATACTGTTCGTCCAGCGCCCGCTGGTGCTCCTCGTCGCGCTCCTTCCACCGCTTGAGCGAAGCCTGCAGCGGGGCGATCGTTCCCTCTCCTCCTCCCCTGCTGCGCAGATAGGCGAAGAGGCCGAGGAGGCCCGCCATGAGGAGGATCATGAAGCCCACGGCGGCCAACATGAGGTTGAGCGAATGCGAGGTGCGGTCGAGCTGGTCGGCGCGCGCCTCGTAGTAGCGGTCCTGGCGCGTCTGGTCCTGCAGGTCGAGGTAGAGGTTGCGGTTGTAGTCGCTGGCCTGCTTGTCATCGACGGCCGAATAGACGATGCAGAGCTGCTCGCGTATCGAGGCCACGAGGTCGGGGGCGCGGTTGATGACGGTGTCCTCTTCGAGCGCCTTCTCCAGGCAGATCAGCGCCGAGTGGTAGTCGTCTATCTGCCAATAGCAGTTGGCGAGCGTTCGCAGCGATCCCGCCTTCTGGTAGATGTCGCCAAACTGCCTGAACAGGTGGAGCGACCGCTCCGCCAGATTGCCCGCCAAAAGGCTATCGGGCATGGCGTCGGTGTTGATGAGCCGGATGTCGCGCGGGTTGTCGGCCATGAGGCGCGGTCCGTCAGGGCGCTGCAGCAGATGCTCGCTGAGAGCCTGGAGCGTGTTGGCGATCCAAAACGTGGAGCGCGACTCCATGGCGAGGCGGTAGGCACGCATCAGGCAGTCGAACTCCTGCTGGTAGATCTCCTCCCTCGACCCCTTGGTGAGCAGTCCACCCGCTCCGTAGCAGTACCAGTAGTTGATGAGCTGGGCCGTGTCGGAGGCAAGGTCCTCCTCCCCCATCCCGCTGATGGCCTGTGCCGACTGGCGGTCGAGGCCCACATAATAAAAATAGGCCGAGGCCACGATGCGGTATTCGCTCCGCGCATAGACCATCCTCCGTTGCTGGCGCGGAGTGAGCTCCAAGGAGGTCTCGTCGATGCGGCGCAGCCGTTGGGCCGCCTGCTGGTAGGAGTCGTAGAAGTCCTTGTTGCGCGACTCTCGCTGGCAGATACGCATCTGCAGGATGTCGCTCACGAGCAGTTCGATCTGGTCGTCGGTGATGGTGTTGACGGAGTCACAGAGCTGTTTGGCGCGCGGGAAGTCCATCCGCATGATGGCCACGAAGGCCAGGTTGTTGAGCGACTCGCCGATCACGCCGTCGTCGCCACGGGCCACCTGGAGTGCGCGGCGCGCATAGGCCGTGGTGCTGTCGAGGCTGCGGTAGTGGTAGTAGTAGGCCAGGTCGTTGTAGTGGTCGGCCTCCTGCGTAGCTTGCTCCCCACACCCCACGAGCCCTGCCACCGTCGGCAGGACGGCGAAGAGCGGGAGGAGGACGCGGCGCAGGATCCTCCGTCGTGCCAGGAAGAGATATTTGGGCTCAACTTTGATCATTCGTGGGGACAAAGATACCACATTATTTTCGAATACACGATATTATTATGGTATAAAAATCATCTTTCCAAGTCCGTCTTTCCATTTCCCGTGGACGTTTCTCGCTTGATTTATGATTGGAAAATATAATTTTGGAATTTTTTTTCATGTCGGATGACCGTTTTCTGACAAAAAATCTATAACTTTGCGCCTTATATAAAAATTTAAGGTAATTAAGATAAAATCAGAGTAATGAAAGCATTTGTATTTCCCGGTCAGGGTTCACAGTATGTGGGCATGGGTAAGGAGCTCAACGCCCAGAGCAATCTTGCAGGTCTTCTTTTCCGTCAGGCCAATGAGGTATTAGGTTTCGATATCACTTCCATCATGTTCGCCGGCACCGACGAGCAGCTGAAGGAGACCAAGGTGACGCAGCCCGCCGTCTTCCTCGACAGCGTGATCGCTGCCTCCTGCCTCGACGAGGACTTCAAGAAGAGCATGATGGCCGGTCACTCCCTCGGTGAGTTCTCGGCCCTCGTTGTCTCGGGTGCCTTGGCTTTCGAGGACGGTCTGAAGCTGGTGGCCGCCCGTGCCAACGCCATGCAGAAGGCTTGCGAGCAGAATCCTGGCACCATGGCCGCCATCATCGGCTTGGAGGACGCCAAGGTGGAGGAAATTTGCGAAGAGGTGACGAAGGGCGGCAAGGTGGTCGTCCCCGCCAACTACAACTGCCCTGGCCAGCTGGTCATCTCTGGCTCGATCGATGGTGTCAACGAGGCCTGCGAGAAGATGAAGGCCGCCGGTGCAAAGCGCGCCCGGGTGCTCAATGTGGGTGGTGCTTTCCACTCTCCGCTCATGCAGCCCGCCAAGGACGAGCTGGCCGAGGCCATTGAGAACATGCACTTCTCTGCCCCGAAGTGTCCGGTCTTCCAGAATGTCGATGCCAAGGCCCACACCAACCCCGAGGAGATCAAGGCCAACCTGGTCGCCCAGCTCACCAGCTCTGTGAGATGGACGGAGAGCGTGCAGAACATGATTGCCGCCGGCGCCGACGAGTTTGTCGAGTGTGGTCCGGGCAAGACGCTCCGCGGTATGATCGGCCGCATCGACAAGACGGTGAAAGCTCATGGAGTCAACGAGTAAGCGACTCTTCATATACCAAGTCTTCACCCGCACCTTTGGCAATAAGAACTTCACCCGGAAGAAGGGTGGAACTTATGATGAAAACGGTGCGGGGAAGATGAACGACATCAATGCCCAGGTGCTGCGCCAAGTGCGCGGCCTGGGCATTACGCATATTTGGTACACAGGAGTCATCCGCCACGCCACCGCCACCGATTACACTGCCTACGCCATTCCCCGCCAGCACCCGTCGGTCGTGAAGGGACGCGCAGGGTCGCCCTACGCCATCGCCGACTATTACGACATCGACCCCGACCTGGCCGAAGACGTGGCGCGCCGCATGGAGGAGTTTCGTGCCCTGGTGAGGCGTACCCACGAGGCAGGACTGAAGGTCATCATCGACTTCGTGCCCAACCACGTGGCCCGCGAGTACAGGAGCATCTGCAAACCCCAGGGCGTGCGTGACCTTGGACAGGACGACGACACCTCCAAGCACTTCGACCCGCAGAACAACTTCTACTATTGTCCCGGCGCTTCGCTGGAGCCCGCCTTCGACCTCGAAGACTATGAGGAACGGCCTGCCCGCTGCACGGGCAACGACTGCTTCCATCCTCACCCAGGGGTCAACGACTGGTATGAGACCGTGAAGCTCAACTATGGCGTCGATTACACCGGAGGAGGCAGCCACCATTTCGACCCGATCCCCTCGACGTGGACCAAGATGGTCGATATCCTGCTCTTCTGGGCAGCCGAAGGCGTGGACGGTTTCCGCTGCGACATGGCAGAGATGGTGCCGACGGCCTTTTGGTCCTACGCCTCCCAGCGGCTCAAGGCCGCCCATCCCGAGGCCATCCTCATCGGCGAGGTCTATAATCCCGCCCTCTATCGCGCCTACATCGCCAGCGGCTTCGACTACCTCTACGACAAGGTGGGCATGTACGACTGCCTGCGGGGTGTGGTCTGCCAGCAGCGCGCGGCCAGCGAGATCACGGCCCAGTGGCAGGCCACGGACGACATTCGCGACCGCATGCTCTACTTCCTGGAGAACCACGACGAGCAGCGCATCGCCTCCGACTTCTTCTGTGGCGACGCCCGCAAGGCCCTGCCCGCAATGATGGTGAGCGCCTGGCTGCGCACCAATCCCGTGATGGTCTATGCCGGACAGGAGTGGGGCGAGCGCGGCATGGACCACGAGGGTTTCTCGGGTGTCGATGGACGCAGTACGATCTTCGACTACTGGACCGTGCAGGCCGTCTATCAGGGCTATTTCGACCGTTCGAGCCTTGGTGAAGGCCAGCGGCAGTTGGAGGCTGACTACCAGCAGATTCTGCGACTTGCCAACGAGGAGAAGGCGCTGCGTGAGGGCGAGTTGTTCGACTTGATGTACGCCAACGCTCCGTCGCCCTGCTTCGACCCGCAGCGGCAGTATGCCTTCCTGCGCAAGAAGGATGACGAACTGCTGATCGTCAACGCCAATTTCTCGGCAGACCAACGGACGACGCAGATCCGGATACCTGCCCACGCCTTCGACTTTTTCCATATCGGCGAGGGTGAATACGAGGGGCTTGACCTCCTGACGGGCCAGTGCCGCACGGACCGCTGGGATCGAGACGGAGAGATCACGCTCCACACCCAGGGCTATGGCGCCACCATCGTCCGCTACAAGGTGTGAGCGCTAAGAGCCTCAATAGATAAGTTTCGATTAGCACAAGAGCAAGCAGAAGAACAAAGATGACAGAATATGAGAAAATGCAGCGTGGCGAGGTCTATCTCGCCACGGATCCCTCGCTCCTCAGGGAGTTGCATGCCTGCCAGGACAAGTGCTGGGAGTACAACCGCCTCTGCCCCACCGACGCCAGGCGTCGCAACGAGATGATCCGCGAGATACTCGGCGGAGCTGACGAGGAAACCTTCGTCAACCAGCCGTTCCATTGCGACTATGGCAAGCATATCTTCGTGGGCAAGCGCTTCTTCTCCAATTTCAACTTCACCGTGCTCGACGAGGCACGGGTGAGTATCGGCGACGACTGCTTCATCGGTCCCAACGTGAGCATCTACACGGCTTGCCACAGTACAGACCCCGTGGAGCGCAACACGAGACGCGAGTGGGCCGAGCCCGTCACCATCGGCGACAACTGCTGGATAGGTGGAAGCTCCACGATCCTGCCCGGTGTGACCATCGGCGACAACGTGACCATCGGGGCGGGGAGCGTGGTGGTGAAGGATATTCCCTCCAACAGTGTCGCCGTGGGCAATCCGGCCCGCGTGGTGAGGACCATCAAGGCCGCAACGACAACAAGCTGATCATGGCACTATCCAACATAGAGAAGCACTACAACAAGCACCCCGAGGATCTGCGCCTGCAGCGCCGTCACGGCATCGTGGAGTTTGAGACCACCATGTACCACCTGCGCCGCCTGCTGCGTCCGGGGATGTTGCTGCTCGACATCGGGGCGGGCACGGGCCGCTATGCCTCCGCCCTCATGGCCGAGGGCTACAAGGTGAAGGCCGTGGAGCTGGTACGCCGCAACATCGAGGTTTTTCGCCAGCGCGATCCCGAGGCCGACGTGGTGCAGGGCGACGCCAGGGACCTGGCCTTCATTCCCTCCTCCTCGGCCGACGCCACGCTCCTGCTGGGCCCGCTCTACCATCTCATCGGCGAGGAGGAGAAACTCAAGGCGCTGCGTGAGGCCCGACGGGTGACGAAGCCCGGCGGACTGATCTTCGTGGCCTACCTGATGAACGAGTATAGCATCCTCTCCTACTGCTTCGACGAGGAACGTATCGGCGACTTCCTGGCGCGCGGCATCGTGGACCACGACTTCCATATCCAGACGCAGGAGGGCGAGCTCTACGACTACGTGCGGCTGGAGGACATAGACCGCCTCGACAGCCAGGCTGGACTGGAGCGCGTGACGATCTTCTCGCCCGACGGTCCCGCCGACTATATGCGCACGCGCCTCAACAGAATGAGCGACGAGACCTTCGCCCACTTCCTTGCCTATCAGAAGGTCGTCTCCGAGCGACCCGACCTCATCGGGGCGGGCAGCCACGTGGTGGACGTGGTGAGGGCATGAGCCCCCTGGAGGCCTCCGCGTTCAGTCGGCAACAACAAAAATCATACCTATAATAAAATAACAAAAATGATGATGCAACAAGAACCGATACTCAACGAGCATAACAAGGAGGAGTTTCCGCCGGCTCATACCGCCGAGCACCTGCTCAACCAACTGATGATCCGCCTCTTTGGCACGCAGAGAAGCAACAACGCCCACGTGGAGCGCAAGAAGAGCAAGATCACCTACAAGCTCGACCACAAGCCCACGCGCAAGGAGGAGAAGGAGATCGAGACGGAGATGAACCGCCTCATCGCTCTCGACATGCCCGTCAGCTATGAGTTTACCGATCGCGACCACCTGCCCGAGGGCGTCGATGCCGACCGCCTGCCGGCCAATGCCTCCGATGCCATCCGCCTGGTGCGCATCGGCGACTACGACGTCTGCCCCTGCATCGGCAAGCACGTGCGGTCCACGGCGCAGATAGGTCGCTTCGAACTCTTGGGCACCAACTGGAACGAGGAGAAGCGCGAGTTTCGTGTCCGCTTCAAGATCGTGCAGTAGCCAGCCCCTGTGGATGAAGCTGCGATCGATACTATAACACAAGACACCCACGACGGCCATTTGGCTATCGTGGGTGTCTTGTGTAGAGGCGGATCGGCGTGATCCTTATTTCTTCATGCCCTTGTAGGCCTTGTTCATGCCCTTGACCACCTCGTTGGTGATGTCGAGCGACTTGTCGGCGTAGAGGATGTTGTCGCCGCTCTTGGCCAGGATCATGGCATACTTCTTGTCCTTGTTGAACTGAGCGAGGTAGTTGTGGACGCTGTCGGCGAGGGCCTTGTTATACTTGGCCACCTCGTTCTGATACTCCGCTCCGAGACGCTGCTGCAGGGCCTCGGCGTCCTGGGCCTGCTTCTGTATGCTGGCCTGTATCTGCTGCGCCTGGGCCTGCGTGTATTTGTTGGCCTGGACGTTCTGCTGGAAGTTGGCGGCGGCCTGTTGCAGCTGCTGCTGCTTGCCGTTGAGCGTCTTGCTGATGTTGGCCTCCTTGGCCTTCATGATCTTCGTCACCTCTTTCCAGTAGGTGTATTGGCTCATGATGGAGTCGATCTCCACGTAGGCGATCTGCTGGCCTCCGGCCTGGGCCTGAGCCTCTTTCTGTGTCGCGGGCTCAGCCTTGGAGTCGTTCTGCTTCGGCTGGTTGTTGCACGACATGAGCGCCGTCGCGGCTATTGCCACCACGGCCAGTTTGCTGAAAACATTCTTCATATCTATTTTTTTGTTTTGTTGTTGTCGTAGTGTGTGGGCAGCGTCAATAGGCTTTGTTGGCCTGGCGTGCCTCCTTGTCCTGGTCCACGACGCAGTGGATGCCCTTCTTGCGGAGGTAGGCATTGTCGTGTACATGCATGGAATGGAACTTTCCACCCTTGACGAAAAGCACTCTTACGCACAGTAAGAGCACCGCAATAGCAATTATTAACATGCTATATAAGATAGTCTCAACCATTTTTCTTACTTTTGCAGTCGATAAACGACCGCAAAGTTACGACAATTCGGTTAGAAACCAAAATAAAAGCAATCTAAATTATGGCAAACGTAGAATTAAAGCCTGCTCGCGTCTTTGAGCAGTTCGCAAAAATCAACGCAATTCCCCGTCCTTCCAAGCACGAGGAGAAGATGATCGAGTACCTGAAAGCATTCGGTCAGGAGCGCGGCCTGGAGACCAAGGTCGATGAGACTGGCAACGTCATCATCCGCAAGCCCGCCACGCCGGGCATGGAGAACAAGCCCTGCGTCATCCTGCAGAGCCACATGGACATGGTCTGCGACAAGCTCGTCGATGTGGAGATCGATTTCCAGAACGATCCCATCCAGACCTATGTGGACGGTGAGTGGCTGAAGGCCAAGGGCACAACGCTGGGCGCCGACGACGGTATCGGCTGCGCCATCGAACTGGCCCTGCTGGACAGCGACGACATCGAGCACGGTCCCGTGGAGTGTGTCTTCACCGTCGATGAGGAGACGGGTCTCACTGGCGCCTTCGGCATGAAGCCGGGCTTCATGAGCGGCAAGTACCTCATCAACCTCGATAGCGAGGACGAGGGTCAGATCTTCGTCAGCTGCGCCGGCGGTATCAACACCTCCGCCAAGTATGAGTTCACGCGCGAGGACGCTCCCGAGGGCTACTTCTTCTTCGAGGGCAGCCTCAAGGGTCTCGTCGGTGGCCACTCCGGCGACGATATCAACAAGAAGCGCGCCAACGCCATCAAGATCCTCGCCCGCTTCCTCTATATGGAGCAGGATAAGATGGATCTGCGCCTGGCCCAGTGGAACTCGGGCAAGATGCACAACGCCATCCCCCGCGACGGCAAGATCGTCTTCTGCGTGCCCGCAGACAAGAAGGAGGAGGTGAAGGCCGACTGGAACAAGTTCACACCCGAGGTGGAGGACGAGTACCACGTGACGGATCCGACGATGGTGTGGGCCCTCAACAGCTGCGAGGCCCAGAAGGTGATGCCGAAGAGCGTCTCCCGCAACCTCATCCTCGCCTTGCAGGCCGTGGACAACGGTCCGCTGACCAACTGCCAGGAAGAAGAGCTGGCTTGGCTCGTAGAGACCTCCAGCAACATCGCCAGCGTGCAGAGCGACGAAAGCACCGTGACGCTCGTCTCCAGCCAGCGCTCCAGCGTGATGAGCAACCTGCGCAACATGGCCAACGCCGTCAAGGCTTGCTTCGAGCTCGCCGGCGCCGAGGTCATCCAGAACGACGGCTATCCCGCATGGAAGATGAACGCCGACTCTGAGCTCCAGCGCATCGCCATCCAGGAGTATAAGAAGCTCTTCGGCCACGACCCGAAGGTGCTCGGCATCCACGCCGGCCTGGAGTGTGGTCTCTTCTCCGAGAAGTATCCCGGCATCGACATGATCAGCTTCGGCCCGACGCTCCGCTTCGTCCATACGCCGGACGAGCGTCTCCTCATCCCGACCGTGCAGATGGTCTGGGATCACATGCTGGCCATCCTCCGCGAGATCGACTAATCGCGCCGAGGAGCACGTTGGACCCGCTCTTGGAGGGAGACAAAGGCGTCTCCCTCCCAGTCTCCCGGGTCCCTGTGCTGGCAAGTCGCCCTTTGGCGATACCCCCTCCTTGTCCCGCGCCTGGGGCGATCCGGTGGTACGGCCAAAGGGTTTTTTCTGCCCTCCCCTCTTTGGGTGGAAATAATTTCGTAACTTTGCACCATCTATCAATACAACAAGACAACAAGACATGGCAACAACCGACGACAAGAAAGTCATTTTCTCCATGGTGGGAGTCTCGCAGATCATCCCCCAGAACCAGAAGCGGATTCTCAACAACATCTATCTCTCCTTCTTCTATGGCGCGAAGATTGGCATCATCGGTCTCAACGGCGCGGGTAAATCTACGCTGATGAAGATCATCGCCGGCCTTGTCGAGCCTACGCAGGGCGAAGTGGTGTGGAGCCCGGGCTACTCCGTGGGCTATCTGCCCCAGGACCCGCCCCTCGACGAGTCGAAGACCGTGCTGGAGAACATCCGCGAGGGTGTGAGCGGCGTCTACGACGCGCTGCGCGAGTATGACGAGATCAACGTGAAGTTTGGCCAGGAGGAGTACTACAGCGACCCCGACAAGATGGACAAGCTCATGGCCCGTCAGGCTGAGCTCCAGGACATCATCGACTCTACCGACGCCTGGAACATGGACTCGCGCCTGGAGCGTGCGATGAGCGCCCTCCACTGTCCCTCGGGCGACAGCGCCGTGACCCACCTCTCCGGTGGTGAGCGCCGCCGTGTGGCCCTGTGCCGCCTGCTCCTGACCAAGCCCGACGTGCTCCTGCTCGACGAGCCCACCAACCACCTCGACGCCGAGAGCATCGACTGGCTGGAGCAGCACCTGCAGCAGTATGAGGGCACGGTCATCGCCGTCACCCACGACCGCTACTTCCTCGACGACGTGAGCGAGTGGATCCTGGAGCTCGACCGCGGCGAGGGCATCCCCTGGAAGGGCAACTACTCGTCCTGGCTCGACCAGAAGACGAAGCGCATGGCGCAGGAGGAGAAATCGGCCTCGAAGCGCTGCCGCACGCTGGAGCGCGAGCTGGAGTGGGTGCGCATGGCCCCGAAGGCTCGTCAGGCCAAGGGCAAGGCGCGTCTCAACGCCTACGAGAAGATGCTCGGCGAGGAGCAGAAGGAGCAGGAGCAGAAGCTCGAGATCTTCATCCCCAACGGTCCGCGCCTGGGCAACAAGGTCATCGAGGCGAAGCATGTGGCGAAGGCCTTCGGCGACAAGGTGCTCTTCCGCGACCTCAACTTCACGCTGCCCCCCAACGGCATCGTCGGCGTGATAGGCCCCAACGGTGCGGGCAAGACCACGCTCTTCCGCCTGATCATGGGACTGGAGCAGGTCGATGGTGGCAGCTTCGAGGTCGGCGAGACCGTGCGCCTGGCCTATGTCGATCAGCAGCACAAGGACATCGACCCGAAGAAGACTGTCTATGAGGTGGTGTCGCAGGGCAACGAGACCATCCGCATGGGAGGCCGCGACGTCAACGCCCGCGCCTATCTCTCGCGCTTCAACTTCTCGGGCAACGACCAGGGCAAGCTCTGCGAGGTCCTCTCCGGTGGTGAGCGCAACCGCCTGCAGCTGGCCTTGGCGCTGAAGCAGGAGGGCAACGTGCTCCTGCTCGACGAGCCTACCAACGACATCGACGTCAACACGCTCCGTGCGCTGGAGGAGGGTCTTGACAGCTTTGCTGGCTGCGCCGTCGTCATCAGCCACGACCGCTGGTTCCTCGACCGTATCTGTACCCACATCCTCGCCTTCGAGGGCGACGGAGAGGTGGTCTTCTTCGAGGGCGACTACTCCGACTACGAGATCAACAAGGCGCGCCGCCTCGGCAACACCGAGATCAAGAAGACGCGCTACCGCAAACTGATGGAGGACTAAACCTCCCCCTCAGAGCACAAGGCATGAGAAAGGGTGCGTCAGGACCGTTGTTCTGATGCACCCTTTGTCGTGGTGCGGCGGCAGGAGGCAGTGGCCGTGCCGTCACGCCATGAGTGTCCCTTTAGTAGTCCTCCTTTGCTTTGAGGAAATCAAAATCAAAAAAAATATTGTTTTTATAAAAAATCGGGTTCTGTCTCAGAACCTTGTCACCAGTTCTAGCACCAGTTTGTCTTTCTCCGAGGTGTGGGCCACGCCGCCTTCGCGGTAGAAGTACTTCTCGTAGTTGATTCGGATGTCGCTCACGAAGGGCTTCTTCAGACTGAGCGTCACGCCGCCCGTGATCCTCGACCGTTGATAGTCGTTGACGATGAGGCTTCCCTCCGGGTTTTCCTTGCCCTCCAGGTAGCGTTTGCCGTCGCTATGGTCGCTCATGTAGTCGTAGCGCAGCAGAGGCGTGACGTAGCGGATGAGGCCCTGCCCCGTGGGTATGTCGTAGCTGACGAAGGAGTCGAAGGCGTGGACGGGACGGAAGGCGTCGTGGGCATAGTGCTTGTAGAGATACTCAGCCTCGACGTGCCATCCGCGGGCGTGCCAGTAGAGACCTGCGTCATACATCATGACGTCGACGTCGTCGGGCTTGATTTTCTGCGTGCTCAGCACGAGACCGAAACCGTGGGGCAGCAGCAGTTGCGCCTTGGCCGAGAAGTTGACGCTGTTGGTCCAGAAGTCCTTCTGATTGGTCAGTCCTGACCCGTTGAAGAGTCCTGCCTCCAGCACGATGGGAAATCCCGCCTGGATCGTGTAGCCTGCGGCAAATCCCACGTCGCGCACGTTGCCCACCTGCTTGGCGATGAAGGACCGGTTGGCGAAATACTGCTGGTGGGGCGACCGGTGGGCGTCGATAGTAAAGGGCACGCGCATCTGTCCCAGCGTGAGCTGCAGTCCCTGTGCGGGCTTGAGGCGCGTGTAGGCGTCGAGCATCTTGATCTTGCCCTCGTCGCAGAGGTCTATCTCCGCCTTGTAGCCGATGACGGGCGATAGTTTGCCGTCCACGCTGACGCGCGCGTTGCGCACCTCGAAGCGTCCTTTGTTCTCCTGCGTCTGATACTCATACTTCGACCGTATCGTTCCGTGGATGTTCACGGGCAGTCGATCCTCCTGTGGAGCTGTGGTACTCGTCTGTTGTGGTGTCGTGGCGCTCGTCTGCGCCCATGCGCCGCTGCCATGCAGGCAGATCAGGGTGGCGGCGAGGATGAGGCTGTTGGTGTGTCCCATTTTCTTTTGTTTTCGTTACCGTTGTTTTGTGTTGTGTCGTTGTTGGCGCAAGATGGCGTCGGATCTGTCGCCGGCCAGCGCCCCTTGCTTTTCGGCTGCAAATTTCGGGTTTTTATGTTGCTTCTCTGTGACAATGGTGTTACAATCTTGTTACGTTGTGTTTTTCCCTGGCCGTGTAGGTGTTTTCCGTCCTGAGTGGTCTGTAAGTCAAGAATTATGCTTACTTTTGCAAAATCTCTGAGTCCGAAGGGTCGATCCAGGCCCGACGGTGGCCCCATGATGTTTTCTCGGAGGAATAGCAAGATCGCAAAAAACAGAAGGAAATGAAGACCAAATCGCTTACACTCATAGCTGGGACCATCTGGCTGCTTGCCGGCTTCAACGTCTGTCGTATCGGCGTCGTGTCGTGGATGGACCTGGAGACTACCTCCGTCCTGATGGTCGTCGGCAGTATCGTCACCCTGCTGTTCTTTTCGACCATGTTTGTCAAGATGTTGTTCAAGAATGTGCGGCGCATTCGTCGCATCGAAGTTGACAAGCGCAGGCTGTGGCACATGATGCCCGTGAAGTCATACGCCATCATGGCGTTTATGATCACATTCGGCATACTGCTCAGGAACTGTCCCGCGATACCTTCCGCCTTCATCGCGTCCTTCTATGTCGGACTGGGTTCGGCCCTGATGGTGGCGGGAACCGTCTATATCTCCGCCCTGCTCTGTCCCAAGGAACTATAGCCTGTGGTCGTCAAGAAGACTTTGCCTTGGTGGCGCTTTCGGTTCTGCTTTTTTTCGTGATGCTGTTGTTCATTGCGTTAAGGGTTTGAATGGTTCAAATGATTCGTAAAAAGAGACCTTGCCGATGGTAGCTTAGGACTGGCGCCGATGGTTGTTTGCCCCTTGCCCTTGTCGTAAGGAGGCCCCGCTCCAAGCCTTCCCATGGACTTTTCCACTCGTCTCGTATCTGCTGCAACGATTTGCCTGCGTCGGAATGAGAGCCCCGATCTCAGATTGCCGAGCGCCGCTAAATCTTCTGCAAAGGTACACACTATTTTTCGTACTGCCAAATAAAATTGCAAAAACTTTCTAACTTTTTTTGTTTTTGTTGGTCGAGCATATAGCTCTGCTATATGATTTCCTCGGATAACACGAATATCTTTTACAGAATCTCTGTTTATGGATTGAACGAGGGTAAGAAGTGGAAAAGCTTAACGTGATAATGTGAGAATGTGAGGATGTGATAACCGAGACACACTCTAATCACATTCTCACATTATCACATTAAGAAAATCAATGTCTCCATAAAGCTGGGTATTTCCGAAGTCAAAGAATAGTATATATAAAATAATATATTATTTTATATATACTATTCTTTGGCACTTTTTTCACCCCCTCTCCTTGGAGTGGAGAATCCTTATTGTGATAATGTGAGAATGTGATAATGTGAGTGTAGAAGGAGTGAATGTTTTGTGATTAAATGCTTTAATAAAAAGTATCCAATGTATTATGTGTCAATTATTTAGCTCTAATGATAAATAGGAGTGAGTTGTTGTTGTGTGCATGCTTGCGAGTTATGTTTTGACTTTTGTTAACAAGTGCGGGGATGTGGTCTAAGTAGTCCTCTGTTGTAAAAAACTCGTCGAAATGACAAAAAATCAGAAGAACTTGCTTTGTCGGGGTGTGGAAAAACCTGCATCGACACAAGAAAATGATGCCTTTTAGCGTTCGTTTGACCTTGAGATGGGTTCTCGAACCCCGTTTTTCCAGCATCGGACCCCGTCTTGGTTCTATGGTTAGAAGGTGAAGAGTTTTGTGTATAATACTCTGATTATCAATGCGAACTATCTGTTTTGCTGCGTTTTTCTCTCTTTCGCGCCGATGTGGAAAAATCTCAGGAAATCTCTCGAAACCACCCTGAAAATCCCCCAAGATTATCTCGAATCGTCTTCAATTCCCCCAAAATCCCCCTTCAGATGCCTGTCAAAAGCCACCTCGATCACCTCCAAAATGATTCAAAAACTACGTCAAGCTCTCCCGAGAACCTCCCGAAATGATCCCGATTACCCCGTCCTTCCTACCCTGCCCCGACCCGATAAAACCCGCTCACGACCCGCTTGAGGCCCTCAAAACCGAAGATAAAAACGCGCCTCACCCACACGCGCAGGCGCGCATAATATAAAAGAGGAAAAACAATTGCTCTTTTAACTTTTTTTATTCCGACTTCAACTCCTTTCTCAATGAAAATATTTACCTTTGTAGTCGGTAATAATGAAGACAAACGCAGACACACGCAACGTTACAAAGCGAAAGGCAAGGGAGCTGCTTGACAGCTACCTGAAAGGAACTGGCCATCGCCACACCCCCGAGCGCAGCGCCATCCTCGACGCGGTCTATGACCAGCGGGGCCACTTCACGCTCGACGAACTGGCCAAGGTGCTGGAGCAGCGCAACTTCCCCGTCTCCCGAGCCACGCTCTACAACACCATGCGCTTGTTTATCAAGCTAAGGCTCGTCGTGCGCCACCGCTTCATTGGACGTACGAGCTATGAGGCCTGCTACGCCAGCGGCGACCACATCCACCAGGTCTGCACCGTCTGTGGAAGCATACGCGAGGTGGCCGCCGTGGAAGTGGCCGAGGCCGTGGACAAATTGCGTCTCAACCGCTTTCGCAAGGAGGGGTTCTCGCTCTATATCTATGGCGTCTGCACACGCTGCCAGCAGCGCATCACCCGCCAGTCGGAAAAAAAGAAAACAGGAAAACAAGAAAAAATTAGATAAAAACATCTATGAAAACAGGTAAAGTTGACGTCCTCTTGGGTCTCCAATGGGGCGATGAAGGCAAGGGAAAGGTAGTTGATGTCCTCACACCACGCTACGATGCCGTGGCGCGCTTCCAGGGCGGCCCGAACGCGGGACACACCTTGGAGTTTAATGGTGAGAAATACGTGCTCCGCTCCATTCCCTCCGGCATTTTCCAAGGGGGCAAGGTGAACATTATCGGCAATGGTGTCGTGCTCGCCCCCGACTTGTTTATGGATGAGGCCAAGAGCCTTGAGAAGACCGGCCATGCCCTGCGCGAGCGCCTCCACATCTCGAAGAAAGCCCACCTCATCATGCCAACCCACCGCATTCTCGACCGCGCCATCGAGGCCTCCAAGGGCAAGTCGAAGGTCGGTACCACGGGCAAGGGCATCGGCCCGGCCTATACCGACAAGGTCTCGCGCACGGGTCTCCGCGTCGGCGACATCCTCGACCGCTTTGAGGAGAAATATGAGGCCGCCAAGAGTCGCCACCTCGCCACGCTCAAGGGCATGGGATGGACCGACTTCGACGGACTGGAAGAGGTCGAGAAGCACTGGATGGAGGGCGTGGAATACCTCAAAGGATTCCATTTCACCGACTCTGAGCATGAGATCAACCACCTGCTGCGCGACGGCAAATCCATCCTCTGTGAGGGTGCACAGGGCACGATGCTCGACGTCGATTTCGGTTCCTACCCCTTCGTGACCTCCTCCAACACCATCGGCGCAGGAGCCTGCACCGGACTGGGCATAGGAGCCAACAAGGTCGGCAACGTCTTCGGCATCATGAAGGCCTACTGCACCCGCGTGGGCTCAGGACCCTTCCCCACCGAGCTCTTCGACGAGACGGGCAAGCGCATGCGCGACATCGGTCATGAGTATGGTGCCGTGACCGGGCGCGAGCGTCGCTGCGGATGGATCGACCTCGTGCAGCTGCGCTACTCCATCATGGTCGATGGCGTGACGGAACTGATCATGATGAAGAGCGACGTGCTCGACACCTTCGACACCATCAAGGCCTGTGTGGCCTACCGACTCCCCGACGGCACGGAGACCGATGAGCTGCCCTTCGAGCTGGAGGGTGTCACCCCGATCTACAAAGAGATGAAGGGCTGGAAGACGGACATGACGCAATACACCAGCGAGGACCAGTTCCCGCAGGAGTTCAAGGACTACATCCAGTTCCTGGAGGACTTCCTCGAGACCCGCATCGGCATCATCAGCATCGGTCCCGACCGCGAGCAGACCATCGTGAGAGGATAAGTCCCACGGCCAGGGGGCGGACCACTTCTCCCCCTGGTAGTAACCATCCACGGCCAGTCTTGGCCTCTAACGAAAGCAAACACTATGGCAAATAAACCTTCCATCCCCAAGGGAACGCGCGACTTCGGTCCCGAGGAGATGGCGAAGCGCAATTATATCTTCGACACCATCAAGGCGGCATTCCAGCTCTATGGTTTCCGCCAGATCGAGACCCCGGCGATGGAGACGCTCCACACGCTCATGGGCAAGTATGGCGAGGAGGGCGACAAGCTCCTGTTCAAGGTGCTCAACTCCGGCGACTACCTCAAGAAGGTCTCCGACGAGGAACTCGCGGACCGCAACGTCTATAAGCTCCAGACCAAACTCTGTGAGAAGGGTCTCCGCTACGACCTCACCGTGCCTTTCGCCCGCTATGTGGTAATGCACCGCGAGGAACTCCAGATGCCGTTCAAGCGCTACCAGATACAGCCCGTATGGCGGGCCGACCGTCCGCAGAAGGGACGCTACAGAGAGTTTTACCAGTGCGACGCCGACGTCGTGGGCAGCGACTCGCTCCTCAACGAGGTGGAGCTGGTGCAGATTATGGACACGGTCTTCACGCGCTTCGGTGTGCGTGTGGCCATCAAGGTCAACAACCGCAAGATCCTCACCGGCATTGCCGAGGTGATAGGCGAGGCCGAGAAGATCGTCGATATCACCGTGGCCATCGACAAGCTCGACAAGATCGGCGTGGATGGCGTCAATGCCGAACTGCGCTCCGACGGCATCTCAGAGGAGGCCATCGCCCGCCTGCAGCCTATCATCAACCTGCAGGGCACCAACGACGAGAAGTTGACCATCATCGCCGAGGTGCTCCGCGAGAGCGAGACGGGACTGAAGGGCGTCGAGGAGGTCCGTTTCATCCTCGACACGCTCAAGGGCGTGGGTCTCCACAACACCGTGGAGCTCGACCTGACGCTGGCCCGCGGCCTCAACTACTACACGGGAGCCATCTTCGAGGTGAAGGCTCTCGACGTGGAGATCGGCAGCATCACGGGTGGCGGACGCTACGACAACCTCACGGGCATCTTCGGTATGCCCGGTCTTTCGGGTGTGGGCTTCTCCTTTGGCGCAGACCGCATCTACGACGTGCTCAACGCCCTCGACCTCTATCCGAAGGAGAGCCGTCAGGGCACGGAGGTGCTCTTCATCAACTTCGGCGATGCTGAGACGGCCTACTGCATGCCACTGGTGGCCAAGCTGCGCCAGGCGGGCATTGCCACCGAGCTTTTCCCCGACAAGGCGAAGATGAAGAAGCAGATGAACTATGCCAACGCCAAGCACGTCCCGTTTGTAGCTCTGGCCGGCGAGAGCGAGATGGCCGAAGGCAAGGTGACGCTGAAGGACATGGAGACGGGCGAGCAGCAGCTGCTGACTGTGGAGGAAGTGGTAGCCAAGCTCCGCCCATAGGCGGCGCGAACCAGTCCTCTCCCCTATTCCTATTATATATATACGCTACGAGCAACCATGGAGGCGGCCCTGCTTGCCGTCCCTGGTTGCTCGTAGTGTGTCTGTAGGCCCGCTGAGCCTTCGGCCTATAGAGCCGTCCGTATTTTCCCTAACTCGGCCCGCAGCGCCCTCCAGTCTATCCGAAGAGCAGGCGCAGCGCCTCCTCCACCTTTCTGACGGGATGGATGGCGATGGTGTACTTGCTGTGGTCGAAGCCCTGGAGGTTGTACTTGGGGATGATGATGTGCTGGAAACCCAGTTTTTCGGCCTCGGCGATGCGGGCCTCGATGCGGCTCACGGGGCGCACCTCGCCGCTCAGTCCCACCTCGCCCGCCATGCACCATCCGCTCTCGATGGGCGTATCGACATTGGACGAGAGGACGGCGGCGATGACGCTCAGGTCCATGGCCATGTCCGTCACGCGGAGTCCACCCGCTATGTTGAGAAAGACATCCTTCTGCATGAGTTTGAAGCCCACCCGTTTCTCCAGCACCGCCAGCAGCATGTTGAGCCGTCGCTGGTCGAAGCCCGTGGCCGACCGCTGGGGCGTGCCGTAGGCGGCGGAGGAGACGAGGGCCTGGGTCTCGATCAGAAACGGGCGCACGCCCTCTATGGCGCTGGAGATGGCCACTCCCGAGAGACCGTCGTGGTCGTCGGTGAGAAGCAGTTCCGAGGGATTCTCCACCTGACGAAGCCCCTGCTGCCGCATCTCGTAGATGCCGATCTCCGAGGTGGATCCGAAGCGGTTTTTGATGCTGCGCAGGATACGGTAGAGGTGGTGCTGGTCGCCCTCAAACTGGAGCACCGTATCGACGATGTGCTCCAGGATCTTCGGTCCGGCAAGGGTCCCCTCCTTGTTGATGTGGCCGATGAGGATCACGGGGACGCCACTCGACTTGGCGAAGCGGAGCAGCGCCGAGGCACACTCGCGCACCTGCGAAACGCTGCCCGGTGAACTCTCGGCCTGTTCGGTGGCGATGGTCTGTATGGAGTCGATGACGACGATCTCGGGTTTCTCCTCCTTGATGTGGTCGAAGATGGCCTCCAGCGAAGTCTCTGAGAGGATGACCATGCGGTCGTTGACGGGATTTTGGCCAGCGATGCGGTCCGCCCGCATCTTGATCTGATGAGGGCTCTCCTCGCCGCTCACGTAGAGCACGTGCTGCGGCAGCCGCAGAAGGGTCTGGAGGGTGAGGGTGCTCTTGCCAATGCCCGGTTCGCCGCCCATGAGTACGATGCTGCCAGGGACGAGGCCGCCGCCCAGCACGCGGTTGAACTCGCCGTCGATCATGTCGATGCGGGGCTCATCGTGAGCCGCGATGTCACCCAGGCGCATCCTGTGGCTGCGCGAGGGGTGGGTCCTGAGTTCGCTGGCCGCGCTCCGGGCCGCCTGCTGCCCTGTGTCGGATCCCACACGGATCTCCTTGAAGGTGTTCCACTGTCCGCAGCTGGGACATTTTCCCAACCATTTCGCGCTCTCCTGTCCACAATGGGAGCAGACGTAGGCTATCTTGTCTTTTGCCATTTTCGTTCTGTATATATATAGGAGGCCATATCCTATGATAGGAAGTCCTCGTTTCGACCCCACAAAAATAAGAATATTTTTCCGTATTACAAAATTTATTATTAACTTTGCTGCAAGTATGAAGAAACTCATTTGGTACTCGATGGCCGTCTGTCTGCTGACGCTCTGCGCCTGCGGACCGTCCGAAGCCGATCAGAAGCGGGCCCAACGCCAGCGCCAGGAGGCCGACCGCAAGGCTTACCAAGCGGCTTTCAAGGTGGGCACGCTCCCCACCCTCGACTGTCTGCCGCTCTTCCTCCTTCGCGACAGCGTGCTCTACGACACCACCCGCGCCGACATCCGCCTCGTCGGTTTCACAGCCCAGATGGACTGCGACACGGCCATGACGAGACGTAGCGTCAATGCCTGCGTCACCGACCTGGTCAGGGCCCAGCGGCTGCAGCGCAAGGGCGTGCCCATACGGTGGTTTGCCTCCACCAATGCCTACTGGAATCTCTATGCGAGCAAGCAGCTGAAGGTCGATTCCATCGGCCGGCTGAGCGACTGCAACATTGCCATGACGCGCTACTCCATCACCGACTATCTCACGGCCGAGGTGCTGCAGCGTGCCAAGTTGCAGCGGCCCGCCCTGCGCGCGCAGATCAACGACGTGCTGGTGCGCGAGAAAATGGCCACGGGCGGGGAGCTCGACGCGTTTTGGTTCACTGAGCCCATGGCCACGAAGATGCGGCTCGACGGCCACCGCCTCCTCTACTCCTCGCAGAAGTCGGGACTCCATCCTTGTGCCATCGTTCTGGTGGAGGGGTCTTCCGACGACCCCCAGCGCACGATGCGCCAGCAGGAGGAGTTTAGAAAGGCCTACGACAGCGCCGTGGCGCTGATCAACAAGAACGGACTGGTCTATTATTCAGACCTGATCATCAAGTATATGGGCGTCGATAGCAAGGTGGTCATGAACCTGCCCAAGCTCTCTTTCGAACCCGCCCGCGGGCCGCGCGAGGCCGACCTGAAAGCGTTTCAGAAGGGCCGGCCACAATAAGCAGCCCACCATTTATTCACATCAAAAAAGAACAACATCTATGGACAAAGAGAATAGCATCCCCTGCGGACTCACCATCCGCTGCTTCGAGTTCAACATGATCGGTGAGAATTGCTACGTCGTCTCCGACGAGACGCGCGACTGTGTCATCATCGACTGTGGCGCCTACTGGAAAGACGAGCGCGAGGAACTGGTGGAATATATCACGAAGAACGAGCTTCGCCCCGTCCGTCTCCTGGCCACTCACGGCCACCTCGACCATCACTTTGGCGACAACACGGTCTATGACACCTACGGCCTTTCGCCGGAACTCTCAGAGGAGGATGAATATGTATACAAATCGCTTCTCTATCAGGCGGAAAAGTATTTCCACTTGAAGTTGAACTATAAGTTTCCTGCCCCTGGTCGCTATCTGCAGGACGGCGAGACCATCTCCTTTGGCAACCACGAACTGCTGGTCCTCCCCACGCCAGGCCACACGCCAGGATCCGTCTCCTTCTACTGCAAGAGCGAGGGATTCCTCTTCACGGGCGATACGCTCTTCCGAGGCAGCGTCGGCCGCACCGACCTCGACGGCGGCAGCATGTTCCAGCTCATCAACAGTCTGCGCGAACTGGCCCAGTTGCCCGACGAGACAGAGGTGCTTCCAGGCCATGGCGAACCGACCACCATCGGCTATGAGTTGGCTCACAACCCCTATATGGACCGCTGATGACAGAGAAAACCATCCTTGGCATCGATCCGGGCACGAACGTGATGGGCTACGGCCTGCTCCACGTCAGGGGCAACAAGGCGGAACTGGTCGTCATGGGCGTGGTCGATATGCGCCGCGAGAGCGATCCCTACGTCCGCCTTGGCCGCATCTACGAGCGTGTGGCGAGTATCATCGACGCCTACCATCCCGACGAACTGGCCATCGAGGCGCCCTTCTTCGGCAAGAACGTGCAGTCGATGCTGAAGCTCGGCAGGGCGCAGGGAGTGGCCATAGCGGCTGCCATCCGCCAGGGCGTGCCCATCCACGAGTATGCGCCACTGAAGATCAAAATGGCCATCACGGGCAACGGGTCCGCCTCCAAGGAGCAGGTGGCAGCGATGTTGCAACGCCTCCTTTCGCTACGCGACGACCAAAAACCCCAATTCATGGACGCCACCGACGCGCTGGCGGCAGCCTACTGCCACTTCCTGCAGATGGGAAGGCCCGAGACGGGAGCGAAACACTATAGCTCGTGGAAGGACTTTGCGCTGAAGAACCAGCGACGCGTCAGTGGCAACGAATAGGGAGAAGGCGACCTTTTTGATTGTTGCCATGAACTTTCCGGGCGATTTGACCACTGTTCAAACATTTTTTTATAATTTTGCATCCAAAAATTAAAAAGGAAGACATGAGTGAATCCACGGCCCACGGTCGCCAGCTACTAAAGGAGAAGATTTGCTTGACAGCCCTGCGCCTGTTTCACAAGCGCGGCATCCGTCAGGTGAAGATGGACGATATTGCCACCACGCTTTCCGTCTCCAAGCGCACGCTCTACGAGATCTACACCAATAAGATGGAGCTGCTCGCCGAGGTGCTGGAACTGCAAAACCGCATGAACCACGACCGCCTCAAGCGAGAGCTGAAGCCCGAGGCCAACACGATGGACGTGCTTATCCTCGTGCTGAAGATTTCGGTGGAGGAACTCAACAAAATCTCGGTGGAGTTTCTCGAGGATCTCCACCGCTACCCCGAGGCGCTCCAGAAGCTTGAAGAACTGGAGAAGCGCAGCGACGAGGAAAACCGCCGCTTCCTGCAGAAGGGCGTGGAGGAGGGCTTCTTCCTGCCCAACATCAATTTTCAGCTGATGGACGATATCGTCCGCATAATCAAGGATCAGACGGTCTTCTATCAGCAGTATGGCATCAAGACGGTGTGGACGACGCTCGTGCGCGTCTTCCTGCGCAGTATCTGCACGCTCAAGGGCGTGCAGGAGCTCGACGCCTTCCTCGACAAAATGGCGACCGAGGACGGAGCGTTCTCGCCAGTCTGACAATTCTATTTCTCATATTTATATTAGCAAATGAAAGACCACGCATACAGGCCGTTTTTCCTCACCCTCTTCGTCGTCGTGCTGCTGACGATCGCCCACTGGCTGCCGACGCTCCATCTGGGCGACACCCAGCTGCGCCGTATCGACCTGCTCAGCGACCTGGGCAACGACAGCACGAAGGGCGACTTCCACGACGTCATACCCAAGCCCAAGGAACCCGAACGGCTCCTGGCGAAGAACAAGGCGGGCCAGACGGTCGCCTTCAAGGAGGTGTGGCCGAAGGGCGTGGAGCGCATCGTCGATTTCTCGGCAGGATCGGCCAACGGCATGGACCACTTCTACGCCATGCTCGACTCCGTGAAGCGGAAGCAGCTCAAGGGGCGTCCGCTGCGCATCGCCTACTTCGGCGACTCCTTCATCGAGGGCGACATCCTCGTTTGCGACCTACGAGAACTCATGCAGGCCCACTTCGGCGGCTGGGGCGTGGGCTGGATCGATGCAGGCAACGACCTGACCAAGTATAAGCGCACCATCAGCAGCACCTTCTCGGGACTGGAGGAGCACATGGCGATGAAGAAGAAGAGCTATCGTGCCCAGGAGGCGGGTATCGCCCAGCGCTACTACACGATGCGCGGAGCGGTCAGAATGAACTATACGGCTACGAAAGACTTCCCCCACACGTCTCGCTGGGGTGTCTCGCGCCTCTATTTTCGGTCGCCGGGGGGCATCACGCTGAGCGGCCACGAGGGACAGAAGGCCTTCACCCTGCCCTTCAAGGGCAGCAAGCACGTGCAGGTGGCGGAGATGGCTGGCGTGGCCTCGGCAGCCGACTTCTCCGTGTCGCAGGGATCGGCGACGTTCTTCGGCACGGCACTGGAGAGCGACGGCGGCGTGATCATAGACAATTTTAGTTTGCGTGGTGCGTCGGGACAGACGCTGGCCGACCTCCCCGAGGCGACGCTGCGCGAGTTTGACAAGTTGCGCCCCTACGACCTGATCATCGTCCAGTATGGCGTCAATGCAGTCACGGAGGGTAGCACCACACCCCAGCTCAAGGCTTATATGGAGCAGATGCGGACGGTGGTGGACCACCTCAAGCGCAGTTTCCCCGAGACGAGTATCCTCGTGGCGGGCGCCCCCGACCGAGGCTCCAAAACGGCTCCCGACGGCACGATGCCGGCCATCAAGATGCTCTCCGGTCTCCAGGAACAGATGGCCTGCGACGCAAAGGTGGGATTTCTCTCCATCCTCGGCGCCATGGGTGGCCCGGGCACGATGAAGCGCATCGTCGATGAACACGGATGGGGCTCCAGCGACTATGTCCACATCAACTGGGATGGGGGCAAGTTTGTGGCGGAACGACTCTTCAAGTCGTTCCTCGCGGGCTACGACAACTATGTGCGCCGCAAGAAATTAGAGAATCAATAACACGCTTTCACCACTCTCAGACTGTCTTTCGCAATGATAACAGACCACATCATGGCTTCGATCGCCGACTTGGCGCAGGAAGTCTCCCAATATTTTGTCTCGCTCCAGTGGGAACGGCTGGGCGCAATGCTCTCGTACAATCCGAGCGAGCCGCTGCTCTTCTCCTCGGGGCTCTTCCTCTTCCTCTTCCTCGCCCTTACGCTCGTCTATATGGCGCTCCGCAAGGCGCTCACTCCGCGCATCCTCTTTCTGACGCTCTTCTCCTACTATTTCTTCTATAAGAGCAGCGGGATGTATTTCCTGCTCCTCGTCCTCGTCACCGTCACCGACTTCTATATCGCCAAAGGGGTCTCGCGCCTGAAGGAGAAGGCCGACGAACAGGCGGAACGGGAGCGGCGGGCCCTCGGAGAGGAGGAGGCCACGCCCCACTATGGGCGCGCCAAGGGGCTGCTGGCCCTGAGCCTGGCGATCGACCTCGGACTACTCTGCTACTTCAAATACACCAATTTCTTCGCGGGAATGGTGACGCAGATGATTGGTGGCAATTTCCAGCCGTGGGACATTTTCCTGCCCGTGGGCATCAGTTTCTACACATTCAAGACCATCTCCTATGTCGTGGACGTCTATCGGGGCAAGATGAAGCCGATGGAAAGCCTCCTGGACTATGCCTTCTACGTCTCCTTCTTCCCCACGCTGCTGGCGGGCCCCATCGTCCGGGCCACCGACTTTGCCCCGCAGATCCGCCGTCCGCTGCAGATCAGCAACCAGCTCTTTGGCATGGGCGCCTACTTCGTGCTCATCGGACTGGCGAAGAAGTGTATCATCTCCGACTATATCGCGCAAAACTTCGTCGATCGCATTTTCGACAATCCCACGCTCTTCTCCGGCGGTGAGGTGCTCTTGGGTCTCTATGGCTACACCGTACAGATCTATTGCGACTTCTCGGGCTATAGCGACATGGCGATAGGTATCTCGGCCTTGCTCGGTTTCACGATCCCAATGAACTTCAACGCGCCGTGGAAGTCCGATTCCGTTACCGACTTCTGGCGTCGCTGGCACATCTCGCTCTCTTCCTGGATTCGCGACTACGTCTATATCCCGCTCGGTGGAAGCCGCAAGGGCACGTTGCGCATGTATCTCAACCAGATGATAGCGATGGTGGCCTGTGGCCTTTGGCATGGTGCCTCGCTGAGCTTCATCGTCTGGGGAGCGCTCCATGGCGCCCTGGTCTGCCTCCATAAGTTCTTCTCACAGACCGTACTCCACCACGACCGCCACTACCACCCACGGGGATGGCGGCGCTTTGTGGCCGTCTTCGTCACGTTCCACGTGGTCTGCCTGACGTGGTTGCTCTTCCGCAACGCCACGTTTGAGGGCACATGGGTGATGCTGGAGCAGATGTTCACGAAGTTCAATCCTGACGTGCTGCCCGAGGTGCTCCTTACTTATAAGTATGTCTTTGCCCTGATGATCTTCGCCCTCGTCTCTCACTGGATACCCGATAGCTGGCAGGACCAGCTCATCAAGGTCTTCGCCAAGGGAGGCGTCGCCCTGGCCGCCGTGGCCATTGCCGTTGTCATCTTCGTGATCATGCAGGTGAAAGGCAGTGAGGTGCAGCCGTTCATTTACTTCCAATTCTAATCACATAGATAGAAAATCTGATAAAATCACTTCCGAAAGTAGTCAAATAAGGGGAAGAATAGAACAATGAGTGTTAAAAATAGCTTTTTCCCTGCCAAATTGCACAAAGTTTTATGCGTTTTCTTTTGCGGAATAGAAATTAAACCCCTATATTTGCAGCCATTAAAAGAGTTGATAATAAAAACAGATGTTAAACCTATCAAAAAGAATTGGATTATGAAAAAACTGTTCCTTTTGGCAGCCGTTATGCTGTCTTCCGTTGGTGCTTTTGCCCAGCATGCTGTTGGCTCATTCACTCTGCAGCCCCGTTTAGGTATCAACATTGCCACAGTCACTGATTTGGACCGTACCAAGTCGCGCGTAGATTTCGCTGGCGGTCTCGAGGCTGAGTATCAGGTGAGCGACCTCTTCTCGCTCTCTGGAGGTTTGATGTACTCTCGTCAGGGCTTCAAGATGGAAGATGTCGACCTGCCCTTGCTGGGTACGGTGGAGGGCGATTCATGGACTCCCAGCTACCTCAACATCCCCATCATGGCCAATGTCTATGTGGTCAAAGGCCTGGCCGTGAAGCTCGGTATCCAGCCTGGCTTCGTCGTTGACAAGGACGATGCTGACCACATGGAGACCTTCGACTTCTCTATCCCCGTTGGTCTGAGCTATGAGTATCAGAACGTGGTCCTCGACGCTCGCTACAACTGGGGTCTGACGAAGATCTATGACGTGGACAAGCTCGATAGCAAGAACAGCGTGTTCCAGATCACGCTCGGCTACAAGTTTGACCTCTAATCATATTTGTGACTCTCCTTTACATTTTTGACATAAAGTTTTTAAAGCTGTCGCCCGGTGGAAGTGGATTCCATCGGGCGATTTGTTGGTGTGTCATTTTCTCCTGTTCGATTGTTACCAAGAAATTGTTAGGTAGTTTCCCGAAAACTGCTTGTGGGTTTCCAAGAAATTGCTAACTTTGCAGTCAACAAGCAATAGAACAGATAAAAAACAGATAAAGATGATGAAAATAGACAATAAGTGGATCGCCTGGTCGGCGTTCGCCCTGGTCGGCGGACTGATGATGCAGTCTTGTCACGAGAGCCTGGAGGAGCGCGCGGCCCGCGAGTGCAAGGAATATACAGAGCGCAACTGCCCCCAGCAGTTGGGCAACGGTGTGGTCTATGACAGTCTGACGTTCGAGATTCCGACACAAACGGTCCACCACCACTATTCCGTCACGGGAGAGGCCGACAACGCACAAGCCTTTGCCGAGCACAAGGACAAACTGCGCAAGGCGGAACTCGAGGGACTACGTCGCGACATCTCTACGCAGAAGTATAAGGAGGCAGGCTACAATTTCGCCATCACCATCCGGTCCGGACGCAATCCCAAGAACGTTTACTTCCATACGGTTTTTACGCCCGAGGAACTGAAATAAGCACGACAGACAGCGCTTAGTCCTCCTCGTCGCTGGTCTCCTGCGGCTCGCCCACCACGATGGATGCCTCCTCGGCCTTGCGAAACTGTCGCTGGAGCTGATAGACCTTCAGCGAATTGAGCGCCTCGGCCACGCCATAATAGACCATGCACCACCCGATGATGAGCAGCGGACTGGCCATGGTTTCGACGGGCTTGAGCAGGATGACGGCCCCTACGACCAGCTTGACAGTGGGGAGAAGCCAGTAGAAGACGGGGATGCGCGCATAGCGGCGCGCGCCACCCAGCGTGACCAGTTGGTTGAGGGCTCCGAGGATGAGGATGGCGGCCAGGACATAGGCCACACCACGGATGAAGGAACCAGTCATCATCATCAGAATCAATCCCAGCAGCACGCTGCCCACTCCGGCTATAGGCAACGGCGGGGTGTGGGGACCGACGACGCGGCCCTCCTCGTCGATGACCTGGGCGGCACGAATGGCCTTTCTCCGGCCCCAGTAATAGGCCAGGCAGGACAGGCAACCCGAGAGAAAGAACAGGGCGCCCGTGATGATCACCATCCATTCGAGGGTGGCCTTGCGGTAGAGAATGAGCATCACGCCGACAACGATGGCCACCAAGGCGCGAACCACACTACTTTGAATCACTTTCATAGATATTTTTGTCGTTTGATTTTTCAAATCTTAAATACAAGGCAAAATTACGAAAAACTCGCCGCATGGCCGCATTTTCCGCCTTTTTTTGTGTAATTTTGCACCTAAAAAGAATAGCAAGACAATGACAACACTACTTCTTGTGCGACATGGCGAGACCTTCGACAACGCCGCCCACTTAATGCAAGGCCAGGTGCAGGGACAACTCAACGAGACGGGCATTGCCCAGGCGGAAGGCGTCCGCGACCAGATGGCCAGAGAGCACATCGACGCCTTCGTCTCCAGCGATCTCCACCGTTCGGTACAGACTTGCGAGATCATCGCTGAGCCGCACCATAAGCCCGTCGTGCAGACACCGTTGCTGCGTGAGCGAGACTGGGGCTCTTTCACTGGCAAATACATCCCTGACCTGCAGGCGGTAAAAGAATGGCCAGACGACATCGAACCACTCCCCGACCTGCAGGCCCGAGCAAAGAAGTTCTTGGACTGGATTCGCGCGCAATACCCCGGCCAGACGGTGCTCGCCGTGGGTCATGGCATTGTCAACAAGGCCATTCAGTCGGTCTATACAGGCAAGCCCATGAACCAAATCCAGCGGATGGAGAACGCCGAGGTGCGCCGCCTGGAATTGTAGGCGCACCCGTGGTGATGGCCGTGGTGTCGGACTGTGGGCTCTACGGTCGATGAAACGTCATCAGGCCTTCTATCGGACTTCGCATCACGCGCACCAACTCGAAGTCGTGGCGACTTGCCACTTCCGAAAGGATGGTCTGAAACGGTGCGGCCATTCCGCCCACGCAGGCCATGCGCCGTAGCGGCGTAGCGTAGCGAAGGACGTTGTAGCGGAAGAAAGCCTCGAAGTTGTCCGCCACAAGCTGGCGCAGCGAGGGTTCGTCTATGCGCTGATGGATGAAAGGTACGATGGTGGCCAGATAGCGGTTGGCCAGAGGTTGGCGATAGACGCGCTGGATGATATCGTCGTAGGTCTGTCCGCTCTCGGCGAAAAACTCGTCGCGCAGCGTGGCGGGCAACCAGCCCTTCAGTATTCCGTTGAGAAAGTTGCGTCCCAGCACTGCCCCACTGCCCTCGTCGCCAAGGACATAGCCTAAGGGCGGGATGTGGGCGGTGATGCGGTCGCCATCATAGACGCAACTGTTGGCTCCCGTCCCGAGGATGCAGGCAATGCCCTGCTCACGCCCCAGGACGGCGCGCGCAGCACCCAGAAGATCGCTCTCTGCAAAGGTTTCTGCCGACGGAAAGAGCGTGGAAAGGAGCATGGCGACGCGTGGCGACTGCTGGGGTGTGCAGCCGGCGCCATAGAACGCCACTTCGCTCACCTCGCTGGCCGGTACGCCCGCTTCGTCGAGGCGGGGAAGCAACTCTTGTCGAAACACGCCGTCGATTTGATCATCGGTGAAAAGGAGGGGATTGATGCCCTGTGTGGCGATCCTCACGCTGCTTCCGCCAGGGGCTCCCAAGACGGCCCAGTCGGTCTTGGTGCTCCCACTATCTGCTATCAGTATCATCTTTTCTTGATTTTTCGGGCCCAAAGGTATGAAAAATCCGCCGTCGTGTCAAGTATTTCCAACAAAATTTAGTAATTTTGCAGCATATATTGCGACTTGCCGTCCCTCTACCCGAATGGAGGAGCTGCCACGGCCTGTCGCTCAGTAAAGAAAAAGAGAATCGATTGGCAAAAATGAAGTTTTTCCACACTTGTCTGCTGTTGGCTTTGCTCCTGCTCAACGCCCTCCCTTCCAAGGCCGTCCTGCAGGAAGACTCGCTCAAAAACTCACTCGCTGTTTTGCGCCACGAGTTGATCACGAGCCACTACCAGCTCAACGAGCAGACCACACGTGCCAAACAGTTGAATAGCCGCGTCACACAGCAGCTGAAAGATATCACACAGCGCTCCTCGCAGGTGTCGCTGATGCTCTATTCCCAAAACTCCGAGTATATCTTCGATGTCACCTACGCCTGCCACCAGGCTACCACGCTCTACAACGAGTTTGAGACCAAGACGCGCCCGTTCAGCATCCTCGTGGAGCGAAGCAAGCAGGACATTGCCCGCTACGACTCGCTCATCAACTCGCTGAGCACGATGTACACGGAGGGAATGACGGAGCGGGAGAAGATAGACCGCAACGTCTGTCTGACGCTGGCGGTGAGCATACGCCGCATGCTGACGGAGAACAACCAGAACTTCCAGGACTACATCCAATATTACAACTACACGCGGAGGCAGTTGAAGGAACTCAACGATTATGCCCAAAAGCGCTACCAGGACATACAGGGCAGTTTGCTTCGCAACACGAACGAGAATTATTTCTCCATCCTTCTCCATCCGCAATACTATATCTTGCGCATGGTGGTGGCCTACAAGGACAAATATGTGCCAGACAATAAGGTGAAGTCGCAGTGGGACGCCAGTTGGCTACTCCTCTTGCTGGCGATGGTAGCCTTCTATGGACTCTGTGCCGTGCTGGTCAACTTCCTCAGTATCCGATTCCTCGCCACACGCCTCCTCAAGAGCAACCGCTGGCATATCGACGCCAAGGCCTTTCTGACCAAGCGCACTTGCATTATTATCAATGGCACGGTCATCACTTTTGGCCTGGCACTGTTGTTGATACGTTATATCTCGCCGTCCAACTTTGTCTATATGGCGACGGGCATCTTGCTGGAGTTTACCTGGCTGCTGGTGGTCATCTTCACCTCACTGATGCTCCGCGTGGATGGAGAACTCATCCGCAACACTTATCGCAGTTACTACCCCATCATCTTTGTCGGTGCGGTCATCATCTCCTTCCGCATCATCTTGATCCCGGCTGTCTTTGTCAACATAATGCTGCCGCCGCTCATGCTCATCGCCACCCTATGGCAGGGCCATATCATCAAGAAATACCGACTGCTGGTGATGCGCAATGACCTCTACCTTTGCTACGCGACACTGACGGTTTTTATCGTGGCCACTGCCACTTCGTGGATGGGCTACACGATGCTTTCGGTGCAGATCATCATCTGGTGGATGATGCAGCTGGCATGCATTCTGACCATCGCCTGTGCTCACGACTACCTCAACAGCTACCGCGAGAAGCATAAGCTGGCGAGCAAGCCTATCAGCAAGACGTGGTTCTTTCGGCTGGTCTATTCCGTCGTCCTCCCGTCGTGCATGGTGTTGTCATTCCTCTTTGCCGTTTATTGGGCCACGGACGTCTTCAACCTCAGCGAACTGACGTGGAACTTCTTCAGCACCGATCTCATCGATACGGAGAATATCAAGGTGAGCATCTTTGGTATAGCAGTGGTCGTGGCGATGTGGTTTGTCTTCAGCTATATCAACCTTACAAGCAAGGACTTGATCAACTTTGTCATGGAGCAGCGCGACCCGACTACGGCTGCCACTCGCTCGGTGATGTTTGTCAATGTCACGCAGACGGTGGTCTGGGGCACCTGGTTGCTGCTCTCTCTGGCGGTCTTCAAGGTGAACAACACCTGGCTGGTGGTAGTCTCGGGCGGTCTCTCCACGGGTATTGGATTCGCTATGAAGGACATACTGGAGAACATCTACTATGGTATCTCGCTCATGGCGGGCCGCATCAAGATCGGAGACTATGTGGTCTGCGACGGCATCCGAGGCCGCGTGACAAGCATCAGTTATACTTCTACGATGCTGGAGGCTGTCGATGGATCGGTCATCGCTTTCCAAAATTCACAACTCTTCACCAAGAACTATAAGAATCTTACGAAAAACCATGGCTACGAGCTCGATACGCTGGAGGTCGGCGTGGCCTATGGCACCAATATCAAGGAGTGTTGCAGCTTGTTGACCGAGGCGGTGACGAAGCTCAAATGCATCTATCACAACCGTCCCGTGGCCGTCCGCCTGAAGAGTTTCGACGATAGTTGCGTGACGCTGAAGGTGCTCTTCTGGGTCAACGTCTTGGACCGCTACTCGGCAGAGGGCGAGATCATGGAGTGTATCTATGATACGTTGAACGAGCACAACATCGAGATACCGTTCCCGCAGCGTGAGATCACGCTGAAGAATGTCGCCGAGTTGAGGCAGGAATCCCCTACCCCGCCGGCTGAGTGAAGACGGAGACGAGTCTGGATGGAAAAGCATCGAGTCGAGGATGATTCCAAGACGAGATAGCATCAATACGATCGAAGAAAATGGAAATCAAAACACATCGAAATATGGATAAACCTGTATTCATCGCAGGCCCCTGCGTCATAGAATCAGCCGAACTCCTGGACACTGTGGCCCAGGAGTTGGTGCGCATCAACCAAAAGTATGGCATTGACATCATCTTCAAGGCCTCTTTCGACAAGGCCAACCGTACCAGCCTCAAGTCCTTCCGCGGACCTGGACTGGAGAAAGGACTGGAGATGCTCGCGGATATCAAGTTGCGCTACGGACTGCGCATCCTCACCGACATCCACGAGGCTTGGCAGGCTGATCCTGTGGGCAAGGTGGCCGACGTGATTCAGATCCCGGCTTTTCTGTGCCGACAGACCGACCTGCTGGTGGCTGCGGCACGGACGGGCAAGGTGGTCAATATCAAGAAGGCACAGTTTCTCTCTGGCCGCGACATGCGCTATCCGCTCCAGAAGTGCGTCGAGAGTGGAGCTACGGAGGTGTGGCTTACCGAGCGTGGAAGTTGCTTCGGCTACAACAACCTCGTCGTAGATTTCCGCAATATCCCCGATATGCTCGAACTGTGTCCCACGGTAGTCATGGACTGCACCCACAGCGTGCAGCGTCCGAGTGCGGGAGATGGCAAGACTACGGGCGACCGCCGCTTTGTTCCGGCTATGGCTATGGCGGCCAAGGCCTTTGGTGCGACGGGTTATTTCTTTGAGGTCCATCCCGACCCGGACCGTGGCAAGTCGGACGCTGCCAATATGCTGGAGCTCGATAAATTCGATGAACTGATCGGAAAACTATTGGCGTAAGCCAATATACCTTATTATATATAATATAATGGAAACAAATAATACGCAGGCGGAGGAGAGACTTCGGAATGTCCGCCAATATGCTGTGCAGTGTATCAAGGATGAGTGTGACGCGACGTTGAAGCTCATCGACCAGTTGGACGACAACTTCGACCGTGCCGTGTCGATGATGTACCATTGCAAGGGTAAGATCATCGTGACGGGTGTAGGCAAGAGTGGAAACATTGGCGCCAAGATCGCCGCTACGCTCTCCTCTACGGGCACGCCGGCCTTCTTTATCAATCCGCTCGACGTCTATCATGGCGACCTCGGCGTGATGACCAAGGATGATGTGGTGCTCGCTTTGTCCAACTCGGGACAGACTGACGAGTTGCTGCGCTTCATCCCCATGGTGCTCCACATGAACGTGCCTATCATCGGCATGAGTGGCAATCCTCAGTCCCTGTTGGCGAAGTATGCTACGGCCCACCTGCTGGTGAAGGTCGAGAAGGAGGCTTGCCCGCTCAACCTGGCGCCGACCAGTTCCACGACCGCTGCCCTCGTCATGGGCGACGCGCTTGCCATCGCATTGATGGAGGTCCGCGACTTCAAGCCCAAGGACTTTGCACAGTTCCATCCGGGTGGTGAATTGGGTAAGCGACTCCTCACCACCGCGCAGGACGTGATGCGGAGCGACGACCTGCCTATCATCCCGAAGGAAATGCACCTCGGCGAGGCTATCATCCACGTGAGCAAGGGCAAACTCGGACTGGGTGTGGCTCTGGAGGACGGCAAGGTCATTGGACTGATCACCGACGGCGACATTCGTCGTGCTATGGAGCGCTGGCAGGCAGAGTTCTTCGACCATACCGTCAGCGACATCATGACGAGAACTCCTAAGACGGTAGCTCCCGAGACGAAGATCGCCGACGTGCAGCGCAAGATGAACCAGTACAAGATACACACCGTCCTCGTGACCGACTCTGAAAATCGTCTCCTGGGTGTGGTGGATCACTACAGTTGCATGTTCTAACCCTCTCTATCGCGCATTTATATCCCACCTATCCCGTTGATATTGAATAGAAAAATAGTCATATTGATCTCGCTGCTCTTTGTGTCCGCTCTCGGGCGGGCACAGAGGGCAGATAGCTTGATGGTGGAGCAACTGCGGAGCAAAGGGGTGACATTTTCCCACAACAACTCCGTCACCTTGCTCATGACTGGACAAGAGAAGTTTGACGACCTCTTCAAGGCGGTCGAACAAGCCCGGTCGAGCATCCATCTTGAGTATTTCAACTTCCGCAACGACTCCATCAATCGCGAGTTGATGACGCGTCTTGTGCGCAAAGCCGCGGAGGGCGTAGAGGTCAGAGCTGTTTTCGATGGTTTTGGCAACTCCAGCAACAACCAGCCGATGCGCAAGTCGGACATCTGCCTCATCCGATCCAAAGGGGTGGAGATCTATGAGTTTAAGCCCTTGGCTTTCCCATGGATTCATGATTTCTTCAACCGAGACCACCGAAAGATCGTCGTCATCGACGGCAAGGTGGCCTATACGGGGGGAATGAATGTTGCCGACTATTATATCAAAGGAACGAAGCAGGTGGGAAGCTGGCACGATATGCATTGCCGTATCGAGGGCGATGAGGTCAATACGCTGCAGAAGATCTTCCTCAGAATGTGGAAACTGGTCTCGGGAGAGGACGTTCATGGTGCAAAATATTACCGGGGAATCTCCAATGCCGACTACATGGAAGGTCTCAAGCCTGACACTACGCCGACTTGTGGCCAACAGATGGTGGGCATCATCAACCGTGAACCCCATGTGACGAAGGACATCATCCGCTTCTTCTACCTCAATGCTATCAACAACGCGAAGGAAAGCATCAAGCTTATCAATCCCTACTTCACGCTTAACCGTAAGCTGAAGCGTGCCTTGGCCAAAGCTGTCAAGCGGGGGGTGAAGGTGGAAATCATGCTGAGCGTGCGGAGCGACATTCCCATCACACCCGACGTGGGTTTCTACAACGCTCATCAGTTGATGAAGAAAGGTTGCGACATCTGGCTCTACCAGCCGGGTTTCCATCATACGAAGATCATCATGGTCGATGGACAGTTTTGTACCGTCGGATCTGCCAACCTCAATGCTCGTTCGTTGCGTTGGGACCGCGAGGAAAATGCCGTTATCATCGACCCGAACGTCACACGGCAGTTGAACCAACTGTTTGAGCAGCAGAAGCAGGATTCTTTCCTCCTCACGGAGGAGAAATGGGACCAATGGCGCACGCCATGGAAGAAGTTTGTCGGTTGGGCAGGCCATCTATTGGCACCTTTCCTGTAATTTTTTTCCCTCGTTATGACGACTTTTCATTCCTTTTTGCTAACTTTGCAACTTAATTGGGTAAATTCAATCATCATGGCCGCGGCGACAGGTTTCGCCGATTGGTCACTAAATGTATAATCAACAACGCTCATGAAACAGTTTAAGCTGGTGGACATCGTTCTCGGATGGGTCGTTTTTGCGATCGCCGCGTTCGTCTATTGCTCCACCATTGAGCCGACAGCCAGCTTCTGGGACTGTCCAGAGTTTATCACTACGGGCTACAAGCTCGAAATCGGCCACCCACCTGGGGCACCATTCTTTGCCCTCACGGCCAATCTTTTCAGCCAGTTTGCCAGCGATGTGACGCAGGTGGCGCGTATGGTCAACATTATGAGTGCGCTCCTCTCCGCGGTTTGTATCATGTTCCTCTTCTGGACCATCTCGCATCTGGTGCGCCGCCTCATCGTCAAGGACGGCACTATGCCCTCTCTCTCCGAGGCCATCGCCATAGAGGGCTCAGCCTTGGTGGGCGCTTTGGTTTACACATTCTCCGACACATTCTGGTTCTCCGCTGTCGAGGGTGAGGTCTATGCCTACTCCTCGGCCTTCACAGCCATCGTGTTCTGGCTGATCCTGAAGTGGGAAAACTGTGCAGACCAGCCTCATAGCGACCGTTGGTTGGTGCTCATCTTCTATATGACCGGCCTTTCCATTGGTGTCCACTTGCTCAACTTGTTGTGCATTCCCGCCATCGTGCTGGTATATTATTACCGCAAGGTGCCCAACGCCAATGCCAAGGGGTCGCTTCTCGCTCTCCTGCTTTCCGTCGTTATCGTCGGAGCTGTACTCTACGGTGTCGTCCCTGGTATCATCACCGTGGGTGGCTGGTTTGAGCTCTTCTTCGTCAATACGCTGGGAATGCCGTTCAACACGGGTGTCATAGTCTATATCATCCTCCTCGTTGCCTCCTTCGTATGGGCGCTCTGGGAGACTTATCAGAGTAGCCACACCAAGCGCGAGAACATCGCCTTCCTGACCGCCTTCGCCCTTCTGGGTGTGCCCTTCGTCGGCTACGGTTGGTCAGCCTTCTTCACGGGTGTGGTCATCTTGGCCGTGCTGTTCTTTGTCCTCAATATGAAGAAGGGTAAGGGCAAGTCCAGTGTCACCTTGATACCGACACGCCTCAAGAACACGGCGCTGCTCTGTATGCTGATGCTTCTGATTGGCTTCTCCAGCTACGCATTGATTGTGATTCGCTCCACAGCCAATCCCCCGATGGACCAAAACTCCCCAGAGGATATCTTCACTTTGGGCAACTATCTCAGCCGTCAGCAGTACGGCCAGTACCCGCTCTTCTACGGCCAGGCCTATACTTCTGAGCCTGCTATTGCTGAGGATGGCATGCACTATGAGTTCAAGCAGGGTGCACCCATCTATGAGCCGAAGGAGAAGGAGAGTGCTGACGAGAAGGATAGCTACTACTTGGTGCGCCGTCAGGCCACGCAGGTGTTCCAGCAGAACATGTTCTTCCCCCGAATGTGGGACGAGGGACACGCCGATATGTATGAGTCGTGGATGGGAGGCATACAGGGCCGCTCCGTCGATGGCGTCAAGATGCCGACTCAGTGGGAGAACATCAAATTCTTCCTCTCCTATCAGTGCAACTTCATGTACTGGCGCTACTTCATGTGGAACTTCGCAGGACGTCAGAATGATATCCAGGGACACAACGAGCGCGAGCATGGCAACTGGCTAACGGGCTTCAATTGGTTCGACAACAACGTCCTCGGCCTGGGCGACCAGAATCTCATGCCCGACTCGCTCAAGGAAAATAAGGGCCACAATGTCTTCTACTGTATGCCTTTGCTGCTTGGTCTTCTGGGCCTCTTCTGGCAGGCCTTCCGTGGCAAGCGAGGTATCCAGCAGTTCTGGACGGTCTTCTTCCTGTTCTTCATGACGGGATTGGCCATCGTCATCTACCTCAACCAGACGCCGGGACAACCTCGTGAGCGCGACTATGCCTACGCAGGTTCCTTCTATGCCTATGCTATCTGGTGTGGTATGGGTGTAGCCGCCATGTACGAATGGCTCAAAAAACTGCGTCTCAGTCCGGTCGGCGCTGCCGCCTTGGTCTCGGCCGTAGGTTTAGTAGTCCCCATCCAGATGGCTTCGCAGACTTGGGATGACCACGATCGATCAGGTCGCTACACTTGCCGCGACTTTGGACAGAACTATCTGATGACGCTGCAGGACAAGGGCTACCCGGTGATCTTCACCAACGGTGACAACGATACCTTCCCGCTCTGGTACAACCAGGAGGTGGAGGGCATACGTACCGACGCGCGCGTCTGCAACCTCAGCTACCTTTCCACCGACTGGTACATCGACCAGATGACGCGCCCAGCCTACTCGTCGCCCGCGCTGCCTATCTCTTGGCCGCGTATCGACTATGTCAGCGGCACCAACGAATATATTCGTATCAACCCCGACTTCAAGTCGCAGGTGCTTGATTACTATAAAACTCATCCCGAGGAGGCACGCGCACAGTATGGTGACGACCCGTTTGAGTTGAAGAACATCATGAAGTACTGGGTACGCTCTCGTGACGAGCAGGCCCATGTCATACCGACCGATACGGTCTATGTCACCATTGACAAGCAGGCCGTTCGCCGCTCGGGTATGATCCTCCCTGGCGACAGCATCCCCGACAGGATGGCTATTTCCCTTGCCGGCAAGACCGGACTCACCAAGAGCGACTTGATGATGCTCGAGCTGATTGCCAACTGCAACTGGACGCGACCGCTCTATGTGGCCACGACCGTGGGCAAGGAGAACTTCATGAACCTCAGCGATAACTTCGTACAGGAGGGATTGGCCTATCGTATCACGCCGTTCAACACCCAGCGTGAGTCTAACATCAGCTACGACCACATCCTCTTCGACAAGGAGAAGATGTATCATAACATCATGACTCGCTTCAAGTGGGGCAATGTCAGCATGAAGGGGTTCTATATGGACGAGACCGTGGAGCGTATGTGCTACACCCATCGCCGAATGCTTGCCGAACTGGCACTCCAGTTTATCCAGGACGGCGACAAGGTGAAGGCTCTCAACCTCCTCCGCAAAGCCGACAAGGAGTTGCCTGACTACAATCTGAAGCCCTACTACCTCGGTGGCAGCGGCCAGATGGCACAAGCTTACCTTATGCTTGGACAGAAGAAGGATGGCGAGCGCCTCCTCGATGCGATGTGGAAGGACAATGCCCAGTATGTACGCTACTATGTATCGCTCAACTCCAAGGGCTTCAACATGTCTCGTCAGAGCTGCTACACCAACATTCAGATTCTGATGTCGCTCATGCAGATGGCCGAGCACTACGACAAGGCATGGGGCCAGAAGCACATGAACGAACTCAACTCGCTCATCCAGAGTTATCAGCTGCGTGGAGGCGGCTTTGGTAACTAATGCTGATTGAGCAACCTGCACGGTTCCTCCGTTTACTCTATCCCCACGCCCTGTGGCGGATGAGTGCGGAGGAACGTGCTGTTTATCTCACTTTCGACGATGGTCCCATCCCCGAGGCAACGCCTTTCATCCTGGATACGCTCGACGCGTTTGATGCCAAGGCCACTTTCTTTATGGTGGGTGACAACGTGAGAAAGTACCCGGCATTGTTTGACGAAGTCGTTAGCAGAGGCCATCAAGTGGGCAATCACACGTTTCACCATCTTGGCTCTTTCAAGCATTGGACGCTCACCTATGCCGTCGATGTCACGAAAGCACAGGCCTTGATACCTTCGCCCTACTTCCGTCCGCCTCACGGTTGGCTCCGCCACTCGGTCTATTGGTGGGTGAAGCACCACTACCGTGTGGTGATGTGGGACCTTGTGACCCGCGACTACTCCAAATGGCTTAATGGTGACGACGTATATAATAATGTGAAGCGATATGCCCGCAACGGTTCTATCATCACATTTCATGATTCTCTGAAGAGTATCGACAAACTCAAGACCGCCCTTCCTCGTTCCTTACAGTGGCTAAAGGATCAGGGTTATGAGTTTAAGCGTTTACCCGACAATCCCGACGAGACCCGCTTTTAGTGCGTCAAGCCGTAGGCCTATCCGCGATTTATCTTCTACTTTCCTTGTCCTCCATTTATAAAATCAAACATAATATGCTTAGGTTTATATCTTTCGGAAGCGGCAGCAGTGGCAACTGCTATCTTTTATTCACCGACACAGACTGTCTGATGATAGACTGTGGCGTGGGTATTCGTACGCTTAAAAAGCATTTCAACCAGTATGGCATCAAACTCGACCATGTCAAGCATATCATCCTTACCCATGACCACGCCGACCATGTCAAGTCGGTAGGGTCTCTGAGTGGTGATTGCCACATTCCCGTCTTTGCCACGACGGACGTACACCGTGGTGTACATAGCAACTGGTGTGTGCGCCGAAAGATCAACAAGGAAAATCTCTTCTATTTGGAGAAAGGAGAAACTCAGCAGATAGGTGAGTTTACCGTCACCTCCTTCGCCGTCCCCCATGATAGTACTGACTGCACGGGTTATAGTATCGTATGCGAAGGTGTGCGCTTTGGCTTGATCACTGACTGTGGTCACATCACCGATGAGGTCAAGCAGTGTATTGCGCAGTCTCAGTACCTTGTCTTGGAAGCCAACTATGAGCCCGAGAAACTTGCGCAGGGTGCTTATCCTCGCCATTTGAAGGAGCGCATCTGCGGACCTAAAGGGCATTTGAGCAATAACGAATGTGCACAGGCCCTCGTCGAAAATGCGTCTCCCGCTCTTCGCCATGTTTGGCTCTGTCATCTTAGCGATGAAAACAATCATCCCGAATTAGCTCGACTCACAGTAGAGACTATTCTGCGTTCTCACGGTATCATCCCTGGCAAAGATTTCCAACTCGATGTACTGAAACGCAAATCCCCTAGTGGTATCTATGAATTGAAGGCAGAGAAAGAGGAGTAAATGGGAAAAATGAGATAATAAGAAAAATAAGACTAGGATGAAAAGCGGTGGTGAGGAAAAAGTAATGACTTTTTCCTCTCCTATGACACGATAGAATATATGTTTCTGTATTCCAAAGCACGGCGTATTCGTTAAAAATCCCAATATAAACCATTTTTCTTCCAAAAACGCTTTGCTATTTCATGGAAATTGGTTTATTTTGCATAGTTATATTCGACATAGTGAATCACTTGCAAAATAGAATCAGCATGAAACGAACTATTTCTATCATTATACTGCTTATGTCATTTCTCTCAAATCTATGGTCCCAAGGTTATGACACCCTATGGAAAAAGGTCAATAACGCGGAACGCGACGACCAGCCGCGTACACAGATCAGCATACTTACTCAAATTCAGGAGCGTGCTGCTCAAGAGAACGCTTATGGTCATCTCTTGGCTTCCACACTCCGCAGAGCCAGTTTAGAATATGACATTTCCCCTGATTCTCTCTCCAAATGGGTAACGGATTTGGAGGAGAAGGAAAGCCAGGCTACCAACGTGGTACTCCAGTCAATCTACGACGTAGTTCTCTCCCAAATCTACGACGCCCACCCTGCTCTCGATGACCATAAAGCCAAGGCCAGCGCTTATCGTGCCAAGGCCCTCTCCCACCCGGATGCCCTTGCGGCGGAGAGAGTGGATCCCTACATTCCCTTCCTCAAAAAGGGTGTTGATAGTCAAATCTTCGGCAATGACCTGCTTCATGTCGTTGCACTGGAGACCAACCAGCGTGAATGGCTTCTCGACTGGTATCGCACGCATGGCAATCGTGAGGCCTCCTGTCTCTTGGCCACGGATCTTGCCGGAAACGACCTTCAAGCCCTCGACCGCATTATCGCGGAGTATCAAGACTTGCTCGTCTGTGGACATGCAGCCATCGTTCGCTTCCACGCAATGCCTCAAACGACCAACGATGAACGGAAGGCTTGCTATGATTTTGCACTCAAGGCCCTTAGACGTTGGAGTGAGTGGAAGGAGATCGGTGCACTTCGCAATAGCCTTGAATACCTCATCAGGCCACGCTTTACCGCAGACTTGTCGGACCAGCTCTTTCATCCGTATCAGTCTGTGAAGATCGTATTCAATGATGTTTGCAACCTTTCAGAGCTTCATGTGCGCGTCCTGCCTGTACGTTTGACCAACGACCATCAGTCTTTTGTCCTATTCCAAAGATCTGTCGATGGCCATCTATACAAGAACATCCAATCCTATATTGACAAGGGTTCCGCTCAGACTTTCAGCGTCTCATTCCACGGCCACCCAGTCTATGAACAGCATACAGACAGTCTCTTATTGCCACACCTTTCCCCAGGACTTTATCTCTTGGAGTTTTATTCAGACAACAAGTCGATGAAGGTGGAGCGGCGTCTGATAGCCGTGAGCAATCTTCGTCTGTTATGGCAAACGCAGCCCGAAGGAAAAATCCGACTCGCCGTCGTCCGTGCCGACAATGGACAGCCCGTGGCGGGCGCTTCAGTGCACTATTACCAACCGGAGAACGACCATAGTAAGTCGAAGGTTGTGACAGACAAAAACGGCGAAGCGATTATCTCTATAGATAATAATGAACCTTATTTAAATACCGAATTAGAGTTTTGGGTCCAAACGCCGCAGGACAAGGCCCTGCCGGCCAATACTGAATGGGCTAACTTTACCTATAACATGCAGGAAGGTCCGGAGCAGAATGTCCGCATCTTTACCGATCGTGCCATTTACCGGCCGGGACAAACGGTATATGTCAATCTGATGGCTTGGACGATGATGGGCACGGAGACCAAGGCCACCGCTGACCGCCCCGTCACGCTTACCCTTCGTGATGCCAACGGTCGTGATGTGGCGGAGAAGTCGCTCAAGACAGATGCCTTCGGTACGGCTGCAACCGAGTTTCATCTGCCCTCTTCGGGACTTACAGGTCACTTCACGATAGTTTCAAGTATTGGTTATGAGCGCGAGGCTATTCGTGTAGAGGAATACAAACGGCCTACATTTGAGGTAACTTTCGACCCATACCAAGATCGCTACGCTCCAGGCGATACGATTGTCATAAAGGGAACCGCCCGTACCTATAGTGGTGTGGGGATAGATGGCGCCAAGGTCAGCTACACCGTCGTGCGTCGTCCCTCGATGTGGTGGCGTTGGTTCGAGAGAGACTTCTCTGAGGCGACCATTCTCGAGGCTCAGGCTACGACAGATGCTGATGGCCTCTTTGAGGTCCGCTTGCCGTTGACAATACCTGAGGGCGCTACGGGCTTCTACCGTTTCGACTTGCAAGCCGATGTCACCGACCTTGCTGGAGAAAGCCATCGTGGCACCCTCTCCATCCCGTTGGGCAACAAGGATGCGCTCCTTTCCACTGACCTGCCAGAGAAGTTGCTAGTTGATACCGACAATAAGACTTTCACCCTTCAGTATCGCAATGCCGCGGGCAAGGAAGTGGAGGCCTCCGTCCGCTACGGCTTTTTTGCTACGAATGACGGACTCAGCAAAGCGGAGCGTATGGCTCAACTCACCCATTCCGCCTCCACCAATACTCCAATCCAACTGCCTCGAATGAAGTCGGGTGCCTGGACGTTGCTCGCTGTCTGTGGCAACGACACGCTACAGCATCCGTTTGTTCTTTTCTCCCTTGACGATAAGCGCCCGGTAGTCACGACACACAACTGGTTCTACCAGACAAGTGAGATCTTCCCGCGCGATGGCAAGCCCGTCTGCATCCAAGTGGGTTCTTCAGATGCTGACCAGCACATTCTCTATTCCGTCATCTCGGGAAACCGTGTGTTGGAGAACGGTCGCATCGACCAAAGCGATGCGCTGACACTTATGAAGTTTAAGTATAAGAAGGAGTATGGCGACGGACTGCGCCTCTGCTTCGCTTGGGTACACGACGGCGTTGCTTACACCCATACCACGACCATAGCACGCCCCCTTCCCGAGAAGCAGATCTCTCTCTCTTGGCGCACCTTCCGCGACCGACTCACACCGGGACAGCAGGAGATATGGACGCTGGAGGCCCGCAACCCTGACGGTACACCAGCCAACGCCCAGCTGATGGCCACTCTTTACGATAAGAGTCTCGACCAATTGAGCCTTCACCGTTGGGACGATAACGTAGCAATGAATCTCTATCTGCCCACCGCGGACTGGACGTCCATCTATTATGGTCGTACACAGGTGACCAGTACCCTTTACCCCTCTCAGCCCGTTTTCAAGACCTTGTCTTTCTCCGAGCTGGATAAAAACTACTTCTCCTCATTACTCCGCGACTACGATGGACGGTTCTTGTATGGAAGATCGCTCCCCATGATGTGTATGGATGCTGCCCCTGGCTCTGCCTCTGTGCGTATGATGTCGAAACAGATGATGGTGGCTGATATGGAGGCAACCTTGGAAGAGCCTGCACTGGGCAGTGCAGCTAATGAGGCGGGCAGCGCAACAGAGACAGATAGCAATGCTCCCGTCCAACTACGTGAAAACCTGGAGGATACAGCTTTCTTTTATCCTCAACTCCGCACCGACTCTCTCGGACAGGTGAGTTTGCAGTTCCGTCTGCCTGAGAGCGTAACAACGTGGCGCTTCATGGGACTTGCTCACGACAAGGAAATGCGCCACGGACTGATAGAGGCCGACGTGGTGGCACAAAAGGATGTGATGGTACAACCCAACCTTCCTCGCTTCCTTCGTTTGGGCGACCATGCAGTCATTGCCACGCGTATCAGCAACACATCTGACGTTGCCCGTAAGGGTGTGGTGCGTCTCCAGTTCCTTCTTCCTGCCGACGAGTCTGTGGTCTATGAGGAGGAACAGCCTTTCTCTTCCGATCCCCACCAAACGGTGCGTGCGGCCTTCTCTATTGCTCCCTCCCTGCTTGAAGGTCAAGAAGGACTCTTGATCGTGCGCATCATAGCACAAGGCGATGGTTTCAGCGATGGTGAGCAGCACTACCTTCCCGTGTTAACCGACAAGCAATATGTCACCACTACCCTGCCTTTCACGCAACACGAGCCTGGGACGCTGCAGCTCGACCTCAAGCAGTTGTTCAAAGGCAAAGGTATCGAGCGACCGAGTCTGACGATAGAATATACCAACAATCCCGCATGGATCCTGGTGCAAGCCCTCCCCTATGTCGGCGACATCAACGAAAAGAATGCAATCTCTCTCTCCGCCGCCCTCTTTGCCAACACCCTTGCACGGACGATCGTTAAGGAGAATCCCACTTTGAAGACTGTGTTCAAGCAGTGGGAACAAGAATCGGGCACGGAGACTTCGCTACAAAGCCAGCTGGAGAAGAATGAGGCGCTCAAGGCTCTGGTGCTTACCGAGACTCCGTGGGTAGTTGATGCACAGTCGGAGAGCGCCCAACGCCGTGCTATTGCAGCTTATTTCAACGACAACCAGATCAGCCATGCGCTCACCAATACCATCAGCAGCCTGCGCAAGTTGCAGAATGCCGACGGATCTTTCTCTTGGTGGCAAGGTATGGATGGTAGCTTTTATATGACGGTGGCTGTTACTAAGACCCTCGTCCGACTGCAAGTAATGACAGGCGAGGACGCTACGTTGAACGCCCTCGTCACCAAGGCCTTCCGCTTCCTCGATAAGGAGGTGGCCCGACAGGTCACCGAACTCAAGAAAAGAAAGGATTTTTATCCCAGTGATGCCCTTTGCGACTATCTTTATACCAATGCATTGGCACAACGTAGCCGTACGGCAGACACCGACTATCTGCTGCGCCTGATGACCCGTCGTGCTTCGGATCTAACCATTTATGGCAAAGCCAATACGGCGGTGATCCTCGCCCTGTATGATCAGCACTCGAAAGCCCTCACATATTTGAAGAGCTTGAAGGAGTATACTGTGTACCGTGAGGAGATGGGACGCTATTTCGACACGCCACGTGCCAGTTATAGTTGGTTCAACTATCGGATTCCTTCACAAGTAGCGGCTATCGAGGCCATTCGCACTCTGACTCCCGACGACACACAGACCCTCAGCGAGATGCGTCGCTGGCTTCTTCAAGCTAAGCGCACACAAGCTTGGGACACGCCTTTCAATGCCGTGGAAGCCATTTGGGCTTTTGCCGACAAGGGCCACCTTGCTGCCCTGACCGACTCGGCTGCACTGACTCGGCTCTCCATCGACGGAAGGTCCATTGAGGAGCAGGGTTCAGCTGGGCTGGGCTACGTGCGCCATACAGAGACGTTGACGAATGCGCCGACGACCTTGACAGCCGAAAAGTCCTCCGATGGCACGTCCTGGGGAGCTGTCTATGCGCAATATCTTCAGCCTATGCGCGAGATTCGTGCTTCCTCGGCAGGTCTCAAGGTCAGCCGCGAACTTCTTGACGAGGACGGTAAGCCGGCCACCCAACTGACGGTTGGCGACCGCGTGCGAGTACGCATTACCATCCAAGCCGACCGCGACTACGACTTTGTGATGGTAAACGATATGCGTGCAGCCTGCCTGGAGCCCGTGGTCCAGGAGAGTGGTTATCAATGGGGCTACTACCTGGAGACCCGCGACCAATCGACCCGCTACTTCTTCCATCAAATAGCTAAAGGCAAGCATGTGGTCGAGACGGAGTACTATATTGACCGAGAGGGCAACTACCTCTCGGGCACCTGCACGGCACAATGTGCCTATGCGCCTGAATACAGCGGAAGGACCACTGCTGTGACAGTGAAAGTATTGAAACCAACTACATATTAAGTTCATTTGCATACCAACCTATGACGATAGAAATCGATTCAGGCAGTGGCTTTTGCTTCGGTGTGACCACTGCCATCAACAAAGCGGAGGAAGAACTCAAGGCAGGCAAGACCCTCTACTGCCTCGGCGACATCGTACACAACGGTGTCGAGGTGGAGCGTCTTGCTCACAAGGGACTGATCACCATCAATCATGAACAGTTTCAGCAACTCCACGATGCAACGGTGCTGCTCCGAGCCCATGGCGAACCACCCTCTACCTACGAAACGGCCCAACGCAATAACATCACAATCATTGACGCGACGTGTCCTGTGGTGCTGGCCTTGCAGCGCAGGGTGAAGCGCCAGTGGGAGAAGGCGCAAGACGGACAAGTGGTTATCTTTGGCAAGAAAGGCCATGCCGAAGTGCTTGGCCTGGTCGGGCAGACCCACGGAGGTGCTATTGTTGTGGAAAACCTCGACGACGTGCGCCACCTCGACTTCTCCCGCTCCATCTTCCTTTTCTCCCAGACGACGAAAAGCCTCTCGGCCTATCGGGATATCATCGCTTACATCCAGGGTCATATCGCCGACGGGTGTGCTTTTGAGAGTTTTGATACCATCTGTCGATCAGTGGCCAACCGTATGCCTAATATCGCCGATTTTGCCGCTTGTCATGAACTTGTACTCTTCGTAGCCGGCCGCAAGAGCAGCAACGGGCGTGTGCTCTTTGCGGAATGCAGCCGCGTCAATGCCAACAGTCATCAGATAGAGAGTCAGGATGAGATCCGAAGGGAGTGGCTCGATGGCATACAGTCGGTGGGTATATGTGGGGCGACAAGTACCCCCAAATGGCTCATGGAGCAATGTGCGAAAAAGGTAGAGCAACTGTTTAAGTTCTGAAATTTCCACCCAATGATATGATCGTCCAGCTATAAAGCCATGCATCTAAGTCGATGGTACCTTCGCAAAATTAATGAGATGAATCAAAAAAAGTGGGTGTTGTTTCCTTAAAAGTGGGAGTTATTTTCCAAAATCCTGCAAAAAGGTTTGTAGATACATTTATTTTTACTACCTTTGCCCCTGTTAAAATCTTCAATAAGGTAATAATTAGAATCTTCCTATGACAAAGATTAAGACAATTGGTGTATTAACTTCGGGTGGAGATGCCCCAGGAATGAACGCGGCAATTCGTGCTGTCACGCGTGCAGGAATCTATAACGGTTTCAATATCAAGGGTATTTACCGAGGTTATGATGGATTGGTATCAGGAGAGATAAGGGATTTCACCACCGAGAATGTCAGTGGCATCATCGGCAGGGGAGGTACAATCCTCAAGACGGCACGCTCTAAGGCGTTCATGACCAAAGAGGGGCGTGATAAAGCCTATGAGAACATCCAACAACATGGTATCGACGCGCTGGTCGTCATCGGCGGCAATGGTTCGCTGACGGGTGCGATGAAGTTTGCTGCAGAGTATGATCTCTGCTGTATCGGACTGCCTGGTACCATTGACAACGACCTCTACGGTACGGACAACACGATCGGTTATGACACGACGCTCAATACCATCGTAGAGTGTGTTGATAGAATTCGCGATACCGCTCAAAGCCACGAGCGCATCTTCTTTGTAGAGGTGATGGGCCGTGATGCTGGTTTCTTGGCACAAAACTCTGCCATCGCCAGTGGTGCGGAGGCTGCCATCATCCCCGAAGATTCCACGGATGTTGACCAGTTGGCACGCTTCATGGAGCGTGGTATTCGCAAGTCAAAGAAAAGTTGCATCGTCATCGTCTCGGAAAGCCCGAAGTGTGGTGCGATGTACTATGCGGAGCGCGTTCACAAGGAGTTCCCCGACTATGACGTGCGTGTCTCCATCCTGGGCCACTTGCAGCGCGGAGGTCGTCCCTCGGCCCGCGACCGCATTCTGGCCAGCAGAACGGGCACTGGTGCCGTGGAGGCCATCATGCAAGGACAACGCAACCTGATGGTAGGCGTGAGAAACAACGAGGTCTGCTACGTGCCGCTCTCGGAGGCAATCCGCTCTGATAAGCCTTTCGACCGCAAGTTGATCCGCGTCCTCGATGAGGTGAGCATCTAACTAAAAACAAAAACGAAGTATAATAACGCATAAACAAAGAGGTAAAATTTATGTCACAAACTATTGGACATATCTCTCAGATTATCGGCCCGGTGATCGACGTCTATTTCGACACCAAAGGCGAGGATTCTGAGAAGGTACTGCCTAAAATCTATGAGGCATTGCGCGTAAAGCGTCCCGATGGCCGCGACCTCATCATCGAGGTGCAGCAGCACGTTGGCGAGGACACTGTGCGCTGCGTTGCCATGGACAACACGGACGGATTGCAGCGTGGACTGGAGGCAATGCGTACGGGAAGTCCTATCACCATGCCGGCTGGCGATCAGATCAAGGGCCGTATGATGAATGTCATTGGTCAGCCTATCGACGGTATGGAATCGCTCGACATGAAGGGAGCGTACCCCATCCACCGCGAGGCTCCGAAGTTTGAGGATCTCTCCACCCACAAGGAGATGTTGCAGACTGGTATCAAGGTCATCGACCTCTTGGAGCCGTACATGAAGGGTGGTAAGATCGGACTTTTCGGTGGTGCTGGTGTCGGTAAGACGGTGCTCATCATGGAGTTGATCAACAATATTGCCAAGGGTCACAACGGTTATTCCGTCTTTGCCGGCGTCGGTGAGCGTACCCGTGAGGGCAACGATCTGATTCGTGATATGCTTGAGTCAGGCGTTATCCGTTATGGCGAGAAGTTCAGAAAGGCTATGGACGAGGGCAAGTGGGACTTGAGCCTTGTTGACCCTGAAGAACTTCAGAAGTCGCAGGCTACGCTGGTCTATGGTCAGATGAACGAGCCTCCTGGGGCACGTGCCTCTGTCGCCCTCTCTGGTCTGACGGTGGCTGAGGAGTTCCGCGACCATGGTGGTAAGAACGGAGAGGCTGCTGACATCATGTTCTTCATCGACAACATCTTCCGTTTCACTCAGGCTGGTTCTGAGGTGTCTGCCCTGCTGGGACGTATGCCTTCTGCCGTAGGCTATCAGCCGACATTGGCCAGCGAGATGGGTGCAATGCAGGAGCGCATCACCTCTACAAAGCGTGGTTCCATCACCTCCGTACAGGCAGTCTATGTGCCCGCTGACGACTTGACCGACCCTGCTCCAGCAACGACTTTTACTCACCTTGATGCTACTACGGTGCTCAACCGTAAGATTACTGAGCTGGGTATCTATCCTGCCGTTGATCCGCTGGCCAGTACGTCGCGTATCCTCGATCCGCTGATTGTCGGAAAGGAGCACTATGCCTGTGCCCAGCGAGTGAAGGAGACTCTTCAGCACTATCAGGAGTTGCAGGATATCATTGCCATCCTCGGTATGGATGAGTTGTCCGATGAAGACAAGTTGGTTGTCAATCGCGCACGCCGTGTGCAGCGTTTCCTCTCCCAGCCGTTTACGGTGGCAGAGCAGTTTACGGGCATTCCTGGCGTGATGGTACCCATCGAAGATACTATCAAGGGTTTCAATGCCATTCTGGATGGTGAGGTCGATGACCTGCCTGAGCAGGCATTCCTCAACGTTGGTACAATCGAGGATGCCAAGGAGAAGGGTAAGAAACTCTTGGAGGCAGCCAAAGCCTAACGCTTATGTTGAGATTGAGAATAGTAAGTCCCGAAAAGGTCATGTTTCACGGCGAAGTCGAGAGCGTGTTGGTACCGGGTATGGTGGGTTCCTTTGAGATCCTCAAGGACCATGCTCCTATCATCTCCACCTTGACGAAAGGTCGTGTGGAATATACCGAAAAGGACGGTAAGAAGCAATTCGACATAGAAGGAGGCTTCGTTGAGGTCAAGCGCAACGAGGTTAACCTCTGTGTTGAGGTATAGAAGACTCCCATGGCAAAGCACCAAGACATTGTCGGACACTACGCTTCCTTATATAATAGGATAGGCTTGTGGATCATCGCCGGTTTGACCCTACTTGGCTTTTTGGCCGAGCAGATAGCCTTCAAGTATGGTTTCACCTATAGTATTGTGTTCTCGGCTGTCTATTTTCTTTTGGTGAACATGATCAACGGACGCTGCTGGCGCAAGGCAGCGCAAAAGGCTGGCAACGGCCTCACGCGCTTCTATTTTGCGTCGTCGGTCGCGAGAATGCTTCTCGCATTCATCGTCGTCCTCGTCGGAGCTTTCTTTCTCCGTGGCGACAAGACGTGCGTTTTGTCCTTTGCGTTGATTTTTGCCACCTACTACGTGCTGATGCTGGTCTTCGACTGCATATTCTTCTCTCATATAGAGAAAAAACATTTGATTAAATAGCTGACATGAAAGCATTCAAGCAATATCTCCTCGTGCTGATACTCGGTCTTCTCGCTGTGCCATCAATGGCCGGAGAGAAGATGACGATTGACATGAAGGAAATCTTGTGGGGACATATCAAAGACTCATACGAGTGGCACATCACCAATGTTGGTGACCATCCAGTGGTAATCAACCTCCCGGTGATCGTGAAAAGCTCTACAGGCTGGCATGTGTTCTCCTCATCACAATTCTCTCATCATGCTGATGAGCAGGGCAACCGTCCTGGTCCTTACGGACTGTGTATCAAAGGTGGTGAGGCCGAGACCTATCCAGGTAAAATCGTAGAGCAGGTCAACGGTCAAGAAGTGCGTCCGTTTGACCTCTCCATTACAAAGTCTGTGGCCGTCCTTTTCATCGATGCCATCATCCTCTTGCTGTGTGTGCTCATTCCTGCCCGCTGGTGCAAGCGTCATAAGATTGACGATCCTGCTCCTTCTGGTTTCACAGGTCTGATGCACATGTTCATCAAGTCGGTCTATGATGACGTCATCAAGGCAGTCATGGGCGATGAGGCTCCGAAATATGCTCCCTATCTTTTGACGTGCTTCTTCTTCATCTTCATTGCCAACTTGATGGGTATCGTGCCCTTCCCCCCGGGTGGTGGCAACCTCACGGGCAACATCTCGTGTACTTGCTTTTTCGCCCTGTGCACTTTCCTCATCACCAACTTTACGGGTACCAAGGAATACTGGAAGGAAATCTTTTGGCCAGAAGTACCCACATGGTTGAAGGTTCCTGTTCCCTTGATGCCCGTTATCGAGCTTGTAAGTATCTTCACAAAGCCATTGGCACTGATGATCCGACTTTTTGCCAACATGATGGCAGGCCATGCGATTGCCTTGTCATTCGCGGGTATGATTTTCATCATGTTCCATCTCACTGAGAATGCACTGGTCAACAACATCGCCGGAAGCAGTATCTCAGTTATCTCGGTAGCGCTGAGCGTCTTCATGATGCTGCTTGAGATTCTTGTAAGCTACATCCAGGCCTTGGTGTTCACGATGCTTAGCGCCGTGTTCATCACGTTTGCTCATGTCAAGGAGCATGCCGCATAAGGATTTCGATCCGACCTCCTGCCTATGTGCGGAGACCGGTCAAAAGCAAAATAAATAATCAAAAATATTAAATAATTAAAAAGCTTTTTTAACTATGTTATCATCATTGTTGTTAGCAGCTGAGGTTGCAAAGATGGGTGGCGCATTGGGCGCAGGTATTGCCGTTATTGGTGCTGGTTTGGGTATCGGGCGCATTGGCGGCGAGGCCATGGGGGCCATGGCTCGCCAGCCGGAGAAGATTGGTGATCTCCGTTCTTCCATGATTATCGCAGCTGCCCTCGTCGAGGGTGTGGCCTTCTTGGCCGTGATCGTTGCGCTCTTGGCAGTAGTTATGTAATCAATCCCGCGTAAGCGGGAGGTTTTCAATGAACTTTAACCAGTAAGTATGGATTTATTAATCCCTGAAGGTGGATTGCTTTTTTGGATGACGCTGGTCTTCGTCATCGTCTTCTTGATTCTTTGGAAGTTTGGATTTCCTGCTATCGTGAAGATGATCGACGAGCGTAAGGCTTACATTGACGAAAGCCTTTGCAAGGCCAAGGAGGCCAATGATAAGCTCCAGAACATCCAAAAAGAGGGTGAAGCCATGCTGCAAGAGGCTCGCGACAAGCAGGCCGCCATCATGCGGGAGGCTGCCTCTACGCGCGACGCTATTGTCGAGAAAGCTCAGGCCAAGGCCAACGACGAGGGTGCACGCATCCTTGCCGAGGCCAAGGCTGAGATCGATAGCCAAAAGCAGGCCGCCATCCGCGACATTCGCACACAGGTGGCTGAGCTCTCTGTGCAGATCGCAGAGAAGATTCTCCGCGAGAAACTCGCTGCTTCCGACAAGCAGAATGCGCTGATAGACAAACTGCTGGATGAAGTTTCTTCTGATAATAATAAGGACCAGTAATCATAGCTTATGGATTTAGGTGTAATATCGGTTCGCTACGCACGTGCGCTCATCAAGAGCGCTACTGCGTCGAAGCTCGAAGATCAGGTCTATAAGGAGATGTCAGTTCTCTCCACGAACTACATCCGGGTGCCTGAATTGCGCTTTACGATAGACAACCCCATGCTCTCCAAGGCCAAGAAGCAACAGTTGCTGGAGACGGCATGTGGCGGAACTCCCTCCCCACTCACCGCTCGCTTCATTGCTTTGGTGCTGAAGGAGGACAGGGAGAGCGCACTACAATTCATGGCGACCTCTTACATCACTCTTTATAGAAAGCAGAAGAATATCATTCGCGGTACGCTCACCACTGCTGCCCCTGTCTCGGCTGAGACCGAGCGTAAGGTGAAGGCGATGGTCGAGAAGAAAACTCATGGTTCTGTAGAGTTCAACACCGAGGTGAACCCTGACTTGATTGGCGGTTTCATCCTGGAGTATGATACCTATAGAATGGATGCCAGCATCCAGCGCAAGCTGCGTGACATCCGCAATACGTTAATCAAATAATTCAGAAACAATTAGTAATGTCAGACAAGATAAAACCAAGCGAGGTCTCTGATGTGCTGCTGCAGCAACTCCAAGAGGTGAATAGTGGCACGCAGTTCGACGAGGTAGGCACGGTGCTTACTGTCGGCGACGGTGTGGCGCGTATCTACGGACTGCGCAACGCTGAGGCCAGCGAGCTGCTTGAGTTTGAGAATGGCACGATGGCCATCGTGATGAACCTGGAGGAAGACAACGTCGGTTGCGTCCTCTTGGGATCCACGGCAGGCATTGAGGAGGGTATGAAGGTGAAGCGAACGCATCGCATTGCCTCTATCCGCGTCAACGACAATTTCCTCGGACGCGTGGTCAACCCTCTCGGCCAGGCCATCGACGGCAAAGGAGACATTGATTTGACAGCATCCTTTGAGATGCCGCTCGACCGCAAGGCCCCGGGCGTGATCTACCGTCAACCGGTGAAAGAGCCGCTGCAGACGGGTGTGAAAGCTGTCGACTCCATGATTCCAATCGGTCGTGGACAGCGTGAGCTGATCATCGGTGACCGCCAGACGGGTAAAACCGCTATCGCCGTCGATACCATTATCAACCAAAAGAAGTTCTACGAGGAGGGCAAGCCCGTCTATTGCATCTATGTCGCCATCGGTCAGAAGGCTTCTACCGTGGCCTCACTCGTGCAGACGTTGAAGGAGCGAGGCGCCATGCCTTATACAATCATCGTCAGTGCTACCGCAGCCGATCCTGCCGCCATGCAGTACTATGCTCCTTTTGCTGGAGCTGCCATCGGCGAGTATTTCCGTGACCGCGGCCATAGCGCTCTCGTCGTCTATGACGACCTGTCAAAGCAGGCTGTTGCCTATCGCGAGGTATCGCTGATCCTTCGTCGTCCTTCTGGACGCGAGGCCTATCCTGGCGATGTCTTCTACCTTCACTCCCGTCTGCTCGAGCGTGCCGCACGTATCAACGACCAGCAGGAGATTGCCGAGCAGATGAATGACCTTCCCGAGAGCATGAAGGGCCACGTCAAGGGTGGCGGATCTCTCACCGCACTGCCAATCATTGAGACGCAGGCTGGCGACGTTTCCGCTTATATCCCGACCAATGTGATTTCTATCACCGACGGCCAGATCTACCTTGAGTCGGACCTCTTCAACCAAGGTTTCCGTCCTGCCATCAATGTCGGTATCTCTGTGAGCCGTGTGGGTGGTTCTGCTCAGATTAAGAGTATGAAGAAGGTGGCAGGTACGTTGAAGATTGACATGGCGCAGTATCGTGAGTTGGAGGCATTCTCTCAGTTCTCAAGTGATATGGATGCCGTGACGGCTATGACGCTCGACCGCGGACGCAAGAACAACCAGTTGCTCATCCAGCCTCAGTACACGCCGATGTCTGTCGGTGAGCAGGTGGCGATCCTCTATTGTGGTGTCCACGGTCTGCTCCACGACGTACCTGTTGACAAGGTGCGCGACTGTCAGGACCAGTTCCTTGAGTCTATGCGTTCAGCCCATGCTGATGTCATTGCCAATTTGGCAGCGGGCAAACTCGTTGAGGAAGATACGAAGGTCATTTCGGAAGTCATGGCCAACATCGCCGGACAGTTCAAAAACTAACGGGAAGGAGGTCTATCATGCCATCTTTGAAAGAAATCAAGAGTCGCATCGCTTCCGTCAATAGCACGCGGAAGATCACCAGTGCGATGAAAATGGTGGCTTCGAGCAAACTCCACCATGCCCAGACGGCCATCGAGAATATGCTCCCTTATGAAAATATGCTGGAGCATATCCTCAAGACGTTCTTGGTATCGGCACCCGATGTTGAGTTGCCGTTCGATCAGGAGCGTCCTGTGAAGAAGGTTGCGCTGATCGTTTTCTCTTCCAACTCGTCGCTCTGTGGCGGATTCAATGCCAATATCATCAAGACGATGCTCCATGCTATAGAAGAATATCGTAAGCAGGGACTCACCAACGATGATATCATTATCTACCCCATCGGCAGAAAGGTTGAGGAGAAGGTTCGTAAGCTCGGCTTACGATCGGCAGGATCGTTTGTCCATTTGGCTGACAAACCCAATTCCGCTCAGTGTCGCGACATCTCCGTCGAGGCGGGCACGATGTTCTTGGAGGGTAAAGTGGATAAGGTGGAATTGATCTACCACCACTTTAAGAGTGCAGGATCTCAGGTCCTCACACGCAGAACCTTCCTCCCCATCGACCTTCACGACGATGTTGGGGCCGATAACGACCGTGACCTGACATCCAATCTGGCTACTAAGAAGTCGCAGGAGTATCTCAAGAACCGCAATAAGCAGGAAGAGGAACGCGAGCAGGCGACAGTCAAGCCCCTCAATGACAATTTCCTTGTGGAACCCGACTTGAAAACAGTGCTTACTGAACTTGTCCCCAAGGAGTTGCACTTGATGGTCTACACAGCGCTGCTTGATAGCAACGCCTCGGAGCATGCCGCCCGTATGGTAGCCATGCAGACGGCCACGGACAACGCAGACGAGTTGCTTCGCGAGCTTAACTTGCAGTACAACAAGTCTCGACAGGCCGCCATTACTTCCGAACTGCTCGATATTGTGGGTGGATCGTCCGACAACTAAGTTGCACGCTCTTCCCTACCCTATATAGTTGTCGGGGACTGATTCTACTAAGTTTGATATCAGTCCCCGACGATTTTTTATGTTTATTTCGAAAAGAAGAATACTTTGAGGAAAGCAAAGTATTCTTTTACAATAGTAAGCTATTAGAGTTCCCAGCCGATTGCAGAAGCACCGAGAACGGCAGCACTGGCATCGTCAAGAGAACTGATAAGGAATTGTGCCTTGTCCTTGTAGATCTTCAGTACATTCTCGTCGTAAGCTTTCTTTAACGGCTTCATGAGCAGGTCCCCGGCCTTTGTCAGTCCACCAAAGAAGACGAAAGCCTCGGGTGAGGAGAAGGCCATGAAATCGGAGCAAGCCTCACCGAGAATCTGTCCTGTAAACTCATAGATGCGGTTGGCGAGGGCGTCGCCCTTGCTGGCAGCGATGGATACATCGAGGGAGGTGATTTCCTCGGGGTCCATTTCGCGCAGCAGAGACGGTTCGTCGCTTGTGGCGAGGAACTCGCGAGCTGTGCGTGCCACACCCGTGGCGGAGCAATAAGTCTCCAGGCAACCCTTGCGTCCGCAGCCACAGGGGCGTCCGTTCTCGCGGCGAATGATGGTGTGGCCCAGCTCTCCAGCGAAGCCGTCGCTGCCATAGACCATGTGTCCATCGACGACAATACCCGATCCGACACCCGTGCCGAGCGTGATCATGATGAAGTTCTTCATGCCGCGTGCTACGCCATACTGCATCTCGCCGATGGCGGCAGCGTTGGCGTCGTTGGTGAGGCCCACGGGGATGCCAAGCTTCTCAGAGAACATATCTGCCAATGGAATCACACCGTCATGGCCCCAGGGCACATTGGGGGCAAACTCTATCGTGCCGCGATAGTAGTTGCCGTTGGGCGCACCGATGCCCATGGCTTTGATCTGCTCTATGCCGCCTACTTTTGCAATGATGGGCTTGAGGGCCTCCACGCCAGCAGAGACAAAGTCCTCTGCGGTCTTGTATGCCTGCGTCTTAATAGAGTTGGTTGTCAGTATGTTGCCACGCTGATCTACGATTCCAAAAACTGAGTTAGTGCCGCCTAAGTCCAAACCGATGACAAACGGCTTTTGCTGTTCTTGTGCTACCATGTTTTATATATTCTATTAGTTATTATAGCCACTTTATAGCCACGGCAAAGTTACTAAAAACTCATGAATAAGCAAAGTTTTGCACGTCAAATTTGCTCATGTGCCATATTTTTCCGAATTTTGCACCCGAATTATGAATATAGACTTTCCCATCCAGCTCGATATCCTCGATTTCATCTTCAAGGGGATAGCCATTGGCATCATCGCATCAGCACCCATGGGCCCCGTCGGAATCCTCTGCATCCAGCGCACTTTGAACAAAGGTCGCTGGTATGGTCTTATGACTGGTGTTGGGGCGGCGGTGAGCGACATCATCTATGCGCTGATTGTGGGATTGGGCATGGGCTTCATCATGGAGCCGTTGCAAAATCCCAAGTACCAGTTCTTTCTCCAGATCTCTGGTAGCGTTATCCTGCTGCTTTTTGGTCTCTTCTGCTTTCGTTCGAACCCGGCCAAGAAGATGCCTCATCATACGAAGAACAAAGGTAAGGGATCTCTGCTCAACAATGGATTGACGGCGTTTCTTGTCACCTTCTCCAATCCTCTGATCATATTCCTTTTCATGGCTACCTTTGCACAGTTTGCCTTCGTCCAACCCTCACGCCCCTTTGAGACATGTGTGGGTTTCACTTGCATTCCGCTGGGGGCACTGTTGTGGTGGTACGGGCTGACCTGGCTTGTCGATAAGATCGGAGGGCGTTTCAACGTCACTGGTATCGCCATTATCAATAAGGTCATTGGATCGGTGGTCATCTTGTTCTCGGTGATTATCCTCTTCGGCACCGTCTTCAATCTATACCACCTGCCCAGTTATTAATCCGGCTTCCTTTCGCAGCCAATAGACAAATAACATGTTCATAGCCAAAAGTATCAGAGAGAAAAGTGTTGTGGAGTATCTGCTTTATATGTGGCAGATGGAAGACTTGATACGTGCCTACGGTTGTTCACTGACGCGTATCCGCCGTGAGTATATAGACCGTTTCGACTATACCGATCAGCAGAAAGACGAGGAAGAAGACTGGTTTGGCGATCTGATTCGCATGATGAACCAGGAGGGAAAGCGTGAGAAGGGGCATCTCGCCATCAACGAGGTGCTGCTCCAGGACCTTGGCGATCTCCATGTTCGCCTGCTCCAATCCACCCGCTTCCCATATTACTCGGCAGAATATTATCGTGTGCTACCCTTCATAGTGGAACTGCGCCAAAAAGGTGACAAGGAGATCGGAGAGGTAGAGACTTGCCTCAACGCCCTCTATGGTGTAATGCTCTTGCGGATGCGGCAAAAGCCTATCTCGCCAGAGACCGCTCACGCAATCAAAGCTATCACGACATTCCTCGGCATGCTCTCTGACTATTATATCAAGGACCGGACAGAAGGCCTGGAATGGGAGGAGCACTAAATGGAGTGAAATTTTGAATGAAGGGACGCTTATCCCCCGCAGACATGTGCGGGACGTAAGTAGCCCTTCCTGATAAACATACAGAACCATCATCATGAATATACTGGTAACAGGAGCCAACGGCCAATTGGGCAACGAAATGCAACTCGTGGCCCGTACGAGCTGCGACCACTACATCTTCACCGATGTGTGTGATGGCTATCCAACCCTCGACATCACCGATCTGGACGCCGTCCGTCAGGTGGTGGCCGAGGAGAAGATCGGCTGCATCATCAACTGTGCGGCCTGGACCAACGTCGATAAAGCTGAAACCGCTGGTGACATTGTGGAGACACTTAACGCCATTGCCCCCGAAAACCTTGCCCGCGCGATGAAGGAGGTGGGTGGTCTGCTCGTCCATGTCAGCACTGACTACGTCTTTGGTGCCGACCCCTACAACACACCTTGTCAGGAGACCCAGACGGGAACCCCCACGGGCGTCTATGGGCTCACCAAACTCCATGGCGAGGAGAAGATCATATCCACGGGCGTTGACCACCTCATCATCCGCACGGCATGGCTCTATAGCAGCTTTGGTCACAACTTTGTCAAGACGATGCTCCAGCTCACGGCCACGAAGCCTCAGCTCAAGGTCGTCTTCGACCAGTGCGGCACACCGACCTATGCAGGCGACCTTGCTGCCGCCATCTTCGACATCGTGGAGCATCGAAAATATACGGACCATACTGGTGTCTATCATTTCAGCAACGAGGGTGTCACCTCTTGGTATGACTTCACTCAAATGATCGCGCGCCTGGCGGGTCATACCGCCTGCGATATCCAGCCTTGCCATAGCAGCGAGTTCCCTTCCCCTGTGAAGCGACCCGCCTACTCCGTTCTCGACAAGACCAAGATCAAAGCTACCTTCGGCCTCACCATCCCCTATTGGCTCGATTCACTCGAAAAATGTATCAACCTCATCAAAGCAGCACAAGCATGAACGAAATAGAACGCAGACGCACCTTTGCCATCATCAGCCACCCTGATGCGGGTAAGACTACCTTGACAGAGAAATTCCTCCTCTTTGGTGGACAAATTCAGGTAGCCGGTGCGGTGAAGAGCAACAAAATACGCAAGAGCGCCACCTCCGACTGGATGGATATTGAGAAGCAGCGTGGTATCTCTGTCTCCACGTCGGTGATGGAGTTCGACTATAGTCCCAAGGGTGCCGAAGCCAAGGAGGACGAGACCTATAAGGTAAACATCCTCGATACGCCAGGCCACCAAGACTTTGCCGAAGATACCTATCGAACGCTTACGGCTGTCGATTCCTCTATCATTGTGGTGGATTCTGCCAAAGGTGTGGAGGCACAGACACGCAAACTGATGGAAGTCTGCCGTATGAGGAATACTCCCGTCATCATCTTTGTCAACAAGATGGACCGCGAGGGTCGCGATCCCTTCGACCTGCTCGACGAACTGGAGCAAGAACTTCATATCCACGTGCGACCGCTCTCCTGGCCTATTGGCCAGGGTCAGCGCTTCAAGGGCGTCTATAATATCTACGAGGAACAACTCAATCTCTTCACTCCCAACAAGCAGCGCGTGACGGAGAAGGTGGCTGTCGATATCCAGTCGGAAGAGCTCAATGCCCAGGTTGGCGACGATTTTGCCGAGCAGTTGCGTGGTGACCTGGAACTTGTAGAAGGGGTCTATCCAACTTTTGACGTCGAGGCCTATCGCCGTGCTGAGGTAGCTCCGGTCTTCTTTGGCTCTGCTCTCAACAATTTTGGTGTGCAGGAATTGCTCAACTGCTTTGTAGAGATTGCCCCGTCGCCCCGTCCCACGCAGGCAGAGGAGCGATTGGTCTTGCCCACGGAACCCAAGTTCACCGGCTTTATCTTCAAGATTACTGCCAATATCGATCCCAACCACCGCTCCTGCATCGCCTTCTGCAAGGTTTGCTCGGGTCGCTTCGTGCGCAACCAGCCCTACCGCCACATCCGTCTGGACAAGACGGTGCGTTTCTCCTCGCCCACACAGTTTATGGCGCAGCGCAAGAGTACGGTAGAGGAGGCGTGGCCTGGCGATATTGTGGGTCTGCCTGACAATGGTATCTTCAAGATCGGTGACACACTCACCGAAGGCGATATGCTCCACTTCCGTGGTCTCCCCTCTTTCTCCCCCGAACTGTTCAAGTATATTGAAAACGACGACCCGATGAAGTCGAAGCAATTCCAAAAGGGTTTGGAGCAACTGATGAACGAGGGTGTGGCCCAGTTGTTTGTCAACCAGTTCAACAACCGTCGCATTGTTGGCACGGTAGGCCAACTCCAGTTTGAGGTCATCCAGTATCGTCTGGAGCATGAGTACAATGCACGATGCCGCTGGGAACCCGTCCATCTGCACAAAGCCTGCTGGATAGAAGCTGACAGCGAGGAGGAACTTGAGCGATTCAAGAAGCGCAAATATCAGTATATGGCGAAGGATATCGAGGGTCGCGATGTCTTCCTGGCCGATTCAGGCTATGTACTAAGCATGGCGCAACAAGACTTCGAACACGTCAAGTTCCACTTCACCAGCGAGTTTTAACCCATCAGTATCCATTGACGGAGGCGTCAAGAGGCGCCTAATCTATGGATGATTTTTAGCGTCCTCTAACAACAGAAGCGTTGTTGGAGGACGTTATCTTTAGGTATAGTTGGTGGCTGGCAATTTGATACACCTTGTTGCAGTCTTTCTTGATGAACAAGGGAACAACCTATGCGAACAGTAAATCTTACTCCTTGTAGAACCAAGAGAGAATACGGTTGAACCATCCTATCGTGAAGTGGAACCAGCGGTAGGTCGAGGTGGGCTTGCCACCGAAGCCAAGTATGAATTCGCGGTAGGGGTTGCGGCGAAACGGCAGTCCTACGTTGAGAAAGAATACATGTCTGAGTTTCTGGGCATGACAATATTCCAGCGCATGCCAGACAGTGGCCGTTAGCGGCCGTGCCGTCGGGAAGCGTTTGCCCTGCGCTGCCATGTACCAAAGATAGCCGTCGCCCTTCGACTCCATGACCGATGCTCCGCCGACCACACGCCCCTTGTAGTATGTCACGAGAATATGGGTTCGTGGTGTGTGGAGAAGTCGCTGGAAGAAGTCCTCTCCTGGCAAATAGCGGTGGAGTTTCGTGCGGTAGTAGGCGTGTAGTACTTTGTAGTAAGCACTGACCTCCAGTTCGGTCCTGGCCTCGTGCACAGTCACCCCTGCCCGCTCGCTACGCAGGACGTTGTGGGCAGTGCGGTCAGATAGTCGCTCACGAGGTGTTCGGCTATGCAGAGAGTTGTGTATCTGCATCCAGCGGATGGGAAAGTAGCCGTTATGGCGCAGCGAACGGTAGCCGAACATCTTTTTCTCCAGGTCACTCACCTCGATATAGAGGCAGAGCTTGCGATGGAGAAATCGTGTCAAGGCAGCCATCATCCTATCAAAGAGCGCAGCCTTGTCCACACCAGGGGCGTACACACCCGCCCCAATGACACGTGCGAAGGTGAACAAATAGGGAGGAAGCAGACTGCCCCGTCGGCGCAACTCTGCCAGTAGGTGGGCCTTCACCCTCCCCTCTTCGTCGGTGACAACCACCATATAAGGCCACGTGCCAGCTGTCTGCTCGATGAGCAGAAAACGCTCGCGGCTATGAAAGAGGTCGTTGCCTTCAACGATGGGCAAGTCCTTGCTTTGCGTGATGATATGGACGCTCAGCTCGTTCATGCTGCAAAAATAGTAAATGTTTTCTAAAAAAAGGTCGTTGCCAAGGATTATTTGTACTAAATTGGCTAACTTTGTGGTTAGGAATCTGCCCTACTCCACAAGAACGACGGCAGTTTCTGTTGTAGTATCGAATAAACATGAAACGCTAACATAGTCAAAATGAAAATAGTAATGATTGGTGCGGGCAATTTAGCCACACAATTTGCCAAGGCCTGTCTTCGTGCAGGACACGACATCTTGCAGGTCTTTAGTCGGACGGCGGAAGCTGCCAATGTCCTCTCCCAACAGGTTGGCGGTGCTCCCGTGAACGATGTGAACCTTCTAACCTATGATGCTGATGTCTATGTCTTTGCCCTCCGCGACAGCGCGCTGGGCGAGATGATACCCAAGGTGTGCCATGGGCGTGAGCAGCATGTCTTCCTCCATACTGCAGGTTCCGTGCCGATGAGTGTCTTTGAGGGCATGGCTTTGCACTACGGTGTCCTCTACCCCCTGCAGACGTTTTCCAAGACCCGCGACGTTGACTTTGCCAGCATTCCCTGCTTCACCGAGGCCAACGACGACTTTGCCCGCCATACGGTGGAGGAACTTGCGAAGAGTCTCTCTCAGCATGTACGCCCCCTCGGTAGCGATCAGCGTAAATATGTCCACTTGGCAGCAGTATGGGCGTGCAACTTTGTCAACCATTGCTATGATGTGGCTGCTGACGTGCTTGCACGGCAACACATACCCTTCGATGTACTATTGCCGCTCATCGACGAGACCGCGCGCAAGGTCCATGAGTTGCCTCCTGGCGAGGCCCAGACTGGTCCCGCCATCCGTTACGACGAGCACGTCATCAGGGAACAGTCCCAGCTGATGCGGCTGAATCCACTGGAGAAAGACCTCTACGAGCGGCTGTCGGTCAGCATTCATCAGAAGAACTCATAGCGCAGCTGCCATCCATCACGCGAATCGTTTCCCCATTATTATATAGAACGCTAAGTATCCATCAGAAGAATATACAGACATGATCAATTATGATTTGACCCAAATACGCGCCATTGTCTTCGACGTGGACGGCGTCTTGTCGTGTTCCACCATCCCTATGGACAGTCGGGGTGAGCCTGTCCGCACTATCAATATCAAGGACGGCTACGCCATACAGTTGGCTGAGAAACACGGACTGCGCATTGCCATCATGACGGGTGGTCACAATGAGGACATCCGCCTGCGCTATGAGTATCTCGGCGTGGAGGACGTCTATCTCAGCTGCGCTGTCAAAGTGCGCACGTGGGAGGCGTTCAAGGAGCGTTACGGCTTGCGCGACGAAGAGATCGTCTATGTAGGAGATGACATCCCCGACTATGAAGTGATGCAGCTTGCTGGCTGCGCATGTTGTCCGAAGGATGCCTGTCAGGAGGTGAAGGACATTTCCACCTACGTCAGCGACCGCCCTGGTGGGCAGGGAGTGGCGCGCGACGTCATCGAGCAGGTGCTGAAGGCACAAGGCAAGTGGGTGCTCAATGCGAAAGCCTTCGGCTGGTAGGAACCTGACAGGGCAATATCTAAACACAAACAGAGGAAGTAATGAAAAAGATCATATTAGGAAGTCAGTCACCGCGCCGTCGTGAGTTGCTGGCAGGATTGGGGCTGCCCTTTGAGGTAAGGGTGATTGATGGCATCTCCGAGGGTTATCCCGATGGGCTGAGCCCGATGGAGATTGCTCGCTACATTGCCGCAGAGAAAGCCCAGCCCTATGCTGTGTCGCTGGGAGCGGATGACCTTCTCGTCTGTGCTGACACCATCGTGGTTGTCGATGAGGCCATCTTGGGCAAGCCTCATGATGCAGCAGATGCCCAACGGATGCTCCGTCTGCTCAGCGGGCGCACCCATCAGGTCATCACCGGGGTCTGCCTCACTACGACAAAGCGGCAGAAGCGTTTTGCTGTGGCTACGAATGTTACCTTCAAGCAGCTCTCTGATGAGGAGATCGACTATTACGTCTCCCATTTCAAGCCTTTCGACAAGGCTGGGGCTTATGGTATTCAAGAGTGGATAGGCTACATCGGTGTCACAGGCATCAAGGGTAGCTATTTCAACGTCATGGGACTGCCCGTTCAGCGGCTTTACGAGGAGATACAGGATATGTTGTAGTATCCGACAGAATGTCTTGTAGACGGTGTGCCTCGTCAATGAAATCAACGTTTAAGTACCCCTCATCGTGCTGCGTTTTTTTGTTTCCTCCCGAGGTTTCAAAATTTTCTCCCCGAGGAAAGACGATTTGAAGGAGAAACGACGAACAAAAGGAAAAATGTATGTGAAGATGATGATTGATAAGATGCTGAACGTGTGACTTGCGTTGCGTCCGAGAAAGCCCCAAAAAATGAATATAACTTCATAGGCCTACGAAGTTATATTCATCGGCTTACGAAGTTAACTTCATCGGCCTACGAAGTTATATTCATGAAAAGGGGGAATAACTCATCTCCTGCTGAGCACAAAAAAAGGACTGCCACGGCAGTCCTTTTTTCTCTTTTGGCGTGTCCCTTACGGAAGGCTGATAGCCTCGCTCGGGCAGACACCTGCGCAGGTGCCGCACTCCGTGCACATGTCAGGGTTGATGGAGTACTTGTCGTCTCCAGCTGAGATTGCGCCCACCGGGCACTCGTCGATGCAGGTACCGCATGCTACACAGTCGTTACCAATTACGTAAGCCATAGTTCTTTAAAATTTAAATTATTATAAATGTTCTTGTACTCTTTGTCCAATAGGATGTCCTGCTTTTGGGAGGATACCTACTTTTGTACACTGCAAAGGTAGGTATTATTTTTCAGATACCTACAAATGAGGATAAGAAAAATCGATATTTAGACTTTATTAAAATTATTCTCCATGCAATAAGCCGCCATCAACTCCGTTATTTATATGATGACAAGATTGATATTGCGTATATTGGCGCTGTGCCTCCTTGGACTGAGTAGCCTGGAGGGCGTAGCACAGGAGCGGACGGTTCAGAATCGTCCCTATACAGATTTGCGTACCTTCCATTTTGGTGTGCTCGTGGGCACGCACTTGCAAGACCTTGAACTGCTCAATAGTGGACCTACCACCATCGATGTGGAGGACGGGCGGGGACCTGTGGAGCGCACGGTGTCCGTGGACCAAGACCGCTGGGATGCAGGATTCACGGTCGGTGTGCTGGGAGAATTGCGCCTGAACCAAACTTTTCAATTGCGTATTGCGCCAGCGATGTACTTTGGTACGCGTCACCTCACGTTTCGCAACATCACGGATGTCAATGCTTTAGGAGAGCCAACCATCCAGACGCAAGACCTCAAGACGGCCTATGTGGGTTGTGCGCTCGATCTTATAGCGGCGGGCCCTCGTTTCAACAACCACCGTCCCTATCTTATGGCGGGTGTCAATCCGATGATCAATCTCTCGGGAAAAGACAATGACTATATCAAACTCAAACGTTCGGACGTGTTTCTGGAGGTGGGTGTAGGTTGTGATTTTTATCTGCCTTTCTTTAAGTTGCGCCCCGAACTGAAGTTTATGTACAGTTTGGGCGACTGCCTTGACAAGAAACATGCCGACCAAGTGCGTGACAAGAACATGCTCGTCTATGCAAAGTCCGTCTCCGAGGCCCATTCCAAGATGATCGCCCTTACTTTCTATTTTGAGTAGTCGGTAGATTATTCACTCATATTTAATAAAAGCGGATGTCGGTGACGATCTGCGTGCCACCAGCCTTTTGGTTGAGTTTGGCAAGCAACGCCTTGCGCATCATTCCCAGTTCTGTACGTAGTGCCGGACTGGAGATTTGCACGAAGAGGGTTTGGTTGCGGATATACTTATTGGTGGTGTAGCGTGCGATAGTTGCACCTGCCACCTCTTCCCATGCCGCCAGCAGGCGGCGTTGCTGCAGGGGAGTCTCCAGTCCGTTTCTGCGTAACCATAGATGGAGCACGTCGTCGAGACGTTCTACTTTTCTCCTAAACATATATCAAATACGGTGCGCCTCCTTTTCGCTGATGGTGCCATCCTCCATATTGAAGAGTTTGTATTCGCAGTCCGTGGCCGCAAGGATTTGGTCCAAGTGGTCGCGGTTAGTATCTGTGATCAGTATTTGACCGTAGCCATCTCCTGAGACCAGTTTTACGATTTGTTCCACCCGTTGTGCGTCGAGTTTGTCGAAGATGTCATCTAACAGGAGAAGCGGTACGCGCTTGTGGCCCACCGTCTTGAGGCAGGCAAACTGCGCTAGTCGCAGGGCGAGGACAAAGGTCTTGCTCTGTCCCTGGCTTCCCTCACGGCGCAGAGGATATCCACCTACGAGCATCTCGAGGTCGTCGCGGTGGACACCATGCAAGGAGTAGCCCACAGCACGGTCTTTCATGCGGTCGCGGCGAATCACGTCGAAGAGCGGGCCTCGTTGGCAGTGGGACACATAGCGTAGGCTCACCTCCTCCTTTCCCTGCGCTATCGACTGATAGGTCTCCTGGAAGACGGGTACGAGACGGTCGATGAATGCCGCCCGGGCCCGGTAGATGGCCTCTCCCGCATCACCCATCTGCATCTCCAGCAGTTCGAGCAGGCTGCTGTCGGGTTCCTCCTCGGCACGCAGCAGAACGTTGCGCTGCTGTAGGGCTTTGCCGTACCGCTGAAGGGCTGTGATGTAGTCGCGGTCATATTGTGAGATCACCACATCCATCAGTTTTCTCCGTCCTTCGCTTGCGCCGTCGATGAGCGACGAATCGGACGGCGAGACAAAGACAAGAGGTATCAAACCCAAGTGTTCGGAGAGTCTTCTATACTCCTTTTTCTCCCGCTTGAAGTGTTTCTTCTGTCCCCGCTTCATGCCACAATACACCTCTGTCTCGTCGCCTCCGTCGTCCAGGTATTGGCCCTGCACCACCATGAAGTCCTCGTCGTGGCGTATGAGTTGTGAGTCGATGGAGCAGAAGGCGCTCTTACAGAACGACAACATATAGACCGCGTCGAGAAAATTGGTCTTTCCCACGCCGTTGGAGCCTATTAGGCAGTTGAGTTTCGACGACAGTGTGACGTCGGCCGAGGCAATGTTCTTATAGTTGAGAATAGATATTCTTTTCAGTATCATGCAAGATTCTTTACGCTCTGGACGTGCAAAGTTACGTGTTTTGGGCGGAAATACGAAAAAAAACACTTTCAAATTTCAGTATTCGGGATAAAAGCAGTAATTTTGCAACGCTCTAATAGTGGGCATTTCAAAACGCAATATAATTTAAGTAAAAGCATAAAAATGGCAGAAAAGAAAGAAAAGCAGGTGACTTTTGAAGAGTCGCTCAACACTTCTGAGACTTTCTTCTTGAAGAACAGGAAGATGATCTTCGGCATTTTGGGTGCCGTTATCGTCCTTGTCGTCGGAGGCATCCTCTATCACAGCTATGTATCGCTTCCCCGCGAGGACGAGGCGAGCACCGAGTTGGCTAAGAGCGAGCAGCTGATGATGCAGCAGCAGTATGACCAGGCCCTCAAGGGCTTCCAGCGTGTGGCAGCCGACTACGGCAGTACGGATGCTGGCAACCTTGCCAACCTGTACACGGCGCTTTGCTATGCCCATCTTCAGAAGCCTGACTGGAAGAAGGCTTTGGAGTATGCAGAGAAGTTTAGCACGCGCGACGACAAGATCATCAGTCCCGAGTCGCAGGTAGCCCTGGCCGACATCTATGTCAACAATGACCAGACCGACAAGGCTATCGAGACACTGAAGAAGGCTGCTGAGATGGCCGACAGCCGCGCAGACGGTGGTGTCAACCTCTCTGTGGCTCCCCTCGCCCTCCTCAAGGCTGGTCAGCTCCTCGAGAGCAAGAACAAGAAGGCTGAGGCTCTGGAGGTCTATAAGAGCATCAAGCAGAAGTATGTGGCCTCCCCGCTCTATCAGGAGATTGACAAGTATATAGAAAGAGCTTCGCGATAATGGCAACAGAACTTCATCATCTTTCTGACTACAACGAGGACTTGGTACCCGATGCAAGCAATATGTGCTTCGGCATCGTTGTGGCGGAATGGAATCCGGAAATCACTAATGCGCTGCTTACTGGTTGTGTGGCAACACTGGAGAAGCACGGCGCGCTGCCTGAGAACATCCATGTCAAGAGTGTACCTGGCAGCTTTGAGTTGATCTATGGCGCACACCAAATGTCGCGCAACGACGGCTACGATGCCATCATCATTCTGGGAAGCGTCATTCGTGGCGAGACTCCCCACTTCGACTATATCTGCGAGGGGGTGACCTATGGTATTGCTCGCCTCAACGCCACTTGTGACATCCCAGTAGTCTATGGCTTGCTCACCACCAACGATCTGCAGCAGGCTAAGGACCGTAGTGGGGGCCGCTTGGGCAACAAGGGTGATGAGTGTGCGGTAGTGGCCATCAAGATGGCAAAATTCTAATCTGGATGGCTCTACATCCAGGCTGAGGCTGGCTCCTGCCAGCTAACAAGTGGACAAGTAAACTGGGCTTTGAGAGCCTTTCTGTGCCATGTGGGTGGGATTTTCCCAGCCATGCAAATAAGGCTATGCAGACGGTTTGTTTGTCCACTTGCCTTATCTATAATAGTACTACTTTTAATTATTGCTTTATTTTTTTAGATTATGACATTACAACAATTATTGCAGAGCTACGATTTTGAGGAGATATTTCCCGAGGTAGGTCTTATGTATCCCCACGCTCGCAGAAAGCGAAAGGAGTTTGCTACGGCCTATATGCTCCTGAGGGAAATGAAACCGCAGGTAACTAAGCGCCAGATTCGCTATCAATTGATGCAGGACCCCAACACCAACGAAATGTTCTTTGGCGCTGACGATGCGTGCTTTGCCGAAAAGTGGGCAGTCCTCATCGGTAAGGAGGTTAAACGCGACGCAGGTGTGGACCTTACCGACACACAGATGCTGGCCAACTGCTTGCTCAACTGCGTGCTGATAGGCAAGTATCCTTCAGCGTTTGAGCCGACCTATCAGCAGATTGTTCGATAAGAGATTGTCGTTACGGGGCAAACACCCGTTACACACCATTATGCACAAAAAAGCCTGAATGCACCCAGCATTCAGGCTCCGTGATGCAGGTTGGTGAACCTCGCATCAAAAAAAATTGATTGTCTCACGACAACCAATCTTTATTAACCTTAATAATCTAATACCATGAAAAACACAGTGCAAAGATAGAACATTATCTGGAACCCCGCAAACTTTTCATGGGTTATTCTTGATTATTTAACCTCTTTTAAGAACAAATCCCCTAAATCGTATCTTTTCTCCTGCAAAATGCCCCTTACCTGCCTTTTGTCGGCTTCTGATAGCATGGGTAGGGAGAAGGAGGAATGCAGGAGGGTATCGACGGGAGAAAGAAGATATAAACGTATTTTTGGCTCGATTTTCTGTTGCAACTCGATATAATGGTCCTCTGACATGGTGTCTGGGCGAACAGTGGAGGCTTCTGCGCAGACATCGCCGGCCAATAGATGCCACGACAGGTCATAGAAATCGAGCTTGCTTTCTTGTTCAGGACCGCAGAAGGTGGTCACAACCGCCAAAATAGAGTCGCCCTGCGGATTGGCAATGCGTTTCATCTCTATATAGGAGGCCTCTGAGAGCGTTGCCTTAAGGTAGTCGGCTGTCAGCGTGTCGATACGCGACTGGCCTGAAAGTCGGTTGCCTGTGGCTATCCCCTCGCCCACTCCATCAGCCATGATCGTTTTGGCATTGCGGTCGAGATAAGGGAAGAGACTGTCAGGCATGGCTATCCACAGAGAGCGCATCGTCTGGCCTTGAGCCGTGAAAGTGAGCAGGAAGGCCGTCAAGGCCATCATCATTTTTTTATTCATATTTAATATGGTGTTTATAACGTCATTATCTTTTTGTTCAATGTAGGGGTGGAATAGGCAAATTGCTAATTGCCAAAGGAACCTACATCCATGGGCTTTCCGCATAGCGACTTGAATGGACAACTTCCACATTCCTTTTCATGATCATTGGGAGCAAAGGGCACGGAAGGGTCGAAAATCTCGCCCAGAAGCCTATGTAGTTCCTTGTCGAACTCCTCCCGCAACGATCCCATGTCCGTGATTCTTGTTTCTCCGATGCGCAGTATGGGCGAATAGTCCTCGTCGGAAGTGTACTGGATGAAAAGTAATGCCGGACTGACTGGCCTATGCTGTGGATTCAGTTGGGGCGCATGTCCATCGATTAGCAGACTATAGAGCATCACTTGCAACTGGTAGTCGATGTGATAGTCGGGAATCTTGGCAGGATTGAAGACATCGGGAAGTGCAGCAACAGACTTTGCCTGAGAGTTGCCTGTTTTGTAATCTACGACCCGTAGTTGTTGGTTACGGGTGCCCAAAAGTACCTCGTCGACGCGGTCTATCCGTCCGCCCACTCGGATGTTGTACTTTGGGCTGTCCTCTGGCGACTGCATTCGTGCATAGGCCGTTGCCTCGTGGGCGATTATTCGTAAGGGAGCTACTTTGAGGTCAGTCTCCAGTAGTCGTACGAGATATTTTTTGATCACCTCCTCATTGAGAAGTTGCAAACCATTGAGTTTCGGGTGTGTGGTCGCCCCTTTTCCAAGGTGGAAAAACTCCTCGGCAATTGCCTGACGGACCACTACCTGCAAGGGATTGTTCGCAGTCTTACGACAAGCCTGGATGAGGCGCTGCAGATCCTCAGCCTCGATTCGCTCCCTGGGAAGCAGTTGCTCATAGACCAGTTCGGCCGCACGGTGGAAGATGTTTCCGAAATGGATAGCGCTGAACGCCTCTGCATCATTGTCGTCGGGTGCGCTAAGTCCTACGACATAGGCGTAGAAGAAACGCAGCTGGCAACGCAGGTAGGTGGACAAGGCCGAGGGCGAGATGGATCCGAACCCATGCAGAACGCTCATCACATGGTTGTCTTTGGTCACAGGGACGAGGCAGACGTCCTGTGGTTCTTGTCCTGCCTGAAGGGTGATTTTCTCGATGTTGTGCGGCCACTCCACCATCAGTTGCAACATGAAGCGCGACATCTCACCTGCCCTCAGGCCGTCGGCACAACTATTGTAGGCAATGGTCACGTCCGTGGCTCGTTGGAGCAACGTATGGAAATAGTAGCTATATATGGACACCTTGTTATCGATCGTTGTCAGTCCGTAGGCTGCACGCAGCGCGTGGGGTATGAACGATGCATCATCAACTCCCTTGGGCATATTCCCTTCGTTGCACGAAAGGATGAGCACATGGTCAAAGTCGAGGTTGCGCGTCTCCAGCACACCCATCACCTGGACACCTCGTGCTGGTTCGCCATGAAAGGGTACGGAGGTGGCGCCCACCAGCTGGGTGATGAGTCGGCGGAGGATGGTCAGGTCGGCATCAAGGTCACCGTCTGCAATGAGTTTGGCAAGTTGTTGCAGCGTAGTGAACATGCGGAAAACAGACTCCTGGAAGAGTGGGGCCTTGCCGTTGGGACCACCCATTGCCACACTGCGCGTCACCTCTGCAAGCCACTCTGTCAACTGTAACGCATCCACCTCGCCAAGAGGTCCGTTTGGCAGTTCTCGGAAGATCAGGTGGAGCCCTTCGTCCTCTGACAAATCCTCGCGTGAGATGTAGAATCGTTTGGCGGCGATAAGGCGTGCGAGCAAGTCGGTGGCCAATGGAGATACAAACTTGGCATAGGGATGGCGTAGCACGCGCTCTATGAAAGCGAGTTTATAACGGCTTTCTTTGAGGGAGAAACCATCCGTCTGGAGCGCTATTAGCTGAGTGAGAAACGAGGCAATTGGAGTCTGCTGTAGTGGGTAGCCTGTCGTCACGTTTACCATCTCCACCTCGGAGGGGATACTATGGATGACAGTGGGAAGCAGGTGTTCGTCGCAGAGTACCACCGCCGTTCGCTTTCCGTCCTTGTAGCGTTCGTTCTCCCGTAGCCATGTAGAAATATAGCGAGCTTGCAGGTTCTCCGTTGGTGCTGACAAGATGCGTATGCGTTTCTCTCTGCCGAGTTGTCCGTAGAGGTCTTCGTCCGCATCGTCGAGGGCGTTGGGGTAGCATCTGGGCCATTGGCGGACATAGGTGCCCGCCTCATGGTCAGCAAGGTGGGTGTAATAATAGTCGTAGTCCCAGTAGAAGGCTGCCCTCCCCTCCTCTCGCAGTTGGTCGAAGAGACGTTGCTCCACCTTTTGTAGCACGTTGAAGCCGACGAAGAGGTAGTGGTCGCCAGGCAATTCGCCTTTATCGTGCTCCACCACGTCACGGTATAACATACCCTCATAGGCCAGCCCGCGTTCCCGCAGCCGCTGACGGTAGTCGGCATAAACATTGTAGAGGTTTGACCACAGACTGATAAACTTTTTCCGCAGTTGGGTTTCGTCGCCAGTGAAATTGCCGAAGAAGCGCATGATGAGTTGTTTCTGTTCCTCGTCGAGATACTCGATGCTGTCCAGTTCGTGGAGATCGCGCACGTTGTGGAACAATTGCTGTGCATCGGCCATATTCTTGTCGATGTCGTCAAAGTCGGCCAAAAGCAATTGCCCCCATCCGAAGAAGTGGTCGAGTGTCTCGTCAATGCCTGTGACGGAGGTATAGCTCTTATGCAGCAGGCAGACAGACTGGATGGGGTTGGCTATAGAGAGCTGGGAACGGCTCCGAAACAACTCACTGATGGTGACGTAGGCCGGAGCCCAAATGGGTTTCTCGGCCATGCGCGCCAGTTCCTGGTTGAGAAAGAGAGCCGCACGCTTGTTGGGGAAAACAACCGTCAGCCGACTAAGGTCCGCCCCGTAGCGTTTGTATATGTCCTCAGCAACGTAAGTTAAAAATGACTTGATCATAAATGTAAAGAGTTGGTTGCGACGGATACAGACGGGACATGCCCGTCCTGCTCTCGTCCTGCCTCGTTCGTACGAGTGTCACCACCGCTACAGACGGTGTATTATATTGGTCAGCAAAATTACGAAAATCATTTCATAATCCGCGTGTTCTATCATTATATTTTGTGACCAGCACATTCCATTGTGTTATTTTGCGAGGCAGAATGCGCATGGTGTGCTGTGGTCTGAAATCACCTATCTTGTCCTTACGAGAGGACGAAGTTCGTCAGCCTCCGTCTTTTTGCCCAATTTCTCATAGACGGTGCAGAGTGGTGTGACCCAATCGACTTTGTTGCGGCGTGGGTCCATTTCCCTTACGCGTTCTAGATAGCGAGAAGCCTCTTGCCAAAGAAAATGGATGGTGAGGCCGTCATCCTCCACTTGCTGGTTGTTGAAAGGTTGCTTTGGATCATTGGGGTGAGAGGGGTGGTCGGATGGTGACTCCTGTTTATCTGCTGATGATCGCCTTTTGGAAAGATAGCGGGCCAGGGCGTTACGGTCCTCTCGCGCATGCGCCTCGTAGGTCAGGCAAAGTCCTATATTATAGATGACGGGGATGGAGGTGTCGTCAATAGCGTCGGCCTCACGGTAGGCTTCCACGGCTTCCATCCAGTGGCGGTTGTGCATGGCTACTTCGCCTTTGAGGATCCATGGCGTGACGGAGTGTGGATTTTGCTCCAGTTCGCTGTCGATAAACTGATCGATGTTGTGTTGGGGCGTAGGATGTTCGTAGAACTGCATGATCCAAGCAAAGTATGTAGGGTTGGAGGGGTCGGAGGTGTAGAACTCGTGAAGGACGGCGAGATAGCGTATCGAGTCGGCCTCGGTGGTCATAGTGGCATGCATGCAGCGCGCCTTCATCTCAGCGGCCGGGAGTGCAAGCTCGGCGTATTCCATCGCCATATCGGCATACTGATCTGCCTGGCGGTAGCCATGAGACTGGAAATAGATGGTGGAAAGGTAGTAGTAGGCCACGCCCTGCTCGTCGGTTGTATTCATCAGAGAGGGGTGTTGGCGGGAGGTAAGGTAGAGTTTCAGCGCGTCCACCCCCATCATGGGGTATTGGTGGCGAGAGAAATAGACGCCAGCGTTGATAAGCAAGGGGTGAAGGACTACTATTCGCTTGGTGTTTTCTTCCTGCCAGCGCGGTTTGATGCGTCCCTTCTTGTCTGGGAGACGGTCGAGGGAGTCGCTGCGTAGGGAGAGGCGCATTGTCTCAACCACATGCTGGTAGAACGCGATGGAGTCGGTCTTTTGGTAGTGTTGCAGCAGATGGAAGGTTGTTGCTGCCCGACGGGACAAGGTTGCTGCCTCACGTGCGGTCTCCTGTGCAAGTGACGGCAAGGGTAGGACGAAGAGCAACCAAAAAAGGAAGAAGCCAAAACGCCCCCACTCCTTTGCCTTGTGGAAAGGAGTGAGGGCACAATGATTGTGATAGTTGAAATGCATCGATTACTCGCCAGAGATGCCTGCGTCAGCTGCAGCAGCCTCGGTCTCGGGAGCCTTCTCACCCTTGACGAAGTAGTAGCAGCCATAGAGCGGGTAAGCCCAGAGGCGCTTGCTCTCGTGGTTGACATCGAGGTTCTTGGCAACGAGGAGATACTCGATGGCCTTGTTGTAAACCTTGTCGAACTGCTCCTTCGTAGAACCTGCGATCACACCCTTGACACGGGCGACAGCCTCCTGTGCGTGGTAGAAATAGCACTGGCCAATTGAAGCGTTGATGGCGATGCGCTGAGCGTCGTCAGCAGCGAGGGGCAATGCCTTGCCGAGGGCGTCGGCAGCAGCCTCATAGTTCTTCTTCTGGCTCTCAAACTGGCCCTTCATGACCAATGCGCCATAGTTGTTAGGATTCTTGCTCAGAGCAGCCTCGACAATCTGGTCAGCCTTGGCCTGCTGGCCGATGTTGCTCAGCGTGGTGACGAGCAGGGTGAAGACACTGACGTTCTCGGGATCCTCAGCGAGCTTCTGCTCCAACTTGTTGGCGTAGCCCACGGAGTCCTCATGGGTCTTGAGCTGTGCGCCGAGGATAGCCAGCTCCAGCTGCTGTGCGTCCTTGCTGCGCTCAGGGCTCTTGATGGCGTACTTCACATAACGCTCGGCCTTGGCCCAATCCTGGTTCTGGTAGGCATAGTAGGTGGCGTAGTAGGCGATGTCGCTGAGGTTCTCGTCCTTGCTGATGTCGAACTTGGCGAACATCGGCCACTCTGCGGTCTCCACATACTCGGCAAGATACTTGTAGGCGTTGGCATCATCGTTGGCATTCTGGAAGAACACACCACCGTTGATGAGCAAGCCGCGCATCATGTAGAGCTGGTCGGCAAGACCGGCATACTTGTTCTTCACCTTGCCCTTGGCATCGGGAAGAGCATCATACTTCACACACTCCTGTGCATTGGTGAAGGCATTGCCGACTGCCTCGTAGGCCTCTGCGCTCTCCTTACCTGCTGCCTGGTCAGCCTGCACGGTCTTCAAGGCGAGCTGAGTCAGGTGGTTGTAGGCGGATGCCTTCTCGGCGTTGTCGGCCAGCTGATTGAGACCCTGGCTCAGCAGCTGGGCTGCCTCGGTGTAGGTCTTGGCCTTCAAGATAGCCTTGAGCACGTCGCTGTTGCCAGCGAAGGATGCCGATGACGCGAGAAGCATCATCGCTGCAATCATCATTTTTTTCATGTCGTTCTTATTAAAATAAAATTGTTAGTTATTAATTATTGATTATTCTTTCTCTTCAGAAACAGACTCCGAAGTCTCATCGCTTTGACTGTCAGCCTCATCAGAAGGCGTGGCTGTGGCAGCGAGGTTGGTCGGTGTGTTGTCGCTCTTGAGGTCGTCGCTGGTCTTCTGCCACTGAGAGTGGCTTTCCTCCTCTACCCTCGCCTCCAAATCCGAACTCATCACCTTGCAAACGGAAGCAATGACGTCATTCTTCTTGGTGAGGTTGATAAGGCGTACGCCCTGCGTATTACGGCCCATGACGCGGACCTCGGCCACGGCCATGCGGATTACTATGCCGCTCTGGTTGATGATCATGAGGTCATTGTCGTCCGTGACGTTCTTGATAGCCACGAGCTTGCCCGTCTTCTCCGTGATATTAAGGGTCTTCACTCCCTTGGCACCACGGCGGGTCATGCGGTAGTCCTCCACCTCGGAACGCTTGCCGTAGCCTTCCTGCGAAACCACCATCACCGATTCGGTCTTCGGGTCATTGACGACGATCATGCCAACTACTTCGTCCTGTCCGTCGTCATCGGGTTTCATGCCACAGACACCCGTAGCCGTGCGACCCATCGCACGGACATCAGTCTCGTCGAAGCGGACGGCACGACCGTTGCGGTTGGCCAGAATGAGCTGGTTGCGACCGTTGGTGAGACGTACATCGACCACTTCGTCGCCCTCGTTGATCGTGATGGCGCGCACGCCGACATTGCGCGGATGGGAGAATGCCTCCAGGCTGGTCTTCTTTACGATGCCTCGCTTGGTGGCGAAGACGACATAGTGGCTCTTGACAAACTCCTCACTCAGTCCGCGCAGACGCAGGAAGGCATTGACGCTGTCGCCCGGATCGAGGGCGAGCATATTCTGTATGGCCCGTCCCTTGGAGTTTTTGTCGCCTTCAGGAATCTCATAACACTTCATCCAGTAGCAGCGGCCCTTCTTGGTGAAGAAGAGCATCGTCTGGTGCATCGTGGCGGGATAGATAAATTCGGTGAAGTCCTTGTCCCTTGTCTTCGCACCCTTGGAACCTACGCCACCGCGTGCCTGCTCGCGGAAGTCGGAGAGCGGCGTGCGCTTGATGTAGCCAAGGTGGCTGATGGTAATGACGACGGGGTCGTTGGGATAGAAATCCTCTGCATTGAACTCATGCTCGTCGGCGATGATCTGTGTGCGACGAGGATCGCCATATTTCTCTTTCACCTCCTGGAGTTCTTCTTTCATCACCTCCTTGCAACGCTCGGGATTGTCAAGGATCTCCTGCAGGTCTTTGATGGTCTGCATGAGTTCGTCATACTCGGCGTGCAACTGGTCCATGCGCAGGCCCGTAAGCTGGGAGAGGCGCATGTCCACAATGGCCTTCGACTGAAGGGCGTCGAGGTCGAAGCGCTTCTCGAGGTTTGCTTGGGCGTCGGCAGGCGTCTTGCTGCCACGAATGATGTGTACTACCTCGTCGATGTTGTCGCAGGCAATGATGAGGCCTTCGAGGATATGGGCGCGTTCCTGAGCTTTCTTCAAGTCAAACTGTGTGCGACGTATCGTCACCTCATGACGGTGCTCCACGAAGTTTTTCACACAGTCCTTGAGAGTAAGCAGACAAGGACGTCCCTTGACGAGCGCAATGCAATTGACTGCAAATGAACTCTGCAAGGCCGTCATCTTGAAGAGCTTGTTGAGTATGACGTTGGCATTGGAGTCGCGCTTCACGTCTACGACGATGCGCATGCCTTGTCGGCCCGTCTCGTCGTTGACATTGGCGATGCCATCGATCTTGCCTTCCTTCACCAGTTCGGCGATATACTCAATGAGCTGCTGCTTATTGACACCGTAGGGAATCTCCGTGACCACAATCTTGTCGTGGCTGTCGTCGCTCTCTATCTCGGCCTTGGCACGCATGAGAATGCGTCCCTTTCCCGTCTCGTAGGCATCTTTTACACCTTGCAAGCCGTAGATGTAGGCACCTGTGGGGAAGTCGGGGGCGGGGATGTATTGCATCAGTCCGTCGGTGCTGATCTCAGGGTCATCGATGTAGGCGCAGCATCCGTCGATCACTTCTCCAAGATTGTGTGTCGGGATATTGGTCGCCATACCAACGGCAATACCGTTGCCACCGTTGACGAGCAGGTTGGGAATCTTCGTCGGCATGACGGCCGGTTCCTTCAGCGTGTCGTCAAAGTTGTTCACCATATCGACCGTGTCCTTGTCGATGTCGTCCATGATGTGCTCACCCATCTTGGAGAGACGGCACTCGGTGTAACGCATGGCTGCCGGTGAGTCGCCATCGACACTACCAAAGTTGCCCTGTCCATCGACCAAGGTATAGCGCATGTTCCAGCTTTGTCCCATGCGGACCAGCGCTCCATAGACGGAGCTGTCGCCGTGGGGATGGTACTTACCAAGTACTTCACCTACCACACGGGCACATTTCTTGTACGCTTGGTTGCTGAAATTTCCAATACCGCGCATTCCGAAGAGGATACGGCGGTGTACGGGCTTGAATCCATCGCGTACATCGGGGAGGGCACGGGCTACGATGACTGACATACTGTAGTCGATGTAGCTCTTCTTCATCTCCTCCTCGATGTTGATTTTCATGATCCTGTCTTGATCAATCGTCTGTGAATCGTCCATTGAGTATTATTATTTTTTTGTTATTTCATCATTGTGTCGGTCATTCCCTGTCACGATGCTACTGCAACGGGTGTTTCTGTGCCCATTCAGAGGATGGTCACTACCACCCCGTCTTCGGCAGAAAATGGCCCAGAAGGCCCTTTATTTCGCATCTAAGCGATTTGGCCTTAGTTTTCAAGGTGTAAAAGTACGACATTTTTCTCACATACAAAAATATAAAAGCGTTAATTTAACTTTTACCCTGTGTTTTTCATGCTGGGGGATGATAATGCGGGGTTGCGATGGGGCTTAGACCTTTGTTTTTGCGAAGAAAACTTCTCTTCTCTTACTCTGTTTTTTAGTTAAAACCAAAGTGCTCCAAAACACAACAACCCATACCAAGTCAGAGGGCAGCGGTGGGTGTTCTACCATCTGGGTTGGTATGGGCTGGAGCGGTAAGCAGGAGCAGTGTCTGTCGACTATTTGCGATATTCTGGACGCAACTCCACCTTGGGTACCAAGATCGTGTCGCCTGGCGATCGGCGTTTCTGACCGTTGATAGCCTCAAAATAGCCTATCATATCTTTGCCAAGGGTGCGTCGGCAAACCTTGTCCATAGTCTCTCCTGAGCGCAGCACTACCTTCTTCTCTACACCAATGATGCGGTAAGCGCCATAGCGGAGCTTTCGGTAATTGTTGGCTGCTGCCAAGTCGATACCCTCGGGGGTGACCTGTTTGGTTTCCTTACTTTCGGCAACCACTTCCTTCTTCTGTGCTTGGTCCGTTTGAACCTCTGTCTTATTTTCAGTCTTGGTTGAATTCTCGCCCTTTGCCTGTGCGGAGTCTGTGGCCTTCGCTGGTTGCGGGGCAGAAGATTGTGGCTTTTCCACCTCGGGAGTGGTAGGTCTTTGTGGGATCTCCTGCTGCGACTTACCGTAGTAATATGCTCCTGTGGCAATGGCAATCACAGACAATAGAGCTACGATAGGAAGGACAACATTGCGGACCAAATGGCCCTGCGGGGTTTCCATCTTGTCATCCTCGTTCTCGGGATCTGCCCAAAGGGAAGTTTTCTCTGTAGCAGAATCAGTAGAGTTCTCCTCGACCTTGGAATCTTCCGCAACTGTAGAATTCTTCTCTTCTGTTGCTTTTATGGTTTCAATCTCTTTTGTTGATTCCACTTCACCTTTGGTTCTCACTTCATCATTGGTTTCCTCTGCATCCAAAGTTCCCTCTATATTCTCTTCTGAGCATGTTTCTTCTGCTTGTGATTCCTCTGCGTTGTCTGAGTCAGCGCGGTCTGAAAGAGGAGTTTCTCTCTCAGGCTCTGTCTTTGCTTTTTCAGGAGAATCGCACTCTTCCTCGGTGGCTTCTTGTGTAGAAGTAAAACTTGGCGATTCTTGTTCAACCTCTTCTGAAACAGTTGATTGTATCTCGCTCTCTAAAGCGCTTTCTTGTTTCTCGTCAGAATCGTCAACAATGGCCTTGTCATCGTTGCTATGCACCTGTTCTTCTTCGTCCTCATCATCTCCCATTAGTTGCGAGAAGCGCTCCATGGGTGTGGGTTTGCGGGGACGAGGAACAACCCTTTGAGGTGGTGTTGGCACCGTGGCCGCTGATGGTGATTCTTCTTTGGTCTGCGTCTCTATGACCTGCTGGTCATTCTCGACCGTAGGTTGCTCATTCTTTTCTTCGTTCTGTTTTTTATCAGACGACGTCTGCTCCTCATCGGACTGCCCCTTGACCTCTTCATCATGAGGCTGATCTTCTTCTGTAGCGAGAGAGTTCTTATCTACTGAAGGTTGATGATCCTCTTCCGCTTGGAGCGGTTCCTCTTCGGTGGGAAGTACTTCTTTTACAACCGGTTGCGGTTCATCTCTGTTGGTGTGTCCTTCATCGACGACAGGAGGTCTTTCCTCTGTTGCGGGCTGGTGGTTTTCTGCTGACGACTCACTCTCTGTCTCGGTAGGCGTAGTTTCGGTGGTACATTCGTCACCATCCTCATCAGTGGCTGATTCTGCAGGTGTGGGAATGGCATCGATATTGACTCCATCCTTGATCATCACGGTTTCAAAATCTGCAAAAGGACGGTTGACGAGTTCTTTCATCGCATTGTCGGGCATGAATGCCATCTTGTCGTGACCGTTGATGACGAGGCGTTCCCCAGTATTGACATTGACACTCTCTCTCGCTTTGACCGGTTGAAGCTTGAACGTACCAAGGCCGCGCACTTTTACCTGCTTGTCCTGCGCCAGTCCCTCTCGTATTTGGTCAAAGAACGCGGCAACAAAGGCCGTGGCATCGCTGCTTTTCAGCTCGTAGCGATCAGCGATGACGGCTGCGATGGCTTGCAATGTGGATTTGGCCATAACTACTCTCCTCCTCCCTTCTTATATTGATCCTTGATGACGGAAGACGGTTTGAATCCCAGTACGAGTTTGGGAGGAACCAGCATGCGCTGTCCAGAAGCAGGATTGATGATGACCCGTTCCAACCGCTTGCGCACCTCAAACGTGCCAAAGCCGTTGACCACGACCGATTCGCCGTTCTCAAAATGATGGCCCATAGCCTCTATGAGTGTCTTTGCCATCTTCTGGGTCTGCTCCTGCGGGTAGCCGAGCTTGCCCGCAAGTGCTGCAATGTATTCCTTGTTGTTCATACGAGATTGCTATCTTTCCGTTATTCTGTGGCTCGCTTGCTTTTTTTGACTCGTTTGCCGTAGAGGTCAAACTCGCTGGAGTCCGTGATTTCCACTTGGTAGAAAGTGCCCACGCGCAACATTCCGTCGCTGACCGGGATGAGCACTTCTGGATCGACCTCGGGCGAACTGTACTCCGTTCGTCCCACATAGTAGTCGCCCTCCTTGCGGTCGATCACCACTTCCAAAACACGCCCCACCTGGGCGGCTTCTATCTCCGCGCTCACCTCCTGTTGCACGGCCATCAGTTGGTCGAGGCGGCGCTGCTTCGTTTCGGCGGGAATGTTGTCCTCGTAGTGATTCGCTGCGAATGTGCCCTCCTCTTCAGAATAGGCAAAGGCACCCATCCGCTCAAACTTAGCCCAGCGCACGAAGTCCATCAGTTCGATGAAGTCGGCCTCGGTCTCGCCCGGGAAGCCCACCATCAGCGTGGTACGGAGGGCAATGCCTGGCACGCGGCGTCGGATTTCCGTTATTAGGTCGATGGTTTCCTGCTTGGTGACATGACGGTGCATAGCTTTCAGAACGGGATTGCTGATGTGCTGCAGCGCAATGTCGAGGTATTTGCAGACGTTGGGGCGCTCCCTGATCACGTCGAGGAGCTCCATCGGGAAGTCGTTGGGATAGGCGTAGTGGAGACGGATCCAACGCACACCCGTCACATCGGCCATACGCGAGATGAGCTCCGCGATATGGCGTTTGCCGTCAATATCCACACCGTAGTAGGTCAGTTCCTGTGCGATGACCTGTATCTCCGTTACTCCTTGAGCCACTAGTTCCCTCACCTCCTGCAGGACTTCGTCCATCGGCCGACTCTTGTGCGAACCTGTGATGATGGGAATAGCGCAATAGGCGCAATGGCGGTCGCAGCCCTCGGCTATCTTTAGATAAGCATAGTGGCGTGGTGTGGTGAGATGGCGCACACCGTCGCACGCTGCCACCTCAGCCTTGCCAAGGTCAGTGAGGAGTTGCTTGTAGTTGAACTTACCGTAGAACTTATCCACCTCGGGAATTTCCTTCTCCAGTTCATCCTTGTATCTCTGTGATAAGCAGCCCATTACGAAGAGCTTGTTCAAGTGACCATATTTCTTCCTCGCCACAAATTCGAGGATGGTATTGATGCTCTCCTCCTTGGCTGACTCGATGAAGCCACAGGTGTTGATGACGGCTATCTCGCCCTGTGGCCGCTTGGAATCGTGGACACAGTGGTAGCCGTTGGCCTCGAACTGCTTCATGAGCAACTCCGAGTCGACAAGGTTTTTAGAGCACCCCATCGTGATGATATCTATCTGATTTTTCTTCATTCCTTGGTGAGCGTTTATCCGTTCTTGCCGTCAAAGAGTGAGTTGACAAACTCGCGCTTGTTGAAAAGCTGCAAGTCCTCCATACCCTCGCCCAGTCCGATATAGCGCACGGGCACCTGGAGCTGGTCGCTGATGCCAATGACCACGCCTCCCTTGGCGGTGCCGTCGAGCTTCGTGATGGCCAGCGAACTGATCTGTGTGACTGCGGCAAACTGCTTTGCCTGTTCAAAGGCGTTCTGTCCGGTACTGCCGTCAAGGACGAGCATCACATCGTCCGGAGCCTCGGGGAGAACTTTCTTCATCACCTCCTTGATCTTCTTCAACTCGTTCATCAGGCCCACCTTGTTGTGGAGTCGGCCTGCCGTGTCTATCAGTACCACGTCAGCGCCATTGGCCTTGGCGCTCTGCAGGGTGTCGAAGGCCACGCTTGCAGGGTCGGCGCCCATCTGCTGCTTGATGACAGGCACGCCGACACGCTCGCCCCAGATGGAGATTTGCTCCACGGCAGCGGCACGGAAGGTGTCTGCCGCACCGAGATATACTTTCTTGCCGGCTTTCTTAAACTGGTAGGCCAGTTTGCCGATGGTGGTTGTCTTGCCTACACCATTGACACCCACGACAAGGATGACATAGGGCTTGTGGTCCGTGGGGAGATCCCAGCTATCCGTGTCGGAAGCTCCCGTCTCGGTGAGGAGCTGGGCTATCTCGTCGCGCAGGATACCATTGAGTTCCGAGGTGGAGACATATTTGTCACGCGCCACACGCTCTTCGATTCGCTTGATAACCTTCAAGGTCGTATCTACGCCCACATCCGAGGTGATGAGCACTTCCTCCAGGTCGTCGAGGACTTCATCATCGACCTTCGATTTGCCGGCTACTGCGCGCGCCAACTTAGAGAAAACACTCTGCTTGGTCTTTTCCAAACCCTTGTCGAGCGTCTCCTTTTTCTTCTTGTTAAACAGTCCGAATAATCCCATAATTAGCTAATTTGATGCAAAAGCAATGCAAGCGAGGGCAATGAGAATTGGTTCCCAGGTTGCCGTGTGCAGCTTATTTTTCTGCAAAGATACGAAAAAACGGACACAAACGGAAGAAATTTTGCCTTTTCTTATCAGTAAGCAACAGATGCGACGGGTTTTGAGGCCATAGACCGAGGCTTTTCGACCGAATGGCGAGCTCTTGGCGCTGCAAATCACATGGCCTGGAGACGGATGGATGAAAAGGACCCAGCGAACAATGTCTGTCACATTGCCCGCTGGCGAACCTTGTCCGTTACGATACCGACAGGCAGAACAAGCGGCGGTAGAGGAACGACTGGACCACACCCCTTGCCGTGAGGAAGAGAATGTAGGCCAACCATAGGATATGATTGTGGTCGAGCGAGGCGGGCCACACCTCGGTCTCTGCCAGCAGTATCAACCCGATGTTGACACCGAAGAAGACGAGGGCGGCAACGAAGGTGGTGGCAAGCATTGCACGCGTTTTCGTGGTCCCGATGAACACGCCGTCGTAGATGAAAGCCGCCATACCTGCCACGGGTATCAGATAGGCCCAAAAGAGATAGTGGGTGGAAGCCTCCACTACGGACGTGTCGCTCGTCATCAGTAGTAGTATTTCTTTTCCAAAGAGCACATAGACAGTGGTGAACGCCACTACCATGACTGCACCAATGATCATCAGTCGTCGTGTAGTGAAGCGAAGTTGTGCCAGTTCGCCAGCTCCATAGTGTTTGCCGCATAGCGCCTCGCCAGCAAAGGCGAAACCGTCCATGATGTAAGAGAAAAAGGTGAAGAACATGAGCAGCAGTGTATTGGCCGACAACACCAGAGCTCCCTGTCTTCCTCCGAAGGATGTAAACGACGCATTGACGGCCACCATGCAGAGCGTACGTAGGAAGATGTCGCGGTTGACTACGAAGAAGCGGTGGAGGGCAGGACGGCTGAAGACTTCCTTGCGATGAGGAAGGTAGTCGGCCAGGAGACCGACTAAGCTCGTATGGAGAAATGGCTGGTGAAGTCTGCGTGCGAGGGCTGCCAACGCCACCAGTGCCCCACTCCATTGCGCCACGAGCGTGCCTGTGGCCACTCCCTCCATCTTCCATCCGCAAACGACGACAAGTAGCAGGGAGACAACGATATTGACCACGTTTTGGAAAATAGCGACCCACATCGGCGTGCGTGTGTCCTGCATGCCGACAAACCAGCCTGTCAGTCCGTAGAGTGCGAGCATGGCGGGTGCGCCAAAGATTACAATGTCAAAATAGGTCTCGACCAGCACCACGGCGTCGGGAGGCGTGCTCATGAGATAGATGAGGAGAGGGCGAAGCAAGGGTGAGAGCATCAGCAGCAAGACGCCTAGGAATAGTCCGACGAAAAGCGTCCGTTGCAAGATGCGCAGCACCTCCGTTCTGTCTTGTGCGCCGAAGGCCTGCGCCGTCATCCCACTCGTGCCCATGCGTAGAAACAGCGTCAGCCAATAGATGGAGTTGAAGATCATCGTGCCGATGGCTACTGCGCTGATGTAGCGTGCGTCGCCCATGTGGCCTACGATCGTCAGATCGACCAGTCCGAGCAGCGGGACTGTGATATTGCTGACGATAGAGGGAATGGCCAGACGGAGAATATTGCGATTGACAGGATTCATAATGCTGATATGAGAGTATTTCTTATAAATATGCGAGTAATTGGAGTTTGAAACACCATTCTCGCTCATTATCCGTAAAATTGGTAATTCGTTCCGTAATTTTTATAATCGCTTGGTTGCTGAAAGTACTAACTTTGCAGCGTCATTCAATTTAATGGGTGAAGAAAGACATAAGGTAGAAAGGTTTCAGGAACTTTTAATGGACAGAAGATCGTATTAGTCCTGGGTAACAAAGATTGTACATGGATATTCTGGAATCAAATTGGTTAAATAAATGCGTATGAGAGTCATCTCATGCGCATTTATCATTTTTTGTCCATTTCTGCCTTTTCCTTTTATCCTTTCCAGTCAACTTCAACTTAGAAATCGGGTGTGGCATCCGTTTGTGGCAATGGGAGAGCGTCTGGAAAATTATCATCTATTACTCCGTTCATCCTGCTGCCCATGATCTCGCCTTCGCCATTCGGAGCCTGAGGTTCTGCGTCGAAGGAGTCGGGATTGGAGAAGCGAGTGTATTCACCCTTGAAGTCGAGCAGCACATCACCCGTGGCACCCTTACGGTGCTTGGCAATGATGATCTGTGCACGTCCACGGAGATCCTGCCCGTTGCTGTCCTGGTAGATGTGGTAGTACTCTGGTCGGTGTACGAAGAGTACCATATCGGCATCCTGCTCGATGGCACCCGACTCGCGAAGGTCGCTGAGCTGTGGGCGCTTGCCGTCGAGTCCGTCGCGTTGCTCTACGGTACGGTTGAGCTGTGAGAGTGCGATGATGGGAATATCCAGTTCCTTGGCCAAGCCTTTGAGCGATCGCGAAATGGTGGAGACCTCCTCCTGTCGGCTGTTGAAGCGCATGCCGTTGGCGTTCATCAGCTGGAGGTAGTCGATCATCAGCAGTTGTATGTCGTGCTCGCGTTTCAGTCGGCGCGCTTTCGTTCTCAGTTCGAAGACCGAGAGTCCGGGCGTATCATCGACATAGAGCGGTGCCCCCTGCATCTGCGGCAGACGCTTGTCAAAGCGCACCCACTCGTCCTCCGACAACTGACCGCTGAGGATCTTGCTGCCTGGCACCTCGCATACGTTGGAGATGAGACGGTTGATCAGCTGCACGTTGTTCATCTCAAGCGAGAAGAACGCCACGGGCTTGCGGTAGTCGATGGCGATATTCTTGGCAATACTCAGGGCAAACGATGTCTTACCCATCGCTGGTCGTCCAGCGATGATGATGAGGTCCGACTGCTGCCATCCCGCCGTCATCTCGTCGAGTTTGGTATAGCCTGTCGGCACACCCGTGAGTCCCCCCGTGTTGTTGGCCGCTTTGAGAAGGATGTCGTGCGCCTGCTTGATGACAGGGTCTATCTGTGTGTAGTCCTGCATCATGTTGCGCTGCGAGAGTTCGAAGAGTCCGCCCTCCGCCTTCTGCATCAGCGCATCCACGTCCACCGTCTCGTCGAAGGCCTCCGTTTCCACCATAGAAGCGAAACTGATCAGTTGGCGTGCAAGATACTTCTGTTGGAGGATGCGCGCGTGATATTCGATATGTGCCGACGAGGCGACGTGGGAGCTCAGTTCGACGATATATCCCGGTCCGCCTATGTTCTGCAGTTCGCCCTCATGGCGCAGTTCCTCCGTGACGGTCATGATGTCCACGGGCTTCTCCGCCATGTTGAGGGTCTGTATGGCCGTATAGACCTTTTGGTTGCGCGGCTCATAGAACGTATCGGGACGCAGTATCTCCGAGACGACCGTGAAGGCGTCTTTGTCGATCATTAGCGCGCCCAGTACGACACGCTCCAGTTCCAGCGCCTGCGGTTGCAGGTGGCCGTAGGTGGAATCCACGGGAGCCTTGCTGGCCGCTGAACGGCGTCCTCCCCCGTTGGCAGTATTATTAATTGATGGCATGATATAAACTGATAGTCCTTTATAATTATTGTCCCTCCCTCACGGCATCCGCCATGAGTGTGAGGTCCGTATGCGAGATACCGTTGCGTTGAAGCAGTTCTCTGTCTTTCTCAAACTCATCCATGATGTGTGGCGTGTTGGGGTAGCGTCCGAAGGTCTCGTGCGCCCCTGCCACGTCGCCTGCTATCCAGCGCGCGTACCCCGCGTTGATATAGTCCTCATCTACAGGTTTGCCCGCCAGCAGCTTCTCGTAGATCGGCAGCGCCTTCTGCGGGTTGTCGCCATTGAGTAGCGTCCAGGCCAGCACACGCTGAACGGTGAGGTCGTCGGGGTGGTTGTAGTAGAGCTCATAGAGCGTGTTGAGCGTCTCTTTCACCTTTCCTGCGTTGAGCGCCGCCAGGCAGGTGTTGAGGCGTGTTCTGAAGTTGTTCGGCTCCAACTCCTGGAGTTTGCCCAGGCAGTTGTACGCCAGGAGGTAGTCGCCCGTGGCCATGGCAGCTTTCGCCGTTGCCTTGAGCAGCGACAGACTCTGGCGTCCGTTAGCCAGCAGTCTGCTAAAGATGTCGAGTGCGCCTTGGTTCTGTCCATCGTGGAGGTAGAGACAACCCCGCAGGAAATCCAGTTTTCCACCCTCTTCTTTGCCCTCCATCGTCTCCAGCAGGAAGCGCAGTCGGTCGTACATTCCCCGTCTAAGGAGGAAGGAACCAAGTTGTAGTTTCGATACCATGAAATCCTGGTGGTCAAACAATGGCGAGCAGAAGAAGAAAGCCTTGTCGCTCTTTTGGTCCGTGAAGCAGCCCTCTATCTGCGACCGCATCGGCCACAGGCGGAAGAAGCGGTAGAGATTCTGTAGATACAGTCGGCGTACGTAGGTCGGCGAGGCCAGTTCCTCCTTGTCCGCTTGCGGCAAGTCGCCAAATTCTCCGGCAGCCCGCATAGCGTCTCGCAGATTAGCCGGAATGCGGTCGATGATCTCTCCCAAGGCCAGGACGAGCGAGTACTTGTCACTGTCACACATGGGCGAGCGGCCCAGCAGTCCGTGGATCATCTTGGAATTTCCTATCTCCCGCTGCGCCTGGGCGATCCCTGGGTGATGGATGCTGAAAGGCGCAAACCAGTTGGAGAGCACGCGATAGAACGGGAAGCTCTTCATGACGGAGAAGCCTCCGAAATAGATGTCAACCCCTTTTTTCTCCATCTCTCGCATTCGATCGATGCTTTTCTCCACCCGCTCCATGGCCTCCTCGTCGGCATTGGGGTGTAGGATGTCGTTGAGTTCGTCGTTGGGTTTCTCTTCGATGCCAAACCTCCCCATGCGCAGGTTCGACCCCTTGATCATATCGGGGAGGATTTCCTTATGGATGGTGACATTGTCCTTCTCCGCGTTCATGCAGAAGAAAACCTGCTTTTGGAGTTCCAGAAGTTCGGCCCGCGTCTGCTCGTCAGCCGTCAGGCGCACGAATGCCTCCTGCTGGCTTTTGAAAAACGGTATCTCCGGGTGGGACGTTAAAGCCCATCCTGTCAGGGCGCGCTGGCGAAGAGGCACGCTGGTGGCTCGCGTGTAAATATTGGCCAGCATCAACCATTTGCGCTCGTCATAGACATTCATTGTCGCCAGAGTCACACCGCTGATGATCAGCAGCGCGTCGTTTGGGTCGATCAGTGGCGAGAGCAGTAGACTCTCGAAGAACGTCTGATCGGCCTCTGTCCACTGCAGGGAGATGAAGAGGGCGGAGAAAAGTCGCTCCATAAACGTTTGGTGGCGCGTATAGCGCTCCTTCGTGGCCTCATCCGTTTCGCTGCTCGCCGGCTCCACCATCGTCCCGTCGGCGAGGAAGCGCTCCAGGGTTGTCTTGATAAAGTCGTGGCTTCTGTTCAGATGGTTATCAGTGCGAAAGGCTGTGGCGTACACCTCGACGTTCTTGCACCGCCAGGAGACCATCAAGTTGGCCACGACGCGATAGAGGTCGTGGAGCAAGCGGTCGTAGAGTTGATTTCGCTGTGGGTCGGCATAGCCTTGGAGCATGTAGTCGCGCATCATGGCATAATCCTTGCCGATGCGGTCCAAATCGTCATAGCCCACCAGCGACGGATGGCCGTCGTAGATGGGCCGCAACAAGTCGATGGCCTCTTTGAGGCGACCGTCGTAGAGGACTTGTGTGGCCTTCTGGATGGTTTCTTCAAATTTCACCGTCATTGTTTCTCTTCTATCTATATAATGTACGTGCGCGATCATATTTTATATATCATCATCACCATATCTTATGTCCAGGTCGTAGGATTGCGCTACCTTCGGAGCCTGCCTTAAGTATGGTCGTGTATGGTGATGGAAAGACCGCAGGAGTCGTCAGAGTGGCAGATAGACCAGTTCCTTCTCCTTAAACCATTCCTCGTCAAACCACTGGCTGAGTGGCTCCCGGTCAGCCAGACCACGAAAAGGTCGCAACTCGGCCATGAGGTCTCCGCCCTTGAGTACAACGAGGCCGTTGGGGTGTGCGTTCTGCTGCTCGCGGGCAATGTTCTTGCGGACGATGCGCACCAAGTCGGGCAGCGGCATAACCGCCCTGGAGACTACGAAGTCAAACTTTCCCTTCTCTTCCTCTCCACTCAGTTGAACGGCCGTGACATTGCGGAGACCAATGGCCTGTGCCACCTCCTGCGCCACTCGTATCTTTTTCGCCGTACGGTCGATGAGTTTGAAACTCGCCTCGGGAAACAAGATGGCCAGTGGAATGCCAGGGAAGCCTCCGCCCGTGCCAAAGTCGAGGATGCGCGTGCCCGGTCGGAAGCGCATCTCCTGAGCGATGGCCAGCGAGTGGAGCACATGGTGCTCATAGAGGTTGCTGATGTCCTTGCGCGAGATGACGTTGATCTTCGCGTTCCAGTCTTCATAGAGCGGGCCGAGCATCTCCAGTTGTCGTTTCTGCTCGGGCGTGATGTTGGGGAAATATTTGAGTATCTTTTCCATTTCTTATCTGTCTAAAGTGATATTGACCGCCTTGGGAGCAATTTCTCCAGGCACATAGACGAAGCGGATGCTATCGTCGAAGAGCATGAAGTTATCCGTAGCGTAGGCGTTGATGCCCACGAAGTAGCCTGCCTTTCTCACGGCGGTCGTGTCGTCGAGCTGCAGGTCGTCAGCCAGTTGCGTCAGAATCTCTCCTGGCAGCCGCTCGCGGTCCTTTGCGTCATAGACCTCGTCGAGGCGTATCCAGTGTCCCTTGGGCGTGATATTGCGCACCACGGTCCATGTCAGTGGTTCTCCCGTGCTGTCGGCCGTGCGTGTCCTTACTATATAGATGACGCCGTCGCCAGCTCCCGCCAGCACCTTCGTCTCGCAACTCAGCTCGTAGCGCAGCGGCTGCGTGTCGGCTTCCCTACTGCGGATGCGCTTGAAGACGGCCGCTTGTTCCTCCACCAGTCGGCGTACGAAGGCGGGAAGGGCCGTCCGGGGATTGATCGGCTCATAGCTTAGTGCCATGTAGTCGGGCTGCAAGAGGCCCATCCGCAGCAGCGAGTCGTTGAGCGCGGCGGCATGTGGGCCTTTGAAAAGGTGCAACTTCAGATGCACCTTGCAGACATCACCCTTCTCCAGCGTCGCCGTCGTGTCGATGACGATGCTATCAAGAGTGATGCTGAGGGGTTTCACACTACCCTTTCCGCCACATCCTGTCATCAGGAGCGCGGCAAAAAGGAGGCTTATCACGGGTTGGAAAAATCTCTGACGCATAATCAGGGCAAAGTTACAAAAAAAAATCATAACTTTGCCAACGATTAGAAAAATGATGGATAAAATGTTTCAAGCAGCTCTTTTCGACCTCGATGGCGTAGTCCTCGATACCGAGTCGCAATACACCACCTTTTGGGCAGGTGTCTTTGAACGTTATTATGGTGATGGTGAGACCTATGCGCAGAAAATCAAGGGTCAGACCCTCACACAGATTTACCACGCCTACTTTGACGGTGACCAGCAGCGACAGCAGCTCATCACCTCCCAACTTGTGGATTTTGAGCACAACATGGGATTTCCTTATATTCCTGGCTTCGAAGCCTTTGTCACCTCTCTGCGTGCCTCGAGCGTACGCACGGCCATTGTCACCAGTTCGGCGAGCGACAAGATGGCGAATGTCTATCGGGCCCATCCCGAACTCATCCCCTACTTCGACCTCATCCTAACGGCAGGCGATTTCCCCCGATCCAAGCCTGCTCCCGACTGCTATCTGCTGGCCGCAAGTCGCCTCGGTGTAGCCCCAGCCGACTGTGTAGTCTTCGAGGACAGCATCAACGGACTGCGTAGTGGGCGCGACTCAGGAGCTAGTGTGGTAGGCCTTGCCACCACCAATCCCCGCGAAGTCGTCGCTCCGCTTGCGGATGTAGTCATCCCCGACTTCACAGTTGTGACTTCTCCGCAGTGTCTTGCCGACCAGCTGGCTGCTGCCCATCGCCAGCAGTAGAGACAGTCTGAGCTGAGTGTGGTTGCCTTCAATATATATAATGTGGAGGTCATTATCAATATCATGTGGAAGTTTCCAACAACATCACGCGGCAGCCTTCTATATATATAATAAGGAGAAAAAGTAAAAAACAACAGAAATCGTGCCCGACATTTTGTGGTTTGAAAAATAATCCATACCTTTGTCGAAAAGGAGAAAACAATATGGAGATAACGCAAGATAACTTCGAAGCGCAATACGCTGATCCGATCGAGAGAAAGCAGATACGCCACTTCGTTTGCAAGGAGATGGAGCGGCAGATCCACCGCTATATCAAGGCCATGCACGGCAGCAAGGGCCACATGCTTCGCTTTGAGGAGCACCTCAAGGATTTCTCGCTCGACGAAAAGGAGCAAGCCATTGCCCGCTACTTCGACCTCAACCGCAAGGCAGCGAGCGGACTCGACCTGAAGATCATCCTCGCCAGGGCCATGGCCAACTACAGCGATACTTATATCTACCTGCAGCAGCTGCTTCAGGATGAGGCCAAGTTCGAGCGCTACCTCAAGATGATCTGTGAGATCTACTGTCAGAATCACGAAATCATCGAGCACGAGGGCAAGTTTGGCATCCTTGACCATCATGGCAACGTGCTGGTCTCGCCTCGCTACGACTTCCTGCGCACCTGCTATGTCTATGTCGATGACCTTGTGACCATCCCCATCATCGCACAGAAGGACGGCAAGATGGGGCTCATCGCCCCTGATGGCAAGGACACTATCGTTGCACCATTCAGGTACGACGACATCTCGCTGCGCGACGAACCGCCCTATTTCGAGGCACGCACACCTATCTCCTCGACACCGACGGAATCGAGCTGGATGAATTGTAGCGCTCCTGCTGATACTAGCCTGTAGTTGGTTTGTTTTGTCTTATATTGTTAATTTAGTTAAAAATATGGGGCGAAAATTGAATACACATGGGTTGTTCTCATATAAAATAGCTACCTTTGCACCGCTTTTTCAAAAGACATCATAATAGGTGGGGTTTCGTAGCTCAACTGGATAGAGCATCAGTCTTCTAAACTGAGGGTTCCGGGTTCGAGTCCCGGCGAAATCACGACGAAGGGTATCCATTGCGGATGCCCTTTTCCTTTTTTCTTCCCTTATCCATTCTTTGGATTTTACATTTTAGGCAATTGTATCAAAATGTTATTCGTCCGGGATGTTCGCCTAAATCTTCTTAATAAACGGTGGATGTTTTGATGGTTTGCGAGCGTTTTGTTACTTTTGTCCACATGTTTTCAGTGCAATACGTATTCAGTCGGTATTCGTTGCCCCTGCTTGCCCTGCTGGTCACTATCCAGGCCCACGCCCAGCATGGTGGCGTGGTTGTCCACATGGAGACCGGCGTCCCCCTGCGCGACGTAGTGGTGATGACTAATACCGGGGAGCGTGCGAAGAGCGACTACCGCGGCCAGTTTCAGCTCACTAAACCCTTCACGAGCCTCACCCTCTCCCATTCCGGTTTTGTGCCCCTCTCGCTGGAGCGCTCGCAGATGAGCGACACCCTCGCCCTGATGCCACAGTTCAATACCCTTGAGGAGGTCACTGTCTGGGGCAAGGGTCGTCATGTGGAGGACAAGGCGGTGGAAATGCCCAGTTATATCCGAGGCTTCCAAAGTCCCTCGGGCCACGACTTCCTTTCGATCTTCCAAAAGCATGTAGGCCTCAATGCCAAGCAACGGAAGAAGCATCGCTGGATCATGGAAAACTATTGAATCCAGCGTCCCTTGTGCGACAAAACCTACCACCAGCCCGTCTGAAAACCCACAAAAACGACTCAAACGCGTATTTTCTCCAGCAAGCGGCGCTCTTGTTTGGAGAAAAATGCTTAACTTTGCAAAGAATCATACTATAGATAGAGAAAGATGCTTATCAATTATCAAAAAGTCAATATATACCAAGACGAGAAACTCGTCTTGGAGAATGTCGATTTTCAAGTCAACGAGGGTGAGTTTATCTACCTCATCGGCCGTGTCGGTTCGGGTAAGAGTTCGCTGCTGAAGACCATCTACTGCGAGCTTGACATCGATCCCGAGGACGCCGAACGTGCCGACGTACTTGGCGAGAGCGTGCTGGCTCTGCGCCGAAGCCGCGTCCCCGCCCTTCGCAAGCAGATGGGCATCATCTTTCAGGACTTCCAGCTGCTCCACGACCGCACCGTCTATCGCAACCTCCGTTTTGTCCTGAAGGCCACGGGATGGACCGACAATGAGAAGATAGACCGCCGCATCATCGAGGTGCTTGCAGAGGTCGGCATGAGCGACAAGGCCGAGAAGATGCCGAGCGAACTCTCTGGTGGCGAGCAGCAGCGTATCGCCATCGCCCGCGCCCTGCTCAACAAACCGAAGATCATCATTGCCGATGAGCCTACGGGAAACCTCGACCCCGAGACGGCAGCGAGCATCGTCTCTCTCTTGCAGGCAGCCAGCAAGGAAGGCACGGCGGTAGTGATGTCCACCCACAATATTCACCTCATTGACCTCTTCCCTGGCAAGGTCTATCGCTGCAAGAATCGTGTCTTCAGCCTCATCGATGACGGCGAGCGCCAGCGCGAGATGGAAGAGGAAGATGCTGAGGAAATGGCACAAAAAGGGTAACAAAAACGATTAAGAACGGAAATGATAGTAATGAAATTCGGTGGAACTTCCGTAGGAAGTCCCGAGAGAATCAAATCTGTAGCCCGTCTCGTCACTCGTGACGGACGTCCGACCTTCGTCGTGCTCTCCGCTATGAGTGGTACGACCAATGAGCTGGTCGAGGTGGCCGACTATCTCTACAAGAAGAATACCAATAGCGCCAACGAAGTTATCAACGCGCTGGAACAGAAATACATGGGGCACGTCAACGCGCTCTTCGACACCGAGGAATACAGGACACGTATGCGCCAGTTTCTCTGTGAGGAGTTTGCCTTTCTCCGCACCTTCACCAAGGACTTCTTTACCAGTTTTGAGGAGAAGCAGATCGTGGCGCAGGGCGAGATCATCAGTACGACGATGATGGTCAACCACCTCCAGGAGACAGGCGTCAAAGCCATCCTGCTTCCTGCCCTCGACTTCATGCGGACGGACAAGAACGGCGAGCCGGCTCCGGGAGCTATCCGCGAGCGCCTTACCCGCCTGATGGAGAAGAATCCTGGCTATGAGGTCTATCTCACCCAGGGCTTCATCTGTCGCAACGCTTATGGCGAGGTGGACAACCTGCTGCGTGGTGGCAGCGACTATACTGCCTCGCTCATCGGCGTGGCCCTCCAGGCGGAGGAAATTCAAATTTGGACAGACATCGACGGCATCCACAACAACGACCCGCGCTTCGTGGCCCATACCGAGGCTGTGCGCCAGCTCCACTTCGAGGAAGCCTCAGAGCTAGCCTATTTTGGCGCAAAGATCCTCCACCCCACCTGCGTCCAGCCTGCGAAGTATGCAGGCATTCCCGTGCGTCTGAAGAACACGATGGATCCCGACGCAGAGGGCACGCTGATCAACAACGAATTGGTGCGCGGCAAACTCAAGGCCGTGGCGGCCAAGGACCATATCGTGGCCATCAAGGTGAAATCGAGCCGCAAACTTGGTTCGCCAGACTTCCTGCGCAAGGTCTTCGAGACCTTCGAGGGCTATCAGACGGCCATTGACATGATCGCTACGAGCGAAGTCGGCGTCTCGATGACGATAGATAACGTCAGCCATTTGGCTGAGATCGTGGAAGAATTGAAGAAATACGGCACGGTGACGGTCGATGAGAATATGTGCATCGTCTGCGTGGTCGGCGACCTCGACAGTGCCAACACAGGCTTCGAAAACCTTGCCACGGAGGCGCTGCGCCACATCCCCGTGCGCATGATCAGTTATGGCGGCAGCAACTTTAATATCTCTTTCCTCATCCGCGAGGAGGACAAACAGGCCGCCTTGGAAAGTCTGAGCGCCACCATCTTCGGTAAGAAGAAAAACGACCAGGCCTAACCAGACGAAAGAAGCAGACAAGCTATGACCCTCATAATAGATACGGCATCTCTCATAGGTGGAGGGATCCTCTTGCTACTGGTGCTGGCTGCCACGCTGACGGACGTCTTTCTCCGCAAGTCGCGGCGCACAGAGAACCCGCTTGTAGTCCATGATATGGAAGAGGTCCAAACGACGAACGAGGACCATGAGGCGGACGAGGTCAAAGAAATGGCAGAAGCCTCCTACGACTATCCCCCAGTGAGCATCATCGTCACCCCCCACGATAAAGCCTACGAGTTAGACCAGCACCTCCCCCTGCTGCTGGAGCAGGACTACCCCGCCCCATTTCGCATCATCGTGGTATTCTGGCGGGGCGAGTCCGACACCGACGACGTACTCAAGAAGTATGCCGCCAATCCGCACCTCTACGCCACCTATATTCCCGACTCGTCCCGCTATATGAGCCGCAAAAAACTGGCCATCACCGTGGGCGAGAAAGCGGCGACAACAGAATGGCTTCTCCTGACGGACGTCACCTGCCGTCCTCAGTCGAAATACTGGCTTCGTGCCATGGCCCGCCATGCCACGCAGGAGCGCAATCTCGTCATTGGCCATACGCGCTTTGACGACGACACGCCACCCTTCCGTCGCTTCCTGCGATCCTACACGAGTCTCTACCTCCAGCAGGAGCTGGCCCGCGGTACGGCCTATCGTTGCGAAGGTAATGCGCTGATGCTCCGCCGCTCGGAGTTTGAGAAGCGCGACGGATTCCGTGCCAACCTGAAATACTTGCGTGGCGAGTACGACTTCATCGTCAATGAGTATGCGCGCCCAGGGACCACGGCCTTTGAAAACTCGGAAGACGGCACGCTCCTCGAACTCTGTCCCACGGACAAGGCTTGGCGCAACAAATTGCTCTACTATATGGAGGACCGCCGTCACATGGCGCGGACTGCTGCCCACCGCTGGCGCCACAACCTCGCCCAGACGCTCCTCCATCTCAGCGTGGTAGCTCTCCTGGCCTCCGTGCTTTGGGGTTGTCTCACCGCGCGTTGGATCTTGGTGGCTTGGGCCGTACTGCTGCTTGCTGCCACGGTAGGCCTGCGCACATGGATCTGTCTGCGTGCGCTGCGCAGCATGGATGAGGATCAGCACGCCAGTCGCCTCTTCCTCTACGAGATGCGGCTGCTATGGCACTATCTCGCTTTCCACGTCCGCTATCACCGGGCCAACAAAGACGATTTTATCACCCATAAGATCTGATGCGTGTTCTTCACTATATAGACCATGTCAGACGCGAGGATTTGCTCTCAGCCTATCTCACCGCGCTGACCACCGTCCAGGAACAACTGGGCGTTGAGGTCTGTGTGGCTACCCGTCGCGACGCCATTGGACAGAAACTTCGCTCGTTTCGCCCTCATATCGTCCATGTCCACACGATTTGGAGTTGGCGCGCGGCGCAATGGGTACGACTGGCTGGGAAACAAGGCTGCGGCGTGGTGGTCTCTCCCCACGGAGCGCTCGACGCCTATCGCTGCCGCCACGAACGGCGGTGGTCAAAACTGGCGATGACCGTGCTCTACCAGCGACGCATGGTCTCTCGGGCCGATGCAATCCTTGCCTCTACGGACCATGAGGCAGCGCGCCTTGCCCGCCTTGGATGGAACGATCAGACAGACACCATCGGTTGCGCCCTTCTCGATTCGCGCCTCTCGGTCGAAACCACGGGAAGGTGTTCGGTGGATCTCTATCGCAAGGTGATCGACACGCGCTATGCCCACTACCTCACCCCCGAGGACAATGAAGTGATCGGATCTCTTCTCCATGCAGCCATAGACCGAGAGCCCTCAGCACAGATTTCTTCTGAACGCCTGGGCCACCTCCATGCCCTCGACGCCGACCACTGGCGCCGTCTCTGCCTTTGGGCGGAGGATGAGGACGTGATGGCACTTGTGGCGGAGGCCGTACGCCGCCTTGAGCTCAACGCACCTCTTGCCGACAACGATCCCACGGCTATCAGCCGCTATCCCGTTCGCCATCCGAAACGACGGGATGCGCTGCCTGCCGACGACCTGCTGCTGGCAGGCGAGACGGCCAAGGAAAAATGGCGGACCGTACTCCAGGACGAGAGCGACGCGCTAAAGCGGGTTGTCACCCTTCTGCTCAACGCCCGCACGCTCTCACGCCGCAATGAATTTTCGCTGCGCCACCTTTGCGACCTCTACGCCGCTATTAAGTTTCTTGACTACGACGAGGAGGAACTCAAAGCCATCCTCCCCCGCTTCTCGGCGATCGGATTCTCACGACGCGCCGTGGCGGTGCTGGGGAGAAGGCTGCTTCTCACTGAGGGTTTCATGCCGTTGCGACCCGCCAAGCGGGCGAAAGACTTGTAGCTCTCTGATGACTTGGCAGAATGAATGAACAATCAAATCAATCAAATCAATATAATAATAACAATATAAACCATCAGCCTAAACCAATCAGAAATGGAATCTAAAAAAACAGTTTACGACCTCGAAGCGGACCGCAGGTACCTCGAAGTACTTGCCCGCCAGTTTCCGACGATTGCCGACGCAAGTACGGAGATCATCAACTTGCAGGCGATCATGAACTTGCCGAAGGGCACGGAGCACTTCCTCGCCGACATCCACGGAGAGAACGAAGCCTTCCAGCATGTTCTAAAGAACGCCTCAGGCAACGTCCTACGCAAGGTCAACGACCTCTTCGCCGACACGCTGAGCGAGGTGGAGATCCGCAACCTCTGCACGCTGATTTACTATCCCGAGCAGAAACTGCGCCTCGTGAAGCGCGAGAAGGCGAACCTCGACAACTGGTATCGCGTCACGATCCACCGCCTGGTGGTGATCTGCCGCGACGTATCGAGCAAGTACACGCGCTCCAAGGTGCGCAAGACGCTACCCACGGACTTCTCCTACATCATCCAGGAGCTGCTCCATGAGCATGCCGACGCGAAGAACAAAATCGACTATGTGGGATCTATCATCTCCACGATCATCGAGATTGGCCGCGCCGACCAGTTTATCATCGCCATCAGCAACGTCATCCAGCGCCTCGTCATCGACCAACTCCACATCCTCGGTGACGTTTATGACCGAGGTCCCGGTGCCCACACCGTCCTCGACATCCTGGCCAGTTACCACGACTGGGACATCACCTGGGGCAACCACGACGTGCTGTGGATGGGCGCGTGCGCAGGCAACGATGTTTGTATATGCAACGTCGTTCGCATCGCCCTGCGCTACGACAACATGCTGACCTTGGAGGACGGCTACGGCATCAACCTCGTCAACCTTGCCACCTTTGCCATGGACGTCTATGGCGACGATCCGTGTCAGGAGTTCCTGCCCAAAGTCTCCAAGGATGTGGCCATCGACGACAAGAGCCGCCTCCTCATTGCCCGCATGCACAAAGCCATCAGCGTCATCCAGTTTAAGCTCGAAGCCGCCCTTGTTGATAAGCACCCGCTGTGGAAGATGGGCAGCCGCAAGCTCCTGGAGGCGATCGACTTCAAGGCCGGCACCTGCCGTGTAGATGGAAAGGCCTACAAGATGCTCTCCTGCCACTTCCCCACCATCGACCCGGCTCATCCCAACAAGCTCACGCCCGAGGAAGAGATGCTCATATCGAAGCTCCACCACTCCTTCGTCGTCAGTGAGAAGTTGCGCAGTCACATCAACCTCATCCTGCGCCGCGGCTGCATGTTCAAGAAGGTCAATGGAAACCTCCTCTACCACGCCTCCATTCCCCTCAATGCCGATGGATCGTTCAAGGCTGTGGAAATCCTGCCAGGCAAGAGCTACAAGGGTCGCGAGCTTCTCTATCATCTCGGTATGATGATCCGGTCAGCCTTCCAGCAGGACTGCGATCCGAAACTGCGCCAGGAGGCTATCGACTACTTCTGCTACTTGTGGTGCGGACCCGACAGCCCGCTCTTCGACAAGGCGAAGATGGCTACCTTCGAGCGTTACTTCCTGGCCGAGAAGGAGACCCACAAGGAGAACAAGGGCTTCTACTATGCCCTGCGTGACGACGAGGCCACGGCCGACCGCATCCTCGACGAGTTTGAGGTGGAGGGCAAGAATCGCCACATCATCAACGGCCACGTCCCCGTCCATGTCAGCAAGGGCGAGAGCCCCATCAAGGCGGGTGGCAAATTGATGGTCATCGATGGCGGTTTCGCCCAGGCTTATCACAAAGAGACCGGTATTGCCGGCTATACCCTCGTTTATCACAGCCGCGGATTCCAGCTCGTCCAGCATGAGCCGTTCACCTCTACCGACGATGCCATCAAGCGTGGCACGGACATTCGCAGTACTACGCAGATCGTTGAGATGAACTACCGGAGCCTGCGTGTGGCCGATACTGACAAGGGTAAGGAGCTGCGCCGCCAAATCGAGGACCTCCAGGAGCTCCTCCATGCCTACCGCCATGGATTCCTGACCGAGGGCAACAAGCGCAATCCGCCGAAGCTCTAAGTCTTCGCCACTACCTATACTCAGGGGGTGAGGCTGCGGGATTTTCCCGTGCCCCACCCCCTGTTTGCGTTCTCGTGATATTTATAGGTGTGTTCTCGTAGAATACTTATAAATGTGTTCTCGTAGAATACTTATGATTTCGCTCTTGAGGATGATCATAAAAACGGTGACTACCCGCCGTTGAAGGCCTACTCGGCGTTGAAGGGTTGGCGATACGTGCAACCTTCGCGCCAGCGCGAGCAACCGTAGGCCGTCTTACCCTTGATGACATGGCCTTGGTGGCACACTGGGCAGGGTTGGCCGACAAGCGGATCGGGAGACTCTTCTTTCGGGGAGATTCCTTTTTTCTGGGAGGTTTCTTCTTTTGAGGAAACCGGTTCTTTCGCGGAGCCTCCTACTTTCGGGGAGGTTGCTTCTTTAGATGAGTCTCCCTCCTTTTGTGGAGCAGCTTCTTTGGAGGAAGTTTTTCCTTTGGTGGAGGCTTTTTTCTTAGAAGTCTTTTTCAGGTCCTCGTCGGTGGTAATGGCGATGTGACGCTGGGACGAATCAGCCAGCACCTCGCTCACGATTTGGGCGACCTGATCCTTGAGTTCGTTTACAAATTGGGCAGCGTCGTAGTTTTTGCGCTCGATGTCGCGGAGCTTCTTCTCCCAGATACCCGTCAGTTCGCAACTGGTGAGGAGCTTTTCGCGGATGGTCTCGATAAGCTGGATTCCCGTGGGCGTCGCCATGAGGTTTTTGCGCTGGCGTCGGATGTAGTGGCGTTTGAAGAGCGTCTCGATGATGCCTGCGCGCGAGGAAGGTCGTCCGATGCCGTTCTCCTTCATAGCCGCACGCAGCTCCTCGTCCTCAACAAATTTTCCAGCCGTCTCCATGGCACGCAGGAGCGTGGCCTCTGTGTAATATTTCGGTGGCGTGGTCTGCTTCTCGGTCAGCGTCGGTTCGTGAGGGCCTGTCTCCCCCTTGACGAAGGCAGGCAGCACCTTCTCTTCGTCGTCCTTCTCCTTCGCCTCCTCGGCCACTTGGTCGAGCGCATAGACCACGCGCCAGCCCGGCTGGAGAATCTCCTTGCCCGTTGCCTTGAATTCTACGTCGCCCACCTTGCCCATCACGGTTGTCGTGGCAAACTGGCAGTCGGGGTAGAAGACGCTGATGAAGCGGCGTGCCACGAGGTCATAGACATGGCGCTCGTTGTCGGAGAGCCCCTGCGGAATGACACCCGTGGGAATGATGGCGTGGTGGTCGGTGACCTTGGAGGAATCGAAGACCCGCTTCGACTTGCGCAGTTGCGCGCCCCCCAGCGGCTTGACCAGTTCAGCATAAGGCGCCTTTCCCGCGATCTTCACCTGGAAGACCCCATTGAGGATCTGCGGACACTTGGGATAGATATCATCGCTGAGATACTGCGTATCGACACGCGGATAGGTGGTGTATTTGTGCTCATAGAGCGACTGGATGAGGTTGAGCGTCATATCGGCGGAGAAGCCAAACTTCTTGTTGCAGTCCACCTGCAGCGACGTGAGGTCATAGAGCTGACGTGGCGACTCCGTGCCCTTCTTCTTCTGCACGCTCGTCACCTCGAAGGGGAGTCCCGCCAGTGATGCAAAGGCCGCCTCGCCCTCCTCCTTTACCATATACTTACCCTTGGTGGCGACGAAGAGCGTGTCGCGATAGCGCGTGGAGAGTACCCAGTAGGGCACGGGTACGAAAGACTCTATCTCCTTCTGGCGGTTGACGATCAGAGCGAGTGTAGGCGTCTGTACGCGTCCGATGGAGAGCACCTGGCGGTTCTGTCCATACTTCAGCGTATAGAGGCGCGTGGCGTTCATGCCCAGCAGCCAGTCGCCGATAGCACGAGAAAGTCCCGCCATGTAGAGCGTGTCATACTGCTGCTGGTCCTTCAGGTTCTGAAAGCCCTCGCGGATCGCCTCGTCGGTCATGGAGGAAATCCACAGTCGCTTCACAGGGCAGCGCACGCCCGCCTTCTGCATCACCCAGCGCTGTATCAACTCTCCCTCTTGTCCAGCATCGCCACAGTTGATGATCTCGTCAGCCTGCGCATACAGTTTCTCGATGACGGCAAACTGTCGTTTCATGCCGTCGTCGTCGATGAGTTTGATGCCGAAGCGCGGCGGCACCATCGGCAGCGCGGCGAGGCTCCACCGCTTCCACATCGGCGTGTAGTCGTCCGGTTCCTTGAGCTCACACAGGTGGCCGAAGGTCCATGTCACTTGGTATCCGTTGCCCTCCATGTAGCCCTGGTGCGACTTCGTGGCGCCCAGTATGCGGGCGATGTCCCGGCCCACGGATGGTTTCTCTGCGATGCAAACTATCATCTGTCTCTATGCCTTTCTTTCCAAATTCTGATGCAAAGGTACGGTTTTTCTGCTGAAAAGTGGCTACCTTTGCACCACGTATTTTTTGAAGCTACTTTTCATTTAGGAGAATTATGAAATTTGCGATTATCGCCGCGGGCGAAGGTTCCCGCCTGGCCCAGGAGGGCATCGTGTCGCCGAAACCGCTCATTGAAGTGGCCGGTCAGCACCTCATCGACCGTCTGATGGACGTCTTCCGAGAGGTCGGTGCCAGTGAGCTGTGGGTGGTCTGCAACGACCTCCGTCCCGAAGTCTCAGCCCATCTCGCCCAAGTGATCGACCACGGCCTCTACGGCCGTCCCCTGCCCCTCCACTATGTCGTGCGCACCACGCCAAGTTCCATGCACAGTTTCGCTGCTCTGGCTCCCCATCTCGACGGCGGTCCCTTCGTCCTCACCACCGTCGATACCATCTTCCGCACCGAGGAGTTTGCCCGCTACGTCCAAGCCTTCTCCGAGTCCGTCGCCCAAGGCTACGACGGACTGATGGGCGTGACGGATTATATCGACGACGAGCGCCCGCTCTATGTCGGTGTCGGCGAGAACGACCTCATCACGGGTTTCCACGACACCTACTCCGAAGGCCTGCGCTATATCTCGGGAGGCATCTACGGTCTCACGCCGAACGCCCTTCCCATCCTGCGTCGCTGCCTGGAGCAGGGTAATAGCCGGATGCGCAATTTCCAGCGCGCTCTTGTCGCCGAGGGATGCCGCCTGAAGGCTTGGCGCTTTTCCAAGGTCCTTGACATCGACCACGCCACCGACATTGCCAAGGCCGAGGAGTTTCTCAGCGGAGATGCGACATGCAGGTAATAGGTGTGCGCCGGGCGCTGCGCTTTTCGCCCAATAATGAAGAGAAAGACCTCGCCATCCTGCGTGCCGTCGTCTCGCCGTGGAACGGCGAGATCATTTTGGAAGAAGACCCATCGCTGCCCGAACTACTTACCACGGCCACTGTCGTTTTCTCGATGGCGCGCACGTCGTGGGCCCTGTCCTGCCTTGACGAGGCGGAGCGGCTCGGCGTCTGCGTGCTCAATCCTCCCGAGGGCGTGCGCCGTTGCGCGCGGAGCGTTCTCCAGCGCCTTGCCGCGGCCTCTTCCGTCCCCGTGCCCCCCAGAGAAGGAACGGCAGGCTGGTGGTTGAAGCGGGGCGAGACGGCGGCGCAGAGCCGTGCTGATGTGGTCTTCTGTCCCGACCGTCCCGCCCTCGACCGTGCGCTCGCCGATTTTCGTTCGCGCGGCATTGATGACTACCTGATCCAGGCCCATCTCCCCGGCGACATCGTCAAGTTCTATGGTGTCCTCTCCACGGGCTTCTTCCGCTTCTTCTACCCTGGCGACGACGGACAGTCGAAGTTTGGCGATGAATCGCACAATGGGCGCCCCCACCACTACGCCTTCTCCCAGTACGATCTCCATGCTGCAGCCTCCCGATTGGCCACCGCGGCCCGTTGCCCCATCTACGGCGGCGATGCTATCATCAGTCCCGACGGATCCTTCGTCCTCATCGACTTCAACGATTGGCCCAGCTACTCCCGCTGCCGATCAGAGGCCGCCGAGGCCATACGCCAGTTGGTCACGAAAGAGGAAGAGACTACACACGGAGGTTAATATAAAATATGAGGTAGATATAATATATGGTTCTTCCGGAAAATGGAGTGATTCGACGTGGACACATAGAAGACAACTTGAACAACTTTTACAACAAGTAACAACTCTTTCGATAAGCCATGAGCAGAACTGAGCTTGCTCAAGTTATGCCATGGCGAGAAAGAGTGC